>WNFQ01001126.1_pt1 | contig 35283 bp, 29 predicted proteins | sample 5400171 | NCBI WGS metagenome assembly WNFQ01 (sample SAMN13153356, study PRJNA577476) | soil metagenome | isolation source: 20 cm soil under Madrone tree | place: USA:California | collected 2016-06-14
CGTCCACACGCACAATGCCCAACCGGAGCACGCCCAAGGCCGCACAATTTCGGATAAGCTCTGGCACAAATTGCGGGTAGGGTTCCGACTCTTTCCAGCTCGCAAGGTACGCAGTATTGTAAGCGGCAATCGCAGATTCCAGTCCGTCACCGCCAGTGACTATCTCTATTTGGGCTCTCCCGGATTTCTCAAGCTTCTTCTTCTTGCGACCGAGCGTGTTCCTTAACACTGAGGGAAGCGTTTCCACGTATTGGGCGAAGCTCCGGCCCTTGACTTCGAGATACCAATTTCCGAAACAAAAGTACGTCTGAACGACGAAACCAGCCTTCTCCAGCCCTTGGACCAACGCAGCGAACGCCGGTGCATCAACGTCGAGCGGTTTGAGCTCAACCTCATCCCAACGTGGATTTTCGTCGGCAAAGCCCCGTGCTAACGCATCCGCACCGCGTTTTGTAAAGTTGTTGCCAATGGGTCCATACAAGCACGTGTAGTAGCTTGAAAGTGAGGAAAGTTTGCGCGCTTTGAAGAAACCCGAATCCGTGACTCGATGGACCATCGGTAAAATCGCTTCATCGGGACTTGATGAATCACCGCCATTCGCGCTGTAGACGCGCACAGAATCGGTCGGATCCAGGGCAAACTTTGCAAAAGTCTTAAACCACGGCATCCCGGAAAAGATGCAATCAGCTCCCGCATTGTCAAAAAGCCGTTGCGTTTCTTCTGGCAAATCCTCGAAGCTCGAAAAAATGCGGACGGCTGTCATGCGGTGCCGTTCCTCTTACGGCGAACAAAGTCAGCGACGGCATCAAGTGATTGGAAATTATCCGGCTGTAGCTCATCATCAGATACTTGGATCAGGAACTCCTGTTCGAGAAAATGAATCAGATCGAGAATTCCCAAGGAATCGAGAAGACCGGCTTCAAGCCACTTATCTCCTGCCCCCATGCCATGCTTTCGGGCAAGCGGAAATTGTTTTAGAACAAACTCCCGAATGCGATCTTCGATGGACTGCGCGTCTGCCATGTCCGCTCCTGAGTTCTAGCTGTCCCTCTCGCCACGCATTACGTGCCAATTCCGTTGAAAGTATATGCCCGAAACTGAACCGTTTGCTCGTCCGCACGCTACAAGAGGCGAAATCTCGCGGCGGCGGAAGCCGGCTTTTTCAAACACGGACTGCCAAGGATGCGAATCACCAGTGCTCAAACTCACGGTGGCCGCTCCACAAAGGCGAAACTTCTCCACAGCAGCTCCTAGGAGCCTCGCAATTACGTTAGGCTCGTCCACAGAGCAAAGGTCTACAATCACTGCGTCCGCAGGGTTCCTGGTGCACACTGTGTACCCTATAAGTGCGCCTTCGCGTCGCGCCGCTAGGATGTCATGCATGGAATCAGGGTGGGTCAAATACCGCCAATTTAAATATTGTGCGGTGCGCGCTGTCTTTATGCCTGGCTGGCTGCGAAGTTGACTGTCGAGCACCGTGAACTCGTCACCGCATGGGCCCGGGTGTGGTTCGATCTCACACGCGTCTTTCGAACCCTCCCAGCCGCGTCGCGCGAGCGCGAGATTGGCGACGACGCCAATCGCTCGTGCAAGACTCTTTGCGCGTATGACAGACTCAATCTTTTCTTCGACACGCAGTGGCTTGGCCCACCGCACAAAAGTTCCTGCCTGTGGGACGGCTAGTCGCTTGTAGACTGCCATCATACTTGCACTGGGGAAGTCATAGAAAAACTCGAATGGTCCTTGATTGATCGCGCGCAAGCATGCACTCTGCAATTGCAGCGATGGGCCCAGACTGCGATAGCGCTCGCCCATGCAAAAATCGCCAAGCACTAAGCCCATCTTCTCTTCGCCATCAAAGTACATTCTCCTAGGAAATGCAGCCGCCGCACCGGCGATCTCCCCGGTCGCCTCATCCTGAGCAACCCATGCTTGAGCCTCACCGAACGGTCCGTCACAATAAAGCCACTTAAACCGTGTTACATCCGACCGCAATGTCAGATGTGATCGGATCAACTCAATCAGGGCCAAACGGTCTGAATCTAAGTTAGCACGCCGTATCTGGAGAGACATGTCCTTCACTCGAGAAGTGCGGATCGGTTTTCACCGGGATAAACTGACAAGAGCCAGGCTTATCTCCACATTACACACAAATCCGTATTCGGCTGGAGCAAGTCGGCTGCCAGACACTTCGAGCCCGCCGTAACATAACTAGCCAAAACTGACGTCTTTTTGTCGCATCTGGGAAAGGGCTGGCTTCCATCGAGCGCCAGTTCCGGGCCCTACCAAATGTGGGAAAATATTTTCTGTCACTCTGCTGTAGGATCTGCTCAATCCTATTCGAGAAATAGGCGATTCTAGGTCCAATTCAAACATTACAAGCCGCTTACGTGAAACCATGGCCCGACCACGCTGTGCGGAGATAAACCTCACAAATCTAGGCTTATGCGGAAGGTATTTAGAATCAGTAACCTGAAGTTCGGCAGGCGCGCGCTCAATAGGCAGGCCTCTTTGGCCAAAGAAGTGCTACTCCTCACATGCATTTCTAATTTGCAGGCATCTTGCGATGTCGCTCGTTAATCATTGAAAAGAGAAGTGTTAGGCTCGGCGAAGTCGCATTACGGCTTCCGAGACCTACGCGACGCATTGGAGCAGTCCGCGCGTGGAGAAATTGAACAGATGCTTAGAATTGGCGGTCAAAAAGTTCCAAACCCGCTGCTAGCCCTGGTAGCCACGGACTGCGTGCTGGTTGCTGTCGGGCTTCTTTTAGCAACTGTTGCACGCTTTTCGGTCAGCAGCTATGGACCGGTCCTGGAATATTTGGCCACGAGTAAGACGCTACTTCGGTTCGCAGTGGCGATTGTGGTGTGTGAAGTTTCTCTCTATTTTAACGATCTCTACGATTTTCGACTATTGGCTACTCGCAGCGAAGTCCTGGTGCGCTTGTTGCAGGCATTCGGAGTGGCTTGCCTCGTGCTGGCGGTCTGTTATTACATCGACCCTGACTTGGGATTCGGTCGAGGTATCGCTGCACTCGCGGCCCCGCTAATCGTTGCCTTGACGTTTGGCTGGCGGTTGCTGCTGATTCAAGACCGCAATTCGCTGGGTGCGCCCGAGCGAATGCTAATCATGGGTACTGGTCCGACGGGAATTTCACTTGCTCGGGATATCTTGGCGCGTCCCGAGTTGCAACTTAAGATTGTCGGCTTTCTTGACGAGAAGGGAGAAAATATCGGTAAGTCTTTGGTGAATCCCGGAATTATCGGAGCGACCGCAGACGTTGACTCGATCGTCCAGCGAGAGAAGATCGACCACGTGGTTATTTCTCTGCTGGAGCGGCGGGGATGCATGCCAGTTCGCCAGCTGTTACATTTGAAATTTGCTGGAGTTCGAGTTGAAGATGCGCACAGCTTCTTTGAACGCATGGCCGGCCGCATTATCCTTGAGGGACTTTCGCCCAGCTGGCTAATCCTGTCCGACGGCTTCCGCAAATCCACAATGTTAGTGTGGACAAAGCGCCTAATCGATGTTCTCGTGTCTCTTGTTTCACTGATCTTGTTCCTGCCTTTGTTTGCTGTGGTGGCCCTCGGAATCTGGTTGGAATCGGGTTCGCCGATTTTGTTCCGTCAGCAGCGTACAGGTCTCCGGGGCCATGCCTTCGAAATGCTAAAGTTTCGCTCCATGTTCAACAATGCGGAGGAAACTGGACCGCGATGGGCTAGCGACGGCGATGACCGCATTACACATTTTGGCAGATGGATCCGCAAATTTCGGATCGACGAATTGCCCCAGGTTATTAACGTTCTCCGCGGTGAAATGAGCATAGTCGGACCAAGACCCGAACGCCCACAATTTGTGTCCGTGCTCGAAGAACAAATTCCTTTTTATGGTCTGCGACACTCCGTTCGTCCAGGAATCACAGGATGGGCCCAGGTTAAGTATCAATACGGCGCAAGTGTCGAAGAGACGAAGACGAAACTTGAGTTCGATCTTTTCTACATCAAGCATCTCTCGGTGATGCTAGATCTCGCGGTTCTATTCGAGACTGTGAAAGTCATGATTTCCGGTCGAGGGGCCAAGTAAGAGCCGCCCGGATGTTTGGTTATCAGTGCGAATGGACCAAGGACATGCATTGCAGGGCCAGCCGAGCGGTTCGAAGACCATGGCAAAGCTCCGTGACCTTGTTTGTCTCGGCTTGTGGGTGTTTTCCTATCGCGCGATTGTGTTGATTTTTCTCTTACTCAGAAAATTTGAGGGCAAACGGCGGGGCACGCGGCAGCTCCCCGGGGGCTATCGGTCCTGACCTGGGAACGACAGACTGGAAACCTCCTTCAGTTGAGGACGGTAGGGTGTTCGGGTGAAGAAGTTTTCACTATTTGAGAATAAGCGTTCCGGCTGCCCTTGGTTGGCCCCTTGTCGGTGCCGTAAGCTATTGATAAGAGGTATGTTGAGCCTGTATTTCAGTGGTATAGACCGTGCTCACGATAATCCTAGTGTTCGGTCCACACGAGTCCGCTTTCCCCAGGAGGGTGGAGTGTTGAAGAGGTATCGGCTACGTCTGATTCTTGCGCTTGTCGGCGGGCTTGCCACCTGCGGAAATATCTCGGGAGGAGCCCAAGCACCCGAGACGCCGAACCAGACGACGGGCCAGCAAACAGAAACTGAACCTGCGAAGAAGGACAAGCCAAGCCATTCATCCCAGGCCAATCCGGCTATGACGCAGGCTCCTGTGGGATATCGGATTGGAGCAGACGACGAACTGATGATTTCCGTCTGGCACGAACCGGAACTTTCACAGTCCGTAGTTGTGCGCTCGGACGGGATAATCACCCTACCGCTTCTCAATGATATCAAGGTAGCGGGAATGACGACCGAGGAGCTGCAGGCGGCTTTAACCGAAAAACTCAAAGCGTTGGTCAACGATCCTCAAGTAACGGTTTCTGTAAAGACGGTGAAGAGCCAACGTGTTTTCCTAATGGGAGCTGTGGGAAAGCCAGGCGCTTACCCGATGGGTGGAGGTCTGACAGTTCTGCAGCTCATCGCACAGGCGGGCGGGCTAGGCCCGTTTGCCAAGGCTCGCTCAATCTACATCTTGCGCCACGAGAATGGTAAAGAGATTCGAATACCCGTCAGCTATAAGAAAGCAGTGTCCGGCAAAGGCGGTGATCCGGTGTTGCAATCAGGCGATATGGTTGTGGTGCCCTAACTTGAGCGCACAGGCGAGATCTCGCAGCCAGTGCCAGAGGTAAATCATGAAGGCCCGCAAAGTCACATGGTGTCTGTCGCTTGGTACTCTTGTAGCACTATTCGTTACTTCGACTGTACGAGCTCAGGAAGATGCCTCAAGGCCCAAAGTGGAACCGCCGAAAGCCGCGGCCGTGACCTCGCCTTTGGCTCCTAAGAGCGAAGAAGACGACACCAATGCAGCGAAAGCCACGCCGCCTGGTCCTGCGGACCCGTATGCTGGTGGCATAAAAGATGGAGGCACGGGACTGCCTCTATATGGGACTTCTACGACGCCACTTCGTTGGGGCAGTTTTTCGATTGGAAGCTTTGAATATATCGGTATTCACGACAATTTTGATCCAGTCGGGGTGCCAATTGGCCCTTGGTCCAACCTAACTATATTGCGTACGAGCGTTGTTTTCGATAGATACATTAAGAAGAACCGGATTGTCCTCCAGTATTTGCCACAATTGGCAATTCTGAACGGGCAACTTCATTCAAATGCCGGAGCAAACAACAATATTGCTTTAGGTACGATGTTTGAGCTGACTCCCCGCCTGACCCTGACGGTCCAAAATTCCTTTGTCCAGGTTCACAGCAATCAGCTCATTCCTGAGCGATATCTCGCGGCGGATGCCTATGCCGGTGCCGTCGTTCAAAACAACTTTTTGGACACCAAGGGAAGTTTTATCGCGGATACAGTTTCCGCAACTATTCAATATGGAGTCAGCCCACGGACGACGCTGACGATTTCTCCTATGTTTCGCTATGCAAAGGCAACCGACAATCAGATCAACTACGTGGCAAATGGCGAAACCTATCAAGGTGTGATCGCGCTCGGATACGCGCTCTCTCCATACCGGAAAGTCGGAGTCTTGGAGTCGTATCAATTGGTACGAGACACCAAGGGTACAGTGCCCTCATCCGCTCGCTTTAATACGAGCGGGGTTTTTTACAGCGAGCAGCTCGGTCGTTCGCTATGGGTGACAGCGAATGTAGGCGCGGAACACCAGAGTTATTCCGACTTTAAAGAGGCTGGGCATTGGGGCCTCTCTGGGGGCATGTCGCTGGTCGAGGATTTTTCTAGGAGAGTGGGTGTTGTGCTGGCTTATACGCGAGGGTTGACGTTTAACAACTATCTCACCACGCAAAGGTCAGACCGTGTTGATGGCTCGCTTGGAATCCACGCAACCCGGCGACTGAGCTGGAGCAACAGTGTCGGGTACTTTCGTGAACTCGGAACGGGGCCTCGAACAAGTGGGAAATATGGAACAACCGGGCTTAGTTTTGCGATGTTCGGACAGCTAACGGCATTTTCTGATTTCGCGTATGCCTTTCAGAATTCCAATACTCCTCAACTGATTTCTGGGATGCGAAGAACGCTTTCCTTTGGTATCCGGTGGCAGCCCCCGCGGGATTTGCCGAAATAGCGTTCAGACCATTCGCACTAGGATGCGCACCTCTTCGCTCATATTTTGGCTGGATAGAATCTCCCGCCCATCGGACCTTTGGGCGGGGTCAACGCCTCGGCTTGCGGTAGTAACTCTCTATAGCTTTAAGCAGCAGTTGATATCCGACTGTGGCATGGGAGTTCCTCGCATAGGGCAAAACTGGGGAATCGGTTTCCGTTTCCCTCCTAGGCCCGGGCTTTCTCGTTGGAACAGGAGCACCTGTGCCTTGTAAGTGCATGAAAAGAAAGCTTAAGCACGACAAAGCCCGCTCCAGCTGCGTCCCGGGTTGGCAAGCTGCGTGCATGCTATTTCTTCAACATTTTGTTGGCACCCTGGATTAAGGAGACAGTGAGCCTTGCTAGAGAATCTCTCTACGAACACGCGAAACGGTGACCTCCTTACGGAGATGAAACTAGGTAGCTACCTGGAGATTGCCTATCGGAGGAGATGGTGGGTCATTCTCAGTTCCATAGGACTATTCATCGCCTCGACCGTGCTTGCGTACCGCCTCCCCAACACGTATCGCGCCGAAACGGTGATCCTTGTAAATTCGGCGGAGGTTCCGGACAAGTATGTGCCCACAATCGTCACCGCGGACATTGCGGGGCGACTCACTACTTTACAGCAGCAGGTGCTGTCGCCGACGCGATTGAAAAAGCTGGTTGAGGCCGAGGGCTTGTATCCAGACCCGAAGGGCAAGCGCACAGAAGAAGAAGTGATCCGATCCGTTCAGAAGTCCATCGTTGTGGAAACGGTAAATCCCGGGGCGGGAAAGATGGGTGCGTTCCGCATCGCGTATAGCGGAAGAAAGCAGTCGGACGTGGCACGGATTGCCAATGATCTGGCGCAGCTGTTTATCGACACCAACTTGCAGGCGCGCGAAGATCAAACCCAAGGTACGGCAGAGTTTCTGATGAGCCAGTTACAGGAAACGAAAAGCCAACTCGACGAGAAGGACGTACAGCTGAGGGCTATCAAGTCGCAAAATATTTTAGATTTGCCGGAATCCAAGCCATATCACATGGAAGCATTGGCGAATCTCCGCGCGCAAGCGCAAAACATCCAGGACAAGATTAACCAGGATCAGCGAGAAAAATCCATGCTGGAATCCATGCTGGTAACGGGTGGCGGCGCAGCCCCGACTGTCGATGTGGATTCCGGTGCCGAAAACACACCAACGTCTCCTTATCAGGCGCAAATGCAAAAGCTCGAGGCTAGGCTTGCCGAACTGCGAACGCGGTACGGGCCCAGCCATCCTGACGTGCGGAAAGTTCAAAACGAGCTGACACGATTGAAGAACAAGGCTCAGAACGACCCGCAGTCTGCAGCCGAGCCCGCTGTTCAACAAAAACCAGCGGTCCTGGACTCCGTAACGCATCGCAACCCTGTACTAGAATCCCAGATTGAGAAATTGAATGAAGAGATTAAGGAACAAGAAAAGTTGCTTCAGCCCCTGCAGCAGCGAATGGATTTTCACACCGGCAAGCTGCAACAAGTACCAGAGTTCGAGCAGAGGATCGCTCGCTTGCAACAGGATTATGACATTCTTCGGACGCAATACACTGGATTGCTGGAGAAGGAGAAGGCGGCTGAGATTTCGCACGCGTTGGAAGTTCGTCAGAAAGGCGAACGCTTCGAGGTCTTGGATTCTGCGATCACTCCCGATAAGCCTTCCTCTCCTAATCGGATTTTAATTAGTTTGGCGGGATTGATCGGCGGCGTATTTTTGGGACTCGCGTTGGCCGCAGTTGCAGAGGTGAATGACGAAGCCGTACAGACGGAGTCGGAAGCGGCGGAGATCCTGCGGACGCCGATTTTGGCAGGCGTGCCATGGATCATTTCCGGCAAGGAGACTACTCGGCGACGTCTGCAGGCTGTCGGGATGGTCGCGGGCACGGTTGCCGGTGCGGCGGCTCTTGGGCTCTTTCTGTCGATTGTGGCGGGAGGTCTTTTCTAAGTGTACCTCGCTTTCTACGGGCTCAAGGATGAGCCCTTCCGGCTGACGCCGGACCCCCGATACCTACATATGTCGGAGCCGCATCAGGCGGCCCTGACCGTGCTCCTTGAGGGCATTCTTTACCGCAAGGGCTTGGTTATGATTACCGGGCCGATCGGAACCGGGAAGACGACACTAATTCATGCCGCGCTGCAGATGCTCACTGACATTTCAAAGCAAAAGATGCCGATTAAGAGCGCGCTGCTGTTTAATCCAGTTCTGACTCGCGACGAGTTTCTGGAAATGATGTTGGACGAGTTCGAGGTCAGCTGCCCAGCTACAAGTAAGCCGCGCCGGTTGATGGCGCTCCACGAGATGCTGCTGGACACGCAGCGACACGGGGGAACCGCAGTACTTTTCATCGATGAAGCCCATTTATTGAGTCCGGAGTTACTTGAAGAAATTCGCTTACTGGGCAACGCTGACGCACACCAGGAGAAATTGTTGCAGATTGTATTGAGCGGCCAGCCCGAGTTTTTGCCAATGATGAACAGGCCGGAGTTGAGCGCGCTAAAGCAGCGCATCGCGGGACGAGCGCATCTGCGCCCTCTAAACCTACTGGAAACCCAGGCATACATCACGGAGCGCATGCATTTGGCTGGGTTGAAAGAATCATTGCCCTTTTCTCCCGAATCTCTGGAAGAAGTGCTTCGGTATTCAGCAGGTGCACCGCGACTGATCAATCTTATCTGCGACGCTGGTTTGGCAATGGGTTTTCGTGGTCATTGTAAAACCATTGATGCGGACGTGGTCGACAAAGTGGCCGTTTCTCTTGGGTTGGTAGAGCATGCACCAGTTCTTGAGAGAAAAGCGGTGGCCGAATATGCGACGAATGGGAGAGTATCTCCAAAGTCGATTGTCGATACGCTGATCGAATCCATGAAGCGGCGTCGCGCAATCGCGCTGGAGTAGACCAGAATGAGCAAGTTTTTCAATGAATCAATGAAGGCATGGAATGCAGCGCTTGCGCTGGACGGGGCCGATGTTGCGACTGCCCAGGGACCGCGGCAAGAGAAGCCTCCGGCAGTGAAGGCTCCCACCAACGATATTGGTGATGCATGTCTTGTGACGGCTCCCAAGATCGATAAACCGCTGGCCGACCTATTGCACTCGCGGTTTTACGGAAGTGATGCGCTCGAAGCAGCCGAAGAATCCTATCGGGCTTTGCGAACGCGTCTCCTGCGGATGAGAGCAGCTCGGAGCTTGCGCTCCGTTGTCATCACCAGTTCAGTCCAGGGCGAAGGAAAGACACTGACTGCTCTTAATCTTGCATTGAGCTGCGCCCAGCTTCATGAAATGCGAGTTCTGCTCGTCGACGGTGACGTTCGGACTTGCGGCTTGACTCGCACTCTCGGTTCACCCTCCGGCCCCGGGCTTTCTGAAGTGCTAGTGGGAGAATGCGATCCTGCCAAGGCGATCCTCGCAACGGACTCTCGCAATCTTTCCGTTTTGAGCAGCGGTCAGGCAAGCCTTCCGCCGGCGGAATTATTTGCGAGCCGCCGCTGGCAAGAGCTGCTCAGCTGGTGCAATGAATCGTTTAGCCTAGTGATAGTGGACTCGCCGCCTGTGTTGAATTTGGCAGACGTGGAGTTGATTACTGCGGCATGCGACGGGGTACTAATGGTAGTGCGCGCACAGCATACGCGGCGAGATGTCTTGCGAAATGCCGCACGCCAAATCGATACAAAGAAGCTGCTCGGTATGGTCTACAACGCCGCGGCAGAGTCTCATCACAATTATCAGTACGCTGCCATCAACGAGAAATGAGTTCGCGAATGCGCTTTTTCGGGTTTCAGGAGTCCATCTTAAGAATAGAAGTACAGTGCAAATAAATATGTTCCCAAATCTGAAACTTCAGATATTCCGTCGAGGCAGTCATCAAAACCAACTTGCGAAAGCNTCTGAGCAAGATCATCCACGGCTATCGTGATCCCACGGCAACCCAGCGAGAGTTGCTGGCGGCGTATCTGGATGTCGACGAAGTATGGCTGTTTGAGCGTTTCGAGGTGCCGCCTTCCAATCGGCAATCCGAGGACTTACGAGTCGCTGCAAGTAAGAAGGCGGCTGACAATGGCGACATCTGAATCTTCAGCGGTGCTTCTGAAAGCGCAGAAAGTTGTTTCGGACCCCTCGCCCATACAAATCCATTCGCTTGACCGGTCCACCGAGCACCAATGGGATCGCTTCGTGCTGCATCATCCGAAGGCCAGCTTTTTCCATCAAACCGCGTGGAAGCGTGTGATGGAGAAAACGTATGGTTACCGGGCATTCTATTTCTATGCCGGACAAGCAGGCCGCATCACTGGAATCGCGCCGGCATTTTTGGTGTCGAGCTGGATTACCGGACGCCTTCTCGTTTCTCTGCCTTTCGCGGTGTATGGCGGAGTCTGCGCCGATGACGCTGAGAGCGAGAGGGCTCTGGTTGATCGCCTCGAACGGCTGGCAATCGAACTGAGAGTGGAGCATCTAGAGCTGCGCGACCGCGGCGGCGAGCTGCTCCCCGGATATCATGCCAACTCCCGCCACGCTACTTTTACGATCCCGCTCATTGCCGATATCGAGGCTCTTTACAAAGCCTTCCCAAAAGATATTCGTTACATGATTCGCAAGGGCGAGAAAGCGGGCCTGGCGGTGCGCCGTGGATTCGACCAGCTGGATCATTTCTATCGGTTGATGACCATCAACTTGCGGCGCTTGGGCACGCCGGCTTTCCCGAAATGTCTTTTCGAGAATCTGATCCGTGAATACCCGAATCAAGTGGATCTTACGGTTGTGTATTCGAACGACAAGCCCGTTGCGGGCGGAATGTCATTTTTCTTTCGCGAGTGGATGCAGCCATATTATGTCGGATCGCTCGATGAGGCCAAAGGCTTGGCTGCTAACGACTTCTTGTGGTGGGAACTGATTAAGCTCGCTGCGGTCACCGGGCATAAGACGTTCGATTTCGGCCGGAGTAAGAAGGAATCCGGAAACTTCGATTTCAAGAAGAAGTGGAACCCGCAAATTGAATCGCTCAACTACCAGATTCGTCTGGTACGGCGCACTGAAATGCCCAATTTCTCGCCGACCAATCCCAAGTTTGAAATGGCCACTAACATCTGGAAGAAGCTCCCGCTCGGGCTGACGCGGATGATTGGACCTCGCTTAGTGCGGTGGTTCCCCTGAGATCGATGAAGTCCGGTGCCCGAACCATCCGTTACGATTCGGCCCGGGCAAAATTGCGGCGATGCAAACTCAACTACATCACGAGCATGCGAGCAACGTGCTGGCCACGGACACCTCCAGCGGAACTGCACAAATGGAGCGTCTGCGCGTCTTACATGTGATCAGCCGACTGGGAATGGGCGGTACCGAGCATGGCGTGCTCAAGGTCATGCGTGGGCTTGGAGAGCAAGAATTCGAACACCGCATCTGTGCGGTCCGCGGCATCGATCAGGACTTTGCCAGCCGTATGCACGTCGACGCGCAAGCGTACGCGGCGGGAAATTCAAGACCTGGATTCCAATTTCCACTCTTTCGCCTGGCCCGTATCATGAGGGAATATCGCCCGCATATCGTCCATACCAGGAATTTTGGTGCACTCGAAGCGATTCCCGCAGCACGGATTGTTGGTGTGCCTGTGGCGATCCACAGCGAGCATGGATACGAACTAGAGGTTCTCGGTGGCCTTCCGCTCCGCCGACGAGTATTGTGCCGTGCCTTTTACGCGATGGCGGATGCAGTTTTTGCCGTCACTAAAGATCTTCGCAAATATCATTCCAAGCAGTCTTGGCTGCCTGAACAGAAATTTCGTGTGATCTATAACGGAGTGGATACGGACCGTTTTTCCCCGCGCCCGGAACTTGCCGGGGCAATCAGGTCGGAGCTAGGCATTCCAGCAGGTAGATTGGTGATTGGCACTGTTGGCCGATTCGTCCCGATCAAGGATCATGGGACGCTGCTTCAAGCCGCGGAACTCCTGGTGCATCAAGGCAAGGATGTGCACGTGATCATTGTAGGTTCAGGACCGGAACTGCCGAAGATGCAAGCGCGAGTTGCGGCGTCGCCCCAGCTTGGCGGGCGTGTAACTTTTCCCGGGGCCTCCGACCGCGTTCCCGAGATGCTCAATGCGATGGACCTGTTCGTTCTCACGTCGATCTGTGAGGGAATGTCAAACACCATTCTTGAAGCAATGGCGAGCGGGCTTCCAACGGTTGTGACTCACTCTGGAGGGAACCCGGAGCTTGTCGAGGACGGCCGTGATGGGTGGCTTTTTCACACCCGTGACTTCCAGGCCCTCGCGCAGTGCTTGCTACGGTGCGCAGACGACACCAGGCTTCGACTCAAGCTCAGCGAGGCCGCCCGGCGGCGCGCGCTCGATCATTTCAGCCTGACCGCAATGATGGGGGCGTATCGCCATTTGTACATCGAGCTTGCGACGCGTCGCGGTGTGTGGAAAGGGAATTAGACAAACGCTATGTGTGGCATTTGCGGCATATTCGAATACGAGCGTCGGACCGATATTTCCGCTGAGATCGTACACCGTATGAATCAAACTATGATTCATCGCGGCCCCGATGACGGGGGCGTATTTCTGGGCCCGGGGATTGGACTGGGCCATCGTCGCTTAAGCATTATCGACCTGGCCGGTGGGCACCAGCCTATGTCCAATGAGGACGGCACGATCTGGGTGTTGCTCAACGGCGAAATTTACAACTACCCCGAACTGCGTGCCGAATTGCTGCAGCGCGGTCACAAGTTCACGACGAAGTCCGACACCGAAGCGATCGTTCATCTTTACGAAGATTACTCCGAAGAGTGTTTTTCGAGGCTGCGCGGTATGTTTTCCATTGCGCTGTGGGACTCGCGCAATCGCAAGCTAGTCCTGGTGCGCGATCGCGTGGGGAAGAAGCCGCTTTTCTACGCAGCGGGCCACAAGCGAATTCTTTTCGGTTCGGAACTGAAAGCACTTCTCACCGACGATTCCCTCTCGCGTGAGATAGACGAACACGCTTTGTCGGATTACTTCTCGTTTGGCTACATTCCAGCGCCAAAGACGATTTATCGGTCGGTACGCAAAGTCCTCCCAGGCCACTATCTGGTGGCTTCGGCCAGCGGAGTGCGCGAAACATGTTACTGGGATCTTTCTTTCGCAAACGTCCAGCAACGCAGCGAGGCGGAATGGGGTGAACGGCTGTGGCATGAACTCTGCGAGGCTACGCGTGTCCGCCTAATGAGCGATGTTCCGCTCGGCGCCTTCTTAAGCGGAGGCCTAGACTCATCTTCCGTAGTAGCCATGATGAGCCACCTGATGAAGCGTCCCGTGACCACCTGCTCCATCGGTTTTGCGGAAGAAAAATACAATGAAGCCGACTACGCGCGGCAGGTATCCAAGCTCTTCTCGACGGACCATCACGAAGAGACCGTTCAGCCGAATGCTGTGGAAATCGTGGACAAGCTTGCCTGGCATTTTGACGAGCCTTTCGCGGACTCATCGGCGATTCCGACTTACTACGTGTCCAAAATGGCGCGCGGGCAGGTAACGGTCGCACTCGGTGGCGATGGGGGCGATGAGAGTTTCGCGGGCTACCGCCGTTATAAGCTGGACTACTACGAAAATCGTCTGCGGAGCCACGTACCTGCGTCGCTGCGGTCCGCCGTATTTGGCCCTCTCGGTCGGTTATATCCCGCATTAGCTTGGGCACCGCGCGTCTTTCGCGCCAAAGCGACATTTCAAAGTTTGTCTCGTTCGCCCCTCGAGGGCTATTTTAACTCCGTCTCGTATTTTCGCCCGGACGACAAGGCGCGTCTGTTTACTCCCGAATTCCGCAAGCGTCTCGGCGGTTACGACTCAGCTGACGTACTCCGCCACTACTATGATCGTGCGGACACGGACGATCTTCTTTCGAAGATTCAATACGTGGACGTCAAGACATATCTTGCCGACGATATTCTCACTAAAGTGGATCGTGCGAGCATGGCTGTGTCTCTCGAAGTTCGCGCTCCGATGCTCGACCATAAATTCTTGGAGTGTGCTTCGTCCATTCCAAGTGGCCTGAAACTGCGGAATGGCAACGGAAAATATATTTTGAAGAAGGCAATGGAATCCACGCTGCCTGCCGACATTCTCTACCGCGCCAAACAGGGGTTCGCAATTCCTTTGGGCGTCTGGTTCAAAGGCGAGCTCAAAGAAATGGCGCGTCAGATAGTCGTCGAGACCAATGACGGAATCCTGGACCAGGACTTCCTGCGAAAGATCTGGGATCAACACCAGAAAGGTTACTACGACCGCTCGGCATTGCTCTGGGCGACCCTGATGTTTCGCAAGTGGCACCAGCTGTTTCTCGCGTAGAGGATGGCATGAGCGGAATTTGCGGAATTCATGATCCGGGAAGAGAACTGAGTGCGGCTGTCTTGGCGCCCATGCTCGATGCTCTTGCCCTCTCCGACGAGTCAGAGCGAGAGGCACGGGGTAGCAATTTCGTCGCGCTAGGCGTCGCGCGGCGTTGGAACTTCCAACAATCCGCTCAAGTGGACGGAGTTTCCGTCGCTGTTGACGCAGACCTCGTGGACTTTAGTTCTGCGGCGGGGGCCCTCTCAATGACGACGGTTGCTGCTGCTTCAATTCCAATCGCGGAACTAATCGCTCGCCTGTATCTTCAACGGAATCTAGGCTTTTTGACGCTCCTGCATGGTGGATTTTCTCTCGCGCTTTGGGATGAAAAAGCGCGGCGCCTACTCCTGGCCATTGATCGCTTCGGAGTGAAGAGTCTATATTGGCGGCGTGAAGGAAACCGACTGTTGTTCGCTTCGCGCGTTGGCGCCATTCGAACGGTACAGAGCAGTTCGCCCGAAGCGAATCCCGCCGCAATTCTGCAATTCCTTCTGTTTTCCGCTGTTCCCGCGCCGCTTTCCAGCGACCGCGGTACGGAGAAGCTCCAGCCGGGGACTTGCATTCAGCTCGAAGCAGGTAGAATCACAGCGCACCAGTACTGGGATCTTGAATACCCCGAAAGCGATAATCACAGTGTCGCTCATTGGTCCCGGGAACTTCGCGAAGGGATGCGCGGCGCCGTGCACCGTCATCTCCAAGGCTGTGAACAGGAGACTACCGGTTGTTACCTGAGCGGCGGGACTGATAGCAGCTCGGTCGTCGCCTTCGCCAGCGAAATACATCGGCCAGCGCAGTCCTTTTCGATTGCGTTTGAGGAAGCATCCTTCAGTGAAATCAATTTTGCACGCACGACGGCAGCGCGCTTTCGTACAAAGCACCACGAGAAGTTTCTAACCGCCCAGCACGCCCGTGCGGCCATCGAAAAAATAATCACCTACTACGACGAGCCATTTGCCAACTCTTCAGCAATTGGTTCGTACTATTGTGCAGTGACAAGTATTTCTCGCTCTATCACTCCCTGCCACGCCTTCTTCGCAGCGCGGTCATCGAGCCCCTTATCGGCCTCTTGCCGTCGAACGGTGGAAGGCTGAGCCTTCCGGGCAAGTACGTCCGCCGAGCAAACATTTCGAATCCGCGGCGCATTCTTTCCTACGGATTTTTCTTGAATTCTCTACCCGAAGAAATGTTTGAAAATGAGTTCCTCCGCGAGATCGGCAGTAAGGACTGGCTCTCTATTCCCGAGGAACATTTCCACCGAGCGCGTGCAACAAGCGAGCTGAATCGCCTTCTCTATTTAGATATCAAAATGACATTAGCAGATAACGATATTCGAAAGGTAACTGGAACGGCGGAACTGGCCGGTGTCAACGTGCGTTACCCGCTGCTCGATGATCGCCTGGCGGAACTGTCTGGACGCATCCCTGCCTCGCTGAAACTGAAAGGGTTTGAAAAGCGCTTCATCTTCAAGCAGGCCATGAAGGAGATTCTGCCGCAGAATGTCCTCTACAAAAAGAAACACGGATTTGGCGTGCCGCTTGCGCAATGGCTTTTGCAGGACCCGCACATGAGCGAATTAGTACAGGACCTCATCCATGATGTCCGGACGCGTCAACGCGGCTACTTTCGCGCCGATTTCGTTCAGCGTCTGATGGCCCTGCACAAGGTGCAGCCAAACTATTACGGCGAGATTGTCTGGTATCTCGTTGCGCTCGAACTTTGGCATCGCAAACATCTTGAGCAACAACGGCAATCGGTTCATGTCCAATAGCGGCACAAGAGCTTCCGTGATTGTGGGCAACGAATCGGGTCGCCCAATGACAGCCTTTTCGAAGGGCTTTAAGGAGACCTGTTGGCGCACAGTTGCGAGCGCGCTTTACCGCACGCGCCTTTTGAACATTGCAAGGCAATTTGAATCATCGTATCAACTTTACTCCATTCCCGGTTCTCGATGGCCAAAGTTGCGTCGTTTCACCGGCTCGAAATTTGGCATCCTCTGCTATCACCGCGTGGGAACCGAAGGAGTGCCGCTGTTTTCACGCCTTGAGCCGAACGTGTTCGCAGCGCAGATGAGTTTTCTAAAGAAATATTATCGACTTGTTTCGCTCGGGCAGCTCTGTTCCGAGTTGCAAGAGGCGCGGCTCGTCAAGCCGACCCTCGCCATCACTTTTGACGATGGGTATCGAGATCTGTACACCCACGCGTATCCGGTACTGCAGAAGTACCAGATTCCTGCGACGATTTATTTGATCGGGAGAAGCATGGAAACCGGTGAAGCACCGTGGTACGACCGTATTTTTGCCGGGCTGTCGGCAGCCGACGGTCCAACGCTTGAAGTTGAGCTGGCAGCTCCGCGCCGATTCGTGCTCTCGTCCTCAGCGACTCGCGCTGCTGCTGCATGGGAAATCGTCTGCCATCTTCGTTCGGTTCCTGACGCGGAGCGCCGAGTCTGGTGCGCCGAGTTTGAACGACGAGTTCAAGTACCGGAGAAAGAACTGCAAGACCGTATGTTGAACTGGGAGCAGGTGCGAGTCATGCAACGCGGTGGCGTTTTCTTCGGTGCTCACACTATGACGCACCCCTCCGTAAGCCGACTTGCTCCTTCCATGCTGGACGAAGAACTCAGGATGTCCAAGCAGATTCTGCAAGACGGGCTAGGATCCGCCGTCGGGGACTTTGCATATCCCTTCGGCAAGACCTCCGACTGCGGGACTACGTCCGGGGACTTTCTCTTGCGCTGCGGTTATCGTTCGGCCGTGACGACAACGGCCGGGACAAATATGGTTGATGCAAACCTGATGGCGCTCCGTCGCCTTCAAATCGGCGATGATCCATCGTTACCGGCGTTTGCACTCTCCATCAGCAGACTATTCTTGGGGGCCGGTGCGGAGACCTCAATTAATCCTGTGCACGCGTTTTCCAGAGCGACGCCGAAGGTTGAGGCGAATTAGGGAATCTCATAAAGGCAGTCAATGCGCGGAATACTATTACTATTGATCATTCTTGGCGCGGTCCCCGTATGTCTGGTGAGCCCCTACTGCGGCGTTATCATGTGGTATTGGGTTTCGTATTTCAACCCGCATCGTTTCACATATGGTTTTACGTATAACCTGCCTGTCGCTCTTCTCGTTGCCGTGCCAACATTGCTAGGACTTTTCTTCACGAAAAAGTCGGTTCGTTCGCTCTTGACGCTTGAGAGCCTGCTCTTGTTTTCGCTTTGGGCCTGGTACACCGTTACCTATCTTCACGCGCAAACCGTGCCGCTGTTCGCCGCAAACATGCTTGACGCACAATACGAGATCTCTCATATGAGCAAGATTCTCCTCATGACGTTTGTCATGATTTTAGTTCTTACCACGAAGGAACGATTGCGAAACGTTTTGCTGGTGAGCGCGGGGAGTCTTGGCCTTCTCGCTTTTCGCGGAACCGTCTTTGGAATGCGAACCTCCGGTGAATCTCGCGTATGGGGCCCGCCAGATTCCTTTCTGTCGGACAATAATGGCTTTGCCCTCGCGCTTAACGTGTGTCTACCGCTTCTCTTTTTTCTCGCGCGCGACGAAAAACGGCGCTGGTTGCGATTTGCTTTGTACGGATTGTTTGTGTGCGGTGTGGTTTCCGTGATGCTGACGTACTCCCGGGGTGGACTTGTTGGTTTGGGCGTTGTCCTGACGGCTATTACAATTAGGAGTCGTCACAAACTGCTCGGCGGTGCCTTGCTGGTTGGCGCAGCCTTCCTCGTGATCGCCCTTGCTCCTGGTGCCTGGATGGCCCGAATGGACCGCTTCATCCAGGGTGACCTGGATCAGACGGCCAATCAGAGGCTGGTTGCCTGGGGAACTGCGTGGCGGTTCTCAAAGGATTATCCGCTCATGGGAGGCGGATTCAATGTTCTTCCCAATCCCAATGTTTTCTTGCGTTATGAGCCTAGACCCTTGCCCGGCGATCTGATTTCCTGCGGTCCACACAGCATCTATTTCCAGCTTTTGGCCGATCAAGGATGCGTTGGCTTAGGCCTGTTCGTTGCTCTGGTTGGATCTTGTTTTTGGACATTATTCTCCTTACGTAAGAAAGCGCGTTATGTGCCCTCCGCCATCTGGATCGTCAATTACTCCACTATGATTGAAATCGGATTGCTCGCATTCATGATCAGCGGAGCTTTTCTCGGCTTTGTCTACTTAGACTTGATTTACCAGATCATTGGCACCGTCGTGGTGCTAAAGATTCTCTTCCGCCAAGAAATCGCGGCCCAGCGGGCTCGAGAAACCGAAATTCGGAGGTCATCGATCGATGTTCTCCAACCGCAAGTCGCTCCGGTATAAAGCCCTTCGACGTGCGGATTGGTCAAAAGAGGACTCACCGTGAGATCAAGTAGATCTGTAAACCTAGGGAATCGCTTCGAGAGGCTGTCCATCATTCTGGCGGTAATCCTGTGCGTGCCCGCCAGCCTCCTGGCACAAAAGAGAGCTTGGACAACCGAGCTCATCGATTCTGCCGGATCAGAATCCTCCCTCGCAGTCGATGCCGATGGCAATCTGCATGTGAGCTACTACTACCCAGTTGAGGGCCAGCTCAAGTACGGTTTTCGTCCAGCCAAAAGTGCGCGTTGGTTTACTATGGGACTGGATAAGGGCTTTGGCGAGTTTTCCACACGAATTACGGTAGACCCGAAAGGTAATCCACACATTTGTTATTCGCCGAATATTCTCAAATATGCCTCTTTTGATGGTCGCCGCTGGACCGTCCAGCAGATTGACCCTGGCGGCGGCTTGGTCTCGTATTTTTGCTCGCTACGCATCGGCCCAGATGGCGCGCCGCAGGTAAGCTGGTACGTCGAGAGTGGCACCTATATTCGATATGCTGCACTGAAAAATGGTGCATGGATTGCACAAACGGCAGATGCCGAGAATAAACCTGGAAAATGGAATTCCATGGTCTTAGACAATAACGGCCTTCCTCACCTTTCTTATGTGACCATTGTAAAATGGCAGCTCAGATACTCCTATTACACCGGTAAAGCGTGGATCCGCACGGTTGTAGACTCGCCTGATATGAGCCCTCAAGGTGAGCAACGCGGTATGGGGAATTCGCTCGTCCTCGACACCCACGGTAGTCCGATGATCAGCTACTATGATGTCCAGTCTCTGAAACTTGCGCATTACGATAGCGGGAAATGGAAAATTGAAACGATTGAAGAATTTCCATCGTCCGGTATGGGTGGGTGGAAGAGCTATCGCAGTACTCTGCTCCTCGATCACAAAGGAAATCCACACATCGGCTTCGTTACGCCGACCGGTTTGGAACACGCCTGGTGGGATGGCAAAGAGTGGCAGAAACAGCTGATCCTTGGAAATCTCGGCAGCGCACCGCTCGACTGCTCGATGGCCATTGATGCGAAGGACAATCTCTATATTTCCTACACCGATCCTGTTGACAGGTCTCTCAAGTTGGCGATTGGCAGTGCCGTTTCCGCCGAACCGACAGCAACCACATCTCAGTCGAAGGAGCTGGAACCCCAATTGTAGATTTCCGCCCGCCCGCTTGGCTATTCGTTGGCGACCGAGCCGTACAGCGTTAGAATGGAAACAAAATGAGCGAGTCCTTACTCAAAACTATATTCTGGCTTTCTGTCGGTGCCGCGATCTATGTCTATTTAGGTTACCCCGCATTGCTGCATCTGCTTAGCCGCTGGTTTCCTCAAAAGACCACGTTAGAGGATGCCGCTCTCCCCAGCGTCTCTCTGATCATTTCGGCCTACAACGAAAGCGCCGTGATAGTGGAAAAACTCGAGAATGCCTTCGCCCTGGATTACCCGCGCAATTTGATGGAAATTCTGGTCATTTCAGATTGTTCCGATGATGGTACCGACGAGTTAGTCAGTCAGCGAGCATCCCAAGGCGTGCGTCTGGTCCGCCAGACGGAGCGTCTGGGCAAGAGTGCCGGATTGAACCTGGGAATTCCAAAGTCTTCCGGAGATATCTTGGTTTTTTCAGATGCTAATGCAATCTATCAGGCTGGTGCAATTCGGCAGCTTGTTAGGCATTTTGCCGATCCGCAGGTAGGCTATGTCGTCGGCAATGCGAAGTATGTCGAACACCCTGGGCAGGCGCCCTCGGCAGAATCGGAAGGCCTGTATTGGAAGCTCGAAACTTGGTTGAAAGAAAAAGAATCGCGTTTCGGTTCCGTCGTTGGCGGAGATGGCGCGATTTATGCGATTCGTCGTGGTTTGTTTTCGCCGCTCCGTCCGACTGACATCAATGACCTCCTCAACCCGCTCCAGATAATCGCTTCAGGCTATCGCGGTGTCTATGAACCGTCAGCGATCTGTCATGAAGAGGCTGGCGGCAGCTTCGAAAAAGAGTTCCGCAGAAAAGTGCGGATCGTGGGCCGCAGCCTGAACGCCGTGCGGCGCGCCCGCCGAGTGCTTTTGCCTTGGACCCAGCTGCGCCACTGGTTCTGCCTAGTTTCCCACAAATTGTTACGCTGGTTTGTTCCCGTGTTTTTGCTCTTTAGCCTAGCTTCCAGTCTGCTGCTTTGGAACTTGCCTTTCTACCGGATTGCGGCCTTGCTTCAGGCCAGCTTCTACGCACTGGCCGCATGTGGCTGGATCGTCGGACGACGCCAAAATTCCACCAGAGCCCTTTACATTCCGTATTATTTTTGTCTCGTCAATACCGCGGCTCTATTTGGGATCGTTCAGTTTTGCCGCGGCTCACTTTCACCCACGTGGCAGACGGTCCGTGATCAAAAACCGCTTGATCAGGAATCCGCCGCGCATTCTGCCGGGAGAGAATCCTGAGTGCACGAACCCCATGTTTTTGGCTTCCCTATTGCGATTGTGGGAATCCCGTTTGCAACTGGTTTGCTGAGGTAATATCGTGCTTGCGTCTGGGACGACTTCAGGCGACCCCTTCGCTATGACTGTGTGGATGCGTGCCAAGATAGAGGAAGCCAAATCCTAGAACCTTCGATGGGAAACCTACGCACAAACCTCTTTCGATTCTACAATTGGGCCCAGCCTCTTATCGTCCCGGGCCTGCGAAATGCCCAGTTCGCCTACAAGGAAACACTTGAAACAAAGCTCTTGCCCGAAACGCGTTGGCTGGATATCGGCTGTGGGCGCCGGTTATTTCCTACCTGGATGCCGCAATCCGAGCAGATACAGATTGCAATGACGGGAAAGGTCAACGCCACCTTCGGATTGGACCCGGACTTTGCCAGCTTGAGGGATAATCGCTTCGTCCAGTATCGCGTACAAGGCGATTCTAGCGCCCTCCCGTTCGCAGGGGACTCGTTTGATCTGTTGACCGCGAACATGGTCGTCGAGCATGTCGCTAACCCTGTAGCGCTGCTTTCTGAGGCTTTTCGTGTCTTGAAGCCGAAAGGTTTCTTCCTCTTTCACACACCGAATCTGCTGAGTTACGCCACGCTGACGGCGCGGATTGTTCCTGAAGCTTTCAAGGTCGGCCTAATCCGATACTTGGAGGGACGGAAGGGAGAAGACGTCTTTCCTACGCTTTATCGTATGAGTACTCCGGAGCAAGTGGAGAAGCTTGCTAGTGCGGCCGGTTTTGCGGTCGTGGAACTGAAGAGGACGGAATCCTCGGCGCAAGCTGTCATGCTCGGGCCCCTTGTCATCTTAGAACTCTTGTGGATTCGCATGCTCAGGCTTCGGACCCTGCGTAACCTTCGAAGCAACCTGATCGTGATCTTGCAAAAGCCAGGGCAACAAGGAAAGGCTCAGATAGCTAGTCCGAATCCTCGTTGACGTGCGAGTTGATTGAATCCGCCCATCATCTTGCTGAACGGCCTTCAAAGGAACAATGACTTATCGCGTCCTCCATCTCTTAGATCATTCCTGGCCGATTCTCGACGGGTACAGCCAGAGAAGCAGAAGTATCGTCGATTCGCAGCTACAAATTGGGATGCAACCGCACGTTCTAACCGGGCCCTCCCAGCTAGTGGACGACCCTGCCGCGACCCACCTGGTGTTGCAAGGCGTTCCCTATTCTCGAACAGTCGGTCAAACTGGAATAGCCGGGCACATGGTTCGCAATCGCTGGCCGGTACTTCGCGAGCTTGCCGTCGTGCAGCTGATGAAGCGCCGGATCGAGCAGCTGAGCGATGCAGGTTCATTTGACGTTCTCCATGCCCATTCGCCAGCTCTATGTGGCCTGGCAGCTTTAGGAGCATCTCGTTCACGTCAGATTCCTTTCGTTTATGAAATACGCTCTTTTTGGGAAGATTCCGCAGTGGTTCAGGGGAAGACCAGGCACTTCTCGCCCCGCTATCTTCTCGGCCGGGGCCTGGAAACATTTGTTGCTCGTCGCGCGAATGCAGTCATCGGAATCAGCAGCGCCATCCTCAAGGATTTGGAAGCACGCCCCGTATCATCCCCCAAACTCTTTCACGTGCCGAATGGCGTGGATACAGCGCGATTTGTACCGCGAGAGCGCGATACCGCTCTAGCCACAGAACTCGGCGTCGCCGGCGTGCCCACCATCGGTTATCTTGGGACACTTTTTCCGTGGGAGGGAATCCCGTGGCTGGTCCGTGCCGCCTCGGAGCTCTACCACAGCGGAACGAAGTTTAAGCTGTTGATTGTGGGCGATGGTGCGGCAGCCTCCGAAGTGCGAAAGACGATCGCAGCGCTGGAGGCTCAGGAGTATGCTTCTTTTCTAGGCCGCATTCCCCATAATCAGGTCGAGCGTTACTATTCTGTAATGGACGTCTTGGTTTATCCTCGTCTAAACGTTCGCACATCCGAAATCGTCACTCCGCTCAAACCACTGGAAGCGATGGCGCTGGGAAAACCTGTTTTGGGAAGTGGCGTAGGGGGCATCCGGGAATTGATAGATCCGGAAGTAACGGGCCTTCTTTTTGAACCGGAGAGCATCCCTGATTTTTGCCGGCAGACCAGCCGTCTCTTGCAAGACCGAGTTCTGCGCAGCAAATTGGGATCGCAGGCTCGCCAGGTTGTCGCCAGAGAGAAGGATTGGAAGGTCCTCGCACGTTTGTATGAAGGGATTTATGACGAGGCGGTTCGGAACCACGGCTCACGCGGCTGATGCGGACGTCATATTTGTTCACGCCGGGCTCGAGGAACGCAAGATTTATGGCCTGAATCTATTTCTGCAGGGACGAGCGCCTCAAATTTTGTTCAGCGTCGGTCGCTTCGAGCTCCGAAAGTTTTCTAAGTTAAGCCTTCCGGCAACTGTCGATCTGCTACAAATTGCTGCCTCTACTCCTCCCCGGCTGAGACACTTTTTCGTCTCGTTTGACGGTACAGATCTGCACACCGAGCGAATTCCACTAAGCCGGTTTGGCACTTTGGACGAAATGAAGGCACTAAAAGTGTGGATTGAGGATCACGCGGAAGTTCGCTCCGTGATCTTTGTTAGTAGCGCGTACCATCTGCCTCGCGTCCGCCTCTGTTTTCGCGCGTTGCTCCGCGGACGTGTGCGCGCTCAATTCGTCTCTGCCCCTGAGCTTTACGCCGAAGTGCAACCTGTTATTAAATCTCCATATCTTCGTCGTTGGAAAATGATTTTTCGAGAGATCTTAAAGATTCTCGTGTATGCGATTATGCTGCGTTTTCACAAGACTTGAAAGGGAACTCATCGGACGGAGTTTTCAAAAAGCAGCCGGGGTCGTTCGTGACTCGCCTTCTCTAGAAAAGTCTGACTTTGTTTGAACGTGTTGGCCAAGAACTGCTGCCACTTCAGCGGCGACGACTTCCCATGTTCGCCCCAGTGTCAGCTTCGAAATCTCCTCGCGGTCCCAGTTTTTCGAAAGGGCCTTCTCGAGTCCAGTGGCAATGCTATCTACCGTTTGCTCGACTAATACACCGAGTTCCGGCTTGCGTAGTATTTCCGGAATACCTCCAACGCGCGTTGCAACTACCGGAGTACCACAAGCCAACGATTCGATAATCACGTTCGGCCAGCCTTCTCGGGCGCTCGCCAGGCAGCTGAGGTTTGCCGCGTTGAACCACAACTGCAACTCCTCGTTCGGCCGCTTTCCCGGCATTTGCACGTTGTCCCGCAATCCCATTCGCCGCACGAGCTTCTCGAGCTCCGGCCGATACGAGCCCTCACCCAGAATGTACAGCTGCAAATCTGGATGTCGCGGTGCGATTTGCGCGAAGGCTTGGATCAAAAGGTGATGGCCCTTCGCCAGGATCAGCGCTCCCACGGAAATGAGGATCTCGGCGTTGCTGGACAGTTTCAGTTTCTTTCGCGCTTCACCTCGCGCCATACAGCGGAAGCGTTCCGCATCCACGCCGTTTGGAATAACGTGGATTTTGCTGGGACTGGCGCCCAGAGCGAGCATTGCATCCTTCAGTGCTGCAGACACCGCAATAACATTGGCAGCGTGTTCCAAAGTCCACTTAATCATTGGCCGGATCAGCCGGTACTCTGGGTACGAGTTGATATCGCTACCGCGTGCGGACACCGTCACCGGTATACCAAGCACCTTCCCGCAGAGCACTGCAGCCAAGCCATCGGGGTAAACGAAGTGCGCATCAATGCAATCAAACCTGGCTTCCCGGTTCAGCTTGGTCACTCGCCGCAAGCTGCCGAGAAACATAGATAATGCATGAAACGGCATCCAGACTTTTGGCAGCAGGAAATAACGAGGGTGGTAGACTCTAAGTCCCCCCACGTTCTCTTGCGATGGCACGCTCGCCTTACGCCATCGTTGTGTTTTCAACCATCGGGGAAGGTACGGAACCGGTGCCACCACTTCCACGTCATTCCCGGACCGAGCCGCAAGATGGACGGAGCGCTGGTAAACAAAGATCCCGTGGCTCGGATCTTCTGAATGCGGGAACAACCCGGTGAACGTCAGAATTCGCAATCGGCGTCCCCCTCTTCGCGCATCTTAAGATGGACCAGAAAGATTCTTCCATAAAACGCAACCGTCCGGGTCTTTGAGTTGATCAACATGTTCCTTCACCCTCGATGTTTTCTAACTCCAATAAATACAATAATATAGAAGGCGATCGTCCTACGGTAAGTACTGAGTTCACCTAAGGTTTGCTTTCTCTAGAGTTGGCCAGATGGTTACCGTTGGAACGTGCATGAATCTGTTCCCGGACTTAACTTGGCGGGGATCAGGTAAAATAAGGCAGCAGATGAAGAACGCACTAACGATCGACCTCGAAGACTACTACCACGCAAGCGCCTTCCGCGACCAGATTGCCGCGGGTGATTGGAATTCCCAGCAGAGCCGTGTCGAGCGCAATACTCATTTACTGCTAGATCTGCTCGACGAAAGAGGATGTAAAGCCACGTTTTTTACCCTGGGGTGTGTTGCTGAGCGACACCCAAGTCTTGTGCGGCATGTTGCTGAACGGGGCCACGAAATTGGCTGCCATAGCTTTCGCCACCGCATTGTCTTTGAAATGACTGCCGCTGAGTTTCGCGACGACACACGCGATGCAAAAAAGCTGTTGGAAGATTGCAGTGGCTCACCCGTACTTGGTTACCGTGCACCTAGTTTTTCAATAACAGCGGAATCGCTCTGGGCTCTGGAGATTCTTGTGGAGCTGGGTTTTGCCTTCGATTCGAGCATCTTCCCCGTGAATCATCCTAACTATGGCATACCGGATGCCTCCCGTGATCCCCATCGAGTCCAGACGCCGAGCGGATCGATTGTCGAGTTTCCCATGACAACTCTGGAATTCGCGGGAATGCGATCCCCGTTCGGCGGCGGCGCTTACTTACGACTCCTACCCTATTGGTACACGCGCTGGGGCGTCCGATTTCTAAATGCCCGTGAAAACCGCTCGGTATGCCTCTATCTCCATCCCTGGGAACTCGACCCCGAGCAACCTCGAATGTCCGGCAGTCTGACCTCTCGCGTGCGCCACTACATTGGGTTGCGGAACACTCTGGTGAAATTTCGCAATATCATTCGCGATTTTGAATTCTGTCCATTGGGGCTTCTCGTCGATCACGTCTAGATCTTGTCGCCATCCACATGACATGGAGGGCCATGTGTCGAACGGTCGTTCTAGCTGCGTGCGAATACGCGGTCAAACGATTGGAAGAATTTGCGCGAATAGTTTTCCCGGGTAGGCTGATCGAAGCAGACGAGCCAGTAACCGGCTGCCGCAAGCGGCAGGATGGCGGCAACTTCAAGAAAGAAAAAGACCAGGTGATCGGCGGGCCAGTAGCGCTCCACTGCGTAGGTGGCAAGAACGAATGGTACGATGGCAATTGCAGGACGAAGCCAAGCAGATACCATGTACGTCAACGGATTAATTCCCAAAGTACGCCGAACATACCAGGGCCAAAACAATAAAGAGGAAGCGAGAGAGGGTATGACCGTGCCCCATGCAACGCCCAGAATCCCCATTCGTTTCACAAGGAAGACGCTCAGCACTAAGTTGCAAAGCCCCTCAGCCAGCGACGCGGGCACCAGAGGTCTGTGCTTACTCAAGCCCAGCATGCTCCCTGCGGTTACGGAATTGGCTGCCCAGAAGACCAGCGTCAACGATAGGACCCATAACACTCTGCCGGAAAGGTCGGCATACTGAGTCCCCATCCAGAGACGAATAAAGCTGCTTCCGCGAAGCATGAAGGTCGCGGCAACAGGAAGCACGACCAACGTGCCGGCTTGACTGCTGAAGAGCACTACCCTCTCCAACTGCTTCTGATCCTTTTTCGCTTCCGTAGAACTTGCCAGTGGCGTCATGGCTTGGGATATTCCGCTGACGAGTGAACGCGTGTACTCCGCTAGATTCCCGCCGATCACGTAAAACGCTACCGCAGTTACCGGCAAGTATGCCGCAATTACGATATTGTCGCTCGCATAGATAAGGCTGCCGCTAACGTGTAGAAGGAAAGAAAACGCGCTGAAAGAGAATATCAGCTTAACTCCGGCTCGGTCCGCTTCCGTAAGACGGATTCGCAGTTCCGGATAGAGATGTCTGACCAAACCAACATTTGCTACCCATCGTGCCAGTGTAAACGCCAACTGCACAATGGCCAGTGTGATGATGCCGTAGCCCATGTGCAGTGCCAGCACAACTGCGCAAGCGCGCAGGATGTTGATCCCCACTTCGATACTATTGGTGAGGTCGAACCGTTGCAAGCCAACCAAAATACCGCCGAATACGCCGTTCATCAAAGACGTCGCTATGTTGAGGCCAGTCAGAACTAGAACAATTCGAGCTGAGGTTAGATACTCCGGGGGTATCTTCAGACGGCCAACTACAAATGCTGCCAATCCGGCCGAAACAAGCAGTGCCAGGAGGCCGGCCGTGGAAAAAATCAGCATTGAAGACGATGCCACATTGCTGGCTCGTTTGTGATCGGTTTCCGTGTGAAATCTTGCCACGTATCGTGTAACTGCCCCACGAACTCCCAAGTCGAGCAGTCCTAGATACCCGGTTAACGACAGAAGTAGAGTCCAAACGCCGTATGTTACAGTCCCGAGATGGTTTACAACGTAGGGGGATAAGAAGAAGTTAACCCCCATGGCGATGACGTAGCTGCCCCAGTTCGAAATCACGTTGCGCACGACGCCCGGTCTGCCGAAACGGGATTTTGGATAACTGGGGTTTTGAACAGGCTCTGCGGACATAGCTCTCCGTAAGAACGCTAGAGTACTGGGTGCATGTTAATAGCCAATTATACGGAGCTAGAGGCACTGAGAACCACGAATCTTACCTGATTTCCACGCGCCTTCCCGCTGTGTAAACCTGTACCACAATGAGGAAATCTTTAGTATCTTCCGCTGAGGAATCTGTGAGCTCCAGCGCTACCCATCCAGCTGTAAGTAGTTGAAAATATAATAAGTTAGAGTAACATCCAAGTCGAGGTATTTGGTGATCGTATTGCTCAGTTATGGCCGCACCCTTGAGAGGATCATGAAGGAAGTGCGGGCCGTTTCTTCCGAGGGTATTGCAGACGTCACAATCGCCGCATGAACTAGATTGTTCTGCTCAGTTCGCCTGGGCAGATTAGTGGAAATCGCCGCCGAAGCTCTGGGACGGTTATTCGATTAAAGGAATTGAGCCCGTGGACGAGAAAATAAGAGGGGAAGACTTGTCATCAATGCCGCAGCTACCTTCCATCGAAGATCAGCGCCAATTTTGGGATTGGCACTGGCAGCATTCGGAACAGCGAAAGGTTTTGAACGATTGGACGGAACGACGTGCTAAAGAGATTCTCGGCCTCATCCAGGATTTGGCTATGGATCGTCCTCGAATCCTTGACTTGGGATGCGGTCATGGCTGGTTCGCTGAGCGGCTGGCAGCCTTGGGAGAGACCCATGGCATAGATCTTTCGCCTGAAGCAATCGCTACGGCCCAAGCTCGCCGCCCGGATATCTCCTATATGGCGGGAAATATCTATGATGCGCCCCTGCGTAAGAACTATTTCGACATCGTGGTCTCCCAAGAAGTAATCGCCCACGTCGAAAATCAGCCAAAATATGTCGAGCGTGCTGCCGAAGTTCTCAAGCCAGGAGGCTATTTCATCATTACGACCGGCAACAAATATGTCATGGATCGTCTCGGTGATGTCGGCTGGAATGTCCAGCCACCGCAGCATATTGCGGTCCAGCTCAGCCGCCCTCAGCTCAAGAATATGCTGGCTCCGTACTTTCACGTCCGGAAGGCATTCACGATTATTCCCCACGGTAAGCTGGGGATCTTACGTTTGATCAACTCATATAAACTGAACTCCATCGTCGGCCGGATTGTTTCTCGAGAGAAACTGTGCTCTTGGAAGGAAAAAGCCGGCTTTGGGTGGCAGATGATTTTTGTGGCGCAGAAAAAGGTCTGAAGAATGCGCCTCAATCCATTATCAAGTTTTGGAGACTTCTGCGAGTGATGGCTTCTGATTTTCAAAGAAAGATTGGCGTTTTCAGCCACGGCGGCACAAAAAATCTTGGCGACGAGGCCCTGCTCGCTGCTGTAATTCAAAACGTGCGTTTGCGTATTCCGACGGCCGAAGTCGTTGGCTTCACCATAAATCCGGACGATACGCGCCAAAGACACGGTATTCCAAGCTTCCCAATCCGGCAGTGGGATGAGACACCTTCGCCCTCTGTAGCCTCGGGTCAAGCATCCAAAGTTGTATTGACGACTCGTCCTGCCGCGGAAGGCTGGCGACGGGCGGTCCGATCGATTCCGGGACTGATTCCACTGTTTCATAAGCTCCGTGCAGCAATTCGCGTGATGAAGAGCGTTATGCGCGAGCCGAAGTTCTTGCTCGATTCCTACCGGCGGCTACGCGGTGTCGAGTTGCTCCTGGTGGCGGGGTCACAGCAGCTCAACGATGGCTACGGCGGCCCCTGGGGCTTTCCGTTTACGCTGTATAAATGGACCCGCATTGCCCGCTTGGCAGGAACAAAAGTCGCCATCCTGAGTGTTGGTGCGGGCCCAATTGGCTCACCCCTGAGTCGCTTCTTTTTCCGTCGCGTGTTGCGCATTTGCAGCTACCGTTCCTATCGGGACGCAATTTCCAGCCGCCTCGTGGAAAGCATCGGAGTGGAAGGCCCAAATCCGGTCTACCCAGACCTTGTCTATAGTTTAAAACTCCCCGCTCCGCGCCCTATCCCTACAGAAGGCCATGCAGTCATAGTCGGCGCCAATCCGGTTCCTTTTTTTGACGGTCGCTACTGGCCCGAACCGAATCCAGCGCGCTACACGGAATACGTCCAGAAGTTCGCAAATTTCGCCGAGTGGCTGGATGAGAATGGCTACTCGGTGCTTTTCTTTCCCACCCAAGCGCGGGCTGACGTGTTAACCATCGAGGATATTCGCGCGGCCTTGAACGGGGCAGGGAAATCGCCAAGAATGCTGGCGGGCATCCCTATTCAAAATATTGAGGATCTCATCTCGGAAATCGCAAGAACAGATCTTGTAGTTGCGAATCGTTACCATGGCATTCTTCTCTCTTTGGCATTGAATAAGCCAGTGCTCGGCGTTGCCTACCACGAAAAAAGCCGTGCACTTCTCGAGCAAGTTGGTCAGGGAGACTATGTTCTTAATATCACAGACTTGCGCACCGAAGATCTAATCGAGAAGTTTAAGGCCTTGCACGCCAATTCCGCGGCTATCAAGAAGCAGATTGCAGCGAGCATGGCTCCGCTGCGCGAAGCGCTCGAGCAGCAGTACGATGTTGTCTTTGGCCTCATCGGTGTTGCGCCTTCGCGCTCGCAACAGGTGAATCGGCCGGAGTCATGAGATTCATCGAAACCAAGGTTTCCGGAGTGTTTGTCATCGAAATGGAACTTCGTGAAGACAACCGGGGTTTTTTTGCTCGGTCCTGGTGTTCCAAAGAGTTCGAAGCTCGCGGCTTGCTCTCCCGCATCGCGCAAATTAATGCCGGTTTCACTGCAAGAAGAGCCGGACTCCGCGGACTGCACTTTCAGGTTGCGCCCCACGCCGAGTCCAAGACGGTTCGCTGCACGCGCGGTTCGATCTTCGATGTTGCTGTCGACCTGCGCCCCGATTCACCGACGCACAAGCAATGGGTTGGTTTCGAGTTGACTGCCGAGAATCACCGAATGGTTTACATACCTGAGGGCTGTGCTCACGGCTATCAAACCTTGGTGCACGATTCTGAAGTTGAATACCTCACTTCGCAATTCTATGCTCCGGATTCGGCTCGCGGCGTCCGTTTTGACGATCCCGCATTCGGGATCAATTGGCCGTTGCCGGTCGGTTTGATTTCGGAGGCGGACAAATCCTGGCCTGGCTACCCAGGTTAGTCCATTGCCGCGACTATCTGCAGCTTTTCGGGAGAGACCATGATTATCGTTGACAAAGCATTGGAAAAGGCTGAGAGCGACGGAAAGCCGATTCGCGTTGGCATATTCGGCGCCGGCTATATGGGCCGTGGCATCGCCTTACAGCTCCTGGATCGTAAACCGGGGTTGCGCCTGGTCGGCTTGGCCAGCCGTCGGGTCCAGTGCGCGCAGGATGCACTCCGCGAAATGGGTACCAACGACTTCCTCAATGTGAGCAACGCCCCGGACTTCCAGCAGGCGGTTTCCCGTGGACTCGTCGCTGTCACAGACGACCCCACGCTTCTCTGTCGTTCAGGTAATGTGGATGTTGTTATCGACGCGACGAGCGACATCGAAGCCGGTGCCCGCTTCGTTCTCGATGCCCTGCAGCACGGCAAACACACTATCCTCCTCAACGCCGTTCTTGATGCGACAATCGGCCCCATTCTGAAAACCTATGCCGACCGAAATAATGTGATCATCAGCTATATCGATGGTGATGAACCCGGCGTTGCCGTCAATCTCTTCCGCTTCGTTAAGACCATCGGCTATCGACCTGTCGCGGCCGGCAATTTGAAGGGTTTTCTCAATCACTACCGTACGCCCGAAACGCAGCGTGCTTTCGCCGAGCGTGTGAAGCAGACGCCGGAGATGATTACTTCCTTTGCCGACGGCACGAAACTCTCGATGGAATGCACCATCCTGGCCAATGCTACTGGCCTCAAGATTGGCAAGCGTGGCATGTACGGGCCGCAGTGCGCGAATGTCAAGGATGCAAGTGGGCTCTTCCCGATGGACCAGCTCTTGAACGGAGGCCTCGTTGATTATCTCCTTGGTGCCGAGCCTGGAACAGGTGTCTTTGTGATCGGATACAACGATCATCCCATCAAGAGCCAGTACATGAATTTCTTTAAAATGGGGGATGGACCGCTCTACACCTTCTACACGCCTTTTCATTTGCCCCAGGTGCAGATGCTCACGACCATCGCCAGGGCTGCCCTATTCCATGATGCCACCGCTACTCCGCTCGGGAAACCCGTATCCGACGTTCTCACGCTCGCTAAGCGTGACCTCAAAGCGGGCGAAACTCTCGACGGCATCGGCGGCTACACCTGCTACGGCGAAAATGACAACGCCGACGTCGCACAAGAAGGCAACCTCTTGCCCATGGGTCTTTCCGAAGGCTGCCGCCTCAAACGGGAGATTACCAAGGATCAAGTCATTACCTCCGCGGACGTCGTCGTTCCTGAAGGCCGTCTCGGCGACAAACTTCGTGCTGAGCAGAATCAGCACTTTTACGAAGCACCCGTAGCAGTTTAAGGGACAGGACGCACGAATGATTACTTCGGGCATGACGGAACAAACCGAGCGCCTCACCGGCCAACAGGTCGTGCACAACGACCTCGAATTCATTGCCACTAATCTGACCGAGGAATTTCGCCGCATAGCCGGGCACAATTTGCTCGTGACTGGTGGCGCAGGCTTCTTGGGCCACTATTTGGTGCAATCGGCTCTTTACTGGAATCGTACACGCCCAGGTCCTTCCATCGATGTCACCGTCTACGACAGTTACATCCGTGGCGTGCCGCAATGGTTAAAGGATCTCGACGGCACCGCCAACCTTCACCTCTTGCAACACAATATGGCCGAGCCGCTCCCGGCTTCCATGGGCGATTTTGAATACATTATTCATGCTGCTTCCACTGCTTCTCCGACCTACTATCGCAAAGATCCCATCGGCACTATGGACGCCAACATTTTCGGCCTGCGCGCCCTGCTTGAATATGCGCGGCGTCGCATGGATGCCGGCAAGCGATTCAAGGGATTTCTCTTTTATTCCAGCAGCGAAATCTACGGTGACCCCACTCCTGAAAACATTCCAACTCCGGAAACCTATCGAGGTCTGGTCTCCTGTACAGGTCCTCGCGCTTGCTACGACGAAGCCAAGCGCTATGGCGAGACACTCTGCGTAAATTTTGCCCATCAATATGGGGTTCCTGTGATGTCTGCTCGGCCTTTCAACAATTATGGCCCGGGCCTGAAGATCAGCGATCGGCGTGTGATACCGGACTTTGCTCGCGATGTGATGAACGGCAGCGACATCATCCTTCTCTCGGATGGGTCACCAAAGCGCACATTCTGCTATGTGGCCGATGCCATTTGTGGGTATTACAAGATCCTGGCAAAAGGTCAGCCTAGCGAGGCGTACAACATCGGCGTCGAGAAGCCGGAGATTTCCATGGCCGAGCTGGCCGACAAGATTCGCGCCCTCGGCTGCGAGTTGTTTGGCTACACCGGCAAAGTCGTGCGCCAGGAAAGCGCCGATGGTGATTACCTCCTCGACAATCCTCTCCGCCGCTGCCCGGTCATTGAAAAAGCTAGGCGTGACCTGGGCTTCAACCCATCCGTCTCAATCGACGACGGACTCCGCCGAGGAATGATCTGGTACGGCGACAATCGCGTTGCGGAAGACTCATAATGAAAGTCTCTGTTATTGGAACCGGCTACGTTGGATTGGTAAGTGGCGTCTGCCTGGCCGAAAAAGGCCACCACGTCATCTGCGTGGATTCAGATGCAGGCAAGGTGGAACGGATCGGCCGGGGCATTCCTCCCATATTCGAAAATGGCCTCCAACCGTTGCTTCGCAAGCATATCGGCGGTGCGCTCCAAGCGACCACCGATTTGCGTCGCGCGGTTTTGGATACCGATCTATCGCTGATTGCGGTCGGCACTCCGTTCGATGGGAGTGAGATCGATCTTCGCTTCATCCGCGAGGTCGCGCGCCAGATTGGTGAAGCTCTTCATCAAAAGAAGGGTTATCACCTCGTCGTCGTGAAAAGTACTGTCGTCCCCGGGACTACGGACGAAGTGGTTTTGCCAATCCTTGAACAAGCTTCCGGCAAGAAGGCCGGTCCCGATTTCGGTGTTGGCATGAACCCCGAATTTCTCACCGAAGGCGAGGCTGTCGGCGAATCAAGTACGCTTCCAACTCGTTGCTTGCCACTATGATCTCTTTTTCGAACGAGATTGGCAATCTCGGCGCGGCGCTTGGCGGAATTGATGTGCTCGACGTAATGCGTGGCGTTCATCTCAGCAATTATCTTAGCGTGCGTATGAACGACGGCAGCCGCAAGAACCCCGGCATTGTTTCCTTTCTCGCGGCGGGTTGCGGCTTCGGCGGGAGTTGTTTGCCAAAGGACGTGAAGGCGCTCGTTGCGCACGGCCATAAGGCAGGCCTGCCGATGAGCCTGCTCAATTCCGTGTTGCAGGTCAATGAGCATCAGCCGGAACGGATTATTGCGCTACTCAAGAAGCACCACGCATCGCTGCGTGGTGTTCGGGTGGCCGTGCTCGGACTTTCGTTCCGGCCCGACACGAATGACATGCGAGAGTCCCCTGCGATACCAGTGTTGCGATCCCTTGCCACGGAAGGCGCGTCGCTCAAGGCCTACGATCCTGCGGCCCGCGAAGAAGCTCGCGAAATCTTTCGCGGC
>WNFQ01000289.1_pt1 | contig 35269 bp, 46 predicted proteins | sample 5400171 | NCBI WGS metagenome assembly WNFQ01 (sample SAMN13153356, study PRJNA577476) | soil metagenome | isolation source: 20 cm soil under Madrone tree | place: USA:California | collected 2016-06-14
CGTCACGGTCGTGGTCATCATGTTCGAGCTCACTGGTGCTTTGACGTACATCCTCCCGACCATGGTCCGTATCTTTCCGTAGAGTGGAAGTCTTAAAGTCTGATTTTTAGCCTATAGATCGTCCTTTTGGTGACCAAGGCCGTGGGAGATCTTCTGGGCGTAAGAGGGATTGTCGATGAATCCATCCGCTTTAATGGATACCCTTTTCTTGAGAAAAATGATCACGTTTACGACGCGCCTGGTTAGTACATACTTATGCTCTGGCAGGCGGCGCAATTGGCTGAATACCACAGTATCACGGGTCATGCGGAGAGATATCTATACCCTACGTGCTACAGGTATGACCCTCGCGGACGTCGGTGAGTGAGACCGCAGTGTAGTCATCACTCGACTGATATAGTGGCTAGAAAACTATGTGGAGGCAGCAAAAGTCGAAGGATTCCCAATCGTCGTCGACGATGAGACCAGAGTACTAGCAGGATACATAGGGTCAGAACAATTACGTCGTGCTATCGGTGAGCTGAGCTTCACCTGCCCTAATGCTACCCATGGCTTGACAGCCGGACAAAGACCTGGCAAAACAAATGCGTGACTTTACGCCAGATACCACCTGTTCTTTCTCCCCAGATCCGTTGGAGCAGCCGGATGCGAGGTGGTCAGCGGTTGGTAACGACGAAGACACGGAGGCAAACGTGCTGTATGCCGTTGCCTCTCCTGGAATTCTGAAGCTCTGGCCGTGGGTCAACCAGGTAGGCCATCGCCTACAGCAAATATCACTCTTTTGCTTACAAAACGCGAATCAGACGCCCCTCACGGTCACCTCCAAGCTACCTCTCGAGGTTGTTATGCAGTTATTCAAAAGAATGGGGTATGTGTACCACGTTTACTTCCCACAGGGATAACTTTCTCAGTGCCCCCACTTCCAGCCCGCGTGTTATCCTCGTGGAGGATTTCGGCATGCTCGTTGGGCTCACTACAGTCAAGGACGTTTTGCACTTAGAACCCCACGAGCAACTGAATAGTCCGATCATCGCATGGAGTAACCGGGGTGCAGTGGACGGCGCCTTGGAGGAGCTATGGACGTGGCTCGCGGACATGAGAAGTTCTGAGAACGCATGGTACAGCCGCATGTCCAGGCGGTGGCGATGATGACAGCCTGAGAATGTAGGCGGTTGACCCGTGTAGCAGCCATTGCCAATCACCTCATATACTACTAGTACCAAGTCGTTGCTCGTGGCTTCACCACGGTTTAATTAATCTAACCCCCTCATGGGAGAGGTGATTTAGATTTACCGCCCCATCCTCCCTGTCTATATGCTTATCTTGAGTTGCACCCAGTCAAGAGTTCATGCGTGCCAGCCAAGGTGGGAACCAACTAAGGCGGTGAGAATTTCACAGGTCGTGGGAACTCAGAAACCCGTTGTCCCATTCTATTACTGTATGATACATAGCTTTTCTGATGGGCAGGACGGGAGGAGGCTACTAAAACGTGGGCACCCTGACAATCCAGAGGACATGCTTTTATTAGGGTAACATCGTCATCTCGATACGCTACTACTGTAGTAGCTAAGAGCGCCTTCAAGTTGTCCCGATGGTATCGCCGACCTTCGACGGAGGCCAAACGGACCTTCTTCAATATCTATCGTATATTATATTTTCATATCCCTTTGTAATAAAAGATGTTATGAGAAGAAGAAATTTTGGAAGGAAGTACTAAGGAAGCGGCAGGACTCGGAGGTGCAATTTTCATTTCATTTCATTTGGTTTGGGTGCAACGCAACGGCCTGAGTGCCCGCGGAAAAGGCCGTTTTGCACTCATGGGTCCCCATCCGAGTCATCATGCATCATGGCCGGTAGGAAGGCCCGAGGCCAGGTGTTTCCGAGTCATAATGCACAAATTACTGGTGGTGGCTACCGTTGATGGCCCTGCATATACAGATATACAGGTATGCTTCATCTTCGGATTACTCCGACTACTAGCAGTAGAATTCCGACATCGCCCAGTCTCTTCTCTTCGATCTCATATCTCGTCTCATCTCATCTCATCTCATCACTCGCTCGTCCCGCCTTAACGGGGTAATGCCAAGGGGTAGTAACGGAACCAAAATGTTCAAATTGAAATGGACACCAACAAACACAAGCTTTATTCATTCACGTGGGTGTACACACTCACTTGCGATTTTAAATCGGAAACTCTGTGTAAAGGAGGACTAGAATGTCATTCAGTATAGTAGTGCCCATCTCAAGCTACGATTACGATGGAAGATGCGCTCAATCTCCGAGATGATGAGATACTTGATAGACCGCAATGATAGGTACTGACACTGACGAGGAGTTCCTTTCCAATGGGCGCACATACAATAGTCGTGCTACGAACATTCCCAGGCACTCTAATATGATTCATTTCATTTCATTCCTCCATAACATCCAAGATCCGGGAGTCATCATGATCCATCCCTTCTTCCACAAACAACTCACTCCATTTGGGGTAGACCCGCTTGTACAGCGACATGCAGACGGTATCCATTTGCGTTATGGGCGCGTCGAAATGCGCTTTGAAGTAGCCGTGTGTTCCGAGAGATTCACGGACATGGCCCGCTCGGCCGTATTTGGTATACAACTGGATGGGTTTATAGTACATCACGTCTTCTATATGTGGATGCCAGTGGATGGACTCAGCGCGGTCGGCTAAGATAACGCCATGGAGCTCACCCTGATTAAAAAACATATATCGAATTGTGGCGGTTTTCTTGTGGATTTTGAAAGGATGTCCCGATAGAATGATGCGCTTGGCGTTTATTCGGGTCGGATCAGGGTTGAGTTGAGAGCCCATCGCGACAAGGGACGGAGCTCGGGTAGATGACGTCAGACTTCTTCGCTTAAGACACAGGTGGGACCCACCATTCGCATTCGTAGATTCCCTCAATAATGTGCAAGGTTGATTCCCAAATAGGATTGGCCCGTAGAGAGTAGCCACGTAGGTGTCCCCGTGTCGCAGGTAGCGCTCAAATTTATGTACGTTGTTAACACCTCGTGCACCCCCTTGAGTGTACTGGCTGTAGATGGGCTTGACTCGTAATCGTCGAGGTCCCACACAAAGTATAAGGGGGTCCTAAACCGGAGTCACCTACGACCGAAAACAGAGATGAGAGGATCGGTGGCTGACCTTGGAGCGCACGGAACCTTCATATTCTGTATTCCGCTGAATTGCAAAATGAACAATTGATTTCTTATGTTCATGTTGCAGAAGGCTGAAGGCGATAAGGGGACGACCAGCGCTCCACTCAGCCGCGTCTTTAGGGACGTCCTTGAGATATACCGTCACTCTCGTCCCGGCCTAAGAAAGCAGTTGAGGAATGTCAGGATCCACGCCGGCCTCAGCATGATAGACCGACCGGTATTGCGCCTCCCTCTTCCTCGGCACGGCGACGAACCCCACGTTCTGTTCGCTTGAAATCCTCGAACTGAAATATTCGTGCATAATCTCGTGGTAAGTTTTCATAGGAATCCCATGGGCTAGTGCGGAAAGATCGCATCCCACGGAAGCGTTGAAACCTAATCCTGGCCGGGGTGTCCCTGGGCGTATCAACCTCATCAGGGAACTCTCGATCGTCCCGCTCTTCCCGCTGTCGTCCGCGCCAACTCTCTAACCTTTGCATTTAAGTGAGAAATGAACCTTGGAAAAGGTAATTCAACCGACTGTTTGTTTTCTTCTTCCTCTTCAAGATCTTGGAATGCGACATCCTTGCCGCTATCTTCCACCTCCATTTCAACCTCAGGGTGGTCAGGAACTTCAATTAGTTCTTCAGCATTCCCATTTTCTGCGCCCTCATCGCCATCTCGCCTCCCTCCATCCTCTTCATCATCCCCGTCGATGATCCACGCAGCCTGGTATTCACTCGTTCCTTTCGGAACGCGTCGAATTGTACGAGGAGTTGTGCCTGGGTTCGCATCAGGTAATTGCGTATCCTCAGCAAGTTTCTGAGGTAAATTATTTTGCATCTCTTCCTCTGTCGGCCAAGTCTGTTCGTTTTCCATGTCGTCAGGGTCATTACTAGAAACAAGAGAGTCTGCTTCCTCTGGATCCGGCTCTGAGAGAACGGTAGGCTCTACGACCATGGCAGCGAGATCTGTATTCCCCGCAGAAGCAGGTGAAGTAATCTAGGTGGTTGCTGAGTCGAGAAAGATAGATATTGCAAGACAACGCACCCTCAGCACTTGGAAATCGCCATAGTTTGGCAGATGTACCAGACGGTTGGGAGACAATTGAGTGCCTCGCACTGTGCCTGTGAGTGTGAGATTTCCGTCCGTCCAGTCCACAGACTCGGCCAGAAGCCACGAGCGTCCCTGTCTCCAACGGACATCTCGCGGCTTACCCTCTGACAGCACTCTGACCGCGCTCAACTGGTCTGAGATAGTATTGAGATCAAAGACTCTGGGTTGTTCCGGGAAGAAATATTGCATGAAGGACAGGAGAGACTTGAGAACCCCAGAGCGAGCTTTAGGATCTATATGACGTCCGGGAGCAACTACTGGCACCACATCAGGAAGACCTTGAGATTGGAGCGCCCTAAGTACAGTTTCACCCCAGGCACCAACCTCTACGGCAGGGGAGAGAACGAAGACAATATAGTCAGCTACTTTACAAGCATCCAGAGCGGCGTAAAAGTCCCCATAAGCTAGCTGAATAAATTGCAGAGATGTCTTGAACCGTTCCACCCTTCGGAGAGACGATACATGAGGGGAGAGAAGACGCGCAAAAATGAAGAAGCGGGCCAACGAACTTGATTTTCCAGATACATTCCTGATCTGCTTGGGTAGGGTGTTCCAAGGATCGGGAGAACGCCGATACGACATCGTGCGAAGTGACGTCTTCGCAGAGCGGCAGCACGGCGACAACCCGAGGCGCGCTGTCGACTCCACCAAAGATACGAACGGCGGAAAGCAGAGAGTGCCGCTTTCGAAGCTGGATTTGCTTTGCGTGATTTCGTCTGTTCAGTTTGGATTGGGCGCTGGCATTGGAAGGATGCACGATTTTGGCAGCCTGTTGAGAGGAGACGCGACCTAGGAAACGGAACGAAACATCGTGAGTGTGCATAAATTTCGCATTTGTTTGAACGCATAAACACCGCTTTTCAGCATTGTGGATGCCCATGGTCGTTGTTTCGCGCATTTTGAGAAAGTTTACCTTTTGATCGCTCTTTTAGGGACGATTTAGTCGCATGCCTAGACTTAAATGGCTTGTTTGTCTAGACGAAGAAAGTCAAGGGATGCTTGCATTACTGCCAGGCATAGGCCCACCTGTTTGAGCGTAGGTCTATGATGGAAAGGCTCAGACATTTGTGAGATGTTCCTCCCTTCCGTGCTGCGATTATCAGAGCGTGATGTGTGACAGCCACCCGTCACATAAATGTATTTTATTCTACCGAGTGTCATTTAAGCTAAAGCTAAAGGTGTGCGTGGTCTACACGCTCCATCAAATCAATCAAAGCGCGTGGCACCTTGGCGGTTAGATGGAATTTAGAAAGCGGTTCGCCATCTCGAATCCCAGGAATGTTGCGCCATTCGCGAAAGGCGAGCTGAGACAGAACACCAGCGCTCAGCCACCATCAAAAACGGGGCAAAGTCGTGTAAAACACACCGAATCAACGTGGGCCCTAGTCCTCGCGTAAATGCACTGATACCGTCGGTCTTCCACACCGTGCGTACGCAGTGCAGCGTAGATCGGTACTTTTGCCCATCGGATGGGGAAAACCCGTCCGTTTGCATACGAGACTTGATCATATCTATGGGGTATATCACAGCCCAAAGCTTTTTGGAGCTCGGCAAATCAGAACACCTGTCCCCTTCATCTGTACTAAAAAGATCAACTCACAGCATAGCCTGCCGCCGCGCCATACAAGATCGCACTACCCGGGCTTATCTGCTCTCTCCGAATGTCCTTTAGCGCCATCTCCCGTTGCACTAGTTTCTCATACGCCCAAAAGTATACGCCGTACCCCATTGCTTCGCGCAGGAATGTAACGTTTTGACCTTTATAAATACCTCGGATCCCATATTTGGAGGCTATCTGTTTTATGGCATCGAACGGGCCGCGATAGATGGGGTTCGTGTTCGACTGAGTTTGCAGCCCTGACCGCGGAAGCTGAGAAGAACATAAGGCCGTGGACATCGAGGGCACGCACGTATTCGTATATGTTCTACCGGTCCGGAGACAAACCCGTTACCTAGTCCTGCCAAGGCTCCTGCAACCAGAAGTTGTGAAGAGGTTAAAAGTGAGCTTTGAGTTTGAGCGGCGTCTTGTCCTGCCTGGCGGTTGCGTGCAGTGAAATAGCGCTTGGTATACTCGAGAACGCCGAATTGTATAGAAACGCAGGCCCCGATACCTAGCAGTGGAGTCAGGGTACCCTAGTGTAGTGTTAGAGGGTGATGTGGTTGACTAAACTCCGAAACCAACCTTGTAAAAGGCAAAGGGACCCTCATTCCTTAGGATACCACCTGCACAGTGAAGCATGCCTCTGTACGTCCCTTTTGCTGAGGTTTGCATACGCTATTCGGTCAAGGTCAGGCAATGGAAATGCTCATTTCGTGGGCTGACATACCACTTTGACGATGTCAAAAGGTTGGCCAACTAGAACCTAGCATCACAAGACAACCCTTCAACGATAAATTACATCCATCAAAACAGAGGGTTTGACCTGCGCAATGCCTCCCACTGTTCCCGCTGTGAGGTCTTTGACCGTCTGAGACATTTTGTTAAAGATGAACCGAACCGTCAAGTGCGACGTGGGTAAAGTGCAACCAACCAATGATGACAGATGAACACGAAATTTACACGGCGGGTGTAGATAAGATAAGATAGTGACCACGGTCTCGGCTGAGACCCGCGGAAACGAGCACAGCAACAGCTGGCTGGGTATCACAGCCTACATCTTGGCTTTCCTCCCTGGCAGAACTAGTCGTTTTGGTCGGTTAAACTGACCCTTCAAATTTGAATCTGCCTCCCTCCATTTTTCCTGGCTCTCTTTCGTCTCCATTGTCCACGCCTCGGCGATTGCTCGTGCTGGTGTGTGATCTGGTGGTGGTTGAGCTTCTCGCCCGCGCCAAGATGTTTGGGTGGTGCCCTTGTTGTTCTGTGGGGGAGGTGGTTCAAAGGGCATCTACAGCAGGGGAGGCAGGTCAATGGGCGCTGAGCGAAATGCACGTAGAAAAGTCACATCACCATGCCATCCGGGGTCATGAGAGGTGCTCAGCGCAGATGGCTTCGTTTCGGTCTGTTTATAAAGAGAACATCTCGGAATTGAGGCAAACGGGTCGTGTCTCATCGAAAAGATGTCACGCACAGATCAAGAGATTTATGGCACCGTATAAGAGCGATGTGCGAATTGTCCGTTCTCTGCCATAAGAGGAAGGTTGAAAGGGAGGAAAGGCAATTGGAGGAAATGTCAAAGAAGGAAATGTCAAGGGGAATTTCTCTTACTTACCGATGTGCATCCAACAGTAAAACGTATGAAAGAAGACGGTGGTGAGTACAATGAGGCTGGATATTTATGACATGACAATGTGTGAAACAAGATCTGAACTGAAACCATGGCATCCACGGGTTTTGCATGCCGCAAGCGCAATATGAACCTGCAGACTGGCGCCGAGCGGATTGGATGCGCCGACGCTATTCCCTCTAAGGATCGGACGGCCCAGTGACGACTCGGACGCAAAATGGAAGGGCCGCCGTCTAGATGTCTTCCTCCATATGCGGATACATTGAGCAAGCCAAATCACTGTCACGCGAAAGTGGAAAAGGTTAAGGTCGAGGAGATCTGGGCGATATAGACTCTGTTTCCTAATCACATATGCGCGTTCAGCCCGTTAGATCGCTCGCCAGGAGCATGGGGACCGTCAATGCGGAGGAGGCACGGTCGCAAGTACTGTATCCCATTGAAAAAGCCGGCAAGTGCATGCCTTTCAGTTTCAGTGCGCTGTGATGCCATCTGCCTTTTCAAGTCTAGTCCGGATTGAATTGTCTTGGAGCTCTGTCCGGACATGCTCCGCATGGCACCGTAGGGCTGGTGCATCTCAAGGGGCGCGCTTGTTCCGTGTAAGTTCAGTTCCCCGACCGGGCCGCGATGTCTTCGCCGACCTGATCCGCCCGTCGGAGCCTCCATGGGGCCATTCGATGACCGTATCGGATACAGTAGCCGTCGGTCGCACACCGGCTGAGTCAATCACACAACTCATGAGCGAAGGGTATGTCGACACGCCAATTCTGGTATCTCTTGTATTTTCCCTGATTCTTCTTCGTGACACCCCGCTAGACATGTTAACTTCCTGGGCGGATCTCCGCTGAACCGCCTATCGTGGTTGCGGACTTCTTCCACATTCATCAATACGCTCCTCATCTCAACATCGACTCGGTGGGTTGCATTTCAGGACAGAAAGCCTCTGATAGCTTCACGGGAGGGAGAATCTCGGTTGGCGTTGTTGACCACTACTGAGGTTGAACACTTTTTGGGCCCGAAACCGCACCTTGGACAAAGGCCGACCGAGTCGGAAGGCGCGATTGCCGTCGTCGATCTGCCAATTCTTGAGGCCGCCAGGTTCAGGGGCGCACCAATTGTCTTCCTTGGCGTGAGTGAACCACAAGCAAATGTCTACTGCCCGACCGTCCCCCCCGAAGAGTTTGCAAAGTCGCTCATCGGCATAGCTTTCTTTTCGATCGACCTCAGCGAAGTAAATCAGATAGAGCTGGATCGCTTGATGCAGACATCGGCCGCAGCCACAGGTGGGTTTAATTTGTCCTTCGAGGAGCCGCTCAGCGCGATGCGTGGGATGGACGAATTCCATGCGGGCGTATTTGCGGAGGCGAGGAGCATGGTGGATTGGAACTTCCGAAATAAAGTACGCGATGGTCAGCATCGCTTCGTCGTGTTCCACCGCTCATCCGCCACTTTACTCAGTTCTGTGCTTCCTGTGGTTCACGCGTATACTCTATTTGGGGAGGATGGAAACTGTCATGTACAAGCCTCCTCTCATCGTCCGATGATACTGGAAGGAAGCCGTGTCCCACGCAGTTTGTCTCCCTCCTTTTTTTGTTGTAGGTTCTCCGACGGTCACCGCTCTTGTCAGGAAGGGACTGCATAATATCACCCATCCACGGACTGACGCGGTTGTCATAACGGCGATACTGAACGAGACGCAGGACAAAATCCTCCTCGGCCGAACTGTGGGTCGTTGAAATTGCCGTATCGTGTAGTTTCCCTAATTATCTGGAAATCAGAAAAAATTCCCAGCGAAGTTCTACTCCACACTGTCAGGTTTCGTAGAACCTGGAGAATCATTCGAGGATGCTGTCAAACGCGAGATCTGGGAAGAGGCTGGGATTCATGTGCGAAACGTGATATATCACTCGGGACAGCCTTGGGTTCGTCTTTGTGATCTGCTCAGCGTCGGACTGGGCTCACACAGAACTAGCCTTTTCCTGCCAATCTCATGGTTGGGTTTTATGCGATCGGAGATCCGTTGGAACCTATCAGGACAGATCTCGACAATGAGCTCGAAGGTTCGCATGGGAGGGTGTCGGTGCCTAAATTCGCGCAAGCTTAATCTAATTCTAGATGCAAGGTGGTTCACCCGCGAAGAGATTCTTGCCATACTTGAACACAAAGATGGTACCAGCTTTACGAGAAGTGATTACAAGCAGATGGCAAGTATGGACGAGAGAGACAATGTCAAGTCTGTCGGCGACCCCCCGGGTGGTGTCCAAGACGGTGACAGTCGGAACGCAGCTTTCAGGATCCCGCCGAGAACAACAATTGCTGGTGTGCTGATCTCAGATTGGGCGTTCGGAAATGTTCCTGCTGAGATTGGATTGAAGGGAAGAATGTAAACTTTGACCAAATGTAGACAGAAGGATTGTACCATTCTGGATTAGTATTGTACCACATCCTGTGGATAGAACGTCACCGGCCCGGTCACGAGTTGGCTATCATGCTGTCCCTTGCCTTGCGCGCGAGATGCACGCCTTCACTTCTCGCTATCACTCCCTCCCACACCTCTTGTATTAGTATCAGGCATCTCGCTAGTTGGTCGCCAAGGCGTTCTCGAATCCCACATCCCAATCCTCTCCGCTCTGATGTCACCGGTGGCGCCCGCTCATTCGTGGCATACTCTATCGCGATAGCGTTCGGGGCTGGTGTCGGGTTTATAGCCTACGAAAACTATCAGCCATTCAGACATACCGTATTGGCCGTTGTCAGGTGCTCCCGTGTTGCAAGTGAGTAGCACTCGTCGTGAACTGTGTTGCACTCGTGGAATTCATGAACGCGTCATAGAGGCGGCCGTTTTAGGAGCGATTGATTACAAACGTACATTTGCCAGGACATATGTGTCCGAGGAAGAGCGGCTTGAGGCATATTCTCAGTGCCATTTGCGGAGTGCAAAGCGCGTCCTTCGAGCGTTGCTCGCAAATGGTGGTAAGTCCGTCATTATTCGTCATGCCGAGGAGAGGTTGAGGCCAAATCACTTCAAGGGGTATTCATAAAGTTAGGACAGCACATGGCATCCCTGTGAGTTCTCCATCTTCAGGCCTCCCTCGTGGTCATTTTCATTCCTACGACAGTGTTGTGTTGCCGTTGGAGTGGACGACCACCATGCGCCCTCTGCAAGACAAATGCGATCCGACGCCATACGAAGATGTCAATGCGCTCTTCCTATCAGATATGGGGCAGCCGTTGTCCGAAATCTTCGACTACTTCAATCCCGAGCCGATCGGTGTCGCCAGTCTTGCTCAGGTACACATTGCTCACCATCGGGTATCTGGGAAGACCGTAGCGGTCTCGGTGAGCCGGTATGGGAACGCATATTTCTTCACATCGACAATCATCATCGCAGCTGCAACATCCTCATTTACTTGAGTTCAGCGAGATCGATATGGAAATGGTTGAGTTGACGCTCGGTATCTCCTTATTGGTCTCAAATTGGATCCCGGACTGACGTAGCTCATTCGCAGGTTGGATAAAGCGGTGGTTCCCCGAGTTTGAATTTACATGGCTAGGAGAGGAAATGCGTGAAAACCTTCCCAAGGAGCTGAACTTCAGTAATGAAGCCAGAAACGCAAGAAAAGCAGTGAAGAACTTTGAAAACATCAGCACATCCTTGTATATCCCCGAAGTGATATCTGCAAACAAGAGGGTGCTCATCATGGAATACATCGAGGGTGCAAGGATAGATGATCTCGAATACCTCGCCGCAAATAATATCGACCGCAACAAGGTCTCTCTGGAGCTGTCGAGAATATTCTCGCAAATGGTGTATATCGATGGGTGGTTTCATGCCGTGAGCTCATCCAGTTGTCAACTCAGTGATGCAACTGACTTGTCACTTAGGATCCTCACCCAGGTAATTGCACCCCTGTAGATCTTATTCTTGTCACTCAACCCAAACCAAAGGGAACCTCTTAATCAGACCAACCCCTGCGCTCTCCCGGTCTCCTTATAATTTTGAGATTGTTCTCCTTGATCACGGATTATACTTTGACCTGGACAGAGCCTTGCGAATCAATTACAGCAAGCTCTGGTTAGCTTTGATTGCGCCTGCTAGCCCAAAGAATAATGCCGATCGACGGAAATATGCCCAGCTAGTAGGAAACGTCGATTCTGATCGAGTCAGTTCATGCTATGTTCGAGTCCCAGTTATGCACTCATTGCTTTCCAGTACCTTATATTTGAGGCAGCTTTGACTGGCGAGTATAGCCTGACGTCCTCCAAGCACGAATTAAGCATTCTTTAGGTCGTGCGAGCATGGGGGATACATCGGACGAGCCACATCCAGAAAACGAAAGCGAGTCGACTTTCAAGCGTGCGTCGAGCATGATGGATCAATTACCTCAGACGGAACAGGAGGTGGAGGCGATGCGGGACGCTGTCATGACAAAAGAGGGGTTGCTTATATCTGTTTTCGATATTCTGCGGAACGTTCCTCGGAGGGTGTTAATGGTCTTCAAGTTGAACGACCTTACACGGTATGATTCAAGCTTGTAACATATGACATGTGACTATGTTGACAAGCTAGCCCAACAGGAGTCTTGACCATGCGTTATCCACTACACATTCAAAAGTAAGTTTCCACAGGGCATAGTGCCAGATTATTCACGTGCGACGTTCAGGTTCGTGTCTTCGTCATTGTGGCCAAATACTGTGCAACGGCCGTATGGGAGGATGAGCGACGGGCCATTTTCGATGGCATGAGAGGAAGTGGGCTTCTATCACCTAGAAGATTGACCGAATACTTTGCTTCTTGGTGGTACGCGATTAAAGACCCCAGCCCCTTCCTATCTTCTCACTTTAGCATTTTTCAGGAAGTACGAGAAGTTGTACTGCGGACTCGTTGTCTCAGAGTGGTATATGGACATCCAGGCACAAGCTCGAAAGTTTACTGCATGGATCGGGGGTTTATGGCGGACAGGATTCGAGGGCGCTCACAAAGCTGCCGCCGGATTGGCTTGACTGGACTCTGCATATTTCGTACTCTAGAAGTACCATATTTAATCAAAGTAGAGACTGTAGAGGTTCTACAACAAGCAATGCAGAGAATTATCATGGTGTAGCTCGAGCTGATCGTGTAATACGATAATCATCGTAAGATCTGGAGTCAGTGTAAAGAGCTGTTTACTACAGGAGATCATCAATAGTTTTTGATGCTTGCACAAGGCTCTTCCACTGTGAGCGGCTCTCAGCTACTGAAAAACGACTCGTATGATGGCCACTCACCTGTTCAACGGTCAATGAGATGCCTTTTTTCCCAGGCTTCTCATCACCCTCAGCCCCATAATACTCTCTTATATCAACCAGAGTGTTTCCTTTTACCTGATGAGCAACCAACATATCCGGAGGTGAGAAAGAGGAGGCTCACCTTTGAAGCTTCGAACGGTGACGCGTTTCTTCTTTCCCAGATCCACGTACCCCTCTCCTTCACTGTTCTTCAAAACTTTTGTTTGAGTGCCCTCAGGGTCCGTGTCACCCTCGTCACTGCGTGAGGCAATTCTTGGCTGCCATGCGACGTGAACCGCACTGACCACGTAATGCATGAACTGTCGCATACCTTCTTCACGGTCTTGACGGCACGTCGTTGTATCTCTTCCGAGAGTTGTGCATCGTCGTCGCTATCAGAAGATTCCTCCTGTGTGGTTTTGCGTTTACTTGAATGCTTAGATTTCTGAAGCGGCACGGGAGTGGATATGAATATACGCGTTGAGAGTGGCTCGAGTGTGCACCTGTTCTGATGGCTCCCTAGACTTTGAGCTACGTTTTGAACCGCCGCTCTTGGAAGTTGATTTTGAGGACTTATGAGACCTTTCCATGAGGAGAAGACGGCGAATTGAAGGTGAATGGAGTCACGTGAATCCACAACGTACGCGACAGGTCTCGTGATTTATTCTCCCGTGATCTTGAGAAAAAATTTCCCGATATGCACATTTGGGCCCTACGCGTCATCGTTGCGAACGGACCGTGTGCTCTGTTTGCGGCCACATCTCATCCATCCTCAACGGCCATCCACTTTACACCGTTTCCTTTACGATCTGTCACTCCTTTTTGGAGTCTTAGTTAATGAAGATCCTTCACAGATCTAAACGGGCGCTGCCACCGGCAAGTCCAGGTTGTGTCAGATCCCACAGGCTAATCTTAATTTTATGCTCGCGTCTGTAGCTCCCGCAGGTGGCAGAGCTCATCAACAAATTGTCAGATACTCCCAATGAGGATCTCCACGATGTTTTGGGGCAAATTGACTCATGGAAGTGGCCACGATCCGACCTGAATGCTTGGATCAAGGTCTTGAACAAGTTTGACGCCATCCTGGAGGAAGTGATCCAGGATTATGATATTGACAAACTCCAAGTGAATGTCTTCACACCTATGACGAAGAAGACCGTCTCCGAAATCTTGCGCTTTGAGCGCCTGCTATTGGAGAACTCCACCAATCGGAAGACTTATGCCTCCTACGACGTGCGTACCCACTCTCACTCCCCTATTCTCGAATAGTTTGCATTTACAACCCTTTAGCGCATAAATAGTCTTTTGTCCACATCCGATCTCGACATCCTTATCCTCGCATTGAACCTGTTGCTTCGTCCAGCGCAGCAATATTCAGCTCAACCTGCCGTCACGCGCGCTCTGAGCATCTCTACTCATCGTCTTCAATCTTTGGGCAAGCGCTGGTCAAACTTGCGTGAATACGATGTCAGCCTTGTCGACCTTGTAACAGATCAGGGCAGGCCAGTGCTTGAAGCACTGCCCATTGAGGCTCGAGAAGTGCAATTCAAATTCTACAATACTGGCAAGGCCAAGCGGTCCAAAGATCGGGCCAATGAGATGGAAATCGATCTTCCTGAGACTTCTCAGACTTCTCCGCAACGTCCCTTGGCACCTGTCTCAACAGCATCATCTTCTCAGACCGCAGGGTCGATCACCCTTTATTTCGACACCCAGACACTTAGCTCGAAAGGGGCCATGGACATCCTTGCAGATTGCATCGATACTTACAATGTACCAGAGGAAGAGAGGTTTGAGCTCATGTGCCGCATTCGTGCAGCCCAAGCGTTACTCCCAGGTAGCGAGGAAGAGCGTGAGAAGCTCGTCATCGCCCGCCTCTTAGCTACTGCCATCTTCGTGCACACACACCCGGAAACGCAGACGGCATCTGCCCTCTTCTTATATGAACCTGATCTTATCCCACACGTGGCCGAACTACTTGCGCTCGATAGGAATGTTCCGATCGGTATTCAAACTGCTGCTGTGGCTACATTGGATGCTGTGGCGAGGTACCGCACCAAGGTGCAAGACGTTTTGGCCGCGGTTAACGCAGGTGTAAACCACGGCACATTGATGGCGTTGCTCCGCAAGACTGTGGCCGAGGTCGCCACCGCTGAGTCAAGTCTCCCCCATTCCTTTGTGGAGGCCCTTCTGTCGTTTGTGATTTTCCTCGCATCACATGCCGCTGGGGGAAACATGGTAGTTGGCGCGGGTCTCATCCCCCTTCTCATCCAAATCATTGAGAATCGTCTGCCCCAGCGCCTCGCGGTGGTGTCGAAAACCATGCAGCTGGTGGATAACGTCCTTTACAGCTTCGGTAATGCTTTTCAGCTGTTTTGTAACAATCGCGGGGTCGAGGTTCTTGTCGATCGAATCGAGGTGGGTTACTGTAAGTTTTTGCAGTCACTGTATACTCTGCTGACTCTGTTCACAGTATGAAGTGGATGAGGACATCAGGACACTAGGTCAGCTGGAACTCCCAAACGATATCCCGAGGTCATATGGTAAGCCCACCTCTTACGAGAGCTGTGCAAGTATATCAAATATAAATAAAGGTCAATTGCCCGTTGTGCGAGCTGCGGCGTTGAAACATATCTTACGCTCAATGCATCGCATGATGCAGTCATCTGGAACTGCTGAGGGCCTTCGCGGCCTCATTGATTCATCCCTACTGAAATCCATCAAGAAGATCATCGAGCACCGCAGCCTTTTTGGTCCTAACGTCCTTCCAATTGGTACTTTCGTTGCTCTGGTCGTGTGATATTCATTGATCGAGCGTTCATTAGCCATCAATATTTTGGCCACATTTGTGCACAATGAGCCGACGTCTTTGACAGTCATACAGGAAGCGGGTGTTCCCGAAGCATTCTATAAGGCCGTCGAGGCTGGATTAGAGCCTGTTATCGAAGTATGTGAACGACTTTTCTCCCTTTTCGGCAAGTTTGATGCTTGTCCAGGTGATCCAAGCTATTCCCAATGCAATCGGCGCCTTATGTCTTAACCAAGCTGGCCAAGACCAGCTCACGGCGCGACCCACTATCATTCCGGGCTTGTTTTCGATATTCACCTCGGAGCGACACCAACGCGTTCTTCAGGACAAAGAGAACGCTGTTCTTATCGGGTCGGCTGTCGACGAGCTCATTCGCCATCACCCTTCGTTGAAATCTGCAGTTTTCGAAGCAATCAAGTCTACCTTGAGCAAGATCGAGGACCTTGGGAATACGTTCACCCCTTCTGAGAGTAATGAATCCTGGTATAAGCTCATACGGACCATGGCGTCCACCGCTTCGGCGCCCACAGACGAGGATGTTTTCATGCGATCCACTGACACCGCTCCTATCGATGAAGCCGCCTCTGAGTCTACAGGTAGGCCTAATGCCTTGATCGTCTCTCTCACAGACGACCTACTGGATGAAAACGCCACTGGGAGGTCCCATGAGAACATCATCGTCTCATACCTAGACGTGATATGCAGGGTAATTAAGTTCTTGATCATAATGTGACCGTATGACCTGAACTTATGCTTCAAAGTTTCTGGAAGGCCTCTTCCAGCACACGTCTCACTGCAAGGATTTCATCTCGAACTCGGATGGCCTCGTGTTATTGGGCAGACTTACTGCGCTCCCTTGTATACCATATGATTTCGGCGGCAGTGTTGCGTCGGATTCGTTGGTCCAGGTCATCCGTACCATGTTCGATGCTGCTTCAAATGCGACCATGAACTCCCTGACCGGCTGGGTTAAAGAATCTCTGCAAGAAACGTCCCCATTCTGGAGTTCGCCAAGCAAGAAGTCAAGGTTCATTGAGCTACTTGATCTAGCAGGTATTTCGCTAAGCGGCGCGGATTTTTATATGATATTTGTCTGAACCACTGTCTTCAGGTCAATCCCACTCTGAAGCCAACCGAACCTTCCGCACTCTCATTACCTTGCTGGTTCGGGTGATATTACTCTCAGATATTTACGCTACTGCGGGATATGCCCACGGCCGTTCCGCTGGAGGCCTGCTGCAGACTCTTATGAGCACGGGTGCTTCAGAGATCTTGCCTGACCTCGGAGTCCTTCACAGGACTTGCATCTGGGAGAACGTCCTCTTGAAGGCTCAGGTACCTGAAAGGGAGTCAGAGCTTGAAGGAAATTCTTTATTGTCTTCTTTGCAAGGACCTGGTGAACCGTCATCAAGCGAGCCAGCCATTGCTGCTAATGGCGCCAATACATCGTCTGCGACGGTTACACCAACAGGAATTTCTGGGCGAGAAGGATCTCGTGAAAGTGATCCACGAGAAGAGAATGCCAAGGCTTTCAGACATCTTGCCAACCAGATCCCTGGAGCATTGTCTCCATTCTTCCAATGTAATCCATTTTCGCTAGGGATTCGTCTGTTATACTGAGCTCGGAATTTCGTACAGCGATCGTGAAGCTGTTCTCAACTCGTCGCAACCCAGACGCAGCGCAAAAACAACAGATTCTCGAATCAGCGTCCACCGTCGCCAACATACTGCTTAAGCACCTGGAGCCTATTGAGTCCGGTGAGTAAGATCGGTTTCTTCTATGTCCCGAAGCTAAGTTCAGTAGAGGACCCCACAGAGTCTTTGTCGATCAGCTCTTGCTACACATCTTTGCTCGGCCTTGTAACCACCCTGATGGTTGACGGTAAGACATCTCAAATCCGTTGCTTTACCGACAAGTGACACTCGATATAGAGCGGACTGCTCAGAACACGCTTCATACGGTCTTGTTTGACGCTTTCTATCGTAAGGGAGGTCTCGACGCCATCGTGGCAATCTGCCGCACCTTCATACGTACCATTTCTGAGCACTCTCAGACAAAAGCCGAGGATCGTACAGAAATTGCCAACCAAGCTTTGGGTCACGCATATGGCGGGGTCAAAGTCGCTTTACATCTCCTTCATTCCTTGACCTCGTCGAAGCCCATATTTGAGTCAAGTCAAACTGTCCTTCTCTTAACTCGTGACAAAAAGGACACGGACCCTGATTATTTTGAGCCCCATAATTTCTTGGTCAAAACTAGGGTGGCAGTGCTTCCGATCGTTCGGGAGCTCTGGGAGGCTCCTTGGCTGGTATCATCCCCGCAAAGTTTAATCAAGTCCGTGGTGCAGGTTGTTCTGGAAATCCTCAACGGAGACGGGGAAGAAAATCCGCCGTACATCTCGCCCCATTCCGTTCCAGGTGCAAGTTCCCTTAATATGGGAGGTCCTTCTCTCTTCCGTGTCGCAGTCCCCGACGAGAACCGCATTCGACAACTGACCGACATGGGCTTCTCCCGTCCTGGGGCTGAGCGCGCGCTCATTCGAACTCATAACAATGTCAACGCCGCTACCGAGCTATTACTGAGTAATCCATTCCGGTTCCAGAATGATTCTGAACCCGTTGCATCCCAATCACAGGAAGCTGGGGGAAGCGGTGAAGCACCAGCGGAGACACCTCCGACAGCTGTGGAGGCCCCGGCCTCTGGTTCAACGTCAATACAGGATGACGCCGCTTCGCCGAGCCCCGATGACCAACAGGCCGTTGACGCCGAGTCCAGGCCGCCCGGAAAGAGTGCTGACGAATGGCGCAACGAGCTGAACACCACGAGAGAGCCACTGAAATCGGAAGTTGGGCGTCTCGCTCTTCGTCTTGTCGACGAGCACCCAGACCTCATTTTCGATGTCAACAATGCCTTCGTCGGTCGCGATGATGGCTACCAGCGCTCATCAGTTCGTCTCCTCATTGATGATATCCCTTCATTTGCCGCAAATTCCCAAGACCGAGAACAGCACCTTGCGGTTCGGTGTCGTTTGCTTGCTCTGGTCTTGAATGAAGCACCTGCCTCATTCGCCGCCACCGTTATGGATGACGAGCAGGGCTTTATGGAGGTCGTGTTATCTCTTCTTCTTTCATTTTCAATAGACACCGGAGCGAAGGAAACAACCATTCCCAAATGGCTGGCAGCTCTTATGCTGGTCGCTGAAGCTCTGTTAAGTTTATCAGAAGATCCTCGTTCCATCACTCTACCGAAAGAGGGCGATCCCATTGTCGCTCAGGAGACCTTGACGGGTCCACCCTATGATAAGGCCAGGACCGTGTTATTTGACTTCTCCCTGCGCCTACTTGCGTTACCTGGTCTCCCTCGCGACGAGTTGCTTGCTTCATTGCGTCTTCTCGTATTTATGACTCGTGGCCACGACCTGGCGATGCAATTTGTGAAGCGCGACGGAGTCTCACTACTTTTCAAAAGCCTGAAGTCGTCCTCGGGAGGTGTGGCAGGTAGCCAGTCGTACATCTCAATCATCCTCCGTCATATCGTGGAAGATCCCGTGGTACTACGGCACATCATGCGTGAGGAAGTGCAGCGCTTCCTCTCACACCCACGCACCCGGACAGTCGATGCAACTGGCTATGTTCGCGCCTGCAATGCGCTGGCCCTACGTGATCCCAAGGCATTCATCGATGTTACCAAGTCTCTCGCCCAGCTTGAACGACCATTTGCATACATGAGCCAAATTATTCCCAAGGACCAAGACAACCAAGAAGGTGGTACCTCGCCCAGAGGGTCAGGGAAGGAGTCAAAACAACCTACAGGATCGCAAGCCGAAATCATTGCTCATACACTACCATCCCCGCCTGAATATTTCGAGGCCGTTGTTCATTTCCTCGTGGGTGAACTAGTGGAGGTCGTCAGGTCAAATTCCCGGCTATCGGAAGGAGTATCTAACCCAGAATCTACGTCCCCTGAAGCAACTGCCGAGGGCGGTGTGAAACATCCGAGCCAACCAGAAAGGAAACCCGCCGGTGAAGCTCAAGACTTGAAACCGGACCACTACTATTCTGGGTTCCTGATGCAATCTCTTACGGAATTAATGTTCTCATATGACGCCTGCAAAACCGCGTTCCTCTCATACTCCCCCTCCAAGCGGCCGGGGATCCCTTCTAAAGACGCGGCGAAGGGCCGTCTAACTGCCCTAAATTTCGTCTTGTCGGATCTCGTATCCTTCCGAACAATCGATTCTGATCCCAGTAACGATGCCCGGAATAAGGCCCCGCTTTGCAATTGGGCGATGTCCTTGATCGTAGCACTCTGCGTAGACACTTCCCCCTCTCAGCCCATCAAAGACGTGTCTCCAGAACTCATTGCAGTTCGAAAGACCGTCTTGGAGGCAGTCAGCCGCGCCATCAAGGACCCATCACAGTCGGAAAATCTGGACGCCCGTTACGGCCGGCTTCTTGCTTTGGCAGATCTTTGTTATCGCCTCCTGACCGTCCGATTCAACCCAGGACTTCGTAAGCCTCATGAGGAAACGCCTACTCACATTGCGAAGATCATGCTGGAGAAGAATTTCGTTTCTACTCTGACCAACGCCCTAGCCGAGGTGGACTTGAACTACCCTAATGTCCGTGTAGTTGTGGCGGCGATGCTGAAACCTCTCGAGCTCCTGTGAGTTCTTGACCCAGATATTAACCGGATGCCGTTCTAATAATTTGTAGATCCAAGATTGCTATCAAGATGAACCGCGCGTCGGATAGAGTGAAGGGCTCAGAAGAGTCGAAAGACGAGATGGATCAGGAGAGCCTACCAGAAGAGGACGATATGGAAGATGGTCAAGACACCGCTCGGGAAGAGACTCCAGACCTTTATCGCAATTCCTCGCTGGGCATGTAAGTCTATGCGTATCTTGAATCCATGGTCGGCACTAATCTCACCTGATTGGGTGCAGGTTTGGAGGGGTTGGTAGACGGCTTTGTGTATATAGTATATGTGGGCTAATGTTTTCCTTGCAGGATATGGAAGAGCAATTTGCTACAGAAGACGTCATTGACGCTGAGCATGGTGACGAAGAAGAGGATGTTGAAATGGATTTTGGTGAAGAGACCGGCGGGAGCGAAGGTACGTCAGCGACCGAAGAGGACGAGGAGCCAGATGAACCGGATGACGAAGAGGGAGACTCTGAAGAAGACTGGCATGACGAAGATGAGGATGAGGATCTATTAGAGGAAGACGAGGAAAATAGAGCCCCCGAGGCCGATGGCCAAGTCGATCCTGATGTCGACGTCGATGGCGTGTGGGAGGTAAGGAGAACGTGCTTATATCCAGGTGATGCTACTTACACGATAGGTCTATAGGGCGTTGGTATTGAGGACGGCGCCCCGGATGTTGATGCCGACGAAGGCGACGAAGAAGTTGCTAGTGAGTTGTCATTCCATGGGATGGACAGAACCTCGTCTGAACGTGGCCAGTTCCCATTTATCACCATGACACCGAAGAAGCAGAAGCCGATCTGGAGTCAGACGAAGAGTGCGCGTCGTATTCCTTGTTCTCCACAATTTCTGACACGTAAGTTAGGCTCGAGGGTGAGCTGGGTTTCGATCCTCAGGACGATGGCCCGAGTATCGGGGACGTTCTAGGATTCGAAGGAGCTGTTTCAGATGGCTTCCCCGGATTCATTGAGGCCCATGATGGCGGTCTCATCATTTCTGGAGGTTCACGGGCTCGTAGAGGCCGTATTGACGGTTAGCAAAATACACGATAATATCAAGAACTAACCTGACTTTTGTATAGATGACGATATAGGAATTCTCGGGCGAAGCCGAAGCACTGGTGCCTCTGCAGATGCGACCACCCACCCGCTGCTCCTAGAAACCACTGGCAACTCAGGTCGTCATATTCCGGATCTTGGGCGCGCCGTACGTCGCTCGCAACGCATCCTGGCTTCTGGCGGCCATCAAGATCTTCTCCAAGCTATCGAAGACATTATAGGCGGTGGTGCAGTACAACTTTTCCAGCACATTGTCAATCCGCGGGGTGAAGTGGCCGATACCATTCGTCTGGATGTACCACCTGGAACCCTCGTCAATCTTGATCGCGGCTTGCTTCCGCGAAGAGGCGGAGTATCTGCCTCCTTACGCATTGATCAACCCCCTCGCTCAGTTTCGGTCCGACCAGAAGCCCGCGATTTTGACCCGTTCCCCACCATGCAGCGATGGAGCGAAGAGGCCAAAGTCATACATGGAAAGTTCGCCCCAGATCGTTTTGCTAAACTGGGCAACCATGTAGTGCTTGCGCTACTACCTGCCGCTGTCGAGAAGGCCAAAATAGCGAAGGAGGCAAAGGAAGCAGCAGAGAGGGAAGAGGCTCAACAGAGGGAGACTGCGGCACAAGCAGATGAAAGTGCAAAAGAGACTGCCGAAGCTGCTAGCCAAATTCCATCTCCCGCGACTATTCCAATAGAACCATTAGAGGCTGCAAGCAGTCCCGTTCCTCCTGCGGACGCCCCGCCAGACGCCCCACCAGTTACATCAGAAAGCGATGCGGAAATGATGGATGCCACTGCCGAATCTCCCTCGGCAAATGAACAAGAGGCAACAGACGACGATGCTGGAGCACCCGAAGCAACGACCGACCAGGAAGGATCCAGAGAACCAGGCCCCGCGAGCAGACCTGAACGTATCACCGTCATGGTCCATGGCAGTCCCGTTGATATCACAGATACCGGGATTGACCCGACTTTCCTCGAAGCTCTACCGGACGACATGAGAGAAGAGGTTGTTAACCAACATATACGGGACCAGCAAGCCGCGAGAATGGAGCGTCCACCAGATTCCCAGATCAGCGCAGAATTCCTTGATGCCTTACCACCCGAAATTCGGGCTGAGATTCTACATCAAGAGCGGATCGAACAAGCCCGACGACGTGCTGAGGAGAGAGCTACCACTGCCACAGATGGGGCTGGGGCTGGGGCTGGGGCTGGGGCTGCACCAGTTGATATGGATCCTGCCAGCTTCATTGCCAGCCTCGATCCCCAACTTAGACAGGACGTTCTTATGGATCAAGACGAAGGTTTCATTCAGACCCTCCCCTCACATATCATTGCAGAAGCAGGCTCGTACCGTGAGAGGGCTCCTCGCCGAATCCCCCCTGTCAACGCAGGATCCAGGACAGAGGGAAATACTAATGCGGCTATCGCCCGCAAACCTCAAGCTCCCCGCGATGCGATCCAGCTGCTCGACAAGAGTGGCGTAGCCGTTTTGGTCCGATTGCTCTTTTTCCCGCAAATCTCGAGGAAGAACATCTTGTACAAAACGCTTGTCAACCTGTGCGAAAATTCCAAGACCCGCGCTGAACTGTTCAATTTCCTTCTTAACATCTTGCAGGAGGGGACTGGGGACCTCGCAGCTATCGACCGGAGCTTTACGCAGATGACGATCAGAAATTCTAAAGGCCCGGCGCAATTACATCGTCCTGCGGGCAAACAGAAGACAGGCCCCGAATACTTGAGTTCTCTTCCTACCTACCACTCGCCTAGCGAAGTTGTTCCCGATCTCATCGCGCAGCGTTGTCTTGAGGCGTTGAGCTACATCGTCACGTCGAACGAGTCATCATCCCTTTTCTTCCTCACAGAGCAAGAGATGGCTGTTGGGCTTCGAAGACATTCTTCTAAGAAGGGGAAGGGTAAAGAAAAACAATCCACACAGACTCAATATCCCATAGTCCTTCTGCTCTCCCTTCTCGACCGACAGCCATTGCTGAAGACACCGTCAGTCCTCGAGCTAGTAGTTAGCCTCCTTGATACAATAACACGCCCGCTCATGGGTTTGAAAGTCCCTCAAAAGGCCGAGGCCGCGGTTTCAACAACTCCACAGACACAACCATCCGAGGAAGCTCCTTCGCTCGTTGAACAAAGTAGCCCTGCGCCACGTAAGTTAGCCCTCACAATTGCAAATGTATCGTATTGAAATTAGGCTTGACATAGTTCAACCGTCGCAAGAGAGCCAAAAGGACGCTCCCCGACCAGATGCAGTGGAGGAAAAGACCCTACTCCTCTACCCTCCTCTAATTCCTGCCACTGCACTGAGATCAATTGTTAATATACTGACCGTGGGCGACTGTGGCGCGAAGCCCTTCCATCACACGCTCTCCCTCATCCAACATTTATCATTCATCCAAGATACACGCGACGTGGTGGCACAAGAGCTTCGCAGTAAAGCACAAGAATTTGGACAGAGCCTGTACCACGACCTCGATGAGCTGGCCAACTCCCTTCAAGGTCAAGGGGACGATGTATTTACCTCTTCCGTTGCGTCAAAGTTCTCTTCCCCCGCCTCCGACCAAGCCAAGCTGCTCCGTGTGTTGAAGACCATCGACTACATGTTCTCGCCCAAGGCAACGATATCCCCAGAACCGCAACCCACCACGGACTTAGAAAAGATTCAAGGGATATATGAGTCCTTCCGCTTCACCCCATTGTGGCGCCGATTAGGAGATTGCTTGTCCATCATCGAGCAACGATCTGAGATCGAACATATAGCAACAGTTCTCCTTCCTCTCATAGAGGCACTCATGGTAGTCTGCAAATATGTAGGTTCCGCCTCGATATCAGCAGGTCCGAGCCGAATGTTACGCGCCTCGGCATCTCCTCGGTCGCCAACATCACCACGGGAGGCAATGGAGGATCTTTTTGTCAGCTTCACGGACGCCCATCGCAAGGTCCTTAACGTCATGGTCAGGAATAACCCATCCTTGATGAGTGGCTCGTTCTCGCTGCTCGTCAACAACCCTCGTGTGCTGGACTTCGACAACAAGCGGAATTATTTCAACCAGCAATTGCACAAGCGTCCGCACTCACGTGAACATCATGGGACTCTACAGCTCAACGTTCGTCGCCAACGCGTATTCGAGGACAGTTTCCAGTCGCTCCAACGTAAGACGGGAGAGCAAATCAAGTACGGCAAACTCAGCGTACGATTCTATGATGAGGAGGGGGTAGACGCCGGGGGCGTTACAAGGGAATGGTTCCAGATCCTTGCGAGGCAAATGTTTGATCCCAACAATGCTCTGTTCCAGCCATGTGCGGCAGATCGTCTCACTTACCAACCCAGCAAGGCGTCATGGGTCAATCCAGAACACCTATCATTCTTCAAGTTTGTGGGTCGCGTGATCGGGAAGGCTATTTATGATGGACGCCTTCTCGATGCCTACTTCGCCCGGAGCTTATATCGACAGATTCTAGGCAAGCCTGTTGATTACCGGGATGTGGAGTGGATCGATCCAGAGTATTACAATTCGCTGTGCTGGATATTGGAAAATGACCCGAGCCCACTGGAACTTACTTTCAGCGTTGAGGGAGATGAGGTGCGTGAATTGCCGTAGATCGCCTTTTCCTTTAATAATCTCCTATACAGTTTGGCGTCACCAAAATTGTGTCATTGAAAGAAAACGGGGAGTCGATACCAGTGACGTTCGAAAACAAGCGGGAATTTGTGCAATTGTCAGCTCAGTATCGGCTGTACACCTCCATCAAGGACCAACTAGAGAACCTGCTTTCCGGCTTCTACGAGATTATTCCGAAGGATCTCATCGCTATCGTACGTTGATGATCGCCCCAGTCATCCTGCCCTATAATTAACGCAACTCTTATTAGTTCAATGAGAAGGAGCTCGAACTACTCATATCCGGTACTCCAGACATCGACGTCGATGAATGGCGCTCTGCAACGGAGTACAACGGGTATACAAGCTCAGATCCTGTCATAGTCTGGTGGTGGCGTGCACTCAAGTCATTTAATCGTGATGAGCGCGCGAAGGTGCTCAGTTTTGCCACTGGCACGTCTCGGGTACCCCTGGGTGGATTCAATGATCTGCAAGGTGTACAAGGCACCCAGCGCTTTTCCATTCATAGAGCATATGGCGACCCCGACCGGCTTCCTCAGGCTCATACTTGTATGTCACTTCAAAGTATTCTGACGACTAGAAGCGAGGCTAATGTTTGATCTGCCAGGCTTTAATCAGATTGACCTTCCGCAATACTCGTCTTATGAGATGCTTCGGCAGCAGTTGTTACTTTCAATCAACGAAGGAGGTGAAGGTTTCGGATTTGCATAGTTTTGTGTACAACAGCCACGAAATTTGAATTACGTAAACCACATCCTGTGTTGGAGCGGCGCGGCGCCTGTTCATTCCCGACGAAAACTCACAATGCAAGTCAACGATCTCCTAGAACCCAATGTTCGTATTCGAGAGCTTAAGAAAGACCGCGTGAATTTTGTCCTCGAAAATGTTGATCTTTCGTAGGTCTCGCCGTTTACCGTCCTTTCCATCTACAATGGGATCCTAGGTTTGCCAATTCTCTTCGGCGGGTCATGATGGCAGACATTCCGACCGTCGGTGCGTTTGCACACTCTCTAAGAGTTGCGTGTATTCCAACCAAGGTTGTGTAGCCATTGACATGGTGGAGTTTGACACCAATACAACCGTCCTTCCCGACGAGTTCATTGCTCACCGGTTAGGGATGATTCCCCTGGTCAGCTCCAACTGCGACGAAGCCATCCGGTATAGCAGGGTGTGTGCTGCGCTATCTCACATCGAGTCAGTCCCCGTATAACGTATACTTAACTCGCCAGGACTGCACCTGCCTAGAGTCGTGTCAAAACTGCTCAATAGAACTGGTTCTGAATGTCGCTTGCAATGAAAGTCGGACCATGGACGTCACCAGTAACCATTTGGATGTTGTGGCTCGTGGAGGGTTTGGCTGGAGAGAGGAGGTGGACGATGGAGAAGAGATTGCGAGGCGTTCGGAGAATTTTGGACATCCTGTTGGAAAGAGTGCGTCCCAATACCCCCTATTCCGACGTTCAAATCATGGGCGGTGACACACCCAACCCAACCCCACATTGAATTCCGTGCTACTCAGATGATCCCTCCACCCAGCCGGTTCTCATATGCAAGATTCGGAAAGGACAGGAGCTTAGGGTACGCTGTATTGCAAAAAAGGTAGAACCTTCTACCGCCCCTTCCAACATTGTGGCGCTCAACGTGTGGGATTTTTGAATTTTTTTTATATGACAGGGTATAGCAAAGGAGCACGCAAAATGGTCACCATGCTCTGCCGTTTCCTTCGAATATGACCCCCACAACCGGTTGCGCCATACAACATTCTGGCACGAAATCAACATTAAAGAGGAATGGCCATTAAGTGCAAACGCAGCAGAAGAAGAGGCCCCGCGCGACGACGAGCTATTCGACTACAATGCGAAACCCCAAAAATTCTATTTTGAAGTGGAGACAGATGGGAGTTTAGGTCCACAGGAAGCCGTGATGAGGGTATGTGCTACCGACTTGCCCCTACCATATAATTTCTTTTTTCTCATCGTCTTTTATGCGGTATAATTGACCCAAGAACTCTTAACGACTATAGGGTCTCACTGAACTGCAGACAAAGCTCGCAAATCTCGTTCTCGGACTCAAGTCAGACCCAACTGAACTAGACGCTCTCGGCGGCGGCGACGGTGGCGCCCAGCTCCCACCAGCCAACGGCACGTTGCCTACACAAGCGGCGCCCAGGGCAACAGGGTGGGGACAAGAGTCCAGTCCCTCTGGGTGGGGAGGTACCGCGGGTACACCCGGTGGTGGCGGCTGGACGTCTCCAGCAGGTGGTGGGGGTACTGGATGGGGTGGAACCTCAGGTACTGGGGTATCCCCTTCAGCGGGGGGATGGGGCAGCAACGCAGCATCTGGTGGTGCGTGGGGTGCAGGAGGCAGCAGTAGTGGCTGGGGGACAAGCAGTCCAGCTCGAAACACCACGACAGGGTGGAGTAGTCCAAATCCGCAAACACAGAGCGGCTGGAACGTGTGATGGGTACTGTTTACCGGCCTCGGAGGCTGTGCCTTGATCCAAGATCAGCGCTTGACATTTGTTATAAAAAGCATTACTGAATAAAAGACAGCTAAGCAAAGCATTCTATATCTAACAGCGGTTGGGCAGTAGATCGGGGTGCGCGAAAACATGAGCTCCCTCACGTAAGTTGCAAGAGGTCCTGCCTAGGTCCTGCCTAGTAGATCAATATCAAATGTCGACACGTGCGATCACTCCCGCGCTATCATCTCAATTTCTTCTGGCTTCCGCCATGGGCCAGGCATCGATGCTGGTGTCCCTGCCGGATGTGCCACAGGGGTCCCTCCCGATGACATTTCCACCGGTCTTCGCGGGGAATGAGTCTACAGTCCGACGTTGATCAGCACTGCTGTTCGCGTTCCCGAAATACACAATCAGAAAAGAGTGTAAGGTACATACCGTTTCCGACTCGTCAAAGAGGGTTCCAGTGTCATCCACTATGCCCAGATAGTCCAACATCAGCTTTAAGATTCAATCGACAAGCGTCCCATTGCGAGAACTTACGCATAGTAACACTTCGGTTTATGAGATCGTAACCTCCAAAAGGCATTTCAGGCATCCCGGGTGGTAGCACTGGGTCACCAGTCTTATTATCCTTTGCTCGCACTTCATCCCAGGGAACGATCGTGTAGCGTTTGGGGTCAGGTATCTCGTCCGGGTTGCCTTTCGGACCGTAGATTTTCGCCTCCGCGAGGTATGTCTTGAGGGCGCAAATCCACTTGTTACGCCGAGTGGCTAGAGGCGAGCGTCAACAGTGACATCAACTCTACGTCAGAAAACATACCTTTTAAGGCACCCTGCTGCCAATTACTCTTGTACATGATATCAGCTTGAAGTGTCATTTTTTCCTGCTCGGGTATATCTTTCGCGCGAGCCCAATATTAGCCCCGACTCTAGATCACTGATATTTGATACATACCAACAACGACGATATCGAACGACGGCTGGAAGTCCCTCCGCTCCATTTGAACGAAGCTGAGCATCAGACTACGCAACTTCTCGATTTCTTTGAATGTTGTGGAATAATGAACGTCGAAAGTAAATGACTCAGACATCTAGCACGAAATCTCAGCGAGCCCGGACATCGCCAAAAACGTAACCTACCTTAGTGCTCCGGCGAATATTTTGAATGAACTATGGAATTTCTGTGAGATATCAGCCGGTGAAAAGATCGCACCGACGTACGAGTCCGGCTAGTACATTATTTGACACCTGGACGTTACCGCCGAGGCCATTGAGGAGGACGGTACTCAGGAGACGGATCTCCTTCACAGTGAAAGACCCCTTTTCACCAAGATCTATCCTATCGCCAACATCGAAAGGGTGCCGCACAAAAAGAAAGATGATCGAGGTGAGAATGTCGTGTAAACTTGAACCAATGAGCCAGCTGAGTCCTGTCAGGAGACATGTCAGGAAATTGCCGAAAGATTTGTCAGATAGGACATACCAAGGACCAAAGTGCCAGTCGCGGTGATTAACGAAGCAAGTTGGGCTTCCTAGACACAAATCTTTGGTCCACGATAATACAACGCAGAAGAGAGTACCTACCAGAGTCACGGCTATGATTAAGGCGGCAACTATGACATACAGACTCATAAACAAGTTGTCCAGACGACCGACGGCGCTATCGAGGTCGCTCAAAGAACGCTCGATTGACAGTTGTTCCCGGTGGATCTCTCTAAGATGTGTGGTAAGATATGAACGAAGTAGGGAAGCGGAAGCATGACGAACGCGCAAGCTTGTTCGGTCTCTTCAAGAGCGACATCACCATTGCCATCTCTATCGAATAACGTGAAGGCTCCATCGGCTTCCTCTAAAGAAGGAAAAAAGCGAGAGATGTCCTGGAAGACTATGTAGTCCCTGTCTGGTTTACGGAAGGAGAAGAAAATACGACGGGCAAGCTAAAATTCATGCTGTTACGACAGTGGCACGCATGCGGTATAAGAAATAGGCGCACAAGTTTTGTCTTGCTCGTTGACGCTAGTGCTGTCAGGACCATGGCTTGTGGCGAGTTTGGTTGCAAGACGGAGCTGATATCATTTCAGTATTCTAACTCTGACGAATCTTTTGTGCACCCACCTGCCGGCAATCTCCGACGCAACATTTCCGAGCGCAGTGGTAGTACTCGTAGCCGCGAAACGCACACCTCTGATAGCTTGTTTAACCATCCGCTTGGGATTTATCACGGGTTGTTTTTCACCGTGTGAGTGGCTACGACTCTCGGGTAAATCGGTCGAATGGCGATAGAGCGTAGTGAGTGTCTTGACAGCGAACTTTTGCTCCGCGATGCGTTCTATGGGAGAACAATCTTAGTTAGGTATACGTGGAGTCCATCAGACTTTCTGACCTGCATATGAGCGCTCATGGAATTTTGCGGCTATCCACTGAATGGAAAACTTCTCAAAGAGCAGAAGCGCAGCGCAAAGATATATGCCGAAAAGAAATTTTCCAATGAACCCGATGATATTTTTACTTTTAGCAGACGCATTCTTATCTTGTCGGGCGTCAATGAGTGGGTTCCACGCGATCCAAATTGCGGCAGTCCATACAACGAGGGCAATATATCTGGAGAAAATAGCATCGATGTCAGACATATGAATGATGGCAACAACGGTCAGCTCAAGGCGACTACAGACCTACAGAGCGCCCTGAGCCAGTCAATGTAGCGCCGGGAGCCGACCGCAACAACGCCGACCGTATTTCTCGCAATGCTAGGCAAAATCATCCTATTGATAAGTAAAAATCGCGTTGAGAAACTTTCCCGATGGCTTCAGAGTTCAGAAAGAGACATACGCTCCCGCGAGGCTGGCCCACCAACCTGCAAAATTTGAGCGATATGAGATGAGAACCGTATGAAACAGCACATGATCGTACCACCCCATGCGACGCTTAGCCATATGCTCCACCATAACAAACGCACTCCCCATATCTGCAAAAATAGAGATAGATTTACTCAGATGACCGCGAAGTCTGAATGAAACAGGAAACGAACCTCTCCTCTACGGGATGCCGTCAGACCGAGAATTCCAGGGATCCAGATGATGGCCAAGATAGGGATGATGAACAACGTCCATCGCGTCACGATCGATGCGTTCAGAAGAAACTGGTAGAAACGGACAAACTGATAATGCATTTTAGGGCCATGTGTATCAAAGCAAGCGAGCCGATGACTCACCTTAGATTTCGGGAGATCTCCATCAGCAAAGACCAGATGCTGTTTGCTTGCATTTCGGGGATCGAAATGCTCGTAAGCTTCGTTAAATTTGCGAGCGCCTCCGAGCAGATCCCAGCTTGAACTGCGAGGGTTGTGAGGGCGTTGCTGCTGCTGCTGATTCTGTGATTGCGAGTCGAGGTAAACCTGTTCCCGGTCGACCTGCGTTTGGGAAGGATTATCTCCATGTTGTGGGGGCAAAGACGTGGCTGACTGCGCAGGATTGCGGTCGTTCAAAGGAATGTGGGAGGTGTATGACAGGCTGGGGGCGTGTTGGAGATCATCGGTCACGTCGAAGGAACTCTTTACGTCCTGGGACCTCTTCCCCTGCTGCATTAACACGTCAGTCGATTGGTTACCTGGCCGTTGAGCAAAGTCCATGAAGGAAGGAAGAGAAGAGAGAAAAAAATGAATAGGGCTCCAAATTTACGCGAACCCCAGTTTAACGTCAACTGCCAACAAGACCCTAACCTCGCTCTCGGCTCTACTCTACGCGGCAAACCCCATCGGGCCCCGCATTCGTTCCCGTCCCCGACTAACCCGCGTCCTCAAGCGGTGAGCGACAGCGCGCGCACGATGGCGGCGGGTACGACTGCACATCCAATGTGGCCTGCTGTCCTCAACTCGGATGTGGTGGACAGTAATGCTGTCCAAAGTACGTACTCCGAAAATTTGTCTGATACACGCTCTCGGCAAAAATCTGCGATACTTTTTTTGCAAGTCGAATGCCGCCTTGGGATGATGATCGCCAGCGCGCAGCAGCCAAGGTCATAAATACATATTTGCAAGTTGGATCTCCCCGAGAACTGGAGCTGGTGACGTGGTGCCAACATTGCGACTATGCGTGTGCCTGTCCTTGGCACTGTATGTCTATGTCGAGCAATAATTTGGGGGTTGGTTACCAATGGGTCCTCAACCTGAGATCGGGTTACACCGTACACGCACAAAGTGCCCCGCTGTACTGACTAGACCACTTGAAGAACCCTCATTCTCACGCAGATACCACGTCTCGTCGGCATGGAGAAAGCCACCGGGCTTCCGCCTGTCAATAGTGAGAACCGTTTCCACTGACGATCCTTGTTTTAGCCGAGAAAGACAAATAATACTAGAAACACGATGTATTCTGATCGCACAGCCAAAAACACACGTTAAGGGTATCCTGCAGGCCCGGTGGAGATGCTCGACAGGCTACAAACAACTGCAAGAGGGTGTAAGAACTAAGGTAGGGATTATACAGCGGCCATGCACAATATGCACACTCCAGCAACAAGTCAGAAGTCATTAAATGGTCGTTAAAATGTCGTTACGGTCGTTATGTCTCAATAAATCACATTGAAATCGCGCGTCCTTTCCCGATGTCTTGGTTCGAGCGCAGTGTTAAACGGCCTCGCGTGGGTTCTTCCTGACCGTAGGAATCAGGATCCGGGTTGAATGCCTTGTCTGCGCGGACATAGCTGATCGCACGGGGACTCTTATGTGTGAACCCTGCAAATGCGAGTGCCTTGCGTACGTCCAGTATTTCCTGTCCATGGACCTTATCACGCAGTAGTGGATCTCGCGTAGCGTCTGGAGGTGCACCGTTGGCCGGAGCGAGTGGCTACACAATGATCGAATCCCCGCTCGGAAGAGTGGAGAAACCTGACTTACCTCGGCTGGTATGTCGTCGTCGAAGTGCCGGGTATCCTCGGGATTATGGAGTTCGGGACGGAATGGCGCCGGATAACGGTGGATATTGGCCCAGTCTATTCCACGAAAGAAAGGATGTGCCTAAAGAAATTGTGTGAGGATTAGGAAGGACCCTCAGCACGACCCACTTTGATCAGTTCCCCACCATCCCCACCGCGGCTAGCCCCTGAAGGTGTGGTGAAGGCACTACGCCTGGCCTGCACGATCATCGAATTTGGCCGAACCACAGAGCTTGAAGCCTGTGAACCCAACCGGTCTTCAGGCTCACAGAGCAGCTGCTGCATTAGATCGACTGCTTCGTGTGACACACGCGGCAGCGCAGGGAAACGCAAGGATTGCTTCCAATTCAAGATCTTCTGCCGAGTGACATGACGCTAATGGAATGGAGACCAAAGTTTAGGATTTACAATCGAGAGCGGATGGCGTTTCTTACTGAATTGCTGACGAACGGAGGATATCTGAATAATGGCCGTTGTTAGATGACTCAAAAGATGACCAAACATTCACATTCCCGCGTGAATACACACCCGTATAAGCATTCAAACATAATAACGCCTAAGCTCCACCAGTCGCAGGAGTATGAATAGCCTTGACCGCGAATAACCTCCGGAGCCACTGAGAAATTGAGTCAGCATACCGCAACTTTTCATCTAAACGAAAGGGCCCCACTGTAGGAATTTGTGCCACAACTGCCGGGCTTAGTCAGCAACAGGCACGCGGAATCGGAGATTGTACCTACACCGAGTAAGCCAACTGACAGATGCATGGAACGACGATGAGAAGACTTGGCGAGCACGGGGACAATGATCGTTCTTACCTTTCTACGGTTCTTCTCCCTCCAGGTGAAGATGCCGCTCCGACCATCACCGCCCATTAATGCCTCAACATCTTTGCGATCCAGACGTTTCGTTCGTGAGCCGTCTCCCTGGGGGTTATCTTCTAAGTCAATGCCGTGCTTCCTCATGAGGTGTAGTCGCTGTTGCTCGTAATCTGCGCGTAATTTCATTAACGAAATATGGTCCCAATGGAAAGCAAATAAGGTCACCAACAGGAGGTGTCGTGTGCCCAATGTAGATCAGTTCTTGTGGTGATGAGGGAAATGAATTCAAAGTTGACCAGCACAGCCTGGGATTGAACAACTCACGCTAACCCGAAGTCGCTAAGTTTAATGTGACCTTCAAGATCAAATAAGAAGTTCTGGACAGGGACATAAAATTCAGCGAATCCCAGACGGCTAGGACAGTGCGCACATCCGGTTTAACATCACGATGAATGAAACCAAATTTGTGACACGACTCTACAGCTAGGACCATCTGCAAAAATAAATAAAAAGTCAGCGTTCCATCCAGGGCTGGAAGAGGAGTCTCTGGACCTCCGCCACGTAAAAACGAGTGAAGTCTTCAGGGAAAGTATCCCGTTCAATTAATAAATTGAGGAGGTCGCCTCCGCCCATGTATTCGAGAACCTGTTGGGCATCAGATCGAAGGAAAAATAGCCGCATAGAAGACGGACAGACGCACTAGGTAGAGGTTGTCCATGTCCTGGAAGCTATAGTGCAACTTCACGATCCACTCCGCACCTCCCGGTGAGCTGACAAGTGATGCAGATTTCAACACGTCACGCTCAGCGCGAACATGGCCCTCCTGGCCCTTCCGCAGCATATCCGTCTTGCGTAACTGGACAGACAAATGCAGCGCTCAGGGTGAAGTGTTGCTCAGCGAGGAAGACACGCACCTGCTTCATAGCAAACAACTTGCCAGAGGTTCGTTCTCTCACAAGAGACACGACGCCAAATGCACCTAGCATGCGGCAACTTGGGTGTCTTGAAACAATCGAGTGACCCAGCAGCACACTCACCATGACCAATGGTCTTTAGTTTGACAAATGCACTGACATCAACTTTCCGGCGCTGTTCACGGAGGTAATCTGTTTCATTCTGACGCCAGCGTGCACGTAGATCATCTTTTCGGCGCTCGGGCAAACCCATACTCAGCATATCCTTTTCCATAGCGAGTCGTCGTTGCTCCCGAGAAGGCAGATGACGGAACAGAGGAAAGTAGAGGTTTTCAAAATATATCCTGGCCGATACGGCCCTCTCCAACGTCGCAAGGGAGGGTGTGACAACCCTTTTAGGCTCAGGTGGGGGACGCTTGTCCTCGGAATGCTTCTGAACGGGCTCGTCCTCAAGCTCTTGCTCGGGGTGAGCGGCGAGACCGCCAGCCCAGACAATGGAAGAGTTCCCGGGACGACCAGGCATCCCATCAGTGGCAGAGAGACGTACATTCTCCCTCGCAGCTACAGTAATCATAGACGAGCTTTGGGTGCTAATGCCGTTGACCACACGTAAAGGAGCATCCTCTGCGTTCGCTAGATAGACATGGTCCTGCTTGAGCGCATTAACGACTTCATTAATTGCGCGAGCCTGGTTTGCCTCTCGCACTCGAACCTTGATGGGTATAGCCCAGCGTGGGTCTAAGAAGAGTAATGTAACGATAGTGAAAAAAGGTAAAAGGATTCCGGGAAGAGGGATGCTGACCGCCCAATTTGCCAAGGCCATCAGGACCCCATCGAGTCAAAAGGGCCTCCGCCTGATCGGCGTCAGATGCATGCACTAAATGGCTGGTTGGAGTTGAGGCTAAGAGATGGGGATGTGCAGTGATCGTAAACGTACACAAAACCCGTAGGTTTAGAGACCATGTCTTTACTAATTCGCCTTGCCTTCTTTGATGACACGGGGCCAGGGGATGGTAAACTGACAGCTGGTGGGGCAAAATTGACCGAAGGGGCATTATTGGATTCAGGATAATCCTCGTATCGCGGACCAGCTACCACATCAGGAGGGCTCGGAGGATCTGCACCTGCTCCCCAGAGAAACCGAGAAGGGGATGGAGTCGGGATTAGCG
>WNFQ01000246.1_pt1 | contig 35268 bp, 30 predicted proteins | sample 5400171 | NCBI WGS metagenome assembly WNFQ01 (sample SAMN13153356, study PRJNA577476) | soil metagenome | isolation source: 20 cm soil under Madrone tree | place: USA:California | collected 2016-06-14
GCGGGATCGATTGGTTGCGTGAACACGGTGTCGAGGTCATCGATATGCGTTCGAAAGAGTGTGAAGAATTGCTGACGTCATTCATTGCGCAGAATCCGGATGCCTGGAATGAGGACATCGGAGAATGCCAGGACACCCCAGATTGAGACGCCGAGACCGGCGCCGCGCCTTCAGCCGGATTGACTCGACGCGGCCCAGATATTGAGTTCGCCGTCGCGCGTCTGCGCGTCGATCTTTTCGAGCTCCTCCTGACTGAACGAGCCATTTCGCAGCGCGCCGAGGGACTCCTCGATCTGTGGCCAGCTGCTGGCTCCGACGAGCGCGCTGGTAATGGCCGGCTTCCTCAGCACCCACGCGATCGCCATCTGCGCGAGGCTCTGTCCGCGTTGCCTGGCAATTTCATTGAGCGCGCGCACAGCGGCAAGATTGCGTTCGCTGAGCATCGACTTGCGGAACGACTCGTCTCGGACCGCACGCGAGGAATCCGGGATCCCGTTCAGGTACTTCGTTGTCAGCAGACCCTGTGCCAGCGGCGAGAAGGCGATACAGCCTATGCCTTCCTGCTCGAGCACGTCCAGCAGGCCATGTTCCACCCAGCGGTTGAGCAAGGAATAGGAGGGCTGGTGAATTACGAAGGGAACCCCGAGCCCGCGTAGTATTGCGGCCGCCTCGCGAGTCTTCTTCGGCCCATAGGACGAAATACCGGCGTACAGGGCCTTGCCGGTGCGTACCGCCGAGTCCAGCGCGCCCATCGTTTCTTCAAGCGGTGTGTCGGGATCGAAGCGATGTGAGTAGAAAATATCGACGTAGTCAAGATTCATGCGCTCGAGGCTTTGATCCAGGCTGGCGAGCAGGTATTTGCGCGATCCCCACTCGCCGTACGGACCCGGCCACATCAAATAGCCGGCTTTCGTCGAGACCACCAACTCATCGCGGTGCCCGGCAAGATCGGTCGCGAGGATACGGCCGAAGTTTTCCTCGGCAGAACCCGGGGGCGGACCGTAGTTGTTGGCGAGATCGAAATGCGTGATGCCGTGATCAAAGGATTTAAGTACCATTTCACGGGCGTTTTCGAACGGCGAGGTGCCCCCAAAGTTCTGCCAAAGTCCAAGCGAAATGCGCGGCAATCGCAGCCCGCTGCGGCCGCAGCGGGCATAGGCCAGCGATTGATATCGATCGGCGGCGGGCGCGTACATCGGCAAACTCCTCAGAGTAGGAAGCCCATACTCCAGTCCTTAAATACTAAGAGTGCCACCCAGTGTAAACGGGATTGATTGCGGCGGCTGTTGCAAGATGCAATGGGACAGACCTCGCTCGCGCACCATTTCGGCAAGAAGATGGCTGCGCGTAAACGCGGCGGCATCATCCTCATCGGGTCGTTGGCTGGAAATGCCGGCGCCGCCACCACCGTTCTTTACAGCTCAGCCAAGGCATTCGCACAAATATTTGCCGAAGGGCTGTGGTCGGAATTGAAACCGCTGGGTGTGGACGTTCTCTACGCCGTACTCGGCGCCACCCGCACGCCGGCCAGAGAACGCGTCGGCCTCAAGGACAGCGCCGACCAATTTGTCGCCGAACCGGACGATGTCGCGCGCGAGTGCCTCGACAACATTGCCAATGGTCCGGTTCTCGTGCCCGCGCATCTGGCGGAAGCGTTCCGGATGTTCTGCAGCATGCCCCGCAGGCAGGCGGCAGAAACGATGACCAATTTGCTGTTGAGCTTTCAAAAATAAAGCGGTCGCTGCCGACGAAATCTACACGCCCGTGTAGCGGTTACAAGAAAGAAAAAATAGCGGGCCACCTCGTCCCCTACCGTTGACAAGAATTCAACGCCAGTGCCATGCTCGCCTCGTCTGACAGTCCACGATGGCTCTGCTCATCAGACGCTCTCGGGACAGCAATTAGAACGATAAAGTCCTTTCCGGGAGGCCGCTCATGGAACGCATTTTGTTCGTCTTTATTGCAACTGTGCTGGCATCGGGCTGGGCCACGGCCGAAAACTCGGTTTCCGAGGCGTCCACGGTCCGGGAGTGAACTCGGTGATCGAACTCAACCCGGAGGCCATCAGAATCGCGGAGCAAATGGATGACCTGCGCATGCACGGGAAGGTCCTTGGCCCCTTGCACGGCATCCCGGTCCTGATCAAGGACAATATCGACACCGGCGACCGGATGCAGACCAGTGCGGGATCGCTCGCACTCGTCGGCCGCCCCGCCCTGACCGACTCCACCGTCGCCGCGAAATTGCGCGCCGGCGGAGCCGTGATCATCGGCAAGACGAACTTATCCGAATGGGCGAACTTCCGCTCTTTCGAATCGATCAGCGGCTGGTCCGGCCGCGGCGGGCAGACGAATAATCCCTACGGGATCAATCGCAACCCCTGCGGTTCGAGTTCCGGCTCAGGCGCGGCCGCGTCGGCGAATTTTGCCGTCCTGGCCTTGGGCAGCGAGACCGACGGCAGCATCGTATGCCCGTCCAACGCCAACGGCCTCGTCGGCATCAAACCCACGGTCGGACTGACCAGCCGTGCCGGCGTCGTGCCCATCTCGCACACCCAGGATACCGTGGGTCCGCTTGCACGGACGGTAGCCGATGCCGCGGCGGCGCTCGGGGTTATTCAAAGTCAGACCTACGACGGCCGCGACGCAGCAACGGGCAGCGTACCGCTGGGCTGGAAGGGCCGCCCACGGCCGACGAACATTCCGACCGATTACACGCAGTTTCTGAATCCCAACGGCCTCCAGGGCGCCCGCCTGGGACTGACCCGCGCGGGGCTTGACGGGTTCGACCCGTTTGTGCCTACGCCGCAACCGGTACTGGATGCGTTCGAGGAGGCGGTCGATGCGCTGACTGCAGCGGGCGCAACCGTCATCGATCTGGATGCGGCGGGTTTCACTTTTCCGTCCGCGGGCGGCGAGTTGCTGGTGCTGGACTACGACTTCCGCAATGACGTCAAAGCGTACTTCGCCACTCGAGTCGGTGTACCGGTGGCGGGCGGCACGCTGCAAACCGCCATCGACTTCAACAACGCGCACGCCGACGTGGAGATGCCGTTTTTCAATCAGGACCTGTTTGAGCAGGCCCAGTCGCTCGCCCCCGGGGCCGACGATCCGCAGTCAGCCTTCAACGGAATGACCTATAACCAAGCGCTCGAGATCTCTAGACTGTCCGGGGTCAACGGCATCGACGCGGCGCTCAAGCAGTTCAAGCTCGACGCGGTGGTCTCGGCGACCGACAACCCGGCCTGGGCCACCGATCTCATCTTCGGCGATCACTTCATCTTCGGCACGTCAAGTCTCGCGGCGCCGCCGGGGTATCCGATCGTGCAAGTGCCGGCGGGTATGGTGTTCGGCGTGCCGCTCGGGATCAGCTTCTTTGGGACGGCATTCAGCGAACCCGTTCTGATAAAACTGGCCTCGGGATTCGAGGCGGCGACCCGGATCCGGGCACAGAATCTGCCGACGTTCGCGCCGATGACGCCCTACAATAATATTCAAGGCACGACTCTCCGGAAGACGCATCGCAAGGCTGCGCCGATGACCCCGAGGCCCGACGCGGACAAGAAGATACCGCGCCACTTGTAGTACTTTGGGCGCGGATGGCTACCGCACTGGGATGACATCCATTCGGGAGGCCACATTAACCCGGGTCGAGAAGCGAGTCGACCCTAAGATCCTGCATGCAAGGTGATCGCTTTTCCGCGCGTGACCTCCGAGCTAGCGACCATCCTTCTCAGAATTTCGCGCCAAACTCAACACCCCAAATCGCAGGCGCGCTCCACTGCGCACCGATGCCGAATCCGTTGTACTGGACCTGGGTCCGGTAGCGACTGTTGGTGACGTTATCGCCGTACACGGCAGCATAGTATTTTTTGGACGGATCCGTCCATTGGGCACGCACTGCCAACGAGGCATAGGCGGGCTGCTGGAACTGGGTGCCCGAAGGGCTGAAGTAGATCCTCGACGTGTAGTACAGGTTGCTCGAGAACGCATATTCACCGGTGCCGGTCTGACCTGTCGAAACTCGCGGCCCGAGAGTAGCGGTGTAGTCGGGCGCGTGCTGCATGTGTACGTTGCTAAGAATGGTGTTCGAAGTCACGTAATCATAGCTGCCGTTAAAGGTCGGGCCGCACGGCGAAGTCAGGCCGAACCCCGGGCAGGTCGCGTAGATCGGTGCTCCGTTGACCGTTCCATTGGTGCTGACTGAACCGAACTGTTGGTAGCGCGCATGGGTCCAGGCAACACCCGCATTCACCTGGAAATGCTCATTCAGATTGAAGTGAAAATCGTCTTCGAGTCCATAAATTCGCGATTGCGCGGCGTTGATAATATACGCCTGCGCGGCTGCGAGGAACTCTGAAACCTGAAGGTTTTTGTAGTTATACAAAAAAGCAGATACCTCGTTGGCGATGCGGTGATTGTCGAACTTGTAGCCGACCTCGAACGCGTGCACGTCTTCCGGCTGCACGTTGTTACACTTGAAGTTGTCGAATGCGTCCTGACACGAGCCGCCGACGTCGAGAATCGCGGCCTTGTAGCCCTCCGCAAATGATGCGTAAACGTTCGAATCATCGGTCAGCTTGTAGCGCAGGACCACACGCGGCGTTGCTTTGGTGCTGTTGATACTGGGAACTTTAATCTCCAAGTTCGGGTTCTGGCCTCCGAAGGGATTGGGATTGTAATAGGCATCGATCACGGCATCGTGCGCGTAGCGCACTCCTGCCGTGAAGAAGAGCTGCGGGGTCAGCTCATACGTCCCGTCAAGGAAACCGGCGAGGTTCTGCGTCGTCGTGCTCGAGCCACCCAGGCGGATCCGTCCCACCGGCGTTCCCACGCGGTTATCAATGTAGGTGACGTACGTATCGCGATAGCTCAAGTAGTAGGCGCCCACCGTCCACTGCAGACGCGGACCGGGCTTGGAGGTCAGTAGGAATTCCTGGCTGGTCGTATGGTCGAAGATCGGAAGACCGAGCTGAAAGATCGTGAAAGCGACCTGTTGGAGCGCTTCCGACTGATTGACGTCCTCTTGCCGGTATTGCGAGAGGGAGGTGAAATTGGCAAAGCCCAGATCGGCCTTAACCGTCATCGTTTCGATGTTGGTGCTGTTTCTATATAACCGCGGCAGACTCGCCGCTATTTGATTGGGATTAGTCGTGTAGGGTCCCAGAAAGGTATATGTCTGGATACCCCACGGCTTGCCCGTCGTCGGGTCGATGCTCGTGTCGGTATTGGAATTGAGCATCTGGGTGCTCGGGTCATCTTGCTTAGAATGCGTGTAACGGAACAGCGCCGACACCGCGTCCGAGAACTGGAGCTTGAGGCCGGTGCGGACCGTCCAGTTTTCATAGGCGGCGACATGGCTGTCATCGTCAAAGATATTGGTGATAAAGCCGCTGCCCTTGCTGTATACCCCCTCGACATCCCCGGCGACGATCCCGACGCCGCCCGTCGCATAGGCCTGATACTTTTGGGAGGCAAACCGGCCATAGGAGACCTTCCCCTCGGCATGCGGGTCAACGCTGGGGTCTGAGGTCGACACCAGGATCGCGCCGCCCGTGGTGTTGTGGCCGAACAGTGTGCCCTGTGGACCCTTGAGGACTTCGATTCTCGAGACCTCGAGCAGCTGGAAGTCGGACGCCAGTGGATTGGGCGAATAAAAGCCGTCAATATAGACGCCGACGTTCGAGCCGCCGCCCGAGGTCGTGATGCCGGTGCCGATTCCGCGGATGGTCGGCTGGGCGAAGCCCGTCTGATAATCGAATCGCAGCGCAGGGGTGAGCCGCTGGATGTCGCCAAGACTTTGCACATTGGCGGTAGTCAGTTGCTCTTGGCTAAGCGCCGTGATCGTGATGGGCACGTCGACCGCGTTCTCCACGCGACGTTGCGCAGTCACGACGATCTCCTGGAGACCGCCGGCCTGCGATGCGGTGGTCTCCTGCGCCTGGGCAGCGGTCGGTGCGATGATAAAAAGCCCGGCGCCAAGTGACAAAGCGAACGCACACGCGGAAACCGCCACTAAACGAACTGTTTTGTCGGTCATAGAGTCCCCCTGCCTTTGGCGTACGCCAATTAGCATTTTAGTATTCCCCAGAGCCTCGCCTGATTCCCCAGCATAGACTCCCTACCCCACTTTCGGTGCCGGCGCCACACCCTTGCCGGACGATGGCATCACCGCTCAATTTGTTATAAACTGAATAATCAACACCGTTGTGCAGAATGTCAAGTGTTGCGGTAACGAGAGCTGGTGCCGCCCGCCCGGATCACGCCATCCCGGTCGCCGACGGGACTATGTTGGGTTTGCCAACCGGATCGTTGAGGCGGCTGGTTGCCACCCAGCGCAGCGTAGAACTTTGAGCGGAATCTACCCATGAAAGATAAGACCATGAAAGATAAGACCCTTGACTGTTCGGATATTGACCGACTCCTCGGCAAGCCCATCGAAGGCGCGCGCTTGAAGGATCCGATCGGAAACCTGGACATCAAACGCTGGGTGCAGGCGATGCACTACCCAAACCGGATTCACTATAGCGACGCGTTTGCCGTGGACAGCCGCTTCGGGCGAATCGTGGCCCCGCAATCGTTCTCGGTCGCTTGCGACGATGGGCATGGTTCGGCACCGTCTTGTGTCGGACGCATTCCCGAATCGCACTTGCTGTTTGGCGGCGATGAATGGTGGTTCTACGGTCCGCGTATCTTCGGTGGAGATATGATCCACAACGAGCGCATACCGTTCGACTACGTCGTGAAGGAAACCAAGTTCGCTGGACCGACCTGCTTCCAACGCGGCGACAATCACTACTACAACCAAAAGGGCGACAAGATCGCCACGCAGCGATCCACGAGCATCCGCTATCGCGCCGATCTCGCGCGGGATATGGGCACCCCTCAGCCCGGTGCGGCGGAAGATCCGGAGTGGACCGATGCGCAGCTCGCCGAGCTGGAAGACAGAAAATTTGAGTACATCAAGATGATGCACGACCTCGGTCACGGTAAGCGCTATTGGAACGACGTGAATGTTGGCGACAAACTGCCGGCGCGCGTCATTGGCGTGCATAACATAGTGAGCTTCGCAACGGAGTGGCGAGCCTACATCTTCACGACCTGGGGGGGCGTGCGCCGGCGAACCGACATCAATCTCGAGGAACTCGGTTTCACAGCGGACATGGCAGGTAAGGAATCCGACGGCGAATTGGAAAAGATCAATCCCGAGCAGACCGATGGCGCTTATATCGGCCCTTCGCGCGGCCATCTGTTCCCTCGCTGGGCTCGGTATATCGGTATGCCGCGCGGCTACGGCTACGGTGCATCGATGGGCTCTTGGATACTCGATTATCTCGCCGGCTGGGCGGGCGAATGGGGCTTGGTCATCCATTCCAATTGCGCCTATCGCGGTCCGGCGCACACCGGGGATATCACGATTTTCAATGCAAATGTGATTGACAAGCTCGTCGACGATCAGGGGCGCCCTGTCGTGCAAGTCGATTTCAAGATGACCAATCAGCTCGGTACGACAATGGCCACGGCGAAAGCGGAAATACAGCTACCGGAGCGGTAGCAGCCTCTCGATGTGCGTTTGCGGGCTTCAGCGCAGAAGCCCGTTTCCACGCGCTCGGTCTCTCAGCGACTCCGGACGGCAAAACGCTGTTCATTTCGGGCAATGCCAAATTGCTCGTCGTCCCGGTGAACTGAGGCCGGACCGCAAAAATCCGTTTGCACTGGCATGCGAACCGTCCTAGACTCCAATACACATGCGATGTGTAAAGAGGTTCTCATGAAGCAATTGCGCAGACCGGGCACTGAACGCACGAACATTGTGCTCGACACGAAACTGGTCGAACGGGTCAAGCGACTCGCCAAGGTCAAAACGACTCGTGACGCCGTCCACGTCGCGCTCGAGCACTACGTTCGTAGTCGCGACTACTCGGGAGTTCTTGCATTGCGCGGCACGGGCGGAGTTTCAGAGGGCTACGATCCGAAGGCGGCAAGCCCGCCGCGGTGACGTGGAATGCTCGTCGACTCTTCAGTGTGGATCGCGTACTTACGCGGTGACAATCTGACCGAGGTGGAGCTGCTCACCGAAGCTCTCGAACACGGAGCACCCGTCTGGCTTGCGCCGCCGATCCTGCAGGAAGTTCTGCAGGGAGCAGATAGCCCGGATCGGTTCAGCCGTTGGGATCGGGTGCTTGGCGAATTGCCAATGGTCATCGCACCCGACGCCCGGGAGGCTGCGCGGAGTGCGGCGCACCTGTACGCGCGATGCCGATGGGCCGGCGTCACTCCACGTTCCGCGAATGACTGCCTGATAGCAACTCACGCTATTCTTGGCGGCATGCCACTTCTGCATCGTGATCGGGACTTTGGTTTGATCGCCGGCGTCGAGCCGAAACTCATTCTTGTTGCCGCGGGGAAATGAGCAAACGGCGTTACTGGTAACGGACGTCACTAGTTTGCGGGTTCCGGCCGCTGGCCGGTTGACTCAAGTCGTTGGAGTTCTGCACTCATGAAAGATCATCGAAAGTTCCTCACGACCCACGTCGGCAGCCTGCCGCGTACGGAGGAGCTCAAGCAACTCATGTTCGCGCGCGAGGACGGGCTGCCGTTCGACCCGTCCGCTCTCGATGAGCAGGTGGCGCGCGCCGTCGAGCTCGTCGTCGACCGGCAGCTGAAGGTGGGTCTCGACATTATAAACGACGGCGAGATGCCGAAGCCCAGTTATGCCACTTACGTCAAGGACAGGCTCACGGGCTTCGGCGGCAGCGGCAACAGCTACGTGTTCCAGGACCTCGAGGCTTACCCAGGCACCAAGACCCGCATGTTCGACGACCCGGGGCGCAAGCATCGCAAGGCGCCGGCCTGCAATGCACCGATCGGTATGCGCGATCTCGACGCACCGAAGCAGGATGCGCAGCGCCTGCAGCGCTCGCTCGGGGGACGCGCGCCTGCCGGCATGTTTCTGAATGCCGCCTCTCCGGGCGTGACCACACTCTTCTTTCGCAACGATTTCTATCCGAGCCACGAGGAATACTTGTTCGCGTGCGCCGATGCCCTCCACCTCGAGTACGAGGCCATCGTCGCTTCCGGAGCGACGTTGCAGATCGACTGCCCCGATCTAGCCATGGGTCGGCACACACAGTTCGCACACCTCGACCGGAACGGATTTCGGGACCGCATGGCGCTGCACGTGGAAGCGCTCAATCGGGCGCTCTGCAATATCCCCGCCGAGAAAGTGCGCATGCACGTCTGCTGGGGCAACAATCCCGGCCCGCATCACTGCGACGTGCCGCTCGCCGATATCGTCGACATCCTCTGGACGGCAAAGCCGCACGCGATCCTGTTCGAAGCGGCCAATCCGCGCCACGCGCACGAGTGGACGCTGTTCGAGACCGTGAAACCGCCCGAGGGCAAGATACTGGTCCCCGGAGTGATCGAGTGCCAATCGTCTTACATCGAGCACCCGGAGCTCGTTGCCCAGCGCATCGGCCGCTACGCCAATCTCGTCGGCCGGGACAACGTCATGGCCGGGGTAGATTGCGGTTTCAGCATCCACGTCGGTTCGACCGGCATCGACCCGGAAGTGATCTGGGGCAAACTCGAGGCTCTGGCGCAGGGCGCGGCCATCGCGAGCAAAAGATTCTGGCGCTGAAGCGGCATCAGCGCCGGCACATCGCCGCACTGTTCAACGGCCGCAGCAAAGCGCAACCGCCGGCGCCCGCGTCAAGGATCTCCGCGGAGCCGCTTGCGCGCCGGCTTTGGCGCCTGAATTGCGAGAAGAGTCTCGAGCTTTGCCGTCGCGAATTCGACGAACGTAGATACGGCGGCGGGAATCTGCTCGCGGCTGGGAAGTATCACAGAGAACTTAGCGCCCCCACTTCGATAATTCGGCAAGATATGCGTAAGCCGGCCGGCGCTGAGGTCCTCCATGACAATCATGTCGGGTAACAACGCAATACCCAAGCCAGAGACGCAACTCTTCAGCAAGCTCCGCGCGCGGTTGGCGCTGAATCGTCCCGTGACTCTCACTTCCTCGCTGCCGTTGGGCCCGGTCAATCTCCAAATCGCGAGGTCCTGACCGCCGGACACAGTCAGGCAGTCGTGGGACTCCAGAGCGGGCAGATTCTCAGGGATGCCTCGCAATTTCAAATAGTCGGGACTCGCGACCAGCCTGAAGTATTGCGAAGTAATCTCGCGAAACACGAAGCGTGGATCGCCGACGGCGCCACCGCGAAAGGCAACGTCGATGGCCTCCCCAATCAAGTCAGCGCGTGCATCGCTCAACACGAAATCCAACTTCACTTTCGGATAGGCCGCCAAGAATTGTATGATCCATTCGATGCTGAAAAAGTCCAAAAAATCCGCCGGCGCGGCAATGCGCACCGTGCCACCCGGGACCTGCGTGCGGCCCGCAATTATCTTTCCCGCGTCCAGCACGCTGTCGATCGCCGGCGCGCAGCGCTCATAAAAGGCGACCCCTGCGCTCGTCAAAGTCAATTTGCGGGTTGAGCGCTGCATCAGCCGCGTTTCGAGATTCGCCTCCAACTGTCTCACATGCCGACTCAAGCTGTTAGAGGGCACACCGAGCCGACGCGCGGCTTCGGCAAAGCTCTTGGCACGCACCACCTGAACGAACATGCGCACTTGATTGAGATCAAGCATTAGATTCCTTCTTGAATTGGACGAGTGTCGTCATTTTAACGGCGCCAGGCGGGCATTACATCAGCGTATGGAGGACTGCCGGCCGATTCCCCCATCTACCGAAAGATTCAGTTCGACCCCATCATTGGCCGAGTGAGCCGCCATTCGACGGTAAATGAAGGAGGTTTCGCCATGTCCCAATCCGCGGTCCTTGTGAGGAGGAGCAGACCCCGTCAGATCGTGCACCGGACGCGCGGGCGGCGCCACGGCCCCATCACGCGTTTAATGAGCCCGGGTGATCTGGGACAAATTCTGAAGCCGTTTGTTTTTCTCGATCTCGTTGATATGGGCGCCGAAACCTCATTCATGGGTTTCGGACTGCATCCCCATTCGGGTATTGCGACCGTGACGCACATACTGCAAGGCAGCGTGCGATACGAGGACACCACTGGCGCCAGAGGCATCCTACCGGAAGGTGGTGTCGAATGGTTCAAGGCTGGCCATGGTGCTTGGCACGGCGGGGGCCCCGGTGAGTCCGGCCGCACGCGCGGATTTCAACTCTGGCTCGCACTTCCGGCTGAACACGAACTTGGTGCCGTTGAAAGCATTTACCAGGCGCCGGACACTCTCCAGCGGGAGGGGCCGGCGATCGTGCTCCTCGGCAGCTATGGCGATGCGAAGAGCGCGTTGCGCGCGCCTTCGCCTGTGAACTACTTCTCCGTCCGGTTGAAGGCCGGTGAGTCCTGGCGGTACGTGCCGCCCGCCAATCATACCGTGGCCTGGGCCGCGCTGAGCACTGGTAGTGTTGAGATACCCGACCCGATCTACGCGGGAGAACTGGTCGCCTTCGCGCCTTCGAATCAACCGATCGATTTCAACGCCTCGGTGGACACCGAGTTCGTTCTGGGTTCTGCCGTGCCTCACCCGCATGAACTCGTGCTGGGATATTACTCGGTGCACACCAGCCCACAGAAGCTCATCGAGGGTGAGCGTCGCATCGATGAGATCCGCGCCCGCCTGCAAAAGGAGGGGCGCGTGTGATTCAATCGATTGCTGATTCCGGTCAATATTGGATGAGACTACGCCAGTTCATCCATCTACCGACGCAATAATTGGCTGTGTAGCCTTACTCAAACCACACAATCGGAGACAACCCTATGCCCAGTCCGACAATTGCTCAAAAAGCCCCATTTCCAGTAGCCGTTGAAAGCGGCAAAACCTATTACTGGTGCGCTTGCGGGAAAAGTAGCAAGCAGCCGTTTTGTGACGGCAGCCACAAAGGATCGGAATTCGCCCCGGTGAAATGGGATGCCGTCGAGTCCAAGACGGTTTACTTCTGCGGATGCAAGCATGGCGGCAATGCGCCTCTGTGCGATGGCAGTCATCAGAGACTATAACGACGGGCGTGTGCCGAAGCAATAATCGAATATACCCTTACTCTATGTTTACACTTGGAGAGCATTGATGAAACTACGTCTCGCATTGATCTTCGCGTTGGTCAGCGCTTCGGCGCTCGGCGCCCCTGTTATTTACAACATTGATCCCGACCATACGCATCCGAGCTTTGAAGTCGATCATTTCGCCGGGCTTTCCAACTGGCGTGGGTCGTTCAAGAAAACGAGTGGCAGCGTCGAGTTGGATGCGGCGGCAAGATCCGGCACAGTTGACATTGTCGTCGACACCGCCAGCATCGATTTCGCGCACGACAAGCTCAACGAGCATGCATCGAGCCCCGAAATGCTGGACGTAGTGAAGTTTCCGACGGCTGAATACAAGGGCAAATTCGTGGATTTTGCGAACGGAGCACCGAAGACGATCAGCGGCAATTTGACGTTTCATGGGGTGACAAAACCGGTCACCCTCACCATCAACTCGTTCAAATGCATCGAGCACCCGATGCTCAAGAAGCAGGTGTGCGGAGCCGACGCGAGCGGCAGCTTCAATCGCGCGGACTTCGGCGTGAACTACGCCCAGCAGTATGGATTCAACCAAAACGTACTCCTTCGTATTCAGGTGGAGGCCGTCAAGGCCGACTGAGTTTCGGCGTGGCCGGAGAACGAGTCATCATGAATACGCAGTCCCTCGGCGCCGCAGCACTGTGCGCCATGGCCTGGCTAAACGCGTCGGCCTCGAATTCCAGTTACATCGCCGCTGCAAGTTCGCCCTCATGTTGAACGCGAAGCAATAGCGCGCTTGACCTGGGGCGCGGTCCTGGGTCTGGACACATGGCCGCCGTGGTCCTTCAGCCGTCGCTGCCGCCACTTATTGCATATGCAATTTGTCGCCTTCGGCCGTCGCCCGGCATTTTGCGGGCGGCTGACTCGTGGCATTAATGGGTGAATCGGCGGTGCCGGTCAACCGCAGCAGCCCGGGGGTGAGCCGTGAGTTCCAAGAAAGTGCATACCTTTTGTCGCATTTGTGAGCCCCACTGCGCCCTGCTGGCGGAGGTCGAAGACGGACGGATCCTGTCTCTGAGGAATGACAAAGATCATCCGGTGCACAAGGGCTTCTCCTGCCACAAGGGCATTCAGTACTTACGTGTGCACCAGGATCCCGACAGGCTCGACTACCCGCTCAGGCGCAACCACGCACGCCGCGCGGACCAAGGTGACTTTGAGCGTGTGAGTTGGGATCAGGCGGCGACCGAGATCGGCGCCAAACTGAAAGACATTCTGCGGCGCCATGGGCACAAGGCCATCGCCATGTACCAGGGTAACCCGTCGGTTTTCAGCAACAACTTCTGGACCAATGCGGAGGCTCTGAGCGCCGGCTTTGGCCAAGGCCCCCGTTTCAGCGCCGCCACTCAAGATGCCGCGAATAAGCTTGCCGGCAGCGAGGCCATCTACGGCGCGTTTATGGTTCACCCGATTCCGGACTTGCTGCATACCGACTATTTTTTGAGTATCGGCTGCAACCCGGCAATATCGCACATGTCGCTGATACACATATCCGATCCGATGGCCAAGTTGCGGGCGATCAAACAGCGCGGCGGCAAGACGGTGTTCATCAACCCGCGTCAGATCGAGTCGGCGACACCCGAGACCGGGGATGTGCTTCAGATAAGACCCGACACCGATTTTTACTTCCTGGCGGGACTGTTGCACGAGATCATCTTCAAGATCGATTATGACCGTCAGCGGGTCGAGAAGCATTCCAAAAACCTCGATGAGCTGATCAGCTTCGTGAAAAATTGGCCGCCGGAACGTGCGGCAGCCGTTTGCGGCATCAGCCTCGACGCGATTCGCGAAATTGCGCGGGAGTTCTGCGCGGCGCCGGCGGCTGCCATCCACATGTCCACGGGCGTAAACCAGGGCCGCCAGGGTTTGCTGGCGTACTGGATGTTGAACATGGTCAGCCTGCTGTCGGGCAATCTGGGCAAGCGAGGGGGCAATCTCTACTCCGTGGGATTCTGCCCGACGGCGAAATTCACGAAGCGAAAGCAGGATCAGCCCTTCGTCGATACCGAGTTTGGCGAACTGCGGGATATCGCCGGCACTATGCCCGGCAATCTCATGGCCGAGGTGCTCGAGAGCCGGCAGAACCCGGTCAAAGCGTTGATCGTGGTTTCGGGCAATCCGCTCCTATCGATTGCAGGCGAGGCGCAATTGCGCCGGGCGCTGCAGGGTTTGGAGTTGATCGTGGTCATGGACATCTACCGCTCGGTGACCGCGGAGCTTGCCGACTACGTCCTGCCCGCGACGGATTTTCTGGAGCGCGAAGACGTCAATTCGCTGGGACTGGGGTTTCAATCGGAACCCTATGTGCAGTACACCCCGGCGGTGGTGCCGCCCCAAGGCGACCGCCGCGACGACTGGTGGATCTTGTCGCGGCTGCTGCAGGCGATGGGCAAGCCGTCGCTGCTGGATGACCCGCAGCCGAAGCCGTTTGCCGCCGTGGAGGCGATGCTGCAGTACAGTGGGCTCAGTCTCGACAAGCTGAAGGAGTTGCCATGCCAGACCGCGATCCTTCCTGAACCGAACCCGGAGGATCTATTCCGGTTCGGCGTGCAGAATGACGATGGCTTGATCGATTGTTGCCCGGAGGTTTTCCGGCGAGGCCATGCCTCGGCCGAGCGGCACTGGCACGCGCTCCTTGCAGAACCGAAGGATCAACTCAAACTCATTACCCGGCGTACCGGGCTGATGATCAATAGTTGGATGAACAATCTGTCAGTGCACAAGAAAGGCATCCACATGACCAACCCATTGTGGATGAACCCGCAGGACGCCGAGTCGAGGGGCCTGTTCGGTGGCAGCGAGGTCAGCGTGCAGACGGATTTCGGGCAGGTGCAGGCCGAGCTGGTCCTCGATGAGACCTTGAGACCCGGGGTTGTGGCGATGTCTCACGGCTGGGGGCAGAGCAAAGCCTACGGGATGACGACGGCGAGGCGCTTCCCGGGGGTGAACGTGAATCAACTTGCACCGGTCGGTCCAGGCAGCTTCGACGTGCTCAGTAATCAGGCACATCTGACCGGCCTCAATGTCAAGATCACTCCGTGTACTGCGGAATCAGAAGCCCCCGTCGACTGCGATCTCCGCTCCGGTCACGTAGCTGGACAGGTCTGACGCGAGGAAGAGGACCACTTGGGCGACCTCGTCGGGCCTACCCATCCGCTTCATCTGGATCATATTCTGGTAGATCGCCAATTGCTCCGGGCTGTTCGCTTCGAGCATCGGCGTGTCGATCATGCCGGGATAAACCGCGTTCACCCGGATTCCGAGCGGTGCATAGTCGACAGCCGCAAGCTGCGACATGCCGCGTACCGCCCACTTGCTGCTGCCATAGGCAAACATGCCGGATCGCGACCTTTCCTTGCATGCTAGTCATTCGTCATTTCCTTTCGCCGGGTGAGGATCGATACGCCGGCGGTGGAATCATGATCCGCGCGTCATGGCGGAGCAATCCCGAAGGCTCCCCAAGCCGGGTCTATTCATAGACATTACAATCGTAATATGTCGCGATAGACGGCACGCGAGCATACCTCCCGCACTACGGACGCGTTACCTTCCCCGCTACCGCAGGGGGGAGGATCCAATGGTTTTAGGTCGAAGTGGAATTGGCTGTGCGCTTGCAATGGGCACCAGTCTCATCGTGCTGCTGGGCGCTCGCGGCGGCGCCCATGCCCAGGCGACGAATGCCGCAGCTGGTTCGGGCGACGATGCCAAGGCGGAAGTGGAAGAAATCATCGTCACTGCGCAGCGGCGCACGGAATCCTTGAAAGACGTCCCGATTTCGGTGCAGGCCGTTTCCGGCGACCAACTCGCCAAACAGGCGATCGTCGACACGCGTGATCTCGCGTCGATCGCGCCGACCATCAACTTCTCGACCGGAAACAGCGCCAACGCGACGGCATTCTCGTTGCGCGGCGTGAGCTCGCTGGCCGAGCAAAACGGCATTCAACCGAGCACGGCGATGGTCGTCGACGGTGTTGCTCTGGCGCGGCAAACCGAGTTCATATCCGAACTGGGCGATATTGATCGGATCGAGGTTCTGAACGGCCCTCAAGGAACGCTCTTTGGAAAAAATTCGACGGCCGGCGTCATCAACATCGTCACACAAAAACCGACGAGCAAGCTGGAAGGATTGATCGAAGGTCTTGCGACCAACGACTCCGAGTTTGGGGCGCGCGGGATGTTCAACGCACCGCTCGGGACTCGCATGCGCCTTCGCATGACCGGGTTTTATAGGGATCAGGAGCCACTCATCAACAATTTGAGGGGCCCTGATGTGCTTGGCACCAAAGCCTATGGCGGGAACATGAAGTTGGCGGTTGATCTCACCGACAATCTGGATTTCCTGTTATCCGGCGCCTATTCGCATGCGAACAGCAGCGCCGGGCAGTTCGTGCCGGTCGGTTCAAATGTGTTTGGTCCCTTGCAGCAGGCCGTTATTGCTCCGGCGAAGATAGGCCGAGGAACCAGGACGATCAACACGGATGAGCCGGCAATCGATCTCTATGCGTCCTGGAATCTTACGGGCACACTGAACTGGAGGATCTCGGATGCGCTAAGCTTGATCTCAATCACCGGCCTCAGCAGATTCAGAGAAAACAGCAGCGTCGACATCGATCTCACGCCGGTCGGCGTCATCGTCGGGCGGGGCGAATCGACGCCCGGCACCGGGTATCCCTTCGAGAGCGTTTTGGAACCGCTCAATCAACGCTTCCCAGATCGCTTTCATTATTTCTCGGAAGAGGCTCGTGTCAATTATCGAGCCGGTCCGCTGAATGCCGTGACTGGCGTGTACTATCAGGACTATCACGATGGCTATGGCTTGGATATCCCGGCAATTCTCGACGGCAGTCTTGTCGGGCTGACGCCCGGCGTGCCTTACTTCAACAACCAATACCCGCAGGCGCGTACGCGTGATAGGACGGCTTCGGTCTTCGGCGACCTTACGGTCGAGCTGCCCCATAAATTCGACGTATTCGGCGGATTGCGCTATACCGACGAGAAGATCAACGTCAACTATCATCGCGACGACTTCTTCGGACCAGCCTCGTTGTTTGATCCGATTACCGGGGTCTTTGCTGCGCCGCCGGTCAAAACGGTGAACAAGGTGGCCGAGCGCGAGATCCACAACCTGTCCGGCCGGGCCGGTATTGAGTACAAACCTGAGAGCAATCTGAATTTCTACTTCTCCTATGCGAGAGGTTATAAGGCTCCCGCCGTTGATATCGGTCAGACCCTTTTGGCGAGTGCCGATCCAATCATCAAGCCGGAAATAGCAAATGCCTATGAGATCGGCGCCAAGCTGCGCCTCTACGATAACCGGGTCGCGCTGAACATTGCGCTTTTCGATGAAAAGATCGACGGCATCCAGGAGGGCATCATTCAGCCCGGAATCGTGTTCAATCCGGTCCTCATCAACGCTGGGGCACTCAAGACACGCGGGGTCGAGGCCGACGCTCAATGGGCGGTTACCCCGGAACTCAGATTCAGCCTCGGATCGGCCTACGACAAGGCGACCTATGCAGCTTTCCATTACGTGTGCAACAGCACACAGCTCGCCGCCGGAACATGCCCGAACAACCCTTCGGCCGGTTTTCAAGACATCACGGGTCAACAAGCCATCCAATCTCCGTTGTGGAAATATTCCGTGGGCGGCGATTACTCAAATAGGTTTGCCGGCAGCAATTTGAGCTACTACCTGCAAGTGAACTGGACATGGACGAGTCCCATTTATTATGAGTTGGGCCAGGATCCGCTTTCCCGTGAACCCAGTCATGGCATGCTGAATGCGAGCGTCGGCCTCAAAGGGCCGGACGATCGCTGGGAGATCCAGGCCTTCGGCAAGAATCTGACCAACGATTTTTACTATGCCAACTTGAATGACGTCGCCGTCGTTGGACGGCCCATTGGCTACATGTCCCGTGACTTCACCGTGTATGGCGGCGTAAAGCTCATCTACCGTTTTCGATAATCGGGGCCAGGCCCGGGCAAATATTGCACATGCAATCTGTCGAAGTGAGGATCAGATGAAGCCAGCGAATCTAGCCGTAGTCGATGAGCGCAATGATGTCCCGCCGCGAGGATCCTCCATGCCGTTTGTGATCGCCGCACCTTGTGTCGCTGATTACTCGTGCGTCGAGGTCTGTCCGGTCAACTGTATCAGCCCGGGACCGCAAGATCCCGACTTTCAGAACGCGGAACAGATGTACATCAATCCGCAGCAGTGCATCGGTTGCGGCGTCTGTGTCGAAGTGTGTCCGGTTGCGGCGATCTACGGTGCCGACAGCCTGCCGGCCAAATGGCGGCACTACGCCCAGGTCAATCGCAGCTATTTCATGCAACGGACACGCGCTGATGACGTCCCTTAGGGTCGCTGTCGTCGGGTCGGGTCCGGCCGGGATGTATGCGATCCAGCATTTGCTGGAACAGTCGCTATTCGACGTTGACATTGATCTGTTCGAACGCTTGCCCACCCCGTGGGGGCTCGTCCGAGCGGGGGTGGCGCCCGACCACCCTGAAAAGAAATTGATTGCCGATCGCTTGTTTCGGTTTTTTCTGAAGCGCGACAACGTGCGCTTTTTTGGCAACGTCGAGATCGGCTCGGATATCAGCCACGACGAGCTGACGGCCTCTTATGACGCGGTCGTCTATGCCGTGGGGGCCAGCGATGACAAGCCGCTGGCAATTCCGGGTGAGCGTTTGCCCGGCAGCTGCTCGGCCCGTGAATTCGTGGCCTGGTATAACGGTCACCCCGACTACCGTCATCTTCAATTTGACCTCTCCGGCCCGCGAGCGGTCATCGTAGGCACCGGCAATGTCGCTCTGGATGTGGCGCGCATGCTGACGCTGCCGGCCACGGCGCTTGCCAGGACGGATATAGCCGAGCATGCCCTCGAGGCGCTACAGGCCAGCCATGTGAACGAGGTGATCGTGCTGGGGCGCCGGGGCTGTCAGCAAGCGGCATTTCACAACCCGGAGCTCGAAGAGTTGCTGCATCTCGACGGCGTCGAGGTTCAGATCGAGGCCGATGACTTGCTGCCGCCGGAGCAGACCGACGCCGACTGGGACACCCGGCGAAAACTCGCCACATTGATACGATTACAGGCGCGCAGAGTCGCGGCGCCCGTGAAGCGCATCGTGTTCAAATTTCATCGTTCTCCGATTGCGGTCAGCGGAGATACCCATGTGACGGGAGTGCAGGTCCAGACTCGCGTGGGCTCTGGTTCACCGCGCTCTGGTTTACCGCGCTATGGTTCACCGGGCTCCGGTTCGCCGGGCACGATCGACTGCGGATTGCTGTTGCGAGCGATCGGCTACCGGGGGCGCGCCTTGCCGGGTTTGCCGTTCGACCTGCAAACGGGCGTGATCAGCAATGTCGCAGGCCGAGTCATGGATGGCTCCGTACCGCGGACCGGTGTGTATGTGACCGGCTGGATCAGACGCGGCCCCCGCGGTGTGATTGGCTCGAATAAACAGTGCGCGGCTGAAACGGTAGGCTGCTTGCTGGCCGATGCTCGGGCGGGGAAATTGTCACGTCGCAGCGACGATCCGGTCGCGCAGGCACTCATCGCAAATCAGCGGCAGGTGGTGTCATTCGGCGGTTGGCAGCGCATCGACCGGACTGAGCGTCTGGCTGGAAGTGCCCGGGGGCGGCCCCGGATCAAGCAGACGGATATCGGCGAGCTGCTGACGTCCGCCGGGAGGTGAGCGATGACCGCCAAGAAAGTGCATACGTTTTGTCGCATCTGCGAGCCCTACTGCGGACTGCTGGCGGAGGTCGAAGGTGGACGGATCGTGTCTCTGCGAAACGATAAGGATCATCCGCTGCACAAGGGCTTCTCCTGCCACAAGGGCATTCAGTTTTTGCGTGTGCATCAAGATCCGGACAGACTCAACCACCCGCTCAGGCGCGGCAACGCGCACAGCGAAGAGCGGGGCGATTTTGAGCAAGTGAGTTGGGATCAGGCCGCGACCGACATCGGCGCCAAACTGAACGACATTGTGCGGCGATACGGCGACAAGGCCATCGCCATGTATACGGGCAACCCCATCGTATTCAGCAGCAGCTTCTTCACCAACGCGGAGACTCTGACCGCCGGTTTTGGCGCGGGCCCTCGTTTCGGGGCCCTCACCCAGGATTGCGCGAACAAGTTTGCGGGCAGTGAGGCCATCTACGGTGCGTTCCTCGTTCACCCGTTTCCGGACCTCTTGCATACCGACTACTTTCTGGGCATCGGCTGCAACCCGGCGATATCGCACATGGCCTTCATGGAAGTCTCCGACCCGATGGCCAAGTTGCGGGCGATCAAACAGCGTGACGGCAAAACCGTTTTCGTCAATCCCCGCCAGATCGAGTCGGCGACACCCGAGACCGGGGATGTGCTGCAGATCAGACCCGATACCGATTTTTACTTCCTGGCGGGACTGTTGCACGAGATCATCTTCAAGATCGGTTATGACCGTCAACGGGTCGAGAAGCATGCCAAGAATCTCGATGAGCTGATCGAGTTTGTGAAAGGCTGGCCGGCGGAGCGCGCGGCGTCCGTCAGCGGCATCAGCCTCGATGCGATTCGCGAAATTGCGCGAGAGTTCTGCGCGGCACCGTCGGCGAGTATTTACATGTCAACCGGGGTGAATCAGGGCAGCCAGGGTTTGCTGGCGTACTGGATGTTGAACATGATCAGCTTGCTGTCGGGCAATCTGGGCAAGCGAGGCGGCAATCTCCACTCCGTGGGATTCTGCCCGACTGCGCAATTCTCCAAACGAAAACAGGATCAGCCCTTCTTCCAAAGCGAGTTCGGCGAGATGCGGGCCATCGCCGGCACTTTGCCCGGCAATCTGATGGCTGAGGTGTTCGAGAGCCGGCAGAACCCGGTCAAGGCGCTGATCGTGGTATCGGGCAACCCGCTGCTGTCCATCGGGGGCGAGGCACGATTACGCGCGGCGATGCAGGGTCTGGAGCTGATCGTCGTATTGGATATCTACCGCTCGGCGACCGCGGAACTCGCCGACTATGTCCTGCCCGCGACGGATTTTCTGGAGCGCGAAGACGTCAACACGCTGGGACTCGGGCACCAATTGGAACCACATGTGCAATACACCCCGGCGGTGGTGCCGCCCCATGGCGAGCGCCGCGAGGACTGGTGGATCTTGTCGAGGCTCCTGCAGGCGATGGGCAGGCCCTCGCTGCTGGATGATCCACAGCCGAAGCCGTTTGCCACCGTGGAGGCGATGCTGCAATACAGTGGGCTCAGTCTCGACAAGCTGAAGGAGTTGCCATGCCAGACCGCGATCCTTCCTGAAACGAACCCGGAGGACCTCTTCCGATTTGCCGTGCAAAATGACGATGGCTTGATCGATTGTTGCCCGGAGGTTTTCCGGCGAGGCCATGCCTCGGCCGAGCGGCACTGGCAAGCGCTCCTCGCAGAACCAAAAGATCAGCTCAAACTCATCACCCGGCGCAACGGCCTCATGGTCAATAGTTGGATGCACAATCTGCAGGTGCACAAGAAGAGTGTCCATATGACCAACCCCTTGTGGATGAACCCGCAGGACGCCGAGTCGCGGGGTCTGTTCGGAGGCAGCGAGGTCAGCGTGCAGACGGATTTTGGACAAGTGCAGGCAGAACTGGTGTTCGATGAGACCTTGAGGCCCGGCGTCGTGGCGATGTCTCACGGCTGGGGGCAAAGCAAAACATACGGGCTGACGACGGCCAGGCGTTTCCCGGGGGTCAATGTGAATCAACTAGCGGCGGTCGGCCCGGGCACCTTTGATGAACTCAGCAATCAGGCACATCTGACCGGCATCAACGTCGAGGTCACCGCTATCTCGGCGCCCTGAGAACGGACCGCATGCCGCACGCCGCGCCGGTTACGACTGCCAGGATACCGGTCAATGACTTGTTCTGGGTCATGACAATTGTCTCCGTTTGGACGCTCAGATCCTTTCCAGAATAGTCGCAATGCCCTGGCCGCCGCCGATGCATTGCGTGGCCAGTGCGTAGCGGCCCCGTTCGCGCACCAGCAGCGAGGCGGCCTTGCCGGTAATTCGCGCGCCGGTCGCACCCAGCGGATGGCCGAGCGCCATGCCTCCACCATCAAGGTTGACCTGCGCTGGATTCAGGCCGAGTTCTCGTATGCAGGCGAGAGCCTGTGATGCGAACGCCTCATTGATCTCGACCACGTCCAGATCCTCGATCTTCAGGCCCGCACGAGCCAGCGCCTTGCGTGTGGCCGGGATCGGCCCGATGCCCATCACCGCCGGGTCGCAGCCGACCGATGCGTAGGATTTGATGCGCGCGAGAGCAGCCAGTCGGTGATGCGCGGCGAACTCATCGCTCGTGACCAGCACGACCGAGGCCCCGTCGGTCAGTGGCGACGAGGTACCGGCCGTCACGACCCCGTCCTGCCTGAAGGCAGGGCGCAGCGCCGCCAGTGCCTCGGCGCTTGTGTTGGGGCGGATGCAACCATCTTCAGTGGCCAACTCGCCGGAGCCCGCGCGAATCGCAATGATCTCCTCGCGCAGCCGCCCTTGCGCACGCGCCGCCGCAGCCTTTTGGTGCGACTGCAGAGCGAGTGCTTCCTGATCGACCCGCGAGATGTTATAGCGCTGGGCGACGTTCTCGGCGGTTTCGCCCATCGACAAGTACGCGTCGGAGTTCGCCTGCAATTCAGCATTGGGCGAGAAATTGAAGCCCCCTTGCGGCACCATCGTCATCGACTCGACACCGACACAGAGGAACGCGTCGCCCACACCAGCCTCAATTTGCGCCGCTGCGATGTGTATTGCCTGCATCGACGAACCGCAGAAGCGGTTCACCGTCATTCCGCCGACGTGCTGCGGCAACCCGGCGAGCAAGCCGACAATGCGGGCCAGGTTGTTGCCTTGCGCTGCCTCGGGATAAGCGCAGCCAAGGATCACGTCTTCAATGAGCGCAGGGTCAAGGTCGATGCGCCGGAGCAGGCCCTGGACGATCTGCGCGCCCAGCGTGTCGGGACGTACGCCGGCCAGCGCCCCCTTTTTGGCGAAGTCGAACGGCGAACGGGCATAAGCGGCGATGACTGACTTCATGATGGCATCCCGGCGCAGTCACTGTTGGCGTTGGCGGGCGAGACAGTACTCATTGGGAACTCCGTAGTTGTGTTGACGATCGGTCAGAAACGGTACGTCAGCCTTACACCGCCGTAACGCTGAAAATCCCGCGAGAGATACCCGATAGGCCGTGCTATGACTCCGACATCATTCATATAGGAATAGAACAGCTTGTTGGTGAGGTTCTTCGCGAAGAGCTGGATCTCCCATTTGTCCTGCGCTCCCTTGAATCCCACGCTGGCATCGATCAGTCCATGACCGGGTTCACGGGAAATCGGAACCTGGCCGAGTTCGTAGTAAACCGCGCTATTCCATGTCCAGTCGAGCTGGGCGTAATAGCCGATACGACTTCCAGGCAGCGTGTCCGCGTAATCGCCATTAAGCGAATACTTTATCTTGGGAGATTCAATCGCCTGCTGACCGTTGATGCTCTGAAATCCGGGGGCCGGATAATTGGGACAAGTGCCGCTTGCCAGTTGGGTGGAATTGCAGGTGTAGTTGAATCCCGAGTAGGCAGTATCATCATAGACAAAGCCTGCACCCAGCTTGAATTGTGGTGTCACGGCCCACGTTCCATCCGCCTCGACCCCTTTCGTTCTGAGGGTACCCGCGTTGATGAGAACGGGCGTGTATACGACCCCAGGCGCGATGATACCGAGCTGGACCCCTTGTATCCGTTCGTCGAAAACCGCGACGTTCATCGCAACGCGATTCTCCAGCAGCCGGACCTTCGCGCCGATCTCAACGGAGTCGGCAATTTCAGGTTTGATGATGGGATCCGCGCCCGGGAGCAGATTCTGACCGAGACTGGCCGCCGGCGCCTTGTAACCACGGGCGTAGGTGGCATAAAAATTCATGTTCTCGGCGGGCTCGAACTGCACGCCTGCGCGCCCGGATACGTTGTTGATGATATGAGCGGAGGCCCTGTCAACGGTCTGAACAGGCGGCGCGGCGAACACACCGGTTTGTTGATTGAACAGCGAAGCGGGCCCAAAATAATCGTCGCGATGGTAGTTGACGGACACACGCTCGTTCGTGAAGCGGACACCCCCGAAGACCTTGATCATTTTCGTCACCGCTACGGTTGAATCGGCAAATAGGGATGCCGTCCGATCCTGCAGCTCTGACCGCGGAAACTCGAGATTGAAAAACGGCACCCCCGGTGTCGCCCCCAACAGGCTTCCATCCAGAATGGTGGGAAGATCCAGGCTGTATCTTTCAGAATAAGATTGATAGTAGGCGCCGACAACCGCGTTGACCGGATCTGCAACATAGTTCAGTCGCGCTTCCTGCGACGCGTAGTGAAAATCATCGGGGTTATTTTTGTCGAAACCGAGGTTGACGCCCTGAAAGGGATACCCCCCCGCGCCCGGCGTAGGCGCACTGGTGCCGGCGATCACCGAGAAAGGCGTCAGATCTTCAGAAACTTGCAGATGCTCGTTGAATCTGCTGAAGCTCGTAATGGAAATAAAATTCAACTTGTCCGATATGGACCAATTCAGCGTGGCCGAGACGTTCCAGGATTTGTAGAGATCAATCGCGGGCTCATTCGTATTGATGGTTGGTACGCAACGGCAAATCGTCGCCGAGCCAATCGCGGCTTTTTGAGTCGCATAGCCGAATGCGTTCGCTCCGACCGGCACGAACTGTCCGGCGCTGCTATTCGCGTGCGAATACGTTCCCGAGAGAAGAAAGTCGGCTTTATCGCCCAGATCAAAATCGACTTTCAGATTCGCGCCATAGGATTTGGCTCCCAGAACGTCGGGCCCGGTGAGATTTTCAATGAGAGGTTTCTGGTCGTCATAGAACCCGTTGAAACGGAGGCGAATCGCATCGGTGATCGGTACATTGACCATCGTTTTGGTGCGGTATTCAGAGTCGTTGGTCGCCATGGCTTCGATAACGGCTTCGAATCTCCTCGTTGGAACCTTCGTGACGATATTGATCACGCCGGCGGTTGAATTTTTGCCGAATAGCGTCCCTTGCGGACCGTTGAGGATTTCGATGCGATCGATATCGGAGAGACTGGATATGAATTCGGCCTGGCGCGCGACCGCAACACCATCGACGACCATCGCCGTGCTCGGCTGTATTCCGGTCTGGAGTGCCAGCGAACTCACTCCGCGAAGTGAGAATGCGGTACTCAGGGCGGAGTAGCCGGTGGAGAAGTTGACCGTCGGCGCAATGGTGCCGAGGTCGCGAGTGTCGGAGATGGCTTTCGTCGACAGTTGATCGCCCGAGATTGCCTGCACGGAAATCGGAACGTCAATCAGCCTTTCAGACCGTCGTTGAGCAGTGACGATGATCTCCCCCATCTGCTCCTGTTGGGAGTCGGATTCCGATGTTGCGATCGGAGACGGCGGAGCGGACGGCTGGAGCTGCGCCATTGCAGCTCCAGCGGCTCCCATAAGCGCAAGGTGAGCAACGCTCAATGCGAGCCGTCGAAACGCCGGACTATTATTGAATACCATTTGCTTCCCCCGCCTCGTTCACTTACTTCACCTCGTCCCCTTTTATCCGGGGCGCGCCCTTGCATGGCGCCGTCGATTGCCGGCATTAATGCCACAAACCAGTCACTAGGAAACGGGGGTACGACGACCGAAGGCTAGAAATTGCATATGAAATAAATCCACTCGTCGAGCGGGTCCGGAACGTCGAACGCATTGACCGATTAGTTTAGGGTGGACCAACATGTGCTCCCATTCGTGACGCGAATTCTCGCCGCGCCAATCGGAGAATGCGATGGTTGCCCCACTGCGGCCTTACGACGGTATGGATATGCGCAGCCTCATCCAAGCCCAGGCAGTGCGCCACGGGAACAGTGCGTTCTTGATTTGGGAACCATTCGAGGGTGCGGCGAGAACATGGACCTATTCGGGGTTTTTTGAGGCCGTTCGAAACTTCGCGGCAGGTTTGCACGAGAAGGGACTCAGTCCTGGAGATCGCCTTCTGATCCACCTCGACAATTGCCCGGAATTCCTGATCGCGTGGCTGGGCTGCGCGTGGGCCGGCGTCGTCGGCGTCACATCCAACACAAAATTGAGCCGGGACGAACTGACCTACGTTGCGACCCACAGCAAAGTAGTCGGCGCGGTTACCCAACCCCGCCATGTGGCGATCGTCGAAGAGTCGACAGGCGAAGATTGCTGGATTGCTCTTGCTGAAAAGGATGCTGGTGCACCGTCCGCTGCATCGAATTTGTCACCGCGCGCCCTGCCATTTGGCGCGATCGGCGGCGACGCATCTCACCTCCCGGCACGCCCGCACGATCCGACGGCGCCATTTGCCGTGCAATACACCTCCGGCACGACGGCACGCCCGAAGGCGGTACTGTGGACCCATGCCAACGCATTGTGGGGCGCCGAGATGAGTGCCGTGCATGAAGACCTTGGCCCCAAAGATGTCCACCTTGTTCACCTGCCGCTCTTTCATACGAACGCTCAGGTCTACTCGGTGCTCGCCTCGCTGTGGGCTGGAGGAACCGTCGTCCTCCAGCCCAAATTCTCAGCCTCGCGATTCTGGCCCACATCGGTGAAGCATCGCTGCACGTGGACCTCGCTCGTGCGATTTTGCGTTCGCGCGCTCGAGGAGCACCCCGTACCGGAACACCACTACCGGTACTGGGGAATGCCCATATGCGAGCCTCCCAGCGACGCAAAGTTTCATGTGAAGACCATCGGCTGGTGGGGCATGACCGAGACGGTCACTCATGGGATAGTTGGCAGCACGCGGCTTCCCAACGTCCCGAATTCCATGGGACGGGCGGCGCCCGGCTACGAAGTGTTTGTACTGGATTCCGAGGGGCAAGCCGTCAAACCGGGCGCTGTGGGCGACTTGTTCATTCGCGGCGTTCCCGGCGTCTCGTTGTTTCAGGAATACGTCGATGATCCGGACGCGACGAGAGCGGCTTTTCGCAGCGATGGCCTGCTCATCACCGGCGACCGTGTGCGGGTCGGTGTCGACGGGGAACTCTACTTCGCCGACCGCAGCAAGGACATGCTCAAGGTCGGCGGCGAAAACGTTGCGGCATCGGAAGTTGAGCGCGTCATCCTCACGGTTTCCGGTGTTCGCGAAGTTGCTGTCGTGGGCCGGCCGGATGCCGCTCTGGGGGAGACGATCGTCGCCTTCATCATCCCCATGGCGGCAGCGGCTTCCGATGTCACACTCAAGGAACGCGCGGTGGAGGCATGCAGCATCTCCTTGGCGTCTTTCAAGCGTCCCGCGGAAATTCGCATCGTCGAAGCGTTTCCGCGCGCCACCTTGGAAAAAGTGTCCAAAGTTGAGCTCAGAAGAATGCTGCTGTCGGAGCAAGATCAGGCGGCAATCGAGAACCGCCCGCCGTAGCCCTCGCTGCGCCGGTCTCTCGTCCGCATGGATCGCTATTCGCGGGTGAGTTGCAGGTCGTCGAGGAGGCGTCGCTCCCGCCAATCCTTCAAGATGTCGATGTATTCGAAGGGACCGCCCCCGTAGGCCGTCGGGAATGCCTGCTTCGACAACGTCGAAAGGTCACCCTCGCCATTGAGGAAGCTTGGTGTGCAAGCGCGGATATAATCGACGTTCACCCTGGATTTTGCGGCGATGATCTCGCACCACTTGTCCTCGGCCTCCCGGGTGACTTCCATCACCTTGATTTTGTCGTGCAACATGCGCTTCGCGACTTCGGCGGCGTGAATGGCTTGTTCGCCAGTCATGTAGGGGAAATTAATGGTCGGCGAGCCCTGCCGCATACCGGCGACCATGAACAGATTGGGAAATCCATGCGTATAGATCCCATGCAGGGATCTCACAGCCTCTGACCATTTCTGGTCGAGGGTCTGCCCGCCGCGCCCGATGATCTCGAGTCCGCCGGCCTTGTGCGAGGTCGTCAGCAGTTCGAACCCGCTGGCGTAAATGATACAGTCGACCTCATAGGATCGGCCGCCGAAAACGATGGCATTCTCTGTGATCCGGTCCAAGCCCCGGCCCTGGGTGTCGATGAGCTTCACGTTCGGACGATTGAAGGTCGGCAGATAGTCGTCGTTGAAAGTCGGGCGTTTGCAGAACCGGTTGTAGTAGGGCTTCAGGGATTCCGCGGTGGCCGGATCTTTCACGATGGAATCGACCCGCGCGCGAACCCGCTCCATCTTCTCGATGTCGATCTTTTGATACAGCGCGGCCACCTGGCCGGGATCGGCGCCGGGTTCCGGCAGGGGTGGTGGGGCCCAGTGTTCCGTCCATTCGTCGTCGACCAGGTCCTCCCCGCTCCGGACGACTCCCGCGAGGATGCCATCGAAATTGGCCATCCGCGCCCGCTGCCAGCCGGGCTGCAGCGTGTTAACCCAATTAGGATCGGTGGGCTCGTTCCCGCGGACGCCGACGACCGCGGGCGTGCGCTGCACCACATAGAGCTGTTTCGCCCACTCCCCGAGCGGCGCCACGCATTGAACTCCCGAGGAGCCGGTTCCGATCAGGGCGACCCGCTTGTCTCTGAGATTGACCAGGTTCCCATTCGCATCGCCTCCGGTATAAGCATAGTCCCAGCGGCTGGAATGGAACGAATGTCCCTTGAAGGTCTCGATCCCGGGGATTCCTGGCAGCTTCGGGTAGTTTAGCGCGCCGTTTCCCACAAAGACGAAGCGTGCCCGGATCCTGTCGCCCCGGTTCGTGCTGACGATCCACCGGGCCGCGTCCTCGTCCCAGCGAACCTCGTTCACCCGCGTCTGGAACACCGCGTGCCGATACAGATCGAACTGCTTGCCGATGGCCCGGGCCTGCGCCCGGATCTCCTCGGACTTGGCGTACTTCTCGGTCGGTATGTAGCCGGTTTCCTCGAGAAGCGGTATGTAGACGAAGGAATCCACATCGCACCGGCAGCCCGGATAGCGGTTCCAATACCAGACGCCGCCAAAGTCCCCGCCGGACTCGATGATGCGGATATCGTCGACACCGTTTTGCCGAAGGCGCAGCGCCGTCAGCATGCCGGACCAGCCGCCGCCGACCACCACCACATCGGGCTCGTCTTCCATGGGCGCGCGGTTCAAGGGCTCGACATAGGGATCTTCCAGGAAGTGTGCGAACTCGCCGTCGGTCCTTCGGAACTGCGCAAGCCCGTCGGCGCGGATGCGCTTGGCGCGTTCTACGTCGTACTTGTCGAGTAGAGCGATGTCGCGCGCCGACAAGGTCTGTGGTGCATGTTCGTCAGTCATCAATTCCTCCTGCGACGTCCGTATTGATATCACAATCCCATCGCGACGAAAGCGGGCGAACAGTTCGAAAGCAACAAATTGCATATGGAATAATTCCATTCGTGCCAGAGCCCGCCCTGCCCAAATGGCCACCCCGAGGCGCGCTCGACCGTTATTTCGAGCCTAAAAAATCTCCGGCGCAGCACCCGCCGCAACATCATTGCCGGCCGCCACCAAGGCGAGCCATGCATCGGCATGCGGCAATTCGCATTCGAAGAAGAAGCGGCAGGCGCGAAGTTTGCCTGCATAGAACGCCGAATCCTGGGCGGTCTGCGCGCACGCTTTTCCGGCAATGAGGCCCTGATCGAGCCACAGCCACGCGACGATGACATGGGAAAACGCCTGATGAAAATAGGTCGCGTTGTCGAATGCCCTCGTGCCTTCCCTCTCGCGCAACGCGCCGATCGTCTCTCTGATTCTTGTCCAGCATGCGGCCAGCGTGCGGGCATGGGCGGCGAGCGGCGGGACATCCATCGCGGCCGCGACGGTTCGACCGATGCGCTCCTGCGTCACGGCCAACCCCACGCCGTCGCCGCGCAGTATTTTGCGTCCCAGCAGGTCGATCGCCTGGATACCCGTCGTTCCTTCGTGTATCGGGTTCAACCGGTTGTCGCGATAAAGTTGTTCAACGTCGAAATCGCGCGTATAGCCATAGCCGCCATGCACTTGAATTGCAAGATCGTTTGCCGCGATCCCATATTCGGATGACCATGACTTGACGACCGGCGTCAGCAAACCGATCAAGGCTTGCGCTTCGGCGTCGTCATGCTCGTCGACGAGTTTTGCGCAATACAGACACAGCGCCAGCGCTCCCTCGGCATAAGACTTCTGCGCGAGAAGCATGCGTTTCACATCGGCGTGCCCGATGATGGGGATAGGCGCGCCGTCGCGTGTTCCGATCGGCCGGCCCTGCTGACGTTCACGTGCATATTGGAGCGCATGGCGATAGCCGCGGTAGCCGAGCGCCGCTGCGCCCAAACCGACGCCGATACGCGCCTCGTTCATCATCATAAACATCTGCTGCAGGCCGTCCCCCGCTTTGCCCACCAACCAGCCGATGGCCCCATCCCTTTCGCCGAAATTGAGCAAACAATTGGCGGTGCCGCGATATCCCATCTTGTGATTGAGACCGGCAACCGCGATATCGTTGCGGCTGGCATCGGGCAGAAATTTGGGCACTATGAACAGTGAAATGCCTTTCGTGCCTTCCGGAAGCAAATGATCGTCGCGTGGAATTTTGGCCAGCACAAGGTGGACGATATTTTCCGAGGCGTCGTGATCGCCGGCGGAGATCCACATCTTGTTGCCGGTCAGGCGGTACCTGAAACCCAGAGCATCTGCGCCATCCGGCTGGGCACGGGTACGAATATCGGCGAGGCTCGACCCGGCCTGGGGCTCCGACAGACACATCGTTCCGAACCAGCGGCCTGCGATCTGCGGGCGGGCAAAAGCATCGATCTGTGCCGACGTGCCGAAGGCCGCGATGAGCCGGGCATTGGCGACCGTCAGCATTGCATAGGCGACCGTCGAAATATTGGCGGCGGCAAATATCGCAAAAGCGGCCGAGCAGGCGAGATAAGGCAGGCCCATGCCCTCGACCCCGGGTGCGAAGCCTGCCGAAAAAAAGCCAAGCTCGGCGTATCGCGCGAGCGCGTCGCGAATGGCGGGGAGAATGTGAACGCCATCGTCGTCCACCTGGGGCTCGCGTTGATCGGCTTGCTTGTAGTGCGGCAGGAAATGGGCGACTGCGAACTCTTCCGCCAAATTGAGCATGGCGTCGACGGTCTCGCGTGAATGTTCCGCAAAGGCCGGACGCTCGAACAGGGTCTCCATCCCGAGCCATTCAAAGAGAAGGAAGTCGAGATCGCGGCGAACGATGAGTGGCTCGGTCATCTTAAGATCTCGCTAAATGATGCTCGCCCCGCCGTCGACGACGATGACTTGGCCGGTGATGTGGCCACCGGCATCCGAGGCGAGCAGCAACACGGGCCCTTTGATATCGTTTTCGTTACCGAGCTTTCCGAGCGGCGTTTGCTCAATCATCCGGACGCCATGTTTGACGAGCGTCGATGCCGTCATTTTCGAGACGAAGAATCCCGGCGCGAGGGCGTTGACGCGAATGTTCTTCGGTCCCCATTCGGCGCCCAGGGCGCGCGTCATGTTGATGACGGCTCCCTTGGCAGTGTTGTAGGCGATCGTTCCGCCGCGCGAGGGGTGATGGCCGAGCAATCCCTCGACCGAGGCAACATTGATCACGGCCCCTTTGCCCTGCGGAAGAAACGCCGCGCGTGCGACAGCCTGGGTAAGCAGGAACAGGCCGGTGACATTGAGGTTGACCACCTTGTTCCACCCTTCAAGCGGATAATCTTCTGCCGGAGCCCCCCATGTCGCACCAGCATTGTTGACCAGGACGTCGATCCGGCCGAATTGCGCCATGACCCGCTTGACGATTTCGTCCGCCGCATCCACGCTGCTGAGATCGGCGACGAAAAGATGCGCCGAAATTCCAAGCTCCGCGAGATGAGCGGCTGCGCGGTTGAGTTCCGCTTCCTTGCGCGCGATGAGCGCGATGGTGGCGCCATATTCGCCGAGCGCCTCGGCTGCTTGGAGTCCGAGGCCGCGCGAACCGCCGGTGACCAGCCCCACGCGCCCCGTCAGGTCAAACAGTCTCGCAAGCGGCACACTCATCGAGCGAGCGAACCAAAAGTCGCGTTCCGCGCTACCAGGTCAATGAGCAGCGGCGCGGGCGTCCAGGACCAGCCATTGGCCCCGGCAGCGAATCCCTCGAATACCGCCTCAATCACGAGGTCGGCATCGGCGGCGGCATTGATCGTGTCTGAAGGAGTGAGGCAGTTCATCCGGTGCTCCGCCGTTCGCGCCGGCAGCCGCCCCTTCTCGATGTCGCGCGCGAATGCGGCGCGGATTCTTTTCACCGCCGCGTCAAGCGCATCGCTCCGCGTTTCGATGAGCGTCACGGCAAGATCGGCATTGAGCAGCGCAGTGGCAATGCCGGTGCCCATCAGGCCGGCGCCAACGACCGCCACCGATGTGACGGCCACCCGGTCCGCATTGTCGACTTGGACCAACATGAGGTACCCCTCACCTTCCGGTGAAGCGCGCCGGCCGCTTTTCCAGAAACGCAGCCACACCCTCGCGGTGATCGGCGGTGCGTCCCGCATCGCGCTGAAGAACGCGCTCGCTGTCGAGCTGTGGCCCGAAGCCTGTTTCGAGCGCGTCCCAGCACATCTTGCGGATTGCCGACAGCGCCTTGGCGGGTCCGGCGGCGAGTTCGTCCGCCAAGGCGAGCGCCGTGTCCTCAAGAGCTTCGGAGGGCACGACCCGGTTGATCAGTCCCCATTCAAGGGCTTTCGCAGCGGATATCTTGTCGCCGAGCAGCATCATCTCCATGGCGCGGGCCCGGCCTGCGGCGCGAGTAAGCAGAAAGGCTGAACCACCGTCCGGCACGAGACCGATCCGCCGGAAGGCCTGCAGAAAATAACTGCCTACCGCAGCAATGACCAGGTCTCCAGCAAGAGCGAGCGCGCATCCGAGCCCTGCGGCGGCTCCGTTGACCGCCGTGATGAAAGGGATGGGCAGCGCCCTCAATTGCAGCATCAGAGGACTGTAATGTGTCTTCAGGACCGCGCCCGCATCGTAATCCGGCGCGCTGACATCGAGACCACCAAGATTGGCGCCCGAACAAAACCCCCGTCCCGCGCCGGTGAGGATAAGCGCACGTGATGAGGTACCGGCCATATCCAACGCATCGCGAAGCTCTTCCGCCATTTCGGGCGAGGCGGCATTCAGCGTTTTCTGATCATTCAAGCGGATGATCGCGACATCTCCACGCGTTTCGCAACCGATCTTCGAATAAGTCATGGAGATGGTTCCTGGCTTTATACCCGCTCAATGATGATCGCCGGGGCCATGCCGCCACCGGCACACATGGTAACCAACCCACGCTTCAGATCGCGACGCTCGAGCTCGTCGAGCATGGACCCGATCAGGATCACGCCCGTAGCTCCGATGGGGTGACCGAGGGCTATCGCACCGCCGTTGACGTTCACCTTCGCGCGATCCAGTTGCAGCTCTCGAATGAATCTCTCCACGACAACGGCAAAGGCTTCGTTGACCTCGAACAAGTCGATGTCGTCGAGGGTGAGCCCGGCCTTGGCCAGAACCTTGCGCGCGGCGGGGACCGGCGCGTTCAGCATCAGGGTCGGATTGTCGCCCATGTTCGCCATTGCCACGACACGTGCACGCGGCTTCAGTCCATGCGCCTTGGCGTAACCTCGAGAGGCCAGCAGAAGGGCGGCGGAACCATCAACGACGCCCGATGAATTGCCTGCATGGTGCGCGAACACGATGTCCAAATCGGGATATTTCTGGTGAATCAGCTTGCGATAGGTCACCCCGGTGGCATCAAGGGGGACATCCGCAAGCGCTTCGAATGCGGGCTTCAAGCCGCCGAGCCCCTCGCGCGTCGTCTGGGGGCGAGGGTACTCCTCCCGATCGAGCGCAAGGCGGCCGTCTTCATGATGCACAGGGATCAAGCTGCGCGCAAAGTAACCGGCGCCGATGGCCTTGGCCGCGCGTTGTTGGCTCAACAGGGCAAGATCATCGAGGGCCTCGCGTGAAATACCTTCCAGCGTTGCGATCGCATCTGCGCAGATTCCTTGTTGCGGCTGAGGATGCAGAACCCGGAGATGCAAATTGCCGTTGTCCAACAGCCGCGGACCCTCATCCGTGCCACGGCGGGTCGTGATGGACATCATTTCCGTTCCACCGGCGACGACCAGGTCCTCCATGCCGGACATGATCGAGGCCGCGGCAATCGCAGCGGCGCTCAGCCCCGAGCCGCAGAATCTGTCAAGCGTCACGCCGCTCGAGCGCACATCGTAGCCGGCGTCGAGCGCGGACATTCGCCCGAGATCATTGCTGTGCACGCCGCGCTGCGCGTTCGTTCCCCAGACCACGTCATCGACGTCGGCGGTATCGATGCCGTTCCGTTCCACGAGCGCCTTGAGGACGGCCGCGCCCAATCGTTGAGGATGGATTTCGGCCAGCGCCCCTTTGCCGGCCTTACCGATGCCGCGAGGCGTGCGACAAGCGTCGATGATCAGAGCATCAGTCATATTGCCGAACTCCATTTGCCTTTTTGTCACGTTAGTTCAACCCAAACTAATCGGTCAATGCGCCGGCGGTTGGACCCACCTAACGAATCGAGTTATTTCATATGCAATTTCTTGCTTCGGCCTTGTTCAACTACTTTCGCGACGAACGATTTGTGGCATTAAATGCGTTGTGGCAAAGGCCGCCCCCGATAGATTAAAAAGGAACGGCAGTGAGCGAACAAGCGTTTAACACAGTGATTGAACGGTTTCTCAAAGCAATTGAAACCTGCAATGAGGCGGCCCTGCATGAGGTTTACAGTGACGACATAGTGATTTGGCATTCCTTTACCAACGCCACAATGGCAAAAGACGCGAGCATCGCCAGGCTGGCGGGACTTTGGCGAGATGGCGTTCAAATCCGCTATGTGTTCGACGATCAACTCGTAGTCGGAAATCGGGGCGTCCGGCGGCATCGGGTCGAAGCAACGACGCGGGGCGGCCGGCGCATTGTGTTGCACGTGGCCATGTTTGCCACCGTCGAAGACGGCCAAATCAGGCGGCTTGACGAGTATGTCGATTCGAAGGAGGTCGAAGCCTTCGGCGCCGCCGTCGCGGCAGACCTCGAGGCAGGTTCGGCAAGCCGGGGCTCGTAAGTTCAACTTGTCCCATAGTCACTGACGTGCCGTCATGAACGCGGCAACGCATAGGCGACCAGAAAATCCGCCGCGCCGCTCTTCATCAAGAAATGGCCGCTGGC
>WNFQ01000223.1_pt1 | contig 35157 bp, 32 predicted proteins | sample 5400171 | NCBI WGS metagenome assembly WNFQ01 (sample SAMN13153356, study PRJNA577476) | soil metagenome | isolation source: 20 cm soil under Madrone tree | place: USA:California | collected 2016-06-14
TCCTTCGCGGACGAGTTGTTCAAGATTCTTGTTGGTGGCTGCAATCAGCCGCACATCCGCGCGCAGTGTTTGATTGCCGCCTACTCGCTCGAAAGCGCGTTCCTCGCTGATGACGCGCAGCAATTTGACTTGAGTGCTCGGATCGATCTCTGCGATTTCATCCAGGAAAATCGTTCCGCCATTCGCCTGCTCGAACCGGCCGATGCGTCGTTCATGCGCGCCGGTGAACGCGCCTTTCTCGTGACCGAATAACTCGCTCTCGAGAAGTTGGGGCGACAGCGCTGCGCAATGCACCGCCACGAATTTTGTCTTATTGCGGCGGCTCAAATTATGGATGGCGTGGGCAGCTAACTCCTTGCCTGTGCCGCTCTCGCCTTCGATAAGCACATTGGCCGAGGAGGGCGCGACCTGTCGGATCGTGTCGAGCACTTCATGTAACGCTGCCGAGTCGCCCCAGATGTTTTCGAGTCCATAACGTTCGTCCACCTGTTGCCGCAGTGCGCGATTTTCCTGCTCAAGCTTTCGACTTTGCATCGCGCGCGCGAGCAACATTTCAACCTTGTCGAGATTGAGCGGCTTGGTGACAAAGTCGTAGGCGCCACGCTTCATCGCTTCGACTGCGAGATCGACCGTGCCGTAGGCTGTCATCATGACGCAGATCGGAGGACGCGGCATTTTCAGGGCGCGATCAATCAGCGTCATTCCATCTTCGCTGCCGAGGCGCAGATCAGTGAGCAGCACGTCGATCTGCTCGCGCTCGAGCACGTCTATCGCGCCTGCGATGTCGGCCGCGACATACACATCGTAATCGTTCTCGAGCAAACGCCGCAGCCCGTCGCGCGTATGTTTCTCGTCGTCCACAACGAGGATGGTGGGCTGTAGATTCATATCCGCAGAATCAGTAATGGTTAACCGCAGAGAACGCAGAGTGCACTGAGATTCAAAGAATTTCTCTCGACTCGCGCGATGTCGACGGGTGTAGAAAACCGCCAGCTGCTGTGGCGCTTGCGCTGGAAGGGTGTATCATCGCCGATGCCCCAGCGGATCTTCCCCGCTCTGATTTCGCTGTTTCTCGCTGGTTTTCCAACCGTCTTCGCTGCTGAGGAATCGACTAACAAGGACGGCGATTGGAAACTGGTCGTTCGCGACAAAGACGTTGAGATCTACAGCCGAGCGCATCCAGGTTCGCCGCTCAAGGAGTTCAAAGCTGTCGGCCCGATTGACGCGCCCACTCATGCTGTCTGCGCGGTGATCGATGACTTCCAGAATTATCCAAAGTTCATGCCGTCCGTGAGTGAGTGCCAACTGATCAACCGGGATGGAGATACAATCGTTGGGTATCAACGACTCTCGCCAAAAGTTTGCGCGGATCGCGATTACACGCTGCGGGTCTGGAAGGAATCGTGGCGCGCGCCTGATGGTCTCGTTTTTATGAGTCATTGGTCGCCGGCGAATGAACTCGGACCGCCAGAAAAGAAAGGCGTAGTGCGCGTAAAAGTTTGCGAGGGCAAATGGCTGCTGGAGCCCGAGGGCATCACCAAGACTCGTGCCACGTATTCCATTTACACCGACACTGGCGGCTTTATCCCATCATTGATCGCCAATCATGTAAGCTTGACGGGAATCAAGAGGCTCTTCGCAGCCATCCGCAAACAGGTCCAAGACCCAAAGTATGCCGTGCGTTAGCTGCAGTCGCGATTCGTAGTCCTGACCGCGCGATGGGCTAGGGCCAGCCCGTGTGATCGATTCGGTGGGGCTGCGTCATTCCGGTTTCGCCATTTTAGCTTCATCGCTTCCCATCGTGCGAAGGAAACTACTGATTTATTCGGCGGCGGTTGCGATTTTTTTTCTGATCGCAACCGGGATATGCGTGGCCGTCTTTTATAGTCCGTTGCTGACTCACTACGTCGAGAGCAACGCATTCCGCGCAGCGATGGAAGTTGAGACGGCGAAAGGCTTGCATTTCCCTCAGAGCCGCTACTCGCCGATCCGACGCACCAGCGCATTCACCGCGCGAAGCGACAGTTTTGAAGCGCGGAATGGAGAGAAAGCGATGAAGTCGCTCGATGGTCGCGGCATCACGGCAACGTTTGATCCGTTCGGTGTGTTTGTGCGGCAGTGGAGGTTCACCGATGTACGTGTGCAATCAGGCGACGTCGAGATCCAGATTTACAAAGCGAATCCTGAAGCAGTGGCACCCAAGCCGTGGTTTGCCATTTTCTTGCCGAACAGGGTGTATGTGAAGAGAATCGAAACCCCGCAGGCCAACATCACCTGGCAATTTCGCGGCGAGCGCGCTGGATTTTTCGGCACACAACTGCTGATTACGCCTCACGGTCCCGATTTTGAATATGTTGCCACCAGCGGCAGGCTGAAGATGCCTTTGCTTCCCGATCTGGATCTCCGCCGCGCGCATCTTCTCATCACCAAGACGCTCCTGACGATTTATGATATCGATCTGGCATCAAATTCGGGCAGCGCCGAAAGCATTCACGCCCAGGGAAACGCCGGCATTGGGAAGGATAAGAGCGTCGATTTGAAGGCAAACTTCAATCAGGTCGCAATCCGCTCGTGGCTACCTGCTGAATGGAAACACCATTTGGCCGGCAGCGCTTCCGGCGATCTTCACTGGGCTGGAGAGGATCCGAAGCTGGAAAGCTCTTCCGGCGAAGGTTCGTTGCGCGTCAGCAACGGCCGAGTCGACAACCTCCCCGTGCTGGAAAAGCTAGCAGAGCTTGCACAGAAGAAAGCGTTCGAAAATTTGGAGCTAAATAATTGTTCGCTCAGCTTTGGATGGAAATACCCGAAGCTCGACATCAATAACATTGCTATCGAAGAGAGAGGAAAATTCCGGATCGAGGGAGAAATGTCGATCGAGCAGCGTCGTTTGCGCGGCACGATCAGACTTGGGCTTACCCGGGAGTATCTCGATTGGCTGCCGAATCCTGAAGAAGTCTTTTCCCGCAAGCAGAACGGCTATCTATGGACCCATGTGCGTCTGTTCGGAACAATTGATAATCCCGGGCAAGACCTGAGTCCGCGCATTATCGAACTTTTCAAGCAATCGCCCGGAGCCTACCTCGGGCTTCTTTTTCGCCAGTTCGAAGGATGGTTGAAGAAAGGATTTGGCGGCGATCGCTGACTTCTGACTTCACGATCTCTGATCTCTGGCTTCGCCCGCTTCGAGCATCCGAATGCGGTTCTCGATGTATGGCAAGCGAATCGTAAGGGTGAGACCTTTTCCATGGCTGCTCTCGATGGAGAGTTCGCCGCCATGTTCGCGCACAATACGGCGCACGATTAACAATCCAAGGCCGGTGCCCAACGGCTTGGTGGTAAAGTAAGGCTCAAAAACCCGACTCAAGTTTCCTGCCGACATCCCACTACCGGTATCAACAAACCTGATAAGAACATGCGTATCGTCCATATCGGTGCGGATGCGCAAAGTGCCATGGCGCTGCATGGCTTCGAAACTGTTTTTGATAACGTTGTAAAACGCCTGCTTCATCTGATCGCGATCGACTTGAAGCAAAGGCAGATCCGAGCGGAGTTCTTGTTGGACAACAATGTCGCGGTCCTCGATCTCGGGCGTAAAAAAATGCACGGCCTCCTCGACAATCGCGTTTAGATTTTGCGGACGGAGCTGCGGGCGCGATGGCCGGATTGCCCGCAAAAATTGGGTGACGATCGAATCCAGCCGGTCGACTTCGGCGCGGGCGACATCAATCGATTGTTGAAGCTCTGCCTTTGCGTCGCCATTCGGCTTTTGGAGGCTGCGCTCCATCAATTGCAAATGAATGTGCAGCGAGTTGAGGGGATTGCCGATTTCGTGTGCGACGCCTGCCGCCAGCAATGTTAGCGCGTTCAAACGTTCCGACTCAATCGTCTGCTGGGCTGTGCGCCGGCTCTCGGTGATGTCCCGCAGAATCATGACGTGCCCAACTTGCCCTGCACCGGTGGCTGGTGTCGGCTTGTCCGCCGTAGCTTTAGCGGAGGCGGATGATTCCGGCACGCCGCGCTTATCGCTCGCCACGTCATGCCGGCCGGAATTGGCGATTCCGGCTACAGATTCGCGACGCTCGATCACCAGCGGCACGACATAAAAATTGATGAAGCGGTTTTGCGGATAGAAAATTTCCATGTCATGACTGACTGGCCCTGCGCTTTTCGTAAGTGACTCCCAATCGAGACCTCGCAAACGTTCGCCGAGTTGTTTGCCAATCGCATCAGCCGACTCCAGTCCAAACAATTCGCAAGCCGCATCGTTTAAATAAGTGATGCGACCGTTCGAATCGGTGACAATGATCCCTTCCTGGATGGCGTTGAACACCGTTTCCAGAAAACCTTTCTCCTGTGCCAGACGCAGAAAATAATTCTGCACCTCTTCCGGCCCGATCCGCCCCAGTCGCTCGATGAGTTTCTCAAGAAAACCAGCTTTCATGACGTGGGCCGGCGTTGACTGTGTGAAAAGGTTACAAGAGTTACAAAAGGGAGAGGCGCCGCTAACGTTGTAACTCTTGTAACCATGTAACGCTTCAACGGTTCAACGCTTCCACCTTTTCCGCTGAAGCCGGCACTTCCACCGTCAGCATCTCTACCCGCAAATAGTTTAATACCACCGGTGCGAGGATCAGACCTGGGATGCCCATGAGTCGTTCGCCAATGATGAGCGCGATTAGTGTCAGCCAAACGGGATTCCGTATCCGATCGCCGATGATTTTGCTGTTTAAAAAATATTCCAGTTTGTGGATCACAACCAGGAACACGAGCGCGGAAATCGCCAGCTTCAGTGACACGGTTAAAGCTACGAAGACAATGATCGTGTTGCTTACAAGATTGCCGACGATAGGCACGAGACCGCAAAGAAACGTGACTGCAATCAACAATGGCGCGTGTGGCAGCTGTACTGCCAGCAGAAAAATCGAGGTCAGTACGGTGTTGATCAGTGAGATTGTAATCTGCGCCCCCATCACGGTGGCGAAGCTCCGGTAGAAATCGCGAAACCGCGTTGAAACCTCATCGCAGCAAATCGAGTAAAGGTTGTTCTTCACTCGATGCGTGCCGCGGTACGGGTCGAGGCCGGTTTTGAGAAAGAGGCTCCCGGCGGCAACAATTCCCAGTATGCTGAAAACCAGCACCGTCGTAGCGCTCCGGGCAAAGTTGGCGACATTACGCAGGTAATTCGCTTCCTGGCCAAGGGTGTTGATCACGGCCTGTCTAAGACTCTCAAAATCAGTAAAAGGTAATTCGATCTGGCGCTTCTGAGCCCAGGCGCTGGCCGACGGAATGGACGTATCAGCGACATCCGGCAACGCCAGAATGGCAGCGCGAGTGAAGTACGCCGCTGCCGCGGCAATCCCAGCCACAACGATCGCAAAGAAGATCAAAGCGACCCATTTTCTTTTCGTCACAAAATAGAGCTGCCGTAATGCAAAATAGGAAAACAAAACGACCAGCAGTGGCGCTCCCAGATGCAGAAGGCCCGCTAGAATAATCGTCGCGGCAAGCACACCGTAAGAGAGTCGAGTGGGAGTAATCATAGGTCGCTCTCCGCTTTTTTACCTCCACCCGAGGCGAACATTGTCAACCCGGGCCGTGCAGCGCCCACTGTGCTCGGCGCAACAGCTTCGGCTTTCGAGGCTATGTGCGTCGTTTACAAACCTATCAACGTACCGCGCGTGATCGATAACCGACGCGTGGAAATCCGACCGACACGTTGCTCATCGTAAAGCCAGCCATGCAGCCGTGAAGTAAATCACCAGCGCGACAAAATCGGCTAATGCGAGTGTAACCGGGCCGGCGGCAATTTTCGGGTCGAGCTTGAGCCGATGCAGAAGCGAGGGCACGCCAAGGCCGAGCACGCACGCCGTCACGAGCGAAAGCGCGATCGTACCACCGATAACAAACGCGGCGCGGAAATCATTGCTCCAGAACCACGCAATGACGACTACGACCAAGCCGCATGCCAGGCCGAGAAGCAGTGCAGTTGCCACTTCACGACGGAATGCAGCCGCGAGCCAGCTCCAGGTGACGGTGACTGAGCGCAAGGCGTGAATCGTTACGCTCATGGATTGCGCGCTAACGCTTTCGTTCAGCCCGAGCACCATCGTGAGAAAAAACGCGAGCAGCAGACTCCGGGCGAGAGTCGCTTGAAAAAAGCCTGCCAGAATCGCCGAGAGCGTGCCACCCGTCACCGTGACGAGCAGCCACGGAAAACGGAATCGAAAAACACGCCACGGCGACGCGCCTCGAATTTGTTCAAGGCGAAACCCGAGCGCCTCAAAAAATTCGGGGCTCGGCACTGCAACGGAGCGATATCGATCCTCGCTCTCGCCCGCCTCCAAAATTTCTTCGGCGAAAAGGTTCGCGTCGATGACGCCTACGACGCGGCGTTGTTCGTCCACCACAGGAAAGGCGAGAAATTTGTACAGCACGAAAAATTCGCACGCGTCGAGGACAGTGGCGGTCGCGGGAACAGCCACAACACGCGGCACCATGATCTCACCCAATGGCGTTTCCAGCGGCGCGGTGAGCAAGCGGCGCGTGGGCACTACGCCAACGAGCCGTTTCTGCTCATCGACCGCGTAAAAGTAAATCACGCGTTCGCCGACGCCCTCGCGCCGGATGCGGTCTAGCGCTTCGCCCACCGTCATGCTCGCATCCAGCAACGGAAAATCCTTGCGCGCGTGATCGAGAACAGACGCGTGGAAATCCGGAATTCGCGTAGCGATATTCATCGCGCTACCCGGTGAACGAGGCCCTTGTTCTTCAAAATTTCGCTCGCCTCACTGAAATAATCGCGAATGTCTGATTGGGCGCGGATCCAATCGATGTAACGGGCAATGCCTTCGGTGAGATCTACAGTTGGTTTGTAGCCTGCGGATCGTGCGAGTCTGGTGTCGCTGGTCAGATGACGCATTTCGCCGGGGCGAAATTCGCCGTTGATCTCGGGCGCAATGTCGATTTTTAGGATATCGGAAAGCTGTTCGGCGATTTCGTGAATCGGTATGCCGCGTCCACTGCCGATGTTCACGGCCAATCCGTTGAGCTTGTCGGTTTCCGTTGCGAGCAGGTTTGCGCGGGCGATGTCTTCCACAAATGAAAAATCGCGCGTCTGCTTGCCATCTTCGTAAAGCACCGGCGGCAAATTGTTCAGCAAGCGCGTGCAGAAAATCGCAATCACGCCAGTGTAAGGATTGAAAATAGATTGGCGCGGTCCGAACGTGCAGGAGTAACGCAACGCAACCGTGGGAATACCGACCTGTTTTCCCCAGAGCAGCACGAGCCGCTCTTGATCGACTTTCGTCAAGCCGTAAACCGTCTCGCCACCGACCGGCGCGTTCTCAGGGGTGGGGACGCTTTTTGTGGTCGCGCCGCAAATCGAGCAGTGCACTTCCCAGTCGCCACGCAGCAATTGCTCGATCGGTCGCACGCTCGGAAAAACCAAACCATGTTTCGGACATTCGCCGGCGCCTTCGCTGTAAACGGCCTGCGAGCTCGCAACGACGATCTTTTTGATCGGCAATTTTTTCTCGCGGATGACTTCGAGCATCTGTGCAGTGCCAAGCGAATTCACATGCACGAATTTCGCAATCTCCGGCATGTAACCGCCGTAAGCGGCCTGATGAAAAACGATGTCTATGTTGTCGAGCGCGGCTGTGATTGCATCGCGATCGCGTAAATCAGCCTCGATGAGTTCCACCTTTTCGTTGATCCACGACGGTTTTCCGCGGCGATGGGTTTGCGGCTCGAGATTGTCCAACGCGCGCACCTGCCAGCCTTCGCGCACGAGAAGATCGACAACGTGCGAGCCGATTAGACCCGCTCCGCCGGTGACTAATGCACGTTTCGCGTTCCTGGCCATGCGGTCGGAGGCTACCGTTTCGTCCATCGTAGGGCAACCGCAGCAGGTTTCCGTTTCCAGCATCGGCAGGCGGAGCGCCTGCCCTACAATCTGTTTTGCGCGGCTATGCGCGCGATGAATTTCCGCGTATTTGGCGCAACGCTACGGCGCATATTTTGGCCGAGCAATTCATCGCATAGACGCCGCAGCGCTGCGGCATCGTCGATATCGTATCCCGTGGGCAGAAGTTCTACTTCTAGGCCACTCTCTGCAGCGCGCCGCACGGTCTGGTCCAGCACACGTTCTGTGCTCCAATCAATTCGCTCGAACACTTCCCTGTGCGGCTTCTTGAGGCCAATCAGGTAGTAGCCACCATCGGCACTCGGGCCGAGAACAATGCGCTCTCCCGGGCGTTGTAGGAGTTTTACTGCTCGCGCAAAATTTTTCGCTGGCACGGTCGGACTGTCAGAATCGATCAGGCACACACATTCGAAACCGCATTTGAAGAGATCAAGCGTAGCAAAATAAAGGCGCTCGCCAAAGCTTTCGCCGCGTTGCGGCAGCAGAACGAAATCAGCCGGCAAGATATCGACGTAAGCCGACTCGGCACCAATGGGCGTGTAAACGGCGACTCCGCATGCGTTTGTTCCAGCCTCTTCCGCACCACCCACAGGGCGACAATTACAGATTTGTGAAATCGCAGCTATTGTGTCGCGCAGAAAACATTTGTTTAACTCTGCGGCTTCATTTGGGGTGAGCGGTGGAACGAGACGCGTTTTTACTTGTCCTGCCTGTGGCGCTTTAGTCATCACCGCCAAGGCGCAGAATCCACGCGCATTTTCACCTGGAACAGTTGGATCGAGGCAACGGAATGCTTTCATTCATTGGCGAGAAAGTTTTTCACAAACAGAGATGAATGATCTTTCGCGAAATTCCTTTTACTTCTTATTCTTCATACTGCGAATAACTGTTCCGAATATCATGGAGTGCCGCATCATGCACGACCTGTTAGTAAGACCTGTGCCTTGGCCGACAGATCCTAGATTCTGCCGCAAGCATGGGACTTGTTCATAGATATTAATAGTTGTTGGCGTGTTGCTACGATCTGATTTAACACAAGAAAAATGTTTTTTAGAACTTGTCGTTCCGTCGGAGTAATCGCGCTCGGCGTCACCGTAAGTGCTTATGCCGCAAGTGCGGGCGAGCTGCCTACACTTTGGAATGTCCAGAAACTACTTGCTTCCAAAAAATACGTAGATCTCACCCATGACTTTTCCCCCGGGATTCCGCGTTGGCCAGGGTTTCCGGACGAAACCCGAAAGACTATCTATTGGTACGACAAGCGCCCGGACACGCTGGGTTCTGGCTTCTTCTCAGAAGTGTTTATGCACGTCGGTCAATGGGGAACGCATGTTGATCCGCCGGCGCATTTTGTGAAAGGCCTGCGCACAGTTGATCAGATTGACCCAAAAGAAATGATCCTGCCGCTGGTCGTTATCGATGTACACGAAGAGTGCGCGAACAATGCGGATTACAGTTGTCACTCGAACGTGTAAAGAAGTGGGAAAAAGGTCACGGCCAAATTCCGGTCAGAGCATTTGTAGCGATGCGCACGGATTGGTCGAAACGCTGGCCCGACGCAGCAAAAATGGAAAACAAGGATGCAAAGGGCATGGCGCATTATCCCGGATGGAGTCTGTCAGCTCTGAAATACCTCTACGGCGAACGAAAGATCACTGCTTCAGGCCACGAGACAACTGACACTGATCCGGGAATCGCTACGAGCAAAGACGATTACTCGCTGGAAACTTATATCCTGAGCACCAACCACTATCAGATCGAATTGTTGACAAATTTAGATCAGGTCCCCGAGGCTGGCGCTATTGTCGTAGTGAGTTTTCCGAAACCAAAGAACGGATCGGGCTTTCCAGCGCGAGTGTTTGCAATTGTTCCGTGAGTTGCTTCGGTTGGGTTGACCGAAAGTCGCGGCAGGAACGAAGGTAGGCGCTGAGTCATGCACATCACCGATATTATGCGGGGGAATTCTCCCACGTTTTCATTCGAGTTCTTTCCTCCGAAAACGGCGGCGGCGGCCGAGACTCTCTACCAAACGATCCGCGACCTCGAATCGTACATGCCGCACTTCGTCAGTGTGACTTACGGGGCCGGCGGGTCAACGCGTGATTTAACTCACGATCTTGTTGAACGCATTCAACACACAACAAAGCTCGACCCTGTCCCTCACCTCACCTGCGTCTGTCACAACGAAGGGGAGATCGAAGCGATTCTGCTTCGATACGCCAAGTCGGCCATTGGAAATATTCTCGCGCTCGGCGGCGATAGGCCGGATGGAGTTGCTTACGATAAATCACGGGACTCGTTCCAGCATGCAATCGATTTGGTCAAATTCATTCGCAGATTCAATGAGTCCGGCGCGCATCCGGACCACCGCGGTTTCGGGATTGGAGTGGCCGGTTTCCCCGAAGGACATCCTGCTACACCGAATCGATTAGTCGAAATGGACCACTTCAAAGCAAAAGTGGACGCCGGCGCCGACTACATCGTCACCCAGCTATTTTTTGATAATCGCGACTTTGTCGATTTCCGGGAACGTTGTGCACTGAACGATATTCACATCCCCATTATCGCTGGGATCATGCCGATCACGTCCACCAGCGGATTTGAACGCATCGCCGAGCTGGCGGGCGGCGCGCGGTTTCCCGCGAGACTTCTGGGCGCGCTACGGCGTTGCCAAAACGATCCCGAAGCAGTCAGACGCGTCGGCATTCATTATGCATTAGAACAATGTCAGGATCTTCTCGATAATGACGTAGCGGGTATTCATTTCTACACGCTCAACCGCTCGGACGCCACGCGTGTAATTTTCGATAGCCTCGGTTTTCCTGGTCATCGGAACGCACAAGCTTCAACCGTTTAGTTCGAAACGGTAATCCCTGGCACATTCGGAAGGGGCGCGCCTGTGCGCATTTTGGTTGTTTCTCTATAACGAGACAAAAACGACTGAACTGGAGAAATTTGCGCAAAGTCGATGACGCGCGCAAAATTTCGACATGCTACGGGTTCACCGCTCGCTTTACTGGCAGGCTGCTGCGCTAGTCACGGCGATTGCTCTGGTCATCGCGCTCTCGCGCTTTTTCCCGGTTGTGGATTTGATCGAGGCGCTGCAACAGCGTGTGATGAGCTTGGGCACGTGGGCCGCGATTTGCTACCCATTACTTTTCGCAGCTTGTAATGTCCTTCTGCTTCCAGGCGGAATCCTCGCTGTCGGAGGCGGTTTTTTCTTCGGCTTGTGGTGGGGATTTTTGATAGTGTTTGCAGGCAACATCATCAGCACCGCAATTTCCTTTGCGCTAAGTCGGTCGATAGCGGGGCGCTGGTTTCGCCAAAAACTGTCGGGTAATCCGACGTTGCGCGCACTGGGGCCTGCCGTCGAACGCGAGAGTTGGAAAATCATTCTGTTGAGTCAGTTGCACCCGCTTTTCCCTACGAGCCTGCTGAATTACTTCTATGGCCTGACACGAATTCGATTTGGTTCCTACATGTTATGGGCAGCAATGGGACGGCTTCCCGGGCTGTTTTTGTACGTTTACGTTGGGACACTCGGGCAACTTGCAGTGCGTATAATGCGCGGTGAAAATTACCCGCGAATTATCGAATACTGGATTTGGGGAGGCGTGTTTGTGACGACGGTATTGCTCTTTATTGTGTTAGGCCGCGTGGCGTATAAGGCAATTCAAACGTCGCACGCCTCGGCCTCGGCCGAGATCGAGGGCGGAAGAGAGGCAAAGGACATTCAATCCAAGATACTCATAAAGTAAGAGCTTAATCATAAACAGTTTATGCATTCGACGTTTACTTTGCCCACAATCTATGACGTGCTAGTGGTCGGTAGCGGGCATGCCGGAATTGAGGCGGCACTGGCGTCGGCCCGGATCGGTTGTCGCACGCTGATGCTAACCCAGAACCTGGACACGATTGGTCAGATGTCCTGTAATCCGGCGATCGGAGGACTAGCCAAGGGGCACATCGTTCGGGAGATCGATGCTATGGGAGGGGCTATGGGGCTGAATGCTGACGCCACGGGAATTCAGTTCCGCCTCCTCAATCGAACTAAAGGTCCATCTGTTCGGGCCCCACGCGTCCAATGCGACAAGAAAGCCTACCAGTTCAGAATGAAGGCGGTCTTGGAAGCCACACACAATCTCGACGTCAAACAAGCAACCGTTTCGCGGATTGGCGTGGAGAACGGCAGAGTCGTAGGAATTGAGACCGATCTAGGCCTGAGAGTCGCTAGCCGTAGCATTGTAATCACTTCTGGAACATTTTTGCGTGGTCTTTTGCACGTAGGTGACAGTAGCAAACCAGGCGGTCGCATGGCTGACGTCAGCTCGAGTCTGAGCGAGAGCCTTCGCCAGCTTGGCTTCGAAGTAGGGCGATTCAAAACCGGTACGCCTTGCAGATTAAATGGTCGCTCGATCGATTTTTCGCGCTGCACGATTCAACTCGGTGACGACCCTCCTCCGACTTTTGCCTTTGCAGCAGAAGAACTCAGTGAACGCCAAGGTGAGATCTTCACTTTAAACTCATTTCGCGGCGACAAGTTCCACGTGGAACAACTTCCCTGCTGGATAACCGCTACGACCGCCAAGACGCACGAAATCGTCCGCACAAATCTTCACCGATCCCCACTTTATGCAGGACGGATAAAAGGCACGGGACCACGTTATTGTCCATCAATCGAAGATAAGATTGTAAAATTTGCAGACAAAGCGTCGCATCAAATCTTCCTCGAACCCGAAGGCCGACATACCCACGAGTATTATGTTAACGGGATCTCCACAAGCCTCCCATACGATGTTCAACTCGAACTGGTCCACACGATTCCAGGGTTGGAGCACGCGGAGATTATGCGGCCGGGCTACGCTGTCGAATACGATTATTTCCCGCCGACCCAGCTTTTCCCGACATTGGAAACCAAGCTAGTTAGCGGGCTCTATTTTGCAGGACAAGTCAACGGCACCTCGGGGTATGAAGAGGCAGCGGCCCAAGGCTTGGTCGCTGGAACCAATGCGGCTTTGAAAGTTCAAGGCCGTTCACCCTTTGTCCTACACAGGAGAGAGGCTTATACCGCCGTCCTTATTGACGATCTGGTCACGAAAGGAACCGAGGAGCCATATCGAATGTTTACAAGCCGGGCTGAGGATCGGCTCCTGTTGCGGCACGATAACGCGGATCAGCGCTTGACCCAACGGGCGTTTGACGTCGGCTTAACAAGCAAAGAGCGCTATGCCCGTTTCCAGAAGAAGATGAGCCTTTTGGACAAAGCCCGATCCGCCGCTATCGGAACGAAAATTCAAGGCGTTCCGATTTCTCAATTGTTCAAAAGGCCGGATTTTAGCGTGCAGAATTTGCCTCTCGATATTCTTTCCTGTGTACCAGTTTCGATTTGGGAACTCATTGAAACCGATTTGAAGTATGAGGGGTATTCGTCTCGGCAATCCCGACAAAATCGACAGCTCGAATGCAGACACCAGCAAGTAATTCCGGATGGGCTTGATTATGGTAAGATCAAAGGGCTCCGCTCCGAGACGCGACAGAAACTAGCAGCTTTTCGTCCAACTTCACTTGGTCAGGCCGGCCGTATAAGCGGGATTACTCCAGCAGATGTTGCAATTATATCTATATGGCTGTCTAAGAATGACTTAATGTATAACAAGCCCGCGTAAAGACCAGTTGATTACCACTACCTAATGCTGACGTTGGCCGCCGTATTCGTCGTTAGTTACTTGTTAGGATCGATCCCTTTCGGATACTTGGCTGGCCGGGTCGCGGGAATCGACATTCGGAAGACTGGGAGCGGTAACATCGGTGCGACAAATGTTGTGCGCGTCCTCGGAAAGTTATATGGCTATCCAGTATTTTTCTTGGACTTCCTGAAGGGCCTAGGCGCGGTAGAAATCTCGGTGCTGATTGCAACGCGCGTGCAGCCGGAATGGGGTTCGCCTGAGGTTTTTGGAATCCTTGCGGCGGTCTCTAGCGTGATCGGCCACTGTTTTCCGCTGTGGCTGAAGTTCCGAGGCGGAAAGGGCATTGCGACTTCTGCCGGCGCGCTTTTCGGGCTCATGCCGCTCGCGATGCTGATTGGTCTCGGCATTTGGATCTTAGTGTTCTGGTTGACGCGCTATGTCTCGGTAGCGTCGGTGACAGCTGCCCTCGCGCTGCCGTTCGTAATCGCGATTCTGACTCGACTAAATCAGAGCTATGGGAAAGCGTTGTTTTACTCGTCGCTTTGTATCGCGGCAATTGTCATTTGGCGGCACCATTCAAATCTTTCCCGACTAGTGCGCGGCACGGAACCACGCTTTACCCGCAAGTGAAGATCAATAAAACGGCAATCTTGGGTGCGGGTGCTTGGGGAACGGCGTTAGCATGGCTATGGGGAAAAAGCGGGCAGCAAATTTCTCTCTGGAGTCACAACGCCGCGCGGGTCGTTCGCATGGAAGAGACGCGGGAAAACGGCGACTACCTTCCTGGAGTCAAATTGCCTCAATCAGTCGAGGTCACGTCCGAGCTGGGCGATTGCGCCGGGGCGGATCTTATCGTTTTTGTTACGCCATCAACTGCATTGCGCGAGATCGCCACCCGCCTACGAGAATTTATTGCTAATCCGCGGGCCGTATTCCTGAGTTGTACCAAAGGGATCGAGCACATGACTGGTATGCGAATGAGCCAAATCGTGCACGAAGTTTTCCCCGGCCACAGAATCGCGGTCTTATCAGGCCCGAACCTCGCCGTAGAAGTCGCGCAACACCTCCCCACCGCCACGGTTATTGGCTGCGATGACGTGAATTGCGCGGCGAGTTTGCAAGGCATACTAGGCAGTTCGCGGTTTCGCATTTACACCAGCCAAGACGTCATTTCTATCGAACTGGGCGGCGCGTTGAAGAATGTCTTCGCTGTTGCAGCGGGAATTAGCGATGGTCTTAAACTAGGCGACAATTCGAAAGCCGCGTTGGTCACTCGATCATTGACCGAGCTGGTCCGCCTAGGGGTTGGCATGGGCGGAAACGCCAATACCTTTTATGGGTTGAGTGGCGCGGGCGATCTGATCTTGACCTGCTACAGTGAGCGCAGCCGCAATCATGCTGTCGGTAAACGTCTGGGCTGTGGCGAATCAGCCGCTCAGATTAGCGCGTCGATGAAAGCGGTGGCCGAAGGCATTCCAACCGCCCGAAGCGCGTGGGAATGCGCATGGCGATTGAACATCGCCACGCCTATCATCGATCAGGTGTACGCAGTGCTGTACGAGCAGAAGAAACCGACAGTCGCGCTGGAAGAATTACTGAGGCGCGAGCAAACGGCGGAACGATTGTAATGTAGCGATTTACAAACTCTCCACTGTACCGTCTCACCAATTACAGATTTGCTGCGGCGTATTTCTGACAAAATTCAGCGATCGCCGCCGGGTACATCTCGTGTTCAGCCATTTGAATCCGGGCATGGAGACTTTCGGGCGTATCGTCAGGCAAGATCGCTATCTCCTTTTGAGCGATGATTCGCCCATGATCAATTTTCTCATCGACATAATGCACCGTGCAGCCCGTCACAGTTTCGCCGGCTGCGAGAGCTTGTTTCCACGCTTCCAGTCCTGCAAATTTTGGCAAAAGCGACGGGTGGATGTTGATAATGCGCTGCGGGAACGCCCGGAGCATCGGCGCGTGCAATACCCGCATGAAACCGGCGAGCACTACAAGATGAACGCCGGCTTCGAGCAACATTTTCACAAGTTCCTCTTCTGTTTCCGGCTGGAGCCGCGTGCGAAATTGACCGGGTGGCAGATAAGCATTCGCAACGGAAAACTCTCGCGCTATGTCCAGGATCGGCGCGTCCAGCACATCCGAAATCACCACACGCGCTTCAGCGGCAAGGTCGCCGGAGCGAATGCGCTCGAGAATCGCCCGGCAGTTACTTCCTTTTCCTGATCCGAGAATTCCAATTGGTAACCGTTTCACTTAGTGACTGTGGTTATTCACCTACTGGGAGCGAATTGCGACCAGCACAGCTTCAATGCCTCGTTTTGCATATTTGCTCGATTAGCCGCGTAGTCGAATAGCCTGTCTGAAATGGAACGAGGCGGACCTCCGCGCCGATATCCTTTAGCATTGCGCGCTCCTCTTCGTCCAACGTTTCGCGGCTGTAATCGCCACCTTTCACATAAATGGCAGGCCTGACGGCGGCAATAAACTGCGTCGCTCGCAGCTGTGGAAAAACCGTGACCAGATCTACGCACTGCAAAGCCGCAATAAGCTCCGCGCGATCGTTCTCCGTTGTCAGGGGACGCCCAGTTCCCTTCAACTCGCGCACCGAACGATCGGCATTTAAGCCGACTACCAGGAAATCCCCGAGTGCCCGCGCAGCTTGCAAATACCGCACATGCCCGACGTGGAGAAGATCGAAACACCCATTCGTCGCGACCAGCTTCTTACCAGCAGCACGCAGCCTGTCGCAGCGGTCAGAAACCTCCTCAAGATCTACGATCTTTAAACTCATGCTCGTGTAGGCTTAACGCTAGGGAGCTGACGAAGAATTCCAAAACCGAACTGCGAAAAAAATTCGCTTATATTGAATCTTCGGAGTTGGCCTTTCACCGATTTGCGCAGAGCTTGTGAAAAGTGACCGAAAGAAAAACAGACCACAACGCGCGAACTTTGACGGCTCGCGAGGGTTTTCGGATTTGCAGGAAACCCGTGGTGCAAGTTGCCGCAGACGGCCGATTCCACGATGTCAAAGATAATCTAGACCTACCGCACGTCTACGATCGGCCAGCTCTATTCGCGATCGCGCGGGACCCGCGGACCATCTTCGTTAGCTGGAACATCGATTGGCACTCCGTGTTTGAAAAAGGGATGCCACGGGATCGACAGGTTCATCTACGACTTTATCGGTTAGACGGCTTGGAAAAAAGCGTCGCAGTGGAAGCGATGGCCGCGATGCATTACGTCACAATATCGGACCCGCTCGGTTCCTATCGCGTCGGGATCGGGTACTACCAACCTGCCGACGTCTGGAATTCAGTCGCGATGTCGAATGAGATCCTGATGCCGCGTTACGAGGGTGGCGAGACCAGCGACATGGATATTGCCATGATTCCGTTCCACGTCAGTTTTCAACAGCTTGTGGATTTGTTCGGACCAGCGAGCGATGCTGCGTTGGCAACAGTTATCGCGCGATTTCAAGAGCGTGCTTTGAGCAGTGAAGAGCCAAACGGTCTAAACCCAGAAGAAAAAAAGATCTTGAACGTTTCATTGTCCGAGATCGCGACGGCACGCCGTCTCTTTGATCAGGCCGATTGCGAAAAGCTCGCGCGGCGCGCCAGCGTGCTTCCCTGTTTCGGATCTAGCAGCCCATCGCATGGATTCGCACCCGACCGGGATTCAGCCGGATCGTGAGTTGTTGTCTTATTAAGTCGACGGAGCTTCTCTGCAGACTCTACATGTATTCGGCTAGATGCGCGGCTGAGCCAGTTTGCTGCGCCGGATGCCGTAGAAGAAATAAACAAGCATGCCGATGACGAACCAGATGATGAGCCGTTCCCACGTTCGCCATGGTAGCGAGGCCATCAGAGACAACGCAGACAGTGCGCCCATGGGGGCGACGAACCACACCGCCGGCGCCTTGAATCTGCGCGGCAACTGCGGCTCGCGGACCCGCAGCACTAGCACTCCAATTGAGACAATGACAAAAGCCAGCAGCGTGCCGATGGAAACGAGGCTCGCGGCATCGCGGATCGGCAAGATCGCAGCGAAGAATGCCACGACCACACCAGTCACTATCGTCGTGATCCATGGCGTCTGGAATTTTGGGTGAATTCTGCTCACAAACTCCGGAAGCAAGCCGTCGTCAGCCATTGTCCAAAAAATCCGCGACTGACCCAAGAGCATCACCAGAATGACAGAGCTGAGCCCCGCGATAGCGCCAAGCTTGATTAGTGAGGACATCCAGCCAAGCCCGGCGTGATCCGCCGCGACCGCGATCGGATCAGGGACGTTCAAGTCACGGTATGACACTACACCCGTCGCGACGGCGGAGACCAGAATGTAAAGCACCGTGCAAATCAACAGCGAGCCGATGATGCCGATCGGCATGTCGCGCTGGGGATTTTTTGCTTCCTGCGCCGCCGTGCTGACAGCATCGAAACCGATGTAAGCAAAGAACACAATCGAGGCTCCTTGCATGACGCCGGTCCAGCCAAACTGACCTCGTACGCCGGTGTTTGGCGGGATAAATGGATGCCAATTCGCGGGATTCACCGCGTAAGCCGCGCCGATGATGAATAGCAGCACCACCGCCACTTTAACAAATACAATAACGTTGTTGACCGTCGCGGATTCGCGGATGCCAATCACCAGAAGCAGCGTGACGATACCGATGATGATGACCGCCGGCAGATTAAAGATGGCCGTCACCTGTGTTCCGTCTGCAAGCGTGATAAGCGTCCCGCGCGCCGCGGATAATTCGGCCGGGATGTGGATGCCGATGTCGCGCAGAAACGAGACGACGTAGCCGGACCAGCCGATAGAAACCGTGACCGCTCCCAGGGCATACTCCAAAATCAAGTCCCAGCCGATGATCCACGCGAAAACTTCGCCGAGCGTAGCGTAGCCGTAGGTGTACGCGCTGCCAGCCATCGGCACCAGGGATGCGAACTCGCTGTAGCAGAGCGCCGCAAAAATCGACGCTACGCCTGCCAGCACGAACGATAAAATCACCGCCGGCCCCGCGTTCTGCGCAGCGACCGTACCCGTGAGCACGAAAATGCCGGTGCCAATGATCGCACCGATACCGAGCGCAGTAAGGTTGGTCGCTCCGAGTGCGCGTTTCAAACGCTGATCCGTCAGCGCATCAGCTTGAAGTTGGGTGACGCTTTTTCGACGAAGCAAGTTCATGAGCGAAGTTATTTTGGTTGTGCTAATCGGGATGAGCCAAGCAAGTCAAGCTATCCGTGATCTTTTACGCCGAAATTCCCACAGAAAATACACGGGCACGCCAGTCAGGACGATCATCAAGCCCGGCCAGGTGGTCGCCGTCTGATACATGAAGAGCACCACGAGAATCACGGTCGCGCCGACGACGTACAGAGCAGGCACGATTGGATAACCGAACGCGCGGTAGGGTCGTTCAACGTCTGGCTGTTTTCGACGGAGCAAGAAAATGCCGATGATCGTCAGAATGTAAAAGATGAGCGCGGCCGAAATGACATAGTCCAGCAGATTGCCGTAAAGATTGCCATAGCCGGTCACGGCTCCGGCGGCATCGGTCTTAACCGTGCGCGGCAGGACGAGCGCGCCAGCCCAGACGCCTTGGAATACCAAACCCCAGGCTGGCACGCGGAACTTGTTCAGCTCACCAACCGCTCGGAAGAACAAGCCGTCGCGCGCCATGGCGTAATACGCGCGCGCCCCCGCAAGAATAAGGCCGTTATTGCATCCAAAGGTTGAGATCATGATGGCCACAGCCATGATGGTCGCGCCGGCGCCTGGAAAAATTACGTTTGCCGTCTCCGAAGCAACACGGTCGCTAGGCGCATTTTGAATCGCGGTAAAAGGCAGCGTGGCGAGGTAGGCGACGTTTGCGAGTAGATAAAGGCCAATCACGAGAAACGTGCCGAAAGCGAGTGAGAGCGGCACGTTGCGCCGCGGGTTGACCACCTCGCCCGCCGTGAACGTGATGTTGTTCCACGCGTCGGCGGAGAAAAGCGAATTTGTTTGCGCCACGCAAATTCCGACGAAGAGGCCGAAGGCGGCCGCAGCGGTTAAGCCCGCACCGACATCCTGCAAGTTACCGCGCACGCTCCAGAAGTCTCTGAAGTTTTCCGCGCCGGCACCAGATCTGAGCCCGACAATTATACCGAGCACAATAAGCGCGATCAGCGCGCCAGTTTTTGCTGTGGTGAAGACATTTTGGATCAGTTTGCCAACTTCCAGCCCGCGCGTGTTTGTGAACGTCAGAAATGCGATGAGCGCGAGACCGATCAGCTGTGCGGTAGAAAGTGAAACGGCATAGCCCGAAAACCAGCTGCCGAAACGGATCGGTGCGATGATGTAGTTGCTCTCAGACACCCATGGGACAAGCACGCCCATGTAGCGCCCAAATCCGACTGCGACGGCCGCGATCGTGCCGGTTTGAATGACAAGGAAAAGGGTCCAGCCGTAAAGGAATCCCCAGAGTGGCGAAAAAGCTTCGCGCAGATATACGTATTGACCTCCGGCTTTCGGCATCATCGCCGCCAGCTCACCGTACGACAGTGCCGCCGTCAGCGTCAGCAAACCGGTGACGAGCCAAACCACGAGTAGCCATCCCGGCGCGCCGACCTGCCTGGCGATGATCGACGAAACAATGAAAATTCCAGAGCCAATCATCGAACCAGCCACGAGCATGGTTGAGTCGAGCAAGCCAAGTCCCCTGACCAATTTTTGCTCAGCTACAGGGGCTTCGGTGATCGCGCTGGTCATAGACGGCTGGTTGGATGCCGCAGAGTTAATCATCACTCGGCTGTGTCGTGCAATGGCAAAAAAGTCCGTTTGATGGCTTTTGATTGCTCGACCAATTGTAAATGGAAAAATGGTTTACGCGTAGAAAGGAACCGTGTAATCTCCGCCGCGCGATGATTTCAAATCACCTGTCCTTCGTGCGGAAGTCTCTCGCGATCGCGTGCGCTGCTGTCGCGCTCGTACTCGAATTGACTGCGGCCCCGCAGGGCGCTGACGCGCGCGGAAGCACACAGTTTGAGGCGCTCCCGCTAGTGCGCTCGCGACAAAATCATTTGCTCGTGCGCGCTTTTATTAACGGCAAAGCGGCGTGGCTCACAGTCGACAGCGGTGCGCCGGTAAGTGCAATCGCTTTGAATCGTCGCGAATATTTTCGGCTGAAGCCAGCCACAGCGGAATCAAATCTACCCGCGCGTGTTCAGATAAACGGAGGGTTCAACAACGTTACGATCGCGCGCGAGTTGAGAATCGGAGCGCTGGCTTTGGTCGATCAGCCAGTGGTTACTGTCGATCTCGGCTACTCCGCTCGCGCCGCGCGATTCGCTCATGAACAAGAGATCGACGGGATCATCGGCGCGGACATTCTTTTCCCGACGCAAGCGGTGCTGGATTGTGAGCGGCAGTTGCTAATTCTTAAGACCGATCCGTCCGTGCTCGGCAGTTTTCCTGGTTTCAATCGGCGCGGATTGCGGGCCGTTCCAATTCAAGTCAGCGATGGTTACAACCTGTATGTTAATGGTTCGGTTAACGGAAAAGCTGCCAGACTGATGGTCGATACGGGTTCGTTCACCACGCTCTTGCATCGGTCATTCGTTCGGCGAATGCGAATTGCTACTCATGAAACACCCTATAGTTCGTCAGCTGTCAATTTGAAAGAGCGCGGCGTGCGCGTCGCAAATATTCGCAAACTTTCGGTAGGCTCGGTAGATATTTTTGGCAAGGACGTTGGCGTGATTGACCTGGAAGGATTAATTCACGACGGGCTATTGGAAGGTTCCCCGCCCGTCGCCGGTCTGCTCGGCGCAGAAACGCTGAGGCGTCACCATGGCATTATCGACTTCGGTACGCGCACGCTCTATTTGAAATAACGAGCACCGCCTACCGGGTTTTGTCGTTTCGCACGAAGTCGAGAAATCTCTTTTTTTTGCTGGTGGATAAAATTCAACAGGCATTCGTTTTAGCCGCCGGCCGCGGCAACCGGCTGCGGCCGTTAACAGACGAACTGCCAAAGCCGCTCATTCCGATTTTTCAAAAGCCGCTCATCACTTTCGCGCTCGATCACTTGATTGGTGCGGGAGTGAACCAGTTTGTGATCAACACGCACAGGCGTCCCGAATTATTTCAAAGCTTTTTCGATCGGAGCGACTATGCCGGCGGTTCGATCACGCTTATTCACGAACCAGAACTGCTGGAGACCGGCGGCGGCATCAAGAACGCAGAACGCGAGCTCGGCACCGATCCATTTCTTACCTACAGCGGCGATATTTTGACTGATGTCAATCTGGAACCTTTGATCGAGGAACATTTTCGCCGCCGCAACGACGTAACTCTTGCATTGCGTGAGACCGGCTTGGGTTCGGATGTGGCTTTGCGGGACGATCGCGTTGTCGATATCGCGAATCGCTACGGTGTCGCCGGAAATCTCGATTTCGCTAACATCGCTGTTTGGAATTCGGCGATATTCCAGCGAATTCCGCCGCACAAAAAGCTGTCATTCATTCCGATCATTGCTGATTGGATAGGCCAGGGTGGTCAGATCGGCGGCCTTGTGATGAACGACGGAAAATGGTTCAACATAGGTTCGCGCACGCAATATCTCGACGTGCACCGCGGAATCTTGCGGGACAATTGGAAACCATATTACGTCAAAATACAGGACTGGCCTGAGCGGATAGCCAGATCAGCGATTGTTGATTCCAGCGCGCAGTTGCGCGGTTGCTCAGTTGTCGGAGAGGATTGCCGCGTCGGCGCGGAAGCCATCCTCGAAGACACAATTTTGTGGCCAGGCGCACAAATTGCTTCCCAAAGTCAGCTTCAGGGTTGTATTGTCCGCTCCCAAAAAAAAGCCAGCGGAATCCATCGCAACATTGACATCTAAATCCAACCAATGAGAACGGCGCTGCTTCTCCGACAAACGCGAATGCATTTTCCGCGTTTGAACGTCGAGGAGATAAAAATCAGGCCAATTGAAAAAGGAGGCTCCGACCGCAAATTTTATCGGATCCATTGCGATGCGGACCAGAGATTGATTCTTGTTAAATACAATCTGGAGCGCGAAGAAAATCGGCACTACGTCCAGATCGCGAAATTCCTCGACTCCCACGGCATTCGAGTCCCTAAAATTTATTTTCACGATCCGACGGAAGGCCTGATCTGGGTCGAAGACTTAGGCGAGCGCGATCTCTACAGCTATCGCGAGGAGAGCTGGCTCGTTCGCCGTGCGTTCTATGAATCAGCCATCGACCAAGTTCTGAAGCTTCACAGTCTGCCCGAATCTGTCTGCGCGGAAATGAAGGAGCATTTGCCAGCCGAGTTTAACGCTGCGCTTTACCGATGGGAACAGAAGTACTTTTTCGACAATTGCCTCAGTCGGTATTTCAGGATCGACGAGTCAAAACGCAAGGAGCTCGCCGCGCTTTCGCGTCTGCGTGAGATCCCAAAACAACTGGCGAGCTTGCCCAGGGTTTTGGTCCACCGCGATTTTCAATCGCAGAACATTATCATCCAGAACAGGCGGGCTAATCTGATTGACTTCCAGGGAATGCGGCCTGGTTTGGCGGAGTACGATCTTGCGTCGTTGCTCTACGATCCGTACGTCGATCTCTCAGAAACGGAGCGCGCCGAATTGATCACGTACTATCGCGAGCAGCAGAGCAAAAGCGAGACGACACGTGACGGCGATTTCGATTCCAAGTTGCGGCTTTGCGCGATGCAACGTCTGATGCAGGCACTCGGCGCGTACGGCTTCCTTGGGCTGGTCAAAGGAAACAAGAATTTCCTGGAATACATTCCAAGGGCCGTCCGCTCGCTACGGGACACGGTCGCAAACATTGATGGTCTTGAGCCATTCGCGTCGTCTCTCGCGAATCTCTGACCGAAAAGCACTCAACTCCTTGAGTTCTCCGACTGCGCACGTTTTCCGCAGACCGGAACTCTGGCGCGATGTCGCGCCGCGGGCATAACTTCACGAGGACAACAAGCGCGCCGGATCAAAGTTAAAGCTGATTAACTTTAAACGCATCGCGCACGGCGTTGGCATTCCAGAAAGTGCCAACATGAACAATACACTCCTAAACTATTCACCTAAACGACTGACGTCCGGGTTTTGCTCGACGGCTGCGATCGCCTGCTTCCTGCTTGGCGCATCGGATGCCTTCGCGCAGACCAGCTACGCCGTCACTGATCTGGGAGTTCTTCCTAACAAGGAAGAAAGTGTTCCCGCTGCGATCAATGGCCAGGGGCAGGTCGCCGGAACTTCAAGCGCGAAAACCTCGGGTGAGGCCGCGTTTCGTTACAATCCTGACAACCCAGCCCTGATGGAGGACATAGGCCAAAGCGCTCGCGGTCTCACTAGCCGCGGATTCGGTATCAACAGTACCGGCCTGGTGGTGGGCGACTCGGCGGTTACCGCGGCGAGCGCTAATTTCCCCGTCCGGCATGCGGCCCTTTTCACCAACGGATCGATCATCGATCTGGGAACTTTGAAAGGGCAAACCTTCAGCCGCGCGAATGGCATTAACGGCTTCAACCAGGTAGTCGGTTTCTCTGGCCCAGAGTTCGACAATCCGAAAGGCCGCGCGTTTTTCTGGAGCAAATCCACGGGCATGGTTGATGTCGGCACGTTGGGCGGAGCTTACGCCCAAGCTTTTGCGATCAATGAGTCCGGTTCCATTACCGGTAACTCGCAACTCGCTTCGAGTGCTACCGGCGGCGCAGCCGTCCACGCGTTTCTTAGCCCATCCCCATTGAGAGCAGGGGCTATAGGCATGCGCGATCTCGGGACGCTCGGTGGCAGCTTCAGCTACGGCATGTCGATCAAAGCGTGTGCGTTCCGATGATATGGAAAGCCGAGGCTATCAAAAATTACCCGCGTGGCATCTGAGCGGTTCAACGTGTAAAAGTGAATCCCCGCTATGTCGTTATCCAGGAGATCACGACATTGTTCCAAGGCGTACTGAATGCCGACGCGTCTGACCATTTCCGGATCATCTTGGCAATGTTGTAGCGCGCGCAGAAGCTGGGAGGGAAAGCGCGCGCCGGCCGCCAGCTCGGCGATGCGTTTGCATCCGCTGATGGAGGTAATCGGCATGATGCCAGCGATAATGGGAATGTGAATGTCGTTAAGCGCACAGCGTTCGCGAAAATCGACTAAGTCTCGATTATCAAAAAATAGCTGTGTGACGATATAGTCGGCGCCTGCATCCACTTTCGCTTTGAAGTGATCCATTTCGACTAATCGGTTCGGCGTGGCGGGATGCCCTTCGGGAAAACCGGCCACGCCAATGCCGAAACCACGGCGGTCCGGATGTGTGCCGGATTCGTTGAATCGGCGAATGAACTTGACCAAATCGATCGCATGTTGGAACGAGTCGCGCGATTTATCGTAAGCGATTCCAGCCGGTCTATCGCCGCCCAGCGCGAGGATGTTTCCAATGGCCGATTTGGCGTATCGAAGCAGAATCCCTTCGATCTCCTCTTCATTGTGGCAGACGCAAGTCAGATGAGGGATCGGATCCAGCTTTGTTGTGCGCTGAATCCGCTCGACGAGATCATGAGTCAAATCGCGCGTTGACCCGCCGGCGCCATAAGTCACGCTGACGAAATGCGGCATGTAAGATTCGAGATCGCGAATGGTTTGGTAGAGCGTCTCGGCTGCCTCCGGCGTTTTCGGAGGAAAAAACTCGAACGAGAATGTGGGAGAATTCCCCCGTATAATGTCGGTGATATGCATGACTCCAGCGTTTACCTTCGTTCGTGCCGCGAGTTTCGGTCAACTCACGCAAAGGACATTTTCGCTATGAACTGCATGGATACACTTTGGCTCGTTCAAGATCCAACGGAGAAGTGATAACCATTTCCCGGCACGCGCGGGTGAGTTCACGGGACAATTGCAAACACACGCGCTGGAAACCCTGAGCCGTCCTTTGGTTTTGGGAAACTGGCTACGACGATTGCGCCAGCTTCGGGCACCTGGTCGAGATTAGTGAGCAGTTCGATCTGATAATGATTGGTGCTCAAAATGTAAGTCTCCAGCGAGTAATCATCTTTGGTCGTGGCTATTCCTGGATCGGTGTCGGTAGTTTCGTGGCCTGAAGCGGTGATCTTTCGATCTTCGTAAAGATATTTCAGCACTGGGAGACTCCATCCGGGATAATGGGCAACGCCTTGTGCATCTTTGTTTTCCATTTTTGTTGCGTCTGGCCAGCGTTTCGACCAATCCGTGCGCATCGCCACAAATGCACCGCCGGGGATTTGGCCGTGATCTTTTTCCCATTTTTTTACGCGCTCGAGCGACAACGTGTAATCAGGATCAGTTGCTGCCTCGCGGTGCACATCGATGACCACCAGCGGGAGGATCATTTCTTTCGGATCGATCTGGTCGACTGTGCGCAGGCCCTTCACGAAATGCGCGGGCGGATCAACATGCGTCCCCCATTGGCCGACATGCGTGAACAGCTCCGAGAAAAAGCCCGCTCCCATCGTGTCTGGACGCTTGTCGTACCAGTAGATCGTCTTTCGCGTTTCATCGGGAAAACCTGGCCAACGCGGAATTCCAGGCGCAAACGCGTGTGTGAGATCCACGTATTTTTTAGAAGCAAGCAGTTTCTGGACACTCCAAAGGCTAGGCTTATCCGCGCCGATGGCGTTACAAACAATAAGCGTGCTGCAAAGCGCGATCAGCACCGCCATCAGGGAACAACGCATTCTGAAAAACATTTCTGCTCTGTTAAACAATAACACCAGTAAGCCGGCCAATAACTTTGAATATCTTTGGAAAGTTCAGTGCCGGGCTTGTCGCATCACGATTGTCGATATGAGATACGACTCTTATCAACAGGTCATAACAGATGGTGATACAAGAGGTGATTTGTTGCAGTTATTCGCATTAAGAAGAATAAAGACCAACCAGAATTTCCTTAAACTGCAGTAACCTTTCTTGTGAAAAACTTTGTCCGGTAGTTCATGCCAACGTTTCGGGTACTTGCTCCAACTGTTCCGTCATCGATTGCATGCGCGCAGTGCGCATTGGCCGTAATGACTAAAGCGCCGCAGGCAGGGCAAGTTAAGACCCGTCTCATCCCGCCACTGACGCCGGATGAAGCGGCGGAATTAAACAAGTCGTTCCTCCGTGATACGACTTCAACAATTTCGAGCGCGGCTAAAACGAATTCAGCGTGTGGAATTGCCGTTTACACACCGGTTGGAACGGAGTCAGTCTACAACGACATCTTGCCGCAGGATTTTGTTTTGCTGCCACAACGCGGCGAAAACTTTGGCGAACGTCTTTACTTCGCGGCTGAAGATCTATTCCAATGCGGATTTGAGTCGGTTTGCCTGATCGATTCCGACAGTCCAACCGTTACGGCCAAAAGTTTTTCGAAAGCGATCGAACTTCTCAGTTCGGGGGGCGACCACGTTGTGCTTGGGCCGTCTGATGACGGCGGTTACTATTTGATTGGATTCAATAAGCTGCACCGCGAACTGTTCGAGCGAATCGACTGGAGCACCGATGTCGTGCTCCATCAGACGAAACGAAGTGCGCGGGAAATTGGCCTGGAAGTCAAACTGTTGCCACCGGGGTACGACATAGATGACGCCGCCAGCCTACGCCGCTTGTGCAACGAACTGCTGGCCGACACAGCGCCCACTAGCATTGCGCCGCATACGCGGAGGTTTTTGAGCAAGCTGATCGCGCAGAAAAAGCTATAGGCCGCGCTCCCAGAGCCGGACCGTGAATTTGCGACGGTCGGACACAGCCGTTACAAACACGCATGGCGAAGCACGCGTTAGTCACAGGAGGCGCAGGCTTGATAGGGTCGCACGTTGTCGATTTGCTGGTCCGGGAAGGATGGGAAGTGCGTGTGCTCGACAATCTTGAGAAGAATACGCACAGGCGCGGCAAACCCGCATGGACAAACAAAGACGCGGAGTTCATCCAGGGCGACATGCGCGATAGGGAAACAGTAACCGCCGCGCTCGATAACATCGACGTCGTCTTTCACCAGGCCGCCTATGGCGGATACATGCCCGAAATCGTGAAGTTTGTTCACGTGAATTCGCTTGGCACTGCGCAAATGCTGGAAGTCATCCGCGATAAGCAGCTGCCGGTTAAGAAAATTGTCCTGGCGAGCTCACAGGCGGTTTACAGCGAAGGCGCCGGCGATTGTCCGAAACATGGGCTGGTTTTCCCAAGCGTACGGCCCATTGAACAATTGCGACGTGGTGGTTGGGAAGTGCATTGCCCGATCTGCGGCGCGATCACAAAGAGCGTCCCAACTCCTGAGAATGCGCCGGTCGGTGGCGAGACGGTTTACGGACTCACGAAAGTCGACCAGGAACGACTCGTACTGCTGTGGGGAAAACAGGTCGGTGTTCCAACCGTGGCATTGCGTTACTCCTGCACGTACGGCCCACGCCAATCGATCTTCAATCCGTACACAGGTGTGATTGCGATTTTTTGTACCCGCTTGCTGAACAATCTGCCCCCGGTTCTTTACGAAGATGGCAAGCAGACACGCGATTTCTCATTCGTCGAAGACATCGCCCGCGCGAACTTGCTCGCAGCTGAAACTGATAAGCTGGATGGATTGCCGGTAAACATCGGGAGCGGACGCGGCATACCGATTCGCGAAGTCGCCAAACAACTGGCAGAGGTTTTGAACATCGACATCGCACCAACGGTCGACGGCGAATTTCGTCCCGGGGAAATGCGCCATCTCACCAGCGACACCACGCTTGCGCGCTCCGCCGGCTACAAACCAACGGTCGATCTAAAAGATGGCATCGCCCGCTACATCGACTGGATTCGCACCCAGTCAGAGATTCACGATTACTTCAGTGAAGCCAGCGAGATTTTGAGGAATAAGGGCGTCGTTCACCGGGCAGCGAAATGAATATCGCTGCGGGGAATCCGGATTTCGATGCGTCGGTTGTCGATCACGCGCGTAAGGATTTTCCGTTACTGGATGTGACCATGACAGTGGGCGAGGCGCTGGAACACATCCGGCACGAGGGCGTGGGCGAGCGCGTTATTTACTTTTACGCGGTCGATGAACAGAAACGCCTCGTTGGCGTGGTGCCCACGCGACGTCTGCTCACCGCGTCGCTGGAAACGTCGGTGCGGCAGATCATGGTGCCGCGCGTCGTGGCTGTTCCCGCGACTGCCACGGTCCTCGATGCCTGTGAATTTTTCGTGCTGTACAAATTTCTCGCGTTTCCCGTGGTGGACGAGCAACGCCACGTCATCGGCATCATTGACGCAAACCTTTTTGCGGAAGAAATTTTGGAAGCGGGTGAGAGCGAGGACCGATATCGCTCAGCTCAGCCCGTGGGCCCGGAATTTTTTGAGGCGCTCGGATTTCGCATTGAACAAATTCGCGGCGCGTCGCCGTGGCGCATTTTTCGGTTCCGTTTTCCGTGGCTGCTCGTCACCGTGACGGGCGGCACTCTCTCGGCGGTTCTGGCCCGCTTTTTTGAAGCGACGCTGGCGCGCAGTTTGGTTCTGGCGTTTTTTCTTACAATGGTATTGGCGCTCAACGAAAGCGTGAGCGTGCAGTCCATGAGCGTGACAATCCATGCGTTGCGTTCGGTCTTGGTGACGAGACAGTGGCTGGCGACAGCGTTCCGGCGCGAAGTGACGACGGCACTCCTGCTCGGCATATCGTGCGGCGCGCTTGTGAGCGCAATCGTGTGGCTTTGGCGCGATGATCTGCGCGGAGCGTTTGTCATCGGCGGCAGCATCATGCTTTCGCTGGTAACCGCATGCGCGCTGGGTCTCGGTGTGCCTTCACTTCTTCACCGATTCAAGCTCGACCTGAAAATTGCAGCCGGACCGGTGACCCTCGCGCTCGCGGATTTTATTGCGCTGATGATTTATTTCACCGCGGCGTGGCTAATTCTGAGATGAGCAACTCGTCGGTAGTTGTCCCCGCGCTGAATGAAGAGGAACCGATCGCCAGGGTCATACGCGAATGTTTGGCGACCGGCGTACCTAAGGAAGTGATCGTGGTCGATAATGGCAGCACCGATCGCACGGCCGAACGCGCGCGTGGAGCGGGTGCGCGCGTAACGACGGCTCCACGTGGCTACGGACGCGCATGCGCAGCAGGTATTCGTGCGCTTTCGCCCGCATGCGAGATCGTTGTGTTTCTGGATGGCGATGGCAGCGATTGTCCAGAATTTATCTCGCAGCTGGTCGATCCAATCGCAGCGGGAAAATTCGATTTCGTGATCGGCTCGCGCACGCGAGGCCAACGCGAACGAGGCAGCATGAATGTTCAGCAAGTTTTATCTGGACGCATTACCGGAGTCATTCAGCGACTGCTTTACGGGGTTCGTTATACCGACATGTGCCCGTTTCGCGCCATTCGCCGCGACGCGCTCATGAAACTCGACATGCGGGAGGAAACTTACGGCTGGAATTTGGAAATGCAGATGAAAGCTGCGCGTGCTGGTCTCCGAATTCTCGAGATTCCAGTGAACCATCGCCGGCGCGCAGGTGGCGAATCAAAAGTGTCCGGCACGCTTCGCGGCACGTTTGTGGCTGGCGCCCGTATTCTTGCCACGTTAGTGCGCTTCGCCCTGGAATAGTCCTGGCTGTGATCGCCGCGGCGGCCCTCGCAAATTCTATCTGGCGATCTCAGCTTCATTGTGTAGCGTCCGCCGATGCTTTCGATGCTCGACTTGGAGAGATTTCGGAACACGCCGCTTACCAGTGAACCGTTCCAGTTTTTGATCGTCCCGGAATTCGTAAGAGCCGAAGCGCGTCTCGCGATCGACAAGGATTACCCTGAGGTCGCCCGGCCCGGCAGCTTTCCGTTGCGCGAGGTCACGTATGGCCCAGGTTTTGCGACGTTGATCGAGCAGTTGCGCAGCGACGAATTTCGTCAGGCGTTTGAGGAAAAATTCAACGTCGATCTAGCCAACCGTCCGGACATGATCACAGTGCGCGGACGTTGCAGCGAAAAGGATGGCAAAATCCACACTGACTCGGAGACAAAGATCATCACGATCCTCATCTATATGAATCCGGCGTGGGAACCTTCCGGCGGCCGGCTGCGGTTGCTTCGCTCTGCGAACAATCTCGATGATGTTATTCTCGAAGTGCCGCCGACCGAAGGTACGCTACTGGCGTTTCGTCGCAGCAACAACTCGTGGCACGGTCACAAGCCATTCGCCGGTCCTCGTCGTGTGATTCAATTTAACTGGGTAACGAGCGAGGCAGTGGTGCGGCGCGAGCAGAATCGTCATCGATTATCGGCGTGGATGAAAAAACTCCGTGGGGCGTTCTCAGGCGAGAAACAAGCTGCCTAGCCAAGGCGCGGTATCTGGAGTTTGACGTTGGACGTTGAGCATTGAGCGTTAGTAGCTTTTTTGCGAGACAGCAATTGAACAGCCAGATCGAAGACGTAAGGACAAAGAACGCGAACGCATCGGAACTGCAGTCCGCGGAATTCTCGCGAATTCTGCTCATCAAGCCTTCGGCCTTGGGCGATGTCGTCCATACAATCCCAGTCCTGGTGAAGCTGCGAGCACGTTATCCGCGCGCGCGCATTGACTGGCTGATCACCCCCGAGAACGCCGAAGTCGTGCGCTGCCATCCGGCGCTCGATAATGTCGTTCTGTTTGCGCGGCGCGATTTCTCGAAGCGCGGCCGAAGATGGCGCGCATTGATGGCGTTCTTTGATTTGCTCAAGCAAATCCGCCGCGCGAAATATGATTTGATCATCGACATGCATGGCCAGGTGCGCTCGGCTTTTTTCGCGCTCATCAGCGGCGCCCGCGTGCGGATCGGCTTTGATCGGCCCGTCAAACGCACACTGACAGTTTCTGCCGAGCACGATCTGAAGAACGTACCGAGCCATGGCTGGCGCGGCGCGCGCGAAGGCTCGTGGCTGGCGTACACGCACCGCATTCCCATTCCGACGCTCGATGTTCATGCGATCGATCGATATCTTTGGGTCGGAGAGCTGCTCGGTTTCAACGATGATCCCCCAGACCTGAAAATTCATCTTCCATCGGAAGCGATCTTTAAGGTGCAGCAATTGCTGGAGCAGCACGGTGTGCCCGCTGATATGCCGCTTATTGTTCTGGTGCCCGGAACCATTTGGGAGACGAAGCACTGGACCATCGAAGGATTTGCAGGTGTCGCGCGCGAATTCCTCCGCGAAAGATTTGCCGTGGTGCTCGCGGGCACAAAACGCGACCAGCAGCGTTGCCGCCAGATTGCAGCCGCCGCACCCGGCACATGTAATCTTTCAGGCAAAACCACGCCAGCAGAACTGGCAGCGCTTATTCGCCGCGCCGAGGTGGCAGTGACAAATGACTCCGGTTCGATGCATGTCGCAGCATCTCTCGACAAACCCATGGTAAGCGTCTTCGGACCAACCAACCCCGTTCACATCGGACCTTACGAACGGCCTGAGTCGGTCGTGCGCGTGGACTTGCCATGTTCGCCATGCAACTATCGGCGGCTGAGCCAATGTCCATATGATCATGCATGCATGAAACAGGTCACATCCGCGATGGTCGTGGAGCGGGTCGAGAAGATCCTTGCAACTACAAAGTGAATTGCCGTAGCGCTGTCGATGCGGTCAATGCCGCCCGACGCAATCATCAGGCGCTTGGCACAAGCGCCTCCACAGCTCATATTTGCGGCGAATGAGTCGAACAAAGGCGCTTTTCGCTGGCTTGCTCGCCGGATTGGTCGGCGGAATCGTGATGACGGCGGCGATGTTATTGCTTGCCGCACTTGGCGTGGCGACACCGCTGGTGATCATCGGTGATCGCCTTTCTGTTTTCATATCGCCGGGCCCGTTTCTTTCGCTAATGGGCAAAGTGGGCGGATACAATCACCTGAAACAACTTGGCGTTGGATCGACAATTGGTGGCCAACTCCTGGTGGCTTCGATTGCTGGCGCGATTTTTGGCTTGTTCGCCCGACTTAACCCGAGGCGTGTCCCGGCGATCTGGACAATATCGATCTTTGTCATGTTACCGATCGTTGCGTTCGCAATCGCATTGTGGCCAGTGCTCGGCACAAGCTATGTCGGCCTGCCCATCAATGTCGCGCGCTTGGTCACGCTCGTCGGCTTCGCGCTGTGCGTTTTTTTGTTCGAGCGAACGGTTGTCGCTGGTTTTCAATTTCTGGCGACACGAAAAGCCGGGAGGCACGAGTACGAATTCAGTCCGGCCATTGGCCGGCGCGCGTTTGTCCTGAGCGCAATAGGAGTCGCCGTGGCCGGTGGCGGCTTTGCGCTGGCTCGCAAGCTTTTTCGAGTCGCAACATTCAGTTATGACGGCACACAATACAAAGGCCAGATCGTCGAGCCGATCACACCTAACGAATTGTTTTATTGCGTCACAAAGAACGTTGTTGATCCCAAGGTGAACGTTGATCTCTGGCATCTCGAAGTAGGCGGGCTTGTACAAAATCGCGCTACGTGGCGATTTCAGGATCTTGCCGGCTTCACAGCAACCAAGCAGGAAACCACGCTCATGTGCATCAGCAACGGATTGGATGCGGGCCTGATGAGCAACGCGATCTGGAAAGGCGTTCCGTTGCGCGATTTGCTCGACCAAGCCGTTCCTCTTTCCGGCGCCGCGCGGGTGCGTCTGCATGGCGTCGACAACTACAACGATACGATCCCGCTGGAGAAAGCGATGGAACCGACCACGCTGCTTGCCTATGAAATGAACGGCGTGTCCTTACCGCATCGGCACGGCTACCCGTTACGCGTGATTGTGCCCGGTTACTTTGGCGAAAAACATGTGAAATGGCTCACCCGAATCGAGGTGGCCGACGCCAGCGCGAAAGGATTTTACGAAGCGCAAGGTTGGGGACCCGATTTCACTACGCCGACGCGCTCACGGATCGATGTGCCAGACAATTGGTTGTCCGTCTCGTTAGGCAAACTAAGTGCTCCCATCGAAGTGAAAGGCGTCGCCTACGGCGGCGATCGGGGGATTTCCCGTGTCGAGTTGAGTTTTGATGGCGGAAACAGCTGGACGGATGCTGAAATTTACTACGCTGGCGGCGATTTGGCGTGGTCACTTTGGAAAGCACAGTGGATGCCGCCCGCGGCGGGTGATTACATGCTCGTCGTTCGTGCCAGCGACGGCGAAGGCGACGTGCAGGAATGGGAAGAGGATCGCGGTCCATTCTCTGGCACCGCTGGGCTTCATAGCATCAGTGTGCACGTGACGGCGTGAGGTCCACGATTTACGGCTTGGAACATGGACATTCTGTCTGTGCGTCAAACAGGCATGCTGCCTGTTTTTCTCGCGTTGACGAATCGAGGTTGGATGTTCAACCGGTTGCAAACCCGCAGGGCGCACAGGCTGTAAGCCAATGTTCCAACGTGCGCGGGTGTGCTAAGTTTTATCGATGGAGAAGGTGATTATCATCGGAAGTGGTTGCGCCGGATTGACGGCGGCGATTTACGCCGCGCGCGCAAATTTGAGCCCCTTGGTGCTCGAAGGCCGGCAGCCCGGCGGCCAACTCTCGACCACCACATTGGTGGAAAATTATCCCGGCTTTCCCGATGGAATCGACGGACCCGAGCTCATCCTCAACATGCACAGGCAGGCCGAAAAATTCGGTGCCCGTTTCTCCTACGCCGAAGTCACTGATTTCGACGGCAGCAATCAACACGTTCGAATCAAGGCCGATGATGAATGGCTCGAAACCCAAGCGCTGATTATTGCCAGCGGAGCGTCGGCCCGGTATCTCGGACTGGAAAATGAAGAGAAGTTGATCGGCCACGGACTGACTTCGTGCGCAACATGCGACGGCGCATTTTACAAAAATGTGCCGGTCTGCGTCATTGGCGGCGGCGATTCCGCGGCGGAGGAATCGTTGTTTCTCACCCGGTTCGCTTCGAAGGTCTATCTAATTCATCGCCGCGATAAAATGCGCGCTTCCGTCATCATGCAAGAGCGCGTGTTTGCGAACAAGAAGATCGAGCCGATCTGGAACACGGTCGTGACGCAATATATCCCCGACGAAAAGGGGGAGATGCAGGCAGTGCGCTTGCGCAACTTGAAGACAGGCGAAGAGCGCGAGCTCGCGGTGGCGTGTGTGTTCGTGGCCATTGGTCACGATCCGAACAGTCAACCGTACCGAAGCAAGCTCGACATGGATTCGGACGGCTACTTGGTCACGAAAAACTTGGTGGAGAGCAAACATCCCGGCGTATTTGTGGCGGGCGACGTTGCAGATCGCGTTTACAAGCAAGCGGTGACCGCGGCGGGGTCCGGCTGTGCGGCGGCAATGGATGCGCAGAAATATCTCAGCCAACTCGAGGCTTAATTTGCAATTTGCGAGTTGCGATTTGCGATTGTCCCAATGACTGAACGCGAGCTTGTCGACCGGACAAAGCAGTTTGCGTTGCGCGTTTTCACACTTGTTGGTGCTTTGCCGCGGACAATCCAAGGAAAGGCAGTGGTTGCGCAGCTGATAAGGAGCGGAACTTCTGTCGCAGCTAACTACCGGGCGGCGTGCCGCGCGCGCTCGAGAGCGGAATT
>WNFQ01000869.1_pt1 | contig 35143 bp, 28 predicted proteins | sample 5400171 | NCBI WGS metagenome assembly WNFQ01 (sample SAMN13153356, study PRJNA577476) | soil metagenome | isolation source: 20 cm soil under Madrone tree | place: USA:California | collected 2016-06-14
CAGCGGAGTCTCCTTCCAATCTCTTGAAGGAAACCAATGCGTAACCGATTAGCAGAGCTACGGCTCCCACCCATCCGATTGTATCAAACCACGCATAATTGTTCATGATCGATAATCTTTTATTAACTTACAACTCCCTTCCTTGGCAGTTTTTGTTTGAGTCTTTCGACCGCCTCGAAGAGGTCGCCGAGTTCTTCGACGCGGGCGAGGACTTGATCCGAGCGGAATCTCAGAAGCTCGGACCTTTTCTTTTTGAGGCAGTTTTCAACCTCACTCCATTTCACAGGCGTGGAAACAGTCGGTTCTTCTCTCGCACGGAGTGAATAAACGCAGATGGTGGTTTTGTGTTCGTCGTTCTGGCTCCAATCGACGAACACTTTCCCTTTGCGCACTGCCTTGGACATGTTCGATGTGACAAGATCGGGATGCTCGCGCTCGAGATGTTGGGCCAGAGAGCGCGACAAACCTTTGGTGTCGTCGTAAGTCACTGGAGTGTTTAGCGGCACGTACACCTGCAAACCTTTTGAGCCGCTCGTTTTCGCGAAGGATTTCAATTTCATCTTGGCCAATAAATCTCGTAGCCAAATCCCTACCTGGCAGCATTGGACGATGTCTGCTGGCGGGCCGGGGTCGAGATCGAACACCATCATTGTAGGACGTTCGATTTTATCCTTGCGCGAAAGAGATGTGTGCAGTTCGAGGTCCGCCAGGTTTGCGGCCCAGACAAGCGTCGGAAGATCGTTGGCAAGGCAGTAGTGCATGATCCGCTGATTGCCTTCGCTCCATACTTTTGCCGTTTGCACCCATTTGGGTCGATGCGACGGACAATTCTTTTCGTAGAAAAACTCACCTTCCACGCCATCTGGATAGCGCTTCATCGTGAGCGGTCGATCCTTTAAGTGCGTCAAAAGCACCGGCGCGACGCGAATGAAGTAATCTATCACCTGCCCTTTGGTGAAACCGACCTTGGGATAAAGAACCTTGTCCAGGTTCGATACCGAAAGTTTTTTGCCTTCAACAACGAGCTGCGCCGTCTGGGACATGGATTCCAGAGATTCCTCGACTTCGCTCGGAATGACAAACGCTTAGGCGAAAAAACGCTCCGGCGAGAGCATGGGTTTGGGTTTACAGATCCGCGCGACGCAATGTTCCCAGCTTTCGTGGCCGCTCAAAATCTCGATTTCCACCCGCAGAAAATAGATCGGCACCTTTAATTCCGCTTCAGAGAGACGCGGCATCCGCACCGAATCTTTCTCGGTCGTCACGATCATGGCCAGGTCGCGCCGGATGCAGCGATTGATGAAACTGATCAGTTCCGCCTCCGTGTAATAATGATGATCGATGTAGCTCTTCGCTAAATCGACATGCGCGCCAAGTTTCTCCAGCGCTTTTTCGAAGCTCTCAGGCGCCGCGATCGCGCAGAGCGAACCAATGAACGCGTCGTGCAAAGCGTCGAGCGGCAATCGTTCGCCGGTAAAAACATTCTCCAGATGGAGCGGTTTATGCGCGCATTCGATGACTTCGGCGGTGCGATTGTAGCGCCGGATGCGCCTCATCAGTTCGAAATTAGGCTCACCGGTATTTTTTGTGATAAAGATGTAGCTGGCGCGACGGAGATTGCGCGGCGTTTCGCGCAACGTCCCTCGGGGAAGCAGAAATTCGTTTCCGAAAGGCGCTTGCCGATCGACGAGCACCATGTCGAGCCGATGCTTCAGATGCAGATACTGAAACCCATCATCGAGCAACAGTGTATCGACCTGCCATTTATCGATCGCGAGCCGGCCGCTTTTTACACGGTCTTTATCCACCAGCACAATCACATCCTTCAAATTGTGTGCGAGCATGTAAGGCTCGTCGCCCGCGGTCAGCGAGTCGAGCAGCAATGATTTGCCGTCGGAGACAACGCGAGGAGGATCGAAGTCTCCGCGCAGCCAGGTGAACCAATTTCGCTTCCGCGGTACGCTTTTGTATCCGCGACTCAGGATAGCGATGCGCCGTCCACCGGCCTGCAACGCACGCGCAAACTTCTCAACGATTGGCGTTTTACCCGTACCGCCCACGGTGAGGTTGCCGATACTAATGACCAGACAGCCGAGCGCGCGTTCGCGGAAGACTCTCTTGCGATAGAGATAAAGCCGTACCTGCACCAAGCGGTCGTAAACGAATGAAAGACCGTAAAGAATGCCGCGCAGCACCGATGCGCGGACGCCATGGCGGCGCTCGAGAACCACGTCGATCCCGAATTCCTCTAATTGTTCAAGCCGCCGGCCCATGGGGAAAGTGATCAGTGATGAGTGATAAGCGATCGGAAAAGACGCGCGCCACGGTTATCAGCCTGAGTGATAATGGTGCGGCCCGGAGTTTTTGCAGCACGCGCCATGGCAGCCGCAATTCTTTTTTGCCCTTGAAGTGTAACAGCTGCGACAGTCGAACCGCTTCCGCTTAGGAACGCGCCGAGCGCACCCGCCTGCTCGGCAGCGGCAATGACGCGTGGCAGGAAGGGAATCAGTTTCGCGCGAAACGGCTGGTGAAGGTGATCGGCAAAAGTGCCGCGCAGTTTTTGGTAATCTTGTGACCCGAAAGCCGCCGTAAGCGCGCACGCGTTCGCGCAATTCTCGACCGCTGCAGTGTGCGAAATTTTCGAGGGCAGAATTTTACGTGCATGTGCGGTTTGAATCTCCATCTCAGGAACAAACAGAACGAAATACAAGTGCGGCGAGACTGCAAAGCGCTGAACGGTAGGGCATGCGTCCGAGTTTATGGTAGGGACCCCCCGCCGCGGCGGCCGGTCGGCGCAGCGCGCCGACCCTACCACCGTGAACCCGCCGAATGTCGCTGGCGCGGCATTATCGGGATGTTTTTCCAGTTCGGCGCAGACCCTAAAGATCGTGAATCGGTCGAGCGGATCACCGCTGAGCCGGTTGAGCGCAAGCAAAGCACCGAGCCGAATCGTTGCACTGCTGCCCAGGCCCCGGGAGCGCGGAATCTGTTCCATGATCGAACAGGAAAACGAAAAGGCGCGACGACGCGCCTGTTTAAAAAATAGACCCGCTGCCTCGGAGACAATTGGCGGTTGAAGCTGCCGGGGCAATTCATCAGGCGCAATTGTAATCGTGTTGTAGATCCGCAGTGCGATACCGAGACAATCGAAACCGGGACCAAGATTGGAAGTGCTCGCCGGAACGCGAACCGCAATTTGTTGCATAGGTGAGCCTCCGCCGCAGCGGAGTGCACGCGAAGGTGTTATATAATGCGGCAGTGTAGCAACACGCCCTCTCGCGGCAACCGATCCGTTGTGCGATAGCGATTCGAAATAGCGGAGGAGGCTAGCAACGCAGAATGAACTTTAGGTGGATTAATCCAATGTTGCTTCGGGATTTTCACGCAGAGGCGACCGACGCCCACCGTCTCTGCACCATGGAACATGGCTGGGTGGAATGCTTCGGGCAAGACGTGTTGATCTCCTTTAGAAAAGTGCTGACTCGGGAGCGACTTCTCACAGAGCTGCAATCCTGGGCAAGCTCCGTTGGATTTCACGTGCGCCGGGTTTTCGCGAGGTTCGTTCCGCGAAAAAACCAGCAGCGCGAACCACCGCGTCTGGTATGCGGGGATCCTGCTGAAAATTTGGAGACCATCGCGACCGAACGACATTTGAGGTTCGGGATCGATTTTGGAACGGGCTATTCTCCGGGTCTGTTTTTGGATCAACGAGAAAATCGCCGGTACGTCCGCCATCTCGCGCCCGCACGGATGCTGAATTGTTTTGCCTATACCTGCTCGTTTTCAGTTAGCGCAGCCAGCGTGGGCGCGACTACGTTAAATGTCGATATTTCCAAAAAATATCTGACGCGCGGACGCGAAAATTTTGCGCTGAACAGCCTGAAAACGATCGATCATCGTTTCATTGTTGACGACGTGCGTACGGTGTTGCCGCGACTTGCACGGAAAGGTGAGAAGTTCGACGTGATCATTCTCGATCCGCCAACTTTCTCGCGCGCGCCGGGCGGCAAAACATTTCAGATCGAACACGATTTCGAAAATTTGCTCATTGCCGCTCTCCAACTGGCAGAACGGGACGGCCATCTGTTGCTGTCGACAAACTGCTCTACATTGCGCGAGCACGCACTGGAGGTGATGGCGCGCTATTGCCTGAAGGCCGCGCGCCGCGCCGCGACATTTCATCGGCCGCCGCGACTGCCGGATTTTCCACCAGGCGCTGGCGCAAGCTCGATTTGGCTGCGGCTACGGTGAGAGTTGCATGCGCGCACGACACCATTACAATCCGAATCAATAAAAGGAATGAACCAATCAACTGCTGAAGTGGTCGCCGAATTCCCGGAACGCGGCGTGCAATGGGTGAAAGAACAATTCGAGACAGTCGTCAGCGAGACCGGAGATTATGTGCGTCATAAGCCCGCGCAGTCTCTCGTGTGGGCTTTCGTGGCAGGTTTGATTCTGAATCGGTTGCCAATTGGCCGAATTCTCAGCGGTCTCGCTCGGCTCCTGATCTTTGCATTAAAACCTGCGATCCTGATTTATGGCGCCGCAAAGCTGTACCAGACGGCGCAGGAAGAAGAATAATTCGATAGGGCGCGTCACTCCGCGCTTTTCGCAGCTCCAAGCGTTAAAGTGGTGAACCGGTGACGCGGGTGACGCGCGGAGCTTTATTCCTCCAAAGTAAAACCGATTTTTAACGTCACCTGCCAGTCGCCGATTTTATCCTCATCAATGTTTCCGCGGGTTTCGGTCACTTCGAACCAGCGCATGTTACGAACCGTCTTTTCGGCGCGTGCCAGCGCATTTTGAACGGCTTCCTCGAATCCTTTTGCCGAGGAACCGACTACTTCAATTTTTTTGTAAACGTGATCGGGCATGGCGCATTATCTGGTAGCCTGCAACGGAAAACAATAAAAAGGCCTTTCAAGTCGAGCGCACGTCCACAGCGTGTCTGATCCATGGTTTCCCCCCTTCCCTTGCCAAGGCCGAGGCGAGCCACTCGCAGTTCGCAAATTTTCTTTACAACGGCAGCTCGACTCAGGCACCCTCGCACCGTGCGAAAACCTGTTGCTGCGTGCCTTCTGCTACTTGCTGCTCTCTCCTGCGTACGCGGGCAGGATCAGGAACGCAAACTGGTCGACCGCCTACTCAAGCCCGACATGGGCCTGCAAAATGAGGCGCAAAATAAGAAATTTATCGCCGACGGTGCTTCAACAAATAAACGGGCAAACGTCGGAACATTCTACGTCCAAAAGAGATCCACCTCGAAGAGTTTTCTGGCAATAGGTCAGTTCCTGGCGCGTCCATTCACTTCTCACTCTTACCACACTAAGCGAAGCGTATTCGAAGTTTCATCTGCGCAACCGATGGGAAATTCTCGAGTTGCGTACGCCAGTCAGACTGCGCGCGGCGTCCGAGATTTCCCGCAATCCGACAAAAAAATTGCCAGCCGCGCGTATTCAGAGAACCGGCCATTCCTGGACGGGGGCAAAGATCAAAAGTCGTTGAACAGGCAAAATGCGCCGCTCACAATCGAACAGGTGCGCGAGTTGTTAAATAAAAATAAGTAGCGCGCTCGCGGGTGCACTATTCTGTGGTTGATCATGCAACCAGAAGAAGCTCTGGCGCTTTTGAAACAAGGCGCGGCCCAGATCATCAGCGAGGATGAACTGCGCGCCAAGCTCACGCTGGGTCGGCCATTACGAGTAAAACTCGGAGTCGATCCGACCACCTCGGACATTCACCTTGGTCATACGGTTGTCCTGCGAAAACTGAGGCAGTTTCAGGACCTCGGCCACCAGGCCGTTCTGATCATTGGCGACTTCACCGGAATGATCGGCGACCCGAGCGGTCGTTCCGTTACGCGGCCGCAATTGAGGCATCAGGAAGTGATCGCAAATGCGGCAACGTATCGCGAGCAGGCATTCAAAATTCTTGATCCCGCGCGCACGGAGACGGTGTGCAACGGCGACTGGTTTCGCGCCATGTCGTTTGAAGAGGTCATTCGCCTGAACAGCCGGGTGACTTTGCAGCAAATGTTGCAGCGCGAAGACTTCAAGGCGCGCATCGACAAGCAGCAATCCATTCGCGCACACGAAATTCAGTACCCAATCATGCAGGGCTGGGATTCCGTGATGGTAAAAGCCGACGTGGAGCTAGGAGGCACCGACCAGCTTTTCAACATCCTAATCGGACGCGATTTTCAAAGGGAAGAAGGCCTGCCGCAGCAGGTCGTTTTTCTCGTCCCGATTCTTGAAGGCTTGGATGGCATCAGGAAAATGAGCAAAAGCTTCGGCAATTTTGTCGGGGTGAACGAGCCCGCCGGAGAAATGTTTGGCAAATTAATGAGCGTCTCGGATGCGTTGATGGCGCGCTATTACGAAGTGCTCCTGGGACGTCTCCCGTCAGCCGACATGCATCCGCTGGAGGCGAAAAAGCAGCTCGCGTTCGAGATCGTGCAGAGGTATCACACGTCTGCGATCGCTCAAAAAACACTCGATGAGTGGAACACCCGCTTCAGTAAGCGCGACTTGAAACAGGCAGAGCTGCCCGCGTTTTCACCAGTTAATCGAGAGGGGCTTGCTGCTGTTACCCTGGTTTCGGATGTTTATCGACAGATGTTTGACTTGAACAAATCGCACAGCGAAGTCTCGCGCTTGATCAAACAAGGAAGCGTCGAGATTGATGGAACGAAGATTCACGATCCCAAAGCCAAAATCAGCCTTCGCCCGGGCCAGATTCTCCGCCTCGACCGAAAACGCGCGGTCCGAATAGAGTAGAAGTGTGCGTACAGCAAAAGAGCCACGCAAGCCCCCCACAACCTGCGTGGCTCTTGGACCCTCTGTCCCCTCAGGCGTGAGCGGTTTGGAGCACGGGCATAACGCGCGCGTGTTCCAGATAACTCGCAGCGATCCCTTCGAAGTGCGCCCTGATGCTGCGCAGTTCCGCAGTCACGAAGCTGTCCACGAAATGCAAACGCCGGTCGAGCCAGGCAAAGATTTTGTTCTTGATCTCGTAATGAACCGCGAGTGTGACCTCCGTGCAGTTGGGACGGACCTCAGAGAAATCAACAATGCCCATCAGGGCAATGTTCCCACCCGCGGATTCGAACGCATACTGGTCTGGCGAGTCGCTCTCGACCGATAAAAGAACCGTGTGTGCCTCAAAACCAAACGGGCCGCGAAAACTGAAATCGACCGTTTTAGATGAGGTGACAGTCGCACGGGTCACCATCAGAAATTGTCTTCGATATGATTGAATGCTGCCCAAGCGCGCTTTGCACTCGGCCAACGGCTGGCTCATGTGTAGGGTTTTTTGTAAAAGCATAATGATAAGGTTTTCGCCTGTGTTCTTAAGCAACAGTGATGCCAGCCTGTTACTAGAGGCACAACAGGCTATCCAAATGCCGAATAGTGTTCGTTTTCTTTACAATACTGTATCAGCGCAACACGCGGCACTCCCTAGTCGAATTGAGCATAACTCGCCGTCATCGAGGGAGTTCGATCAGGTTTTCTCCTAGTTCAGCAGGGAATTGGCAGTTGGTAAGTCACGCAACCATCGTAGGGCGGTTCTGTGAGCAACCATCGAGGACGGTGTTCGCCGCAGCGGACGCCCTAGAACATCCGGCACTGATCGTCTGCATCATCGACCGAAAAATCTTCGCGCCATCGGCGCTGCCGAGCCGCGCATCTGACGCGCGATCGGGGTGAGGCATCAGACCGAAGACATTTCGTTCGCGATTGCAGATACCGGCGATGTTTTCGATTGAGCCATTCGGATTCGCGTCCGAAACGATGCGGCCTTGTGCGTCTGCGTAGCGCAAGATCACTTGTTCGTTAGCGTTCAGATCGCGTAAAGTTTTGGCATCAGCGAAAAAGCAGCCTTCACCGTGGGCGACGGGCAGATGCAGGAGCGACCCTTTAGTGCAACCGTGGGTGAACGGCGAATCATCCACCTCCACGCGCGTGATAACCATGTCGCACACGAACCGCAGCGAGCGATTGCGCACGAGTGCGCCGGGCAAAAGACCGGCTTCGCACAGGATCTGGAAGCCATTGCATGTGCCCAACACGAGTTTACCCGCGCGCGCGTCGCTGATCACTGCTTTCATCACCGGCGAAAAGCGAGCGATAGCGCCGCACCGAAGATAATCGCCATACGCAAAACCGCCCGGCAACACGATGGCATCAAAGTCGTCAAGCGACGTTTCCTTGTGCCACACGTACTCGGCATGTAATCCACCCAAGCCATTGATTCCAGCGACGCAATCCTGATCGCAGTTGGAGCCGGGAAACTGGATGACAGCGAATTTCATGCAATCGACTGTAGCGGCCCGCATTCTCGCGCGCAAAAATTTCCTGTTATGTGCGAGCCAAATGTTCCGTCAGCGTAACGTGCTGTTTCACTTTAGCCTGGGGCATCGCCCCAGGAGTATTCGCATTCCAGAAGCGCCAGCGCTGAAAGCGCGATTCATGACTGAGGCCAGTTCGAGCCTACTCCGCTTAACGAGCCGCAGCAGCCCGCTTCTCAGCGTGATAATCGTTCACTACCAGGCAAGCGTGAATGACTCCCGGAATCCAGCCAAGCAAAGTCAAAATCAGACTTAAAAAGAAACTGGCGATCCGACCCGTCATCAACACCGCGAGCGGCGGCAGCACTATGCAGAAAAAATATCGCAGCGCTTTCATCGCAAACTCTTCCTCTTCCGCTTCGTCTTTCCCTTCCTTGATTGCACGTTGGGCGTTGGAGGTTGGACGTTCGGCGTTTTCCGACTTCTGGCTTCTGGCTTCCGACCTCCGACTTCTGATCGTTGCAGCTCGTAATCTTCGATCACCGGATTCGACAGCAAATCGCGGCAAAGACGATCCAACCGTGATTTAAGCTCGCCGTTTTGTCCCTCAACATCGATCTCCATGTATTTACCGATCCTGACGCTGCGCACCTCCGGCATCCCAAGGTGCCGCATCGCATCGCGCACGGCATTCCCTTGCGGATCGAGCACCGCTGCCTTTGGCATCACAATCACTTTTGCCTTCATGGCTTCACCATATCCGCCGAAGGACGGATTCGTCCAGAGCGACTTTGCCGCCGCAGGCGCCGACAAGCGCAATCCATGAGACGGCGTGTTCCTCTGCGGATATACTATTTCAAAAGGACAATTTCGATCTCGCCGTCGCGGCGAAGCACGTTGACTCCCACATCGCCTTCGTCGTGTCTGGTCAGCAGAAGGTCAACGCGGGCGCCTCCTACTTTCAAATCACGAATAGTCACCTGCGGAAGGAACGGCGGCAAAAGTGGCTTTGAAAATACGAGCTTTCGTTCGGGCGCGGAAATGCTCAAGCCGAGACATGCTTCGAATGAGAGGAACACCGCACCGGACGCCCATACTTGCGGCGCGCAAGCTACGGGATAGAGCGTGGGAGATTCACCAGGCCGCCGCGGGAAGCCGCAAAATAATTCCGGCAGACGATGCAGATCAAAGAAAAGACTGGCGTCGAGCAAACCTGCGAGGATCATTGCCGCCGATTCCTTCAATCCGTATCGGCCGAAGCCCGCGGCTATTAAACTGTTATCGTGCGGCCAGACCGATCCATTGTGATATGACATGGGATTGTATCGCGCCTCGCTGCTAGCCACGGTCCGAATGCCCCAACCGGAAAACGACGTTTCATCTGTGAGCGTCGTCGCGACGCGGCGCGCATGCTCCTGTGTCGCGATACCGGCAAAAAGACAGTGCCCCGCATTGGATGTTCGCACTCTGCAAGGCTGCTTGTTTCCATCCAATGCAAGCGCGTAAGTCGAAAGCTCATCACACCAAAAGGCCTGCTCGAACTGGCTACGGAGTGTTTCCGCCTGTTGTGATAAATCGCGCGCTCGCGCGGCGTGCCCAAGCATCTTCGCAAGCTCACTGGCCGCGATCTTTGCGGCGTAAACGTAACCCTGAACCTCGCAAAGCGCGATAGGCGCTTCGGCAGATGAGCCGTCTTTGTGAAAAACGGCATCGACGGAATCTTTCCAGCCCTGATGGATCAGACCGTGTTTGGTTTTACGCGCATATTCCACGAAACCATCACCGTCCGAATCGCCATAACGATCGATCCACTCAAGCGCCCGCTCGATGTTTGACCAAATCGATTGTACGAACGCGCGGTCGGCGGTGCGTTTGTGATATGCACCGGCGAGCAGAACAAACAGCGGCGTCGCGTCGATGCTGCCGTAATAGCGCTTAAACGGGACCTCTCCCAACGTGGCCATTTCATCCGCACGCATCTCGTGCAGCACCTTGCCAGGCTCTGCGTCCTGCTCCGGACTGTGTGCGTCGGCCTGGGTAGCTGCCAGGTACGCCAGAACGCCACGTGCGACAGAAGGATCAAACCACAGACATTGGAGCGCCGTAATGATTCCGTCTCGTCCGAATACCGTGCTAAACCACGGAACACCGGCGTATGGATAGGGGCCGTAAGGCGTTTCCGTTCGCATCATGTGGAGGTCAGCGAGCGAACGGTTCAGCCAATCGTTGAACTGTTCATTTCCCGTAAAAATCTGCGGCTCTCGGGCACGCACACGTTGCAGAGCACTCGCCGCCTCCTCCACAGCGGTTTCGTACTGAAGTGTGATCGAATTTGAGGAATCGCCATCGATTTCGCACGCAATTGCGCACCGGAAGCTGGCATCTTTTCCCGCTTCCAATCGGATTTGAAACATGGCGACCGATTCGTTCAGTCGCGTTGGAGGCGGATCGAACACGATCCGTGTTCGACGAATGCGATTGTCCAAACCTTCGTACCCAAGCACGAGCCCGTCCTTTCTAACCTGACTTTGCAAGCGACGGCCGCGACGTTCCCGGTTCATGCCGCGCACCTCGAAGATGTCTGCAAAATCAGCATCGAATTCGATCGCGAAGGAGACATCCACAGGTCCCCTTCCATAGTTGTGGATTCGAAGCCGCTCATGACAGGTTTTGTCCCAAAGAATCTTCGAGCGAAACACGTGCACGGTTCCTCGTGGGATCACCATCTCGCTGTCCCGCCACGTATCCGGGTTCGTAGCGTCCACCGCCATTACTGCGTTGTCTTCTCTGACCGTGGAACTGAGCAGCAGCGGGCGATCCTTTCCTAGTCTCAAGGTCAGCCGCGACAAAAAACGAGTATCCTGATAGTAAAGACCGAGTTCACCGGTCCCGAACGTCTCGATGTCGCCAAAACGGTCGAACACGGCAAAAGTATCTCCCTGTTTCAATACCCGAGCCCGAACATCGACGCGGGCCGACGACGAACGAATATAGAATTCGTTGCGGACACGGATGACTTCTCTGGCCATTATGCGCTCAGCTCCGAAATTCTTTGACTAAGTCCATTGGATAGAGTCACAAGCGCGCACATCAAGGCACGCTTGTCGGCTTAATAACCCTCGCGAACAACGTCGGTAGGCTTCTTATCTTCGCGTAGAGCGAGGAAAACGGGTGCACGCAATTTTCCGTCACGAGTCCACTCGGCGAATTTGATTTGGGCGACAAATTTTGGATTTACCCAGTCCATCTTTTTCATCATGGACGGCGTGATTCCTTGCACCCACTGCCCGTTTTGTTTCGAGGGAAGATCGACAAATGGACAATCATACCGCGCTTCCTTTTGGAGCTTCTTATACAACATCGATAATGACTTCGTCGTGAATCCAGTGCCGACTTTTCCAGCAAAGACCAGCTTGTTCTTATCGTAATAACCAACAAGAATTGCGCCAAAATGTTTGCGCGCTCCCTGCGGCGGCGTGTATCCGCCGATGACGAATTCTTGTTCCTGAACGCACTTGAGCTTGATCCAAACGCCGCTTCGGCGGCCAGGCTCGTAAACTGAGTTACGCTGTTTGCCGATGAGACCTTCGAGACCACGACGCTTCACTTCATCGAGAAGCGGTTCGGCGTCACGACCAATTGCTCCGGAGTAGCGGATCGGATCATCGGCATCGCCCGAGAGCTTTTCGAGCACGTTCTTTCGCGCTTCCAGTGGCAGGCCAACCAAGCCTTTACCGTCGAGCTGAAGTAGGTCGAACGCGTAGAAATAGACCGGACTTTTTCGCCCTTCCATTTCTAGCGCTTGCAGGAGTTGAAACGACGAACGGCCTTCGTCGTCGAGCGCAACTACTTCGCCATCGATCACGCACTCACGCGCAGCCAAATTCTTTATCGCCTCCACAATCTCCGGGAAACGCGCGCTCAAATCGTTTTGATTTCGCGACAGCAACGACACCTTTTTGTCGGCCCTGACCGCGATCAGGCGGATCCCGTCAAACTTCAATTCATAAATCCAATCACCCGTTGCCGGTGGTTTCTCGACCAGTTTCGCTTTCATCGGCTCGACGAAGTGCGCTTTCGCCGCCGGCAGATCTGACAACGACGCGATTGTAGGGCGGCCGCTCCGGCTGCCCAGCTGTACCGCGGGCAGGCGATGCGCCTGCCCTACAGCTTCATCTTTTACTTTTTTTTTAATCGCGTCACGAATGCGCGCCTTGAATTGCGATGTCGGGCTTTCGTCTTCCAAGCGATTGGATTGCCACTCCGCGTCGCGCGCATCGGCGATTTGCTTCATCGTGCGGCCGGTCTTCACCGATTGATCTTCGAGTTTTTTTGAAGGTGGCTTTGCGTCGTCGCCAGTCTTCAGAATCAGCCACTGATTTTTTTCACCATCGCGGCCGCGAATCCGCACAAGTGTCCATTCGCCTTTTGCTTTTTTGCCATCGAGAACTAGGTGAAGCTTGCCTTCGCGCAGCGATTTCAGCGGCTGTTCACCGAAAACGTAATACGTGCCGCGGTCCCAAACCATTACAGTGCCGCCTCCATATTGCCCTTCCGGAATGACCCCTTCGAAGTCTTCGTATTCAATCGGGTGATCTTCTACTTCCACGGCAAGATGTTTTTCGCCTCGTTTCCATGGCAGCCCTTTCGGTAGCGCCCATGATTTCAGCACGTCCTCCATCTCCAGGCGGAAATCGTAATGCAAACGTCGCGCAGCGTGCTTTTGAATGACGAAACACGACGCGCCTTTGATTTTTTTTGGCAATGGCTTGCCAGCCGGCTCAGCTGTCTTCTTAAAGTCGCGTTTCCGTTTGTATTCAGCCAATCCCATTCGAATAACTTAATCACGAATTGGCCGAATGGCACGCCACGACCGGAATGGCTATAACGTGCGCTGTCCCTTAGCGCATGAATTGGTGGAAGAGACCCGCGAATATCCGCTGAGGACAGCGGACGCTACAATGCCTAGCTTTCGCTCGGCAGCGGCTCACCGACCAAGTAGCGGACGAAGCGGCGGATTACGATGTTTTCCCCGAGCTCTGCGATCTTGGCACCGACCAAATCTTTGATGGTGACGTCAGGGTTCTTGATGAAAGCTTGTTCAAGCAAGCAAACGCTGCTGTAAAATTTTTCGAGTTTCCCTTCGACAATCCGTTCCGCAACGTTTTCTGGTTTGCCTTTTACCTGCGCTTTATAAATCTCGCGTTCGGCTTCGATAAGATTACCTGGAACGTCCGCGCGGCTCACATAAAGTGGATGCGCTGCAGCAATATGCAGCGTGATGTCTTTGACGAACTCGCGGAAATTTTCGTTCCGCGCCACAAAATCCGTTTCACAATTGACCTCTACCAGCACTCCGACTTTACCCTGCAGGTGAATGTAGGAAGCAACGATTCCCTCCTTCGTTACGCGCGCGGCTTTTTTGCCGGCACTCGCGATACCCTTGGTCCGCAAAATCGCTTCCGCCTTGGGCAGATCACCGCCGCTCTCAACAAGAGCGCGCTTGCAATCCATGAAGCCGGCATTGGTTTTTTCGCGGAGTTGCTTCACCAGTTGTGGGTCGATTTCTGTGGTTGCTTTCATTGAACGTTGAGCGTTCTGGGCTGGGCGGAGGACGTTTTCTTCCGCCTATGCGGAAACGCCGGCCATTTCTACCTGCTCGCGGATACGCGCTTCGTTGCTCGCCGAAACAATCGCGTCGACAAGCTTTTGCAAAATCACGCGGATAGCGCGAATCGCATCGTCGTTGCCGGCAATTGGGTAATCGATAATGTCGGGGTCCGCGTTAGTGTCCACAATGGCGACCACTGGTATCCCGAGGCGCCGCGCTTCGTTCACAGCTCCTTCGAGATTGCGTCGAAGCTTTGCCGCTTCGCGATTGAGCGCCGCCAATTCTTGTTTTCCCATCTTTTTGTATTCAGGCGACTGCTCAATCTCTTCGATGTATTTCAATCGACCGATGCTCTTGCGAATCGTCGCGAGGTTAGTCAGCGTCCCACCAAGCCAGCGCTGATTCACATAAAATTGACCGCAAGCCAGTGCTGCCTCTTTTATCGCCTCCTGCGCCTGCTTCTTACAGCCGACAAATAGAATTTTGCCGCCCCGGCGCGTCACCCCCTGGAGAAATTCCGTGGCCCGTCGCAGTTGCAAGACGGTCTCATCCAAATTGATGATGTAAATCTGATTGCGCTTTTCGAAGATGAAAGGTTTCATCTTTGGATTCCAACGCTTCGTCTGGTGTCCAAAATGGACGCCAGCTTCCAATAATTCAGGCACTAATTCTGTTGTATCTGCCATAAAAGAAATTCCCGAAAGGGAGCTTCCAGAGCGGGACGTTGAACATGCTACAGCCCCCGCTAACGCGCAACCTGAAATTCGACGTTCCGCGACGAAGCATAACATCGGAGCAGGCGACCTGCTGCGGGAGGGTTGCTCGTCTTCGACGCACGATCGGGATCCCAGCAGAGAAAACGGCGCTAACCCGACGTTAGTGAGCGTTTCTCGGCGTATCTTGCGAGAATCCAGCAGAAATCCGAAAGCCGATTGAGGTAACGCAGAATCTCCGGATTAAACTCCTCCTCTCCTGAGCTGAATGCGGTGATGTGCCGCTCTGCGCGCCGGCATGATGTTCGGGCAAAATCGAGAGCCGCAGAAACTTTGGCTCCGCCGGGAATCACCCAGTCCTTGGGGTAAAGCGATTTGTCTTTCTCGAGCTCGAAAATGGCCACTGTTATCCTGTCAACCATCTCCGCTGTGGTGAGCTGAAAGCCATCTTTGACGTAACGTTCACGGTCGCGAGGCGCGGTTGCCAGTTCGCCCATGACAACGATCAGATCCTTTTGTGCAGTGAAAATTTCGTCCGAAATGAACTTGTCAGTTGAAAGGGACCGAGCGAGACCAAGCGCGGCGGTCAGCTCATCGATACAGCCGTAAGCATCAACGCGCGGATCGGCTTTCGAAAGGCGCCGCCCATACATCAACGACGTTTCGCCTTTGTCACCTGTCTTAGTGACGATCGACACGCGCTAAATTGTAGGGGGTTTCTGCGAAACGCCAATTCAGTAATCGCGCCTGACACAGACGCCCTACAAAAACTGTCGCATTTATCCGATGGCTGGCTGCTGCTCAGCTTCTTCCATTACGGGCGCGCCAATGGGCTCCCCTTTTTCAACCAGCTTGATCTGGCGATGTTCTGGGAACCCAGTCCCAGCCGGGATTAAGTGACCCATGATCACGTTTTCCTTGAAACCACGCAGCTTGTCGACTTTCCCAAGCGTAGCCGCTTCCGTGAGCACGCGTGTCGTATCTTGGAAGGAGGCGGCGGAAATAAAGCTGTCGGTTTCAAGCGACGCTTTCGTGATGCCTAGCAGCACAGGAACGGCCTCCGCCGGTTTGCCACCTTTCTCGACTACCTTCTTGTTTTCCTCTTCGAAGTCGAGTTTGTCGACCTGGTCGCCCCAGAGTAATGATGTGTCACCCGGATCGGTGATCTTCACCTTCCGCAACATTTGGCGCACGATGATCTCAATGTGCTTGTCGTTGATCTCCACGCCTTGCAGTCGGTAGACCTCCTGCACTTCATTAACTAAATGCTCCTGCAATTCCTGTGGACCGCAGACTTCCAAAATCTCGTGCGGCACGATTGGACCTTCGGTGAGTTGCTGACCCTTCTTCACGAAATCGCCTTTGAACACGATGATGTGCTTGGTGAGTGGGATCAGATGCTCTTCTTCGGCTCCCGTCTCTGGATCTTTTAGAATCAGCCGTCGTTTTCCGCGAATGGTTCCGCCCATCTCGGTGACGATTCCATCTATCTTCGCAATCTCAGCAGCGTCCTTCGGACGACGGGCCTCGAATAATTCCGCCACCCGCGGCAGACCTCCTGTGATGTCTTTTGTCTTTGCAACCTTGCGCGGCGTCTTTGCCAGCAGCGCGCCGGCGCGCACTTTCTGGCCTTCCTCCACAATTACGTGAGCGCCGGCCGGAATGGAGTAACTCGCAAGCACTTCTTTTTTGTCATCCACGATGACGATCTGCGGGTGCAAATCCTCCTTGTGCTCGATGATTACAGTCCCCATGAGGCCGGTCGCTTCGTCGACGTCGCGTTTGATCGTAACTCCGGCAATCATGTCGCGAAATTCGATCTTGCCGCCTTTATCGGTGAGAATCGGCACGTTATAAGGGTCCCATTGCACAAACGTCTCGCTCTTCTTAACCGTAGCTCCATCGGCTTTGGAGATCATCGAGCCGATCACCACGTTGTAACGCTCAAGCTCCCGTCCCTCGGCATTATGCACACTGATTGAGCCGTTCTTGTTCAGAACAATCCAACTGCCGTCGAGCGCCTGTACCGTGCGCAGATCGTTAAACTGGACCGTGCCATCGTTCTTCGCTTTGATGATCGGTTGCTTAAACGTCTGGCTCGCCGTGCCACCAATGTGAAATGTCCGCATCGTCAATTGAGTGCCAGGCTCGCCGATGGATTGCGCCGCGATAATCCCCACAGCTTCGCCAAGCTTAACGAACTGACCGGTAGCGAGGTTGCGCCCATAACACATCGCGCATACTCCACGGCCACACTCGCAGGTAAGAACTGAGCGAATTTTCAAACTTTCCACGCCTACTCGCTGAAGTTCTGCCGCGATCTTTTCATCGATAAACTGGTTTGCTTTGACGATTTTTCTCTTCTTCTCGACCGGATCGGCAATTGTCTCGCAACTGACGCGCCCGATAATGCGCTGCCCAAGATCAACTACTTCCTCGTCCCCTTCATAAATTGAGCGAACAATAATGCCGTTCACCGTGCCACAGTCTTGTTCGTTGATGATCACGTCCTGTGCCGCGTCCACCAGCTTGCGCGTCAGATAGCCGGAGTCGGCAGTCTTGAGCGCAGTATCGGCAAGACCTTTACGAGCGCCGTGAGTGGAAATGAAGTACTCGAGCACGCTGAGCCCTTCGCGGAAGTTCGACGTAATCGGGCGCTCGATGATTTCACCTGACGGCTTGGCCATCAGACCGCGCATGCCTGCGAGCTGACGCACCTGCTGGCGATTGCCTCGCGCGCCGGAGTCGACCATCAGATAGACTGGATTCAACTCCTTTCGCCCCTCGTTGTGCTCAAGCGTGCGGAACAGTCCGCTGGAGATTTCGTCGCCGGCGTGCGTCCAGATATCGATCACCTTGTTGTAACGCTCGCCATCGGTGATAATACCTCTGCGATATTGCTGCTCCACCTGCCGAATCTGCTTGTAGGCATTTTCAAGCTCTGTCTGCTTCTCTTTCGGAATGATCATGTCTGAAATCCCGATCGAGATACCGGCCTTCGTTGCTTCTGCGAAACCGAGCTCCTTTAATTTATCCAGAGTCGCCACTGTTTCCGCCGGGCCGGCGATTTGGTAACAGCGCCAGATAATGTCGCTGAGCTGCTTTTTGCCGGCAGGCCTGTTGAAGAATCCAAGTTGGCTCGGCCAAATCTCATTGAAAATCACGCGACCTGGAGTGGTCTCGATGGTTTTCGCCTCTGCATTGCCGTAGATGGTTTTTCTCCCAAAATCGCGGTTCTTGATGCGGATCCGGTCGTGCGTGCGAACGCTGCCCTCGCCCACGGCGAATTCCACTTCGGCTGCATCAGTGAAGAGCGGAAGCCGTTGGCCGTCCTTACCATGACCTCGGGGATTTTGGGTGAGGTAGTAACAGCCGAGCGTGATGTCCTGGGAAGGCGTCGTAATGGGCTTGCCGCTGGACGGAGAGAAAATGTTGTTCGGAGCGAGCATGAGCATGCGCGCTTCCATTTGCGCCTCAACTGAGAGCGGTACATGCACCGCCATTTGGTCTCCGTCGAAGTCCGCGTTGTAAGCGGTGCAAACGAGCGGATGAATGCGGATGGCTTCGCCCTCAATCAATTGGGGTTCAAAAGCCTGAATCGACAGTCGATGCAAAGTGGGCGCTCGATTCAGCAACACCGGATGACCCTTGGTTACTTCCTCGAGAATGTCCCAGACCTCCGGCGTCTGGCGCTCAATCATCTTCTTTGCGCTACGCACGGTGTGGACGTAACCAAGGTCTTTCAGCCTGCGGATGATAAACGGCTCAAAAAGCACGAGCGCCATCTTCTTCGGCAAGCCGCACTGATGCAGCTTGAGCTCCGGACCGATGACAATCACGGAGCGACCTGAGTAATCGACACGCTTACCCAGCAAGTTTTGGCGGAAACGGCCGCCTTTGCCCTTGAGCATGTCGCTCAGCGATTTGAGAGGCCGATTACCCGCGCCTGTGACGGCGCGACCATGTCTGCCGTTATCGAATAAAGCGTCCACGGCTTCCTGCAACATCCGCTTTTCATTGCGGATGATGACGTCCGGCGTTTTAAGCAGCAGAAGGTTTTTGAGCCGATTGTTACGATTGATAACACGGCGGTAAAGGTCGTTCAGATCCGACGTCGCGAAACGCCCGCCTTCCAGCGGCACCAAAGGACGCAAATCCGGCGGAATAACCGGCAATACGTCGAGAATCATCCACTCCGGGCGCGCATGTGAATTCTGGAATCCTTGAACGAGCTTGAGACGCTTGGCCAGTTTTTTACGAATCTGCTTGCTCTTGGTGGCGGCCATCGCTTTCTCCAGCTCTTTGTTGAGCTTGTTAAGGTCGATCTCGGCCAGAAGTTTCCTGATTGCTTCAGCGCCCATCCCGGCTACAAAATCTTCGCCGTATTGCTCCTGCGCCTCGCGATATTCGACTTCATTAAGCAACTGCGTTTTTTGCAACGGTGTCTTGCCCGGATCAATTACGATGTAATCCTCGTAGTAAATGACGCGCTCGAGCTGACGCGCGCTCATGTCGAGCATAAGTCCGATGCGCGAGGGCATGCACTTGTAAAACCAGATGTGCGAAACGGGCACTGCTAATTCGATGTGGCCCATCCGTTCGCGACGCACACGTGCCAGGGTGACTTCCACGCCACACCGGTCACAGATCACGCCTTTGTGTTTAATGCGCTTGTATTTTCCGCAGGAGCACTCCCAATCTCGCGTCGGCCCAAAAATGCGTTCGCAGAAAAGGCCGCCCTTCTCCGGCTTGAAAGTGCGGTAATTAATTGTCTCTGGATTTTTGACTTCGCCCTTGCTCCACGACCGCATGGTGTCGCTCGAAGCGACACCGATCGCGACCTGATCAAAACCCACGGGGCGCTCTTCGCCCACTAACTCACGCCAGGAATGTTCGTTCATGATTTGTCCAAATGAATTGTGAATTGAAAATTATGCCACGCTTTCCAGAAAGGTGGGCGCTTGCCCACCAACCTTCACGTCCAGACCGAGGCTTTGCATTTCCTTAATCAAGACGTTGAACGACTCGGGTGTACCCGCTTCCAGTGAGTTATCACCTTTCACGATCGACTCGTAAATGCGAGTTCGCCCCTGTACATCGTCGGATTTAACTGTTAGCAGCTCCTGTAAAGTGTAGGCGGCACCGTACGCTTCAAGAGCCCAGACCTCCATTTCGCCAAAGCGTTGGCCACCGTATTGTGCTTTGCCGCCGAGCGGCTGTTGGGTAACAAGCGAATACGGTCCTACAGCCCGGGCGTGAATCTTGTCCGCCACAAGGTGGCCTAGTTTCATCATGTAGATGTAGCCAACCACCACTTCCTGATCGAAACGATCACCAGTCCGCCCGTCGAACAGGCGTGCTTTGCCGCTTTCCTTCACCCAGCTGAAGCCCTCCTTCTTCGTCGCGTCGTGTAGGTACTCGCGAATCTGTTTTTCCTTGATACCGTCGAATACCGGAGTAGCGACTTTGAATCCGAGCGCCTTTGCAGCAACTCCGAGGTGTGTTTCCAAAACTTGTCCCACATTCATACGGCTCGGAACACCCAATGGATTTAGGACGATTTCGACCGGCGTTCCGTCAGCGAGGAAAGGCATGTCTTCTTCAGGCACAATCCGGGCAACCACGCCTTTGTTACCGTGGCGTCCAGCCATCTTATCGCCGACACTTAGCTTTCGCTTGCTCGCGATATAGACCTTGACCTGCTTGATGATCCCAGGATCGATGTCGTCACCGCTCTCGACGCGATCTGTTGCGCGATCGCGCTCGAGCTCGAGCTCTGCGAACTTATGCTCATAAGAGCCAATGATTTCGCGGATCCTGTTGCGGATCGGACTCGGATCGATCTCGATGTGATCGTGCGCCGTCGCCAGCTTTCGCAACAGTGTCTTGGTGATTTTGCGATTGGCCGGGATAATGATCTCACCATTCTTGGCGTTTACGACATCAAGAGGGACCTTTTCGCCCAGCAGGACATTCGAAAGTGAATCGGTCAACTGTTCAATGAGCGCCTCTTTCTTGCGCTTATGTTCTTCGCTGATGGTCTTGAGCTGCCGCCTGGTTTCCGACGGCGTAAGTTTTTCGCGTGAAACTTCGCGACGGGACGAGACCTTTACATCCATCACGATTCCGTAGGTGCCGGACGGGACGGTCAGCGACGTGTCCTTCACGTCCGCCGCTTTTTCGCCAAAAATCGCCCGAAGCAGGCGTTCTTCGGGGGCCAATTCCGTCTCGCTTTTCGGCGTAATTTTTCCAACGAGAATATCACCCGGCTTAACTTCCGCACCGACCCGCACTACGCCATCCGGACCGAGGTTGCGTAAAGCTTCTTCGCTGACATTCGGGATGTCGCGCGTAATTTCCTCCGGACCAAGCTTGGTGTCGCGCGCGCCGATCTCGAATTCATCGATGTGGATGGAAGTGTAAACGTCCTCCTTCACCACTTTTTCCGAGATCATAATGGCATCTTCGAAATTGTATCCGTTCCAGGGCATGAACGCGACGAGCACATTGCGTCCCAGTGCGAGCTCGCCGTGATCGGTGTTTGGACCGTCAGCGATGACTTGACCGCGTTTCACGTGCTGGCCTTTGCGCACGATCGGCTTCTGATTCACGCACGTGCCGGCGTTTGACCGCATGAATTTACGGAGCTCGTAGACGTAAATCCCAGCTTCCGGGTCCGTCTTAAGCTTCCTTTTACTCTCAGGCAGGTGGCCGTCCTTGGTGACAACGATTTGATCCGCAGCGACCGAAGCGACCTTACCGCTGTCGGTGGCCAAAACAACCGCGTACGAGTCTCGCGCAACTTTTTCTTCCAGCCCAGTGCCTACCAGCGGCGCCTCGGAAACGACCAGCGGCACACCCTGGCGTTGCATGTTGGAACCCATAAGCGCCCGGTTTGCATCGTCGTGTTCAAGGAACGGAATGAGGCCCGCTGCTACTGACACAAGCTGTTTCGGCGAGACATCCATGTAGTTCACCTTTGCTGGGTCGACCTCAAGAAAGTCGCCACGGTACCGCACCGAAACTTTTTCCCCCGTGAAATGTCCGCGTCCATCCACGGGAGCATTCGCTTGCGCTACAAGGAAGTTCTCTTCGCGATCGGCTGTCAGATATTCGATCCCGTCAGTCACTCGACCCTTTTCCACTTTCCGGTAAGGCGTCTCGATAAACCCAAACTCATTGATCCGGGCAAAAGTGCTCATCGAGCTAATCAACCCAATGTTCGGCCCTTCTGGCGTCTCGATGGGACAAATACGCCCATAGTGCGAAGGGTGAACGTCACGCACCTCGAAACCGGCACGCTCACGGCTGAGACCGCCGGGCCCAAGAGCAGACAAGCGCCGCTTGTGCGTCAATTCCGCGAGCGGATTCGTTTGGTCCATGAATTGTGATAGCTGCGAGCGGCCAAAGAAATCACGAATCACCGCGCTGAGCGCTTTTGGATTAATCAGCTTCTGCGGCGTCATTCCATCAACGTTGATGTCGAACAATGTCATACGCTCTTTGACGAGACGCTCGGTGCGAGCAAGACCGACGCGGCATTGATTCGCGAGTAATTCGCCTACCGTGCGCACACGCCTGCTCCCCAGATGATCGATATCGTCCAGCGTGCCTTCGCCTCGCCTTAAATTGATCAAATACTTGATCGCTGCGATGAAATCTTTGTCTGTCAGAATACGTTCTGTGGGATCGACATTGATACCGAGTTTCTGATTGATCTTGTAGCGACCGACACGGCCAAGATCGTATTTTTTTGGATCGAAGAAAAGTCTTTTGAGCAAGGCGCGGGCGTTCGCCACCGTTGGCGGATCGCCGGGGCGAAGACGGCGGTAGATGTCCTTGAGCGCCTCTTCCTGATCGTGCGCCGGGTCTTTCCTCAGCGCCTTGACGATTGTGTCATCGTTCGAGATGTCGATGACTTTCACCTCGTGAACCTTGAGCGCGATGATCTGGCGGATCGTCGCTAAGGTTAGCGGTTCGAACGCGCGAGCAACCGTCACCTCGCCGTCACGGATTTCCGCAGTCAGCACTTTGGTGGCCAGCTTCTCTTCATCCATCTTATCGCTTAGCTTCAGGGTCTCGATGTTGTAAAAGAGTTTGATCACCTCTTCGTCAGAGCCGTAGCCGAGAGCGCGCAGGAACGTAGTGGCCAAAAACTTCCGGCGCCGCTTGCGGCGATCGAGATAAATGTAAAGGAGATCTGCCGTATCAAATTGCACCTCAATCCACGAACCCCGATCCGGAATGATCCGGAAACTGTAGAGCACTTTGCCATTGACGTGCACGGTTGATTCGAACGCAATACCCGGCGAGCGGTGCAGCTGGCTTACCACCACCCGCTCCGCGCCATTAATGACGAAAGTGCCTTGAGGTGTCATCAGCGGGATTTCGCCCATGTACACCTTCTCTTCCTTGGTGCCTTTTTCTTCTCGCAACTGGAAGGTGACATGCAAAGGCGCGCTGTACGTCTGGCCTTCCCGTTGCGCTTCCAGAGCCGCCAGCTTCGGCTCACCGATGTCATAGTGACTGAAATCGAGAACGGCTTTCTCGTCGTAGCTTTCAATCGGGAAAACCTCCCTAAAAACAGCCTGGAGTCCCTGGTTCTTGCGCTTCGAATAGGGGACATCCTTTTGGAGGAAATCGACGTATGAATTGGCCTGAACCTCAATCAGATTTGGCGGTTCAATGCCTTCCTTAATACTTCCAAAGTAAATGCGTTCAGACATAGTCTCTAAGATTAAGAGCTAAAACCTCGCAGCGACACCCCAACTGCAGCCGACTTGGGCAAGATTTTATCAGTTCAGCGACGAGCGAAGGGCACAAAAATGACACCGAAACGGCGCGTTGTCAAATCGACGACCTGCCGTTTCACTGCCAGTAATGTGTTTTGCCTTTTAGCGCCGTTAAAAATACGTCTACCTAGCTTTAACCAATCACGACTTTACTCCAAATCGGTCGCTGCGCAACCAATTCGTGCCGCGATGAGCTTTCAAAGTGGACTATTTATTTGATTTCAACCTTCGCGCCCGCAGCCTCGATCTTTTTCTTGATCTCGTCTGCCTCCTGCTTCGTCACACCTTCTTTTATTGTTTTGGGTGCTCCTTCAACCAGCGCCTTTGCTTCCGCCAGGCCGAGCCCAGGGACTGCGCCACGGACTTCTTTGATCACAGCGATTTTGTTGGCGCCCATTTCGGTCAGGATCACATCAAACGTCGTCTTTTCCTCAGCCGCTGGAGCCGCCGCTGCACCGGGAGCGCCTGCAACTGGACCCGCCGCCACTGCTACGGGTGCGGCCGCGCTCACACCCCATTTTTCCTCAAGCTGCTTGACCAATCCAGCAATCTCCAGCACCGACAGGTTGCTGAGTTGCTCCACTAACTTTTCTGTATCTGCCATTTTGTTTTTTCCTCCAATTGCCGCCTCTGAAAGCTTCCAGAGAATTACGATCGACAGCCGCCGATCCGGTCAGTTTTCGTTTTTTTGTAGAGCAACTCCGAAATGTTCGGCGCTGCCAAGGCAGGCGATGCGCCTGCCCTACAAAGTTTACGTCGCTGGCGCTCCCTCCTTTTCAGCCTTCGCTTTCAGTAACCGCGCCAGTGCCGAAGCCGGCTCGTTCAAAAGGCGAACGAGACGTGTCGCCGGAGACAAAAACAATCCCAGCAATTGCGCCTGCAAGGTTTCGCGCGGCGGCAATTCTGCCAATGTCTCCAATTCCGCAGTCGAAAGGACAGCGCGATCAATGAAGCCAATTCTTACAGCCGCGATTTTGAATTCGGTCGCAAACGTTTTAAAGATTTTGGCCACCGGTGCCACATCGTTTTCTCCTGTGACAATTGCCGTCTGCCCAACCAATTGATCACTGACGTCTGGAAAACCGGAATCGGCCATGGCGCGTTTGAGGAAATTGTTTTTGACGACGTGCATTTCCGCCCCTGTTGGCGCCAGCCGGCTGCGCAACTCGCTGAAATCGGCAACCTTCATGCGCTGGTAATCGGTCACGATCACAAACGGCGAGCGTTTCAGCTTCTCAGACAAATCTGAAACGATGTTGGTTTTTTCCGGTCGCATTTTGTTCGAGGTCAGGTGCGTTCCCTAAGCATTCAAATACGGCGTCGGATCGACGCGAACTCCCGGTGACATAGTCGCACTGATTGTCACGCCTTCAAGGTAGCGGCCTTTAGCTGTCGCCGGACGAGCCCGGACAACGGCTTCGATCACTGCATTTCCATTTTCTACCAGAGCGTTTTCGTCAAATGAAAACTTTCCGACAGGTACCGCGACGTTGCCGTTTTTGTCGAGCTTGAATTCCACGCGGCCCGCCTTCACCTCTTGCACAGCTTTGGCAGTATCGTCAGTCACCGTACCGGTTCTGGGATTCGGCATTAGCCCGCGTGGACCAAGTACTTTCCCAAGCTTGCGCACCTCTGCCATTGCTGCAGGTGTAGCAATCGCCACATCAAAATCCTGGAACCCTTCCTGGCATTTTTGAATCAAGTCCTTCATCCCGATAAATTCCGCGCCTGCTTCTTTCGCTGCGCGCGCAGCCTCGCCTTCTGCGAACACCAGCACGCGAACCTGCTTTCCACTGCCATGGGGAAGCGGGCAGGTCCCACGCACCATCTGGTCGGACTGTTTGGGATCAACCCCGAGTCTGAATGAAACTGTCACAGTCTGATCAAATTTTGTCGGCGAAAATTTCTTCAGCGTCGAGACAGCATCGGCAAGATTGTAGGTCTTGCTTCGGTCGATCTGCTCGGCGGCGGCGCGATAACGTTTGCTTCGATTTCTTTGCATTTCCTGTGCAGTTCAAATGCCCGGTCACTCGCTCTAGCAACAAGGCTCCTGCTTAAATTGTCCGATGCAATTCAGCGACGGAGCACAGAAACTAGCGGCTATTTTCGCGCTGTCAAAATCTCGTGCGAACAAATCGCAGTGAATGCCTCAATCACCCCCAGTTGTGACATCTGGCGACTTCGTTGCTTCGGCAGCTTTTTGCGCTGTGGGTGGGCCCTGACGAATGATCTTGCCTTCCTTCATGACGAAGGAAACGCGCGCGGTCGCAGTTATGTCGGTAGTCGGATCACCCGGCACGGCAATGACATCGGCCAGTTTCCCTTTTTCCAGTGTGCCGAGTTTTTGAGCGACACCGAAGAGCTCGGCGTCGTTTGTAGTCGCCGATTTTAGCGCGTCGATCGGCGACATGCCAAGATCGACCATCAGCTTAAATTCCTTTGCGTTTTCCCCATGCGGATAGACCGCTGCGTCTGTTCCAAATGAAATCTTAACGCCCATCTTCACGGCATTGCGAAACATTTCCGAGCGCGCATTGAAGGCCGCTTTGGCTTTCTCCTGCAAGGCAGCCGGATAATTCGCCAGCTTGCCCATGATCCACTCCGATGCCATCAACGTGGGCGTCAGATATGTGCCTTTCTTCTTCATCATTGCGAGCGTTTCTGGTTTCATAAAGGAACCGTGTTCGATGGAATCGACGCCGGCCTCAATCGCTTCGCGCGCGGCTTGATCACCATGACAATGCACCGCCACTTTTCTGCGCAACCGGTGCGATTCATCGACGAGCGCCACCATTTCCGCCGGCGTTAATTGCGGAGTATCCACTTCATCGGCGAGTGAGAGTACGCCGCCAGAAACTGCGGCCTTAATCACATCTGCACCATTCTTCACCTCGAACCGAACCGCCTTTCGGATTTCATCAGGACCATTCGCAATTCCATCAGTGTAATCTGGCTCGCGTCCGAAAAGAAAATCACGAAACCCGCTCGTAGGATCGAAATGACCACCGGTGGCGCCGATTCCTTTCGTAGCGACCAGCATTCGTGGACCGACGATCGTCCCTTTGTTGATCGAATTGCGCAGTGCCACGTCGACAAATTCGCGGCTGGCAACAAAACGACTGCCCAAGTCGCGCACGGTTGTGAATCCCGCTTCAACAGTCGCGCGTGCAAACATCGTCGCGCGAATCGCCTGCTCGGAAACGTTCAGATCAAGTTCTTGCAGTCGACGCTCATTGTAATTACCGGAGTAATCGGCGGTCAGATGTGTGTGCGCATCCATGAAGCCGGGGGAAAGTGTTGCGTCTCCGAGATCGATCACTTGCGCGCCGCTTGGGAGCGGCAGGTTACTTCCCGCATCGACAATTTTGTCACCGCGCACGATCACCACGCCGTTTTGCAGGAGTGAACTCGATCTGCCGTCGAACAGCCGCGCCGCTTTCAGCGCGATTGTTTCATCGGCCGCGTGCGCCGATATCCCGAAAGACAGCAAAACCAAAAGGACACGAGACGTGATTTTCATTCCGCTGGTCTAGAAGCAATCCTCCAAGCTCGCAAGTAGGGAATATGCAAGAGTGCCACCCCAATCCCAAAATAATGCTAGGGAGTTCGCAGTTTCGCTGTGCTTTCCGCGAGTCCTTCTCGCGCCGCAGTGAGTCTGGGATTCAGTGCGAGCGCCTCCTTGAAGACAGCAATCGCGCGCTCGTGTTGATTGAACAGCGCGAGATAGCGTCCTCGGTTGATGAGCATGGTTGTGTATGTGGGCAACACCTTGAGCTCAACCACGTCGTCGTTCTCAAACTGCAGCGTCCCATCAGCCAAACCGCGGGTCTGCAGCTCTGGTTCTGGCGAATCTTGAAAAGTTGAGTCGGTCGCAAGTTCAAAAACGAGGCCCTGCGGAACAAGTTGATAGTTTTGGGTAATCCACTTTGTCGCCTGACCATTGCTTGAATCCCCGGCTAATAAATCATTCGTGATGTAAGCCGGCGCGACCGAACGTTCCTGGGTCACAATTGACCGGACCATCTCGAAAAATGCCTCGCTGATCGTTTGAGTAAGCCGCTCGTTCCCCGCGAACGCTCCCGGATCGCGCTCCCATTGTTTGAGGAGCTCAACAAATCGGTCAATCTTCTCACGCGATCGCTCGACCAGATCGGGATGAGCGCGCTTCAGGTAATCAAAATACCACGAGCGACGCAGCAGATTAAGATCAATCACCTTCGCATCCCTCCGGCGGTGTTCAATTTCCTGCACGTAGAACATCGGGGAGACGACTTGCCAGTCTTGCGTTACTAAAAGTCCATCCGGCCCGACCGTGCTCAGGAGATTCTCAGCGTAATCGTGCGCAATGAAGTAATGCCTGCGATTGTTGAACGGCAAGTTCGCGGCAAAGGCCGTCGCAAACACGAGCAACAGAGCAATTGCCGCGACCCAGTACGGTTTGTTTGCCGCCGTCGATTTGGAGAAATTCATCTGGATTAACCAACGGATGCCGAGGCCGGCAGCGATCGCGATCGAGATGAATACCGGCAAATAGTACGCATCCTTGTCTTCAGCAATTTGGTAGCTGAGGTCGTAAGCCAGATTCGAAATCACAACAATCGAGAGAAACCAAAAGCTCGTGCGGTCGGTTTTGTAGGCGTTGGTGAAACCCGCAAAAGCCAGGACCACTGCCACGGGCAGCCACGCAGGCCCGAATTCGCGCAACGCCATTCGGCAGAATTCCACAAACTGCGTTCCCACTACGTTTGGCGTAAACGAGAGGAACACCCGATACTGCCGGCCGGTAATATGCCACCAGATTTCTTGCAGCGAGCGCGGATTACCCCAGTTGATAACAGGCGAATGCGACGCCGCAATTGGCAAATAAGCATAAACAGCTACGAGCGCGCCGATGGAAATTAGCGCAGCGTACAAGAGTCGACGACTTGTAAAAAATCGCAGCCCCTGTGTCCTCCAAACAATGACGGCCACAGCTGGAAGCGTCAGGCCCACGGTCACATGGTGATCGCCCAGTGCCAACCCAAAGACCGCCGCCGCAGTGTAAAGCCAGCCGTCGTGCTTCGTGATCGCCGTTTTGGTGTCACTTCGCTCTGCGACGATGCATCGCCGCCACCGAAGCATCAGAAAAAAAACAGTCAGGATCAGCAGCGTGTTTAAAGTGTAAACCTCGGTGATCGTTGCGTACGACCAAAGGGTTCGAGAAAAGGTCATGAGCAAGCCCGCACCCAGTGCCGGCGCCAAGATCAAAAGATGGCTGATGCCTGAATCACCACTGCTTTTTCTCTGTTGCGCACCTCTTTTTTTCGAAGTCGCCACAGATGAAGCGGTGATCCCTAACTCTGCCACAACGAGAGTGAGCACCGCGGAAGCAAGCGCCGCGAAAAGGGCGGACGAAAAATTGATCCGCACCGCGACGTTTCCGAAGGGCACGAGCGATGCGAGATGCGCGAGCATGACCCAGAGAGGAAAGCCAGGCGGATGCGCAACACCAAGCCCTTGAGCGACGACAATCAGTTCGCCGCTGTCCACCAGCGTAACCGTCGGCGCAAGGGTCCAGATATAAACAACGAGTGCAGCAAGAAATACTGCGGCAGCGCAGAGCAACTCTGCTGGAGACCAAGAAATTGTCCTTGCATTCGCCTCGCGCACGGGCTTTGACGCGGTCCTTGGCGTCATCTCCTTTTGAGATTGTGTGTGGCTCGAGGCTCGGCGCGCCATTTGCGTATCGTCTCGTAAACTGGCTTTGCTGCAAACCATGAAAGCGATGCGAGGACGCATCGCACTCCGAAAGCACTTCGTGCGAAGTTCACCAAAAGCCTCCATTTCATTTTGCGACCGCTTTGGGAGTGCGCGCGCGTCCTCGCGCCGCTTTTTAGCCGGTGAAAGAACCCTTGTCTCCGTCCGGGCGCTTCGCTTCAATTGCCGCGACATGAAACAGTCGATCCTAGTTGTAGCGCTGTACACGGCCCTCGTCACAAACATCATTGCGCAATCTCCTACGCCAGCGCCATCCCCCGCAAAACCGCCTACGGATTATGATCTACAATGGGGCGTTAAGATCCCGATGCGCGACAAGATCCAACTGAACGCGACATTGTATTTGCCGAAAACCCCTGATGGCTCTTCTTCGAAGACGCCGGTGATCTTTACGCTGACGCCTTACATTTCAGACACCTACCACGCCCGTGGCGCCTACTTCGCATCGCATGGTTACGTTTTCGCGCTCGTCGATGTACGCGGCCGTGGAAATTCCAGCGGCGAATTCGAACCATTTGCCAATGAGCCGCGCGACGGACACGACGTTGTCGAATGGCTGGCGAAGCAACCGTTTTGCGACGGCAAGGTCGCGATGTGGGGCGGTTCGTACGCGGGGTTCGATCAATGGGCCACCGCGAAGGAATTCCCGCCGCATCTGGCGACGATTGTTCCGGCTGCGGCCGCCCATCCGGGCCTCGATTATCCCTCTTATAACAACATTGGACTGACTTATGACATGCAATGGTTCACGCTCACCAGCGGTCACACGGCACAGGACCACCTTTTTGGCGATCAAAAATTCTGGCGCACAAAATTTCTGGACGCTTACAAGAAGCACATCCCTTTTAAATCGCTCGATTCATTTGTGGGAAATCCATCGGTTAATTTTCAGCGTATTCTCAAGCACCCAATGGCCGACGTGTACTACGACGCGATGCTGCCGACGAGTGATCAGTTTAAAAAGATCACGCTGCCAATTTTGACAATCACGGGCCAATACGATGGCGATGAACTGGGCGCGCTTTCCTATTATCGGGACCATCTCGCAAATGCGTCTCCGGAAACTCGGGCGAAACATTTTTTGATCATCGGCCCATGGGACCATGCCGGCACGCGCACGCCTACGGATGAAGTCGGCGGTGTAAAGTTTGGTCCCGGAGGAATGGTCGATTTAAACGATCTGCACCGCCAGTGGTACGACTGGACCTTGAAAACGGGACCAAAGCCGGCATTCCTCAAAAATCAGGTCGCGTATTATTTACTCGCAACAGGCAATTCCGGCGCGAACGGCGAATGGAAATACGCCGATAACTTTGAGACGCTAGTTGCAAATCCAAAAACGTTTTATCTCGAAACAGGACCGGTTCTGGGAAACGACGCCTTTGGTTCAGGATCTTTGCATCCAACTCGGCCAAAAGAGGGCGTCGGCATGATTCCGCCCGGCAAATTCACTTACGATCCACTCGATACAATCCGCGGCGAGAACGTCGAGGGCACCGATCCGAAAGAAAAAACCGCCGCACTCGATCAGACTTTCGCGTTGAGCATCGGCAAGGACGGATTGGTCTATCACACTGAGCCGCTACCGAGTGAAACGCCATTGGTCGGTTGTCCGGCGCTGACGTTGTGGTTGTCCATCGACACGCCAGATGTCGATCTCGAGTGCGATCTGTACGAAATTCAACCGGACGGCACCAGCATCGCGCTTTGGAGCGACCAGCGCCGGCTGCGCTATCGCGAGTCATTGCGCGAACCAAAGCTCGTTAAACCGGGCGAGATCGTAAGATGCGATTTTAATCCGGGATTGTTCATCGCGCGACGTTTGATGAAAGGCAGCCGACTGCGCCTGATTGTCACCGCCGTGAATTCAATTTTTTGGCAAAAGAATTATTGTGCCGGCGGAGTCGTTGCAGAAGAAACGGCGAAAGACGCGCGCACCTGTCACGTTCAGATCTATCACGACGCAGAGCACGCCAGCCTGATCCAATTGCCAGTCCGCGAGCCGGCGACTTTGCAACAATAACAAACTGATGGCGAGAAAGATTCGTGTCGGAATACTGTTCGGCGGCCGCTCAGCCGAGCATGAAGTCTCCCTCCAGTCGGCGAAGAATATCATCGACGCGATTGATTCGAAGAAATACGAGGTCGTATTGATCGGGATCGACAAAAAGGGCCGATGGCATCTCAGTGAAGGCTCTCGATTGCTGCTGCCGGCAGTTGAATCCGGGTTGCCCGAGCTGCCGGACAAAGGCGAAAATCTCGCGCTCGTTCCCGGGAAACAAGAAGACCAATTGGTGGCGTTTTCTGGACAGCAGAAGCTCGGCCGCCTGGACGTGATTTTCCCTGTGTTGCACGGCCCCTTCGGCGAGGACGGCACCGTCCAGGGACTGTTGAAGCTCGCTAATATCGCGTTCGTCGGGGCCGGCGTGCTCGGCTCAGCCGTTGGCATGGACAAGGACGTCATGAAGCGATTGCTAAGGGATGCCGGCATTCCCATTGGCCGATTCATCACAGTCAATAGATATTCCTCCAAGGAAATCAGTTTCGAAGACGCGCGCGGGGAACTCGGTTTGCCGCTTTTCGTGAAACCGGCAAACTTGGGCTCATCGGTCGGCATTCATAAAGTCACAGAACGCGCAGCCTTCGAGCGCGCAGTCCGTGATGCGTTCAATTACGACAACAAGATCTTGATCGAAGAATTCATCATGGGGCGCGAGATAGAATGTTCTGTCCTCGGCAACGAGAATCCCATTGCTTCGGTGCCCGGCGAGATCTTGCCGCGCCACGAATTTTACTCGTACGAAGCGAAATACCTCGATGAAAATGGCGCCGCGCTGGACATACCCGCCAAGCTGCCGCCGGCGACTTCGGAGCGTATCCGCCAGCTGGCGATCAGGACGTTTTCCACACTTTGCTGTGAGGGAATGGCGCGTGTCGATTTCTTCTTAAGGAACGACGAAGAAATTATCGTCAATGAGATCAACACTATTCCCGGGTTCACTCGAATCAGCATGTACCCGAAGCTCTGGGAAGCGACCGGCATCTCTTACAGCGAGTTAATCGATAGGCTGATCCAACTCGCGATTGAAAGGTTTGAACGGGAGAAACGATTGAAAACCGACCGGTCATGATCTTCGACAAACTGGCGGTACCTCGACTAGTCGCGAAAGCGTTGTTATTCAGCGCGTTTGCGATTTTAGGCGTCCAGGCAAAGGCGGCCTCCGAGATTGTGATCGCTATCCGTTATTTGCAGGCGGAAGGAACCAGTCAGGCTCATCTGTATTTGTATCGCGAAGACGGAAAGCTTTTGCGCCAGCTAACGAACGACAACTCGGGACAGGATTCAGGACCAATCTTCGCGCCGGACGGCAGTGTGATTGTCTTCGCGCGCGAAAAGCCCAAAGCCGCGCGCGAATTTTGGAGCGTCGAGCCACATGGGCTACACTTGAAGAAACTCGACGCAGCACCCGATTGGTACACGCAGGCCAAGAGCTCGCCGTACTTCACAAACATCGAGCCGGAAGAACCGACTTCGGCGAGCGGGACAAGCACGCCAGCAGAATCTGGTTCACCCACTGCAACACCCGGACCCACTTACAAATCGCCTGATGGTTCTGTCGAATTGATTCTGCGGGAAGATCCAAACGATGAGAACGATCAAATCGATGGCCCCGGTCATGGCAAGCATTACGTGCTGCGCGATTTGAAAACTGGGACTGAAACCGAGTTTGGCAAAATCCCCGGATTTGAGGGCGCATTCGAGATCCTTCACGATCGCCAGGACAAAAATCGGCATTTCCTTTTTGACGGCGCGCTGCGGCTCGCATTCTTCGGTCTGCATTTGAACAGCACTGACGGCGATACGGTGTTCGCGCTGGATTTAAACGGGCCCCGATTTGTAAACCTCTCGCCGAATTGGGCCACGCCAATTCCGTTGCCGAGCGAAGCCGCATTTCTCACCCTTACTGAAAACCGGTACGTGCCGATTCCTGGCAGCTCCAAAACGGCGAACTGTTGGTACATCGAGCGCTGGGATGACAAGCTCACCCACATTCGTTATGCGCGCGAGAAATCTGCCGCGCTTTGTTACGGCATGTCGATGTATCGGCCGGGAAAAGATCCTCGCGTGATTACGCTGCGCCGAAGCTCCGAATGAAAGCGGAATTTACTGTCATTCTGAGCGAAGCGAAGAATCTCAGATCAAATTTGGACGAATTCCCAAAAATACAGAGAAACTGAGATGTTTCGCTTCGCTCAACATGACAGCGCTATCTATGTGGTGAGTTTTCGCAAGTTTCGTGGCGTTATCATCCTCCTCGTGGGTTGGGTTGCCTTACTGGCAGCTGTCCAAGCGCAACCGAACTCACTGGAACAATTATCGGACGATTTTTGGACATGGCGTGCGAAATACGCACCATTCAGTGGCGACGACGTCAACCGCATCGAGCGACCCGGTGGAATGCGCGATTGGTCGCGAGCCAGAATCGAGCAGCAGCGAAAAGATTTGGCTGGGTTTGAAGCGCGCTGGAAGACGATTGATCCGGCACAATGGCCGATCTCCAAGCAAGTCGATTACAAATTAATCGGATCCGCGCTGGCACGAGTCCGCTGGGAACTCGACGTCAATCCGCGCTGGAAGCGCGATCCCAATTTTTACATCGCGCAAACGCTCACCGCGCTGGCGGAAGCGCTGACGATTCCCGCGCCGTACGACGAAGCGCGTGGCCGCGAGATTCTCACGCGCATTGAAAATATTCCGTCAATCCTGACCCAAGGGTCAGAAAATCTCGAGGATCCGCCGGCGCCGTTCGCAAACGTTGCGATTCAAAATCTCGATGGAATTCGCGAGCGTCTCCGGAAAATGGCGAGCTCGCTGGTAGGATCGACAACTTTAAATCGCGACAAATTGAATAGCGCATGCGAGCGCGCGGCGGACGCGCTGGAGAAGTTCCAGCAGCAGCTCAAAGAGAGACTGCCGAAGCTTCCCCAGCAAACTGCGCTCGGCCGAGACAGCTACGTTTGGTTTTTGCGGAACGTCGCGCTCATGCCGTTCACGCCGGAAGAATTGCTGGCGATGGGACGACAGGAATGGAATCGAGCGGTCGCCTTTGAAGCGTACGAGAAAAACCGGAACAAAGATGTGCCGCTGCTTAAAATCGCGACGGACATCAACAGCTGGATCAAGGACGCGGCGGATAAAGAACTCCAAATCCGGAAATTTCTCGAAGAGCGCGGCATCCTCACGGTGCCGGATTGGATCCAGCATTACACGCTTCGGCCGACTCCCGAATATTTGCGCGCTCTCGGTTTTACTGAAAACGATGACTTCACGTCGCCCTCGCGCTTGAAAGAGAACTGCATTCGTTACGTGCCGGAACCTTCAGACAAACTGGGCTACTTCTGGCGCGCGACAGCGATGGATCCGCGACCAATCACCGTTCACGAAGGTATTCCCGGTCATTATTTCCAGCTTTGTCTCTCATGGAAACATGAGGCCCGATCCGTCGCCATTACTACGACTCGGGCGCGAATGAAGGCCTCGGTTTTTACGCCGAGGAAATGATGTTACAGGCCGGTCTCTTCGATGAGAGCCCGCACACGCGCGAGATCATTTACAATTTCATGCGATTTACAATTTCATGCGACTTCGCGCTCTGCGCGTGGAAGTGGACGTGAAACTCGCGCTCAGCGAATTCACGCTCGATCAAGCTGCCAAATATTTACAGGAGAAAGTCCCGATGGACGAACAGACCGCGCGCCAGGAAGCAATCGCGTTCTCCACCGGCCCCGGCCAGGCGATCACGTATCAGATCGGCAAACTTCAGATCATGAAATTTCTCGCCGGCGCGCGCATGCAACAAAGCGAGAAATTCAATCTCCGCGCCTTCCACGATTTCCTCTGGAAGAATGGCAACGTCCCGATTGCGTTGCAAGAATGGGAATTTCTCGAACCGACGAAGACTGGCGAGTAATTAAAAGGTTG
>WNFQ01000272.1_pt1 | contig 35060 bp, 29 predicted proteins | sample 5400171 | NCBI WGS metagenome assembly WNFQ01 (sample SAMN13153356, study PRJNA577476) | soil metagenome | isolation source: 20 cm soil under Madrone tree | place: USA:California | collected 2016-06-14
TTTGGAAACATCAATGTCGCGAATCTGGAAGCGCGTCTGCATGAAACTGCGCACGCTTAAACGCAGCAGCTCCAGCGCCGTTTTGGCCTCAGAGGATTCGACGATTTTTCCCGCCTCGAGCGATTCGCTCGAGCATCCTAAAATGAGCGGCAATCCCAGATACTCTGGCAACAACTTCTTTTGTTTCATCAAAACACCTCGCGCGTCCACAAGAAAAGCAGCATCGGAGACAAATGGATCGGAAAATTCTTTCTCACTGGTAAGCCACGCGACCGGCTTTCGTTCGACCACTCGAATGTCGATTTCTCCCGATAGTTTGCGCACCACCTGCACCTCATCGACTTGCGGCAGCTGCTGTATGCGATCGTGGACACGCGCCAGATTTATTTTGAAAATGTTTTCGCCTTCATGCAGGTCGGCCACTTCCACGATCTGGTCGCGTTGCAAGGTGCCGTCCGTCTGCACCTCGATCGTTTTTAGCTGATACTCCGGATTCTCGAAGAAAAAGCGCTTCGCACCTTCGAGCGCACCGAGATAAACGGCAACGCAGAACCCAGCCACTAATGCGAGCTTGGAAAGAGCAACCAGAACCTTGCGATTGCGGTGCTGCGTCACTTTGCGAGAGCGCACTTTCACATCGAGCAGGTGTTGTTGACGGCGCTGGCGCAAATTGGATATGCGTCGGTTACGCGGACGGGGACGTTTTTGAGCAGCTGTCATTGGCGGGCGCCTTTCATTCTGGCGCGGGAAAGTTCAATGATGCGCACGCAAAGATCGACATAGCCGATGCCGGCGGCCGCAGCGGCCTCGGGCAGCAGACTCGCCTCGGTCATTCCGGGGATGGTGTTGATCTCCAGCACAAACGGCTGGCCGGTCTCCGATAAAATCACGTCGACACGCGAATAAACCTGCAAGCCGAGAGCGCGACACGCACGCAATGCCAATTCTTGAATTTCCTTTGTTTTGTCGGGATCGATCAACGCCGGGCAAACATGCTTGGCTCCTCCGCCTGCTTGCGGATTCAGGAAGGGATACTTATTGGTGAAATCGTAAAAGCCACCCTTCGGAATTATCTCGAGAATTGGCAAGGCCTGGTCACCGAGAATACCAATCGTCAATTCCCGGCCAGGCACAAATTTTTCGACCAGCAATTCATGATCGTATTTTGCCGCTTCGGCAATCGCTGGCTCGAGCTCGTCCATCTTTTTCACAATGCAAACGCCGACGGTTGAGCCTTGTCGCGGCGTTTTGATTACAAGTGGCAGTTCCATGCCGGGAGACTGATGCACTCCGATGGTTTCCCACTCCGGAGTGCTTACGTCGTGCTGCCGGAATTTTTCCTTCGATCGGATTTTGTCGAAGGCCAGCCGGCTCTCTTGAATTCCTTCGCCGGTATAAGCGACGCGGCGATCCTCGAGAATTTTTTGTAGTTGGCCATCCTCGCCGAAAGTTCCATGGATCGTGATGAACGCCAGATCGACATCGCCGGGTAATCGGAAACTTTCATCTCGAACATCGACTTCCAGTACCTCAGCGCCTAATGAACGCAGCGCTTTCGCAACACCGCGCGCAGTCGCGAGCGAAACTTCGCGTTCCGATCCGGGACCGCCCATCAGCACGGCGATTTTCCTGGGCAAAATGCCGGTGTTTTTCATGCCGGCTCCCCCACGATTTGCACTTCGGTTTCCAATTCAATCCCACGTTTGGTGCGGGCCGTCGCTTTGATTTTCTCGATCAACTCGAGCATTTCTACCGCGGTCGCGCCGCCGTCATTGACGATGAAATTGCCGTGCACTTCCGACACTCGCGCTTTCCCGATGCGCGAGTTTTTTAATCCCAATTCATCAACCAGTTTTCCTGCCGGACACGAATCGGGATTTTTAAAAATGCAGCCTGCGCTCTTGGCAGCCGGTTGCGTGGTGCGGCGTTTTTCCTGCGAGGCTTCCAACTTGCGAACGATTTCTTCAGTTGGCGCGGGTTCTCCGCGAAAGACCGCTGAGACGGCAAAGTTATTTTCGAGCAATGGGAAATTTCGGTAGTGCACCTCCAGCTCGTCGCGTCCTTTTGTATGGGCCTCACCGTTTTCGTCGAGATAACGAACGCGCACGACGTTTTCAAAAGTTTGCGCGCCCATTGCGCCGGCGTTCATGCGCAGGCTGCCGCCGACTGCGCCGGGAATACCCTCCATCCACTCAAGTCCACCAAGTCCAGCTGCCTTACCCGCGTAGGCGACCTGTCTTAATTTCGCGCCGACACCTGCGCTGATTTCGTTGCCATCGATTTTGATCTTGTCGAAATCGCCGCCGCAGGGATGAACCACCACGCCACGAATCCCACCGTCGCGCACGAGCAAATTTGAGCCACGTCCAATGACAAAAAATGGAAGGTTTTCCTGCCGGCAAAAACGAATCAACTCCGCAAACGCATTCTCGGTCCGGGGTTCGACCCAAAACTGCGCCGGACCACCCACGCGCAAAGTGGTATGTTTCGAGAGTGGCTCATAAAGCCGCACATCGCCTCCCTCACCGATGATGGCTTTTAATTTCTCCGCAATCACGAGATCAGCGGCCAGGATCGACAATTGCTCGTGAATGTTGCCAGCGCCAAGGCTCACAATGAGATCGCCGGAGTCCAGGATGTTGCCCACCTCGCGATACACCGTTTCGAAATGCGGCTGATAACTGACGCCGCGATGTCCGTGCGTCGCCATTTCGTCCGCAATGGTTTTACCGCTGATTCCAGCAATCGGCGCTTCGCTGGCGGGATAAACGTCCGTTACGACCACGCGATCGGCGTCGTCAAAGGCGCGTCCAAATTCTTTGCACAGCGCTTTGGTCCGCGAATAACGATGCGGTTGGAACATGGTCAGCACGCGCTTGCGACCAATTGATCTCGCTGTTTTCAACGTCGCGCGGATCTCGGTGGGATGATGCGCGTAATCATCGACGAGCAAGAACCGATCGCTCTTGTACTTGATCTCAAAACGACGGCGCGCATGCTGGAATTTGCGCAACGAAGCCGCAATTTTTTCAAAGGGAATCCCAAGCTCGGTGCCGAGGGCGATCACGCCAACGGCATTCTCGACATTGTGCCGGCCTGGGACATTCAGGACTGCTTCGCCCAGTTGCTGCCCACGCCGATAAACGCAAAAGACCGAAGCAAACTCCCGCAGTTCGACGTTGGCGCCGCGGTAATCAGCGCTCTCAGAAAATCCGTAGGAGATTGCGGCATTGTGGTTTGCGCATAATCGCGCTGCGCTTGCGTCATCGGCGTTATAAAAAATCGTTCCGCTCGTTTGCTCGATCAGTTGGGCAAAGACTTTTTCGATTGCGGCGAGATCGGGATAAAAATCAAGATGCTCCTCCTCGATATTTAAAATGAGTGCGTGCTTTGGATGAAAACAGCGCAGCGTCCCATCACTTTCATCGCCTTCGGCGACGAAATGTTCGCCGCGCGGATCCCAATGCGCGTTGGTTCCAAGAATGGGAATCTCCGCGCCAACGTAGTGCGATGGATGCAATCCGCCTTCGCGCAGAACGTGCGCGACCATGGCTGAGGTGGTCGTTTTTCCATGCATTCCGGCGATGACGATGCCGCATTTGGCGCGCATGATCGCGGCCAGAGCTTCGGCGCGACGTATGAGCGGCTTGCCTGAATCGCGCGCGCTCACCAGGATTGGATTGTCGCTCCTGATCGCCGACGAAAAAACGATGAGATCGGCGTCGCTGGCGTGCTCCGCGCGATGTTGCTGATGAAAACGCAGACCGAGCCGTTGCAATCGATCCGTCTCGACGGTGCTGACTTTATCGGAGCCACGGACCTCATGCCCGAGTTGGAGTAAAAGCGCAGCGATACCGCTCATACCGCTTCCAGCGACGCCGACAAGATGAATCCTATGGTGCCCGTGCGTGAGCCATCTTGACAGGTCCATTTCAGAGGCGGGCTTCATGGCTCGTATATTTTTCCATGGTCGTGACCACGCGCCCGGCCGCGTCTTTCGGTGCGAGACGCGAACAATTCGCGGACATCCGCTGAATTTGCTCCGGATTCTCGATTAACTCCCGGATTTTGCGGGCGAGCAATTCGCCGGAGAGCTCCGATTCCTTCAAGAGAACCGCGGCTTCAGCCCGGGCATAAATCTCCGCATTGCGTGTTTGATGATCGTCCGTGGCATATGGAAATGGAATTAGAATGCCCGGCAATGAAAAAGCGGCGAACTCAGCGAGACTCGCCGCGCCGGCTCGCGCGACCAGGAGATCGGCAGCGCTATAAACTTCCTCCATCCGATGATGAAAGGCGGCGACGTAAACAGGCACATTTTCGCGGCGATAATTATCTGCGACCAGACGTTCATCGCGCGCGCCGGAAAGGTGGATGACCTGCAGCGGGACCCCTTGCAAGAACGGTAACGCTTTGATCATCACCTGGTTAATTCCGCTGGCGCCCTGGCTTCCTCCCATCACCAGCAGCGTGGTGAGATCATCCCGCAGTCCGAGCTTGCTACGGGCGACCTGTCGATCCAAACGTTTGAGTTCCGTCCGAATTGGCGTGCCGGTAACTTCGGTGCGCGCTTTCGGAAAGAACGGCGCGCATTCCTTGAAGCCGAGCATGACGGCGCCCACCATGCGTGCGGTTAACCGGTTTGCTCTTCCGGGCACGGCATTCGATTCGTGAATGAAAGTAGAAATGCCGCGCATCCGTCCGGCCACCACCGGCGCGGTGGAAGTGAACCCGCCCATGCCGAGGACCACCTGAGGTTTGAATTTGCGGTAGATGGCTCGACAAAGCGACAGGCTTTCATAGAAACGGCGAACGAAACCGAGAATCGCAGGCGAAAATGGCGATGGCAGTCCTACCGTTGGCAATTTCTCGACCTGGAAAGCGGCGCGGCCGGAAAGCGCGAGCGCGTCAATGTCCTTTTCGGAAACCAGCAGCATAACCTCATGGCCGCGATCGCGCAGCACCTCCGCCACAGCGATGCCGGGGAAAAGATGTCCGCCGGTGCCTCCGCATGCGATCACTGCATTCATAGTTGATTGTTCAATCGTACTTTTAAATCCGCGGCGTTGTCCGAACGCGCATAGTCGCGTTTTGCCGGTGCGCTGGTTCAAGAACGCCCTGCCGGTAAATATTCAACAGCAAACCGACCCCGAACATGCAAGCGACCAGATTCGAGCCTCCGTAACTGATAAAGGGCAGCGGCAGTCCTTTGTTTGGCAGGAGCGAAGTGGTCACGCCAATGTTTACCGCAGCTTGTAAAGCCAGAAGCGAAACAACGCCGCAGCCGAGCAGCAAACCGAAGCGGTCTTTGGCGTGCAGCGCGATCATGATCCCGCAAACAATGATAACTACGAATAAAAAGACCACGAGCAGACTGAACCGCAGCCCGAGCTCTTCGCCAATGATCGGAAAAATAAAATCGGTGTGCGCGTAAGGCAGATACAGCATCTTCTGGCGACCGTTACCCAGGCCCAGCCCGTCTATTCCGCCGCTGCCCCAGGCGATCAAAGCCTGCATCTGCTGCAAACCGGCGTCGTCCTTTGTGCTTTGCGGGTGGAGAAATGCGGAGAGCCTGCCCATTCGTTCCGAAATTTGCGTAGCGACAAGCAGAAGAGCGCCAAGGCCGGCAAACGAGATGATGCCAAGCCATAGCAGCTTCGCTCCAGCGACGAACATGACCACAAAAGCAGTCGTCCCCAGCAAAGCCGTCGTCCCAAGATCGACTTCCCCAAGAACAAGCACAGCCAGCAAGCCGATAATTGCGAGTGGGATAACGAATCCCTGGAGCCAGTCATTGCCTGCGTTTTCGTACCGGGAAAACCAGGCGGCGAGAAAAAGGAGCGCGGCGATCTTGGCCAGCTCAGAAGGCTGAAAAACAAATTGGCCATATCCCACCCACCGGCGCGAACCGTTAATGCGCATCCCGAGGTGTGGAACGTAACAGAGGACCAACGCGATCAGCGCGAGGGTAACCCAAAACCACCATGTCCGTTGCCAGAAGTGATAGTCGATCAGCGCAGCAAACGTGCATGCGACCAGCCCAATTCCGAACCAAATCGCCTGTCGTTTTATGAAAAAATAAACGTCCCCATGGCTGTTGTGGGCAAACGCACTCGTGCTGAAAAGCATGATAATGCCGATGACCAGTAGTCCCAGGACAGCCAGGAAAAGAACGTAGGCACTTTTACGATACATGGTTTACGTATGGAGCGCCTTAAAACTCACTGGTGCGAATTTTTTGTTTTCGTTGCTTTGGGGATCGAAAGCTTTTGCCCGATCTTCAATTTGCGCGGATCCTCGATGTGATTGAGGGCGATCAAATCGTCGTAGGAAACCTTTAGTTTTTTCGCGATCGTCACCGGATTATCGCCTTTTACAACCGTGTAAAGTTTCCCTGAAGACACAGGCACTTTCCGGTGTTCTGCTGACTTAACGTGATCGTCTTTCGCGAGCGGTTTCGCGGGCGAATGCGACGTTTTCGGCTCGTCACGCGGCGCGCTTTCTTTTTGCGCCAATGGCGATCGCGGGTTCGAAGGGTCCGCGTTAATTGTCGATCCCGGAGTGGCAACAGGATTAGTTTCCGTGTTTGCCGCAGCTGCGGGCACAAACGAACTCTGCCGCGTCTTAATCGCGTTAAATGCGATGATTCCTGACACAGCGACGACGTGAAGAAGCAAAACGATCAGCAACGCGCGAGACAGCTTCATGTTCGGCTCCGGAATTTCCGCGTAGTCCATCTCGGCGGCAGCGCCGGCGGAGCGACGGGCAGTTGCCGCCCGAAGTTTTTTGCGCCTGAGAAACGTCGCTATTTTCATGGTTCCGGTGGGGGCAGCGCTTGGACAAGCGCGCGAAATTGATCGCCGCGCTCGGCGTAGCTTTTGAACATGTCGAAAGACGATGTGCCCGGGGAAAAAAGGACTATTTCACCGGGTTTGGCGATGGCATGCGCGCGTTCGACCGCATCGGCCAGCGAGTTCGCAATTTCAGATCTGACCGCACCGCTCCAGCAGCGCCTGATGCTCTCGGCCATTTCGCCGATTAAAATTGTCGATCTAACTTTTTCCTTCACCAAGGATCGAAGCGGATCAAAAGTGAAACCTTTGTCCTTACCGCCGGCGATGAGAATGACGGGTTTGCTTTGCGCATGCAGCGCCTTCTCCACGGCGTCGAGGTTTGTCGCCTTGGAATCGTTAATGTAGCCAACGCCGCCGACTTCGCGCACGAATTCGCAGCGGTGTGGACGCGGCTCATAAGCGCAAAGCGGCGGCACCATCTCGAGAAACGACAATCCTCGCGCCATCCCCGCCGCGAGCGTCGCCATCAAGTTCTCGATGTTATGCGAGCCACGCAGTTTCGTATCGGCCAGGCGCAGAACAGCCTCGTTTTGATAAACGATCGCTCCATCGGAGAGCCGGAAATCGGCTTGATCAGCATAAGCGCTGAAGCTGATTTTGCGCGGTCGAATTTTCGGAAGACTCTCCGCTGCGTTGATCACTGCGGCATCTTTCTCAGTTTGATTTTCGAAAATGCGCAGCTTGGCCGCGCGATAATCGGCCACGGAGCGATAACGATCGAGATGATCGGGAGCGAAGTTGAGCCAGAGACTGACCGAGGGGTGGAAGGTTTGGATCGTCTCCAGTTGAAACGAGCTCACTTCGACCGTGAGCACGTTGAATGGTTCGTTTTCGCGTGCCACTTCGGAAAGCGGTTTGCCGATGTTGCCACAAGCGACTGTTCGCTGGCCGCAGGCGTTCAACATCTGGGCGAGCAACTCGGTCGTCGTGGTTTTGCCGTTCGTGCCGGTAACAGCGATGATTGGAATTTCACAGAACTGCGCACCGAGTTCGAGCTCGCCGATCATGTCGATCTTGCGCAAAGAGAAATTGCGGGCGAGCGGAGAAGCCGGATCGATGCCGGGACTTAAGACAGCCATTTGGTAAGCGGACGAGTCCTCATCTGCCGCCGGCCCGCAGATCACGCGCACGCCTTGTGATCGCAGATTGTCGATCGTGGATTTGAGCAAGTTCTTCTCCTCAGCGCTGTCGAGCACGGTCACGTTGGCGCCTTCCGACTTGAGAAGGAACGCCGCGGCGGTCCCGCTCAAGCCGGCCCCGAGAACAGCGATATTTTGATTTTTGTAGCGCAACTTTTACCTCAATTTCAGTGTCGCCAGCCCGAGCAACGCGCAGATGATTGAGAGAATCCAAAACCGAACGATGACAGTATTTTCCTTCCAGCCAGTCAGTTCGAAGTGATGATGAAGCGGGGACATGACGAAAATTCGCCTGCCGGTCAGTTTGAAGCTGATCACCTGTAAAATCACCGAGACCGCCTCGATCACGAAAACGCCGCCTACGACGATCAAAAGCAGTTCCTGCTTACAACAGATCGCGACCACGCCGATCATGCCGCCGATGGCGAGCGAACCGGTATCCCCCATGAAAACTTTGGCCGGATGACAGTTGAACCAGAGAAAACCGAGACCTGCGCCAACGAGAGCAGAGCAGACGACGGTTAGCTCCCCGGCAAACGGATAAAACGGGACCTGTAAGTATTGCGCGATGCGGAAATTGCCAGCCGCATAAGAAAGCAGAGCGTACCCAAATGCCACCGTGACGGTGCAACCGATTGCGAGACCATCCAGCCCATCAGTGAGGTTGACCGCGTTCGAAGAGCCTACAATCACGAGCGCGAAAAACACGAAGGTAAACCAGCCCATGTTGGCGACCACAGGCGCTTTGATAAACGGCACGTAAAGCGAACGCGCCTGCACCTCGAGCAATGGACTGGTCAGGAAAACCCCGGTGATGATCCCCGCCAGGGCGATTTGAAAAACGAGTTTGATACGACCGCTGATGCCGTCGGACTTCTTCTTCGTCACCTTGAGGTAATCATCAACGAATCCGAGTACACCGAGATAAATCATGCTGAATAAGGCGAGCCAAACGAATCGATTGTCAGGCCGGGCCCAGATCAGGCTGGAGACGAAGACAGCTCCGATGACGAGGACGCCCCCCATGGTGGGCGTGCCTTGCTTGCCGCCATGCAGCTCGGCAAGACGGTGAACTTCCGCCGCTCCACGAATAGGCTGCCCCAGCTTCAGCGCAGTCAGTTTTCTAATGACGAAGTTTCCAAAAATCAGTGTGACCAGGAAAGCAGTTACCGCTGCGGCAATGGCGCGGAATGTAACGTAAAAGAAAACGTGAAAGCCGACGAACTGGTCGCTCAGGCGGTGGAGATAGTACATCATGGGGAAACGACAGATTCCGAATGATGAAGCCCGAAGGACTCGATGACTTGCTCGGTGCGAGCAGACCGGCTGCCTTTAACAAGAACGAGATCGCCGGGCTCGGCAATTTCGCCTAACAACTCTGCAGCTTCACTTGTCGATCTTACGGGCGAAGCTTTTTTTAAGCCGGCAGCGCGAGCCGCTTGCGCAATAACTTCTCCCATATCGCCGATGGCAATCAGTTGATCGACGCCGAAGGTGGCAGCGGTTTCCCCGACTTCTCGATGGCCGTGCTCGGATTCAGAACCGAGTTCCCCCATTTCTCCGAGCACGGCAATGCGTTTCCCATCGGTGTCCAGTTCCATCAACGTGCGCAATGCCGCTTTCATAGAATCGGGATTTGCGTTGTAGCTGTCGTCGATGAACCGCACGCCGTGAATTTCCTTAATCTGCAAACGCGCTTTGGTGAGCGGAGCACCGGCCAAGCCGGCGGCGCACTCCTCGAGGGAAAGACCGAAGACGCGTCCGGCAGCGACTGCGAGCAGCGCATTCTGCACCATGTGCAGACCAGGCACGGGCAACTGGGCACGGCAGCGATGAGCGTCCTCCAGAATGGTAAAGTCTGTTCCGCTGCCGCTCTGGCTAATTTCACTGACGCGAATCGTTCCCTCGGTTGTGCCGGCCAAAATCACTTTGGCATGGGTGCGTGCCGCCATGCTCTTGGTGAGCGGGTCATCCGCATTTAGAATCACCGTTCCCTCAGCGCCGACGGCTTCCACGAGGGCGCCTTTTTCCGCCGCAATCGCCTCGCGCGATCCCATAAACTCGATGTGCGCGATACCAATGTTTGTAATGATGGCGACATCCGGCGCGGCCAGCTTCGATAACGCCGCAACCTCGCCGGGATGATTCATGCCAATCTCCCAAACAGCGACTTCGTGCTGTGCAGTCGCCTCCAAAATTGTTCGAGGGAGGCCAACATGATTGTTGAAATTGCCTTCTGTTTTCGTGACTCGAAAACGGCGAGCCAGGACCGCCGCGGCAAAATCTTTCGTGCTTGTTTTGCCGTTGCTTCCCGTAATCGCGACTGCCTTGAGCGACAGCGACTTCCGGTAGTTGCCAGCGAGTTGTTGGTACGCGTGCAAAGTATCTTTCGCTCGAATGAGCGCGAAGTTCTCTGGAACCTTCCCATTCCAGTCCGACTCTACGATCGCCCCTGCGGCACCCGCTTTCGCGGCGGATTCAACGAAATTGTGCCCGTCAAAGTTTTCGCCGCGCAAAGCGACGAATAATTCGCCGCGTTTCAGCGTGCGCGAATCGGTGCTAACCTTGTCGACAAAAATTTTGCCGTCGCCGGCAAAAGCGGCCGACCCGGCAAATTCAGCAATTTTTTCGATCGGTGTTGGATTCATCATTAACAATGTGAAAGATCGACAATCGATTCATTAAAACTCCACTGGATGGTCCTCGATGGCGCGTCGCGCGACTTGAATATCATCGAATGGGACGGTGTGATCCGCGAACTCCTGATAACTTTCGTGCCCTTTGCCCGCGATCAATACAATGTCGCGCGGCTGGGCGAGAGCAATGGCACGACGAATCGCCTCCGTGCGATCTACATGTTTTTCATAGCGAGTGGAGCGAAAACCTTTTTCGGTCTCGTCGATGATGGCGCCCGGATCCTCTCGGCGCGGATTGTCGGAGGTGATAATCGCATAATCGGCATGGCGATCGGCGATTTCGCCCATCAACGGACGCTTTTGCCGGTCGCGATTGCCGCCGCAACCAAAAACGACAATCAAACGATGCGGTTCGAGCTCGCGCAGAGTCTTGAGAACGTTCCGAAGCGCATCTGGCGTATGAGCGTAATCGACGAAAACTTGAAATTGTCGCTTCGCCGGAACTAACTCCAGGCGGCCCGGTACCTGCGGCGATTTACCGAGGCTGAGGACTGCGTCGCGCAAACTGATTCCCAGAGCGTTTGCCCCCGCGAGCGCGGCCACTGAGTTTGCGACGTTGAATCGGCCAATCAACGGGACACGAACCAGATAACTCTTGCCGCGAGCGTCGAGCTGATAGGAAGTGCCGCTAAATTCCACGCGATAATTTGAAGCGCGAAAATCGGCGCGTGCCCCCATGCCATAAGTGACAATGGCGACGCGCTTGTCGATCTTGTTGAGTAGTCGTTCGCCATAGCGGTCATCGATATTCACAATTGCGACCGGCTTCCGCTTTTTTTCCTGGCTGCCCAGTTGCGTGAAGAGCTTCGCCTTGGAATCGAAGTAGTTTTCCATCGTCTCATGAAAATCGAGATGGTCCTGCGTGAGATTGGTGAAGACAGCGACGTTCCATTCAATCCCGCGCGTGCGATCCTGCGCGAGTGCATGCGAGGAAACTTCTGTCGCCGCAGCGCTACAACCGGCATTGACGATTTGGGCGAGCAGTTCCTGTAAATCAAGCGATTCCGGCGTGGTGCGAATGGCTGGCAAAACGCGTTCACCGATTTCGTAGCGGACCGTTCCAATCAATCCACAACGCAGCCCGGCTTTTTCACAAATGTGCTTGATGAGAAAGGCAGTGGTGGTTTTTCCATTCGTACCGGTAACGGCCGCCAGTTTTAACTTCCGCGCGGGATGTCCGTAGAAAGTTGCCGAAAGATCGGCGAGTGCAGTGCGGGTGTTTTCGACAACGAGGCAGGTAACGCGTCGATTGTTTCCCTCACGTTCCGTAACGATCACGGATGCGCCTTTTTCGATGGCCTGATCGATGAATTGGTGTCCATCGGTTTTTTCGCCGCGCAGTGCCACGAACAAGCCATTCCTTTGCACTCGCCGCGAGTCATACGCGATGCTCTCCACCGGGCGATCAAGTGTCCCGATGACCTGGCGAATTGGAAGTGCGGCGGCGAGAGTTTTGAGCTGCATGAGGGTTCAACATTCCGGGGTAAGGCGTTCAATGATGCGAAGCATTGGTTAAGGCGACTCGCTCTACCGGCACAGCCTTGCGAACTCGCTCCACCGGAGTCGCTTTGCGAATTTCCTCATGCGGCTCAAGATCGAGATACTGGGCAGCCTTTTCAGCGACCCGGGAAAAGATCGGTCCTGCAACAAGCCCGCCGTAGTTCAGCTCCGGTTTGCTCGTTTGCGCATCGTCGAGCACCACAAGACCGACAAGCTCGGGGCGCTCAGCCGGCAGATAGCCGACGAAAGAGACGACGTATTTTCCCTCTTGATATCCGCCTTTGGGATCAACTTTCTGGGCGGTCCCGGTCTTGCCGGCAATGGTAAAACCCGGAATGGCCGCCGCGGCCGCAGTGCCGCGATCGCTGACGACGCCTCGAAGCGCATCACCGATTTGGCGCGCTGTTTCAGGCGAAATTACCTGACGTAATACAACCGGAGAAAGCGAGCTGACGATTTTGCCATCGGAAGTGGTAATCGATTTCACGATGCGTGGCGTAATCAATTTGCCACCATTGGCAATCGCCGCCATGGCTACTGTCATTTGCAATGGTGTGACTCCGACTTCGTGGCCCATGGGGATGCGGGTGATCGAAATTTTGCTCCATGATTGCGGAGGACGAATGAGCCCGTTGATCTCGCCGGGAAGCTCGATTCCCGTGCGTTCGCCAAATCCGAAGCGACGGATGTATTCGTAAAACTTCCATTCGCCGACGCTCAGCGCGAGCTTTGCTGCGCCGATATTGCTCGACTTGATGAGAACGTCACGCACGCTCAGATAGGAAAAAGCGCGATGATCGTGCAGGGCGGCGCCGCCGAAATTCCAGAGCCCATTTTCGCAAAAGACCGTGGAATCAGGCCGTAGCTTGCGTTCGTTGAGCGCGGCGGCGGCGGCCACGATCTTAAAAGTGGAACCCGGCTCCATCATGTCGATGATGGCGCGGTTTTTCATTTCCTCGGGCTTCGCTTCGGAGCGGAGGTTCAAATCGAAATTTGGGCGATTAGCCATGGCGAGGATTTCGCCCGTTTGCGGTCGCATCAGAATGATTGTGGCCTTTTGGGGGGAGTACTGCTGCATCGCAGCGTCGATTTCGTTCTCAACAATGTTCTGCAGAGCAAGATCGACAGTAAGATGGATTTGGTAGCCGTTGCGCGGGGCGCGCTCCTGTCCCCGGTAGGGCACGATCTCCTGGCCGGCGCGGTTGTGCTCGATGAAACGATAACCGTCCTGCCCATGAAGATATTCCTCCATCGAAGCTTCCACACCTTGAATCCCGTGATGTTCGAAGTCGGTGAATCCGATGACGTGGCAAAGCATGGAGCCATTTGGGTAAATCCGCGCGGCATCATGTTCGAAATAAATTCCACGCAGGTTTCCGGCGCGAAGTTTCTCGCGCAGCGTGCTCGCCAGCGACCCCGGCACTTCACGCTTGATCACAATGTATCGCCGGTCGCTGCTTAATTTTTCCGCGAGCTGCTCAGCCGGAATGCCGAGTTCATTGCTGACAAGATCGACAACTCCTTTCGCGTCGTTAAAATGCGTGGCGTCAGCCACGACAGTTTCGACCGGAATGTTGTGGGCGAGAACTTCGTTGTTCGCGTCAAGGATCGTGCCGCGCTCCGCATAAATGATTTGTTTGTATCCGTGTTTTTCAGCAGCAAGACCGGCGTACTCGTCGTGCTTAATTACTTGAAGATAAACAAGACGAAACGAGAAGATGCTGAAGAGCGCGATAAAAGCGGCGCAGACCAGCGCACATCGGCTTCGACTGTTCGGGTTCATCTAAGGCGAGACCGGTTTGCCACCGGTTGAATTGCGTCTTCTTCCGCCGGTCGCGCGGGAATTGTAAGCCGGACAATGTTGTTCTCGGAAATGGGGATCATTTTCAAGTACCCTTCCTTCAATCGCCGCTGCAACGCCGAGCGCGAGGTCAAGGCGGCGATTTGCACACTGGCAACATCATTTTGTGTGCGGAGACTGATCAGCTCGTTCTCGACCGCTTTTTTGCGTTCGCCCAAATGATAGAGTTGCAGGGTCAAGTAGACGTAGCTCAATCCGGCAAGCGCGAGAAACGCGGTCATCACAATCCAACGCGCCAGCGAGGCCGCGTTTACCGCATTCCAATTTTTTCGATGCGAACGCTTCATTTTAGATTTTCTCGGCCACCCGCAATTTTGCGCTGCGTGAGCGGGGATTGGCGCGTTGCTCATCTTCGCTCGGCTCGACCGGTTTCAGCGTGACCAACTTGAGGTGATAATCGGGGTTGCGCTGCGGCGCAGGCCATTCCGGGCGGTCGAGCCATTGCCGGCTGTGATCGCGAAAGAAGTTTTTCACGATCCGATCTTCGAGAGAATGAAAAGCGATCGCGGCGATGCGCGCCCCGGGCCCGAGTCGCGCAGTCAAAACGCGCAGGCCATCTTCAAGCGCGCCTAACTCGTCATTCACTTCCATGCGCAGCGCTTGAAAAACTTGTGTGGCCGGATGACGCCGACCATGCCGGCCAACAGCTTTTTCGATCGCGTGCGCGAGTGGGAGAGTTTCGCGGAAGGGGGAGGTTTTCCGCATTTTTGCAATCAAGCTCGCGATCCGACGCGCGGCGGGTTCCTCTCCCAGCTCGCGGAACAACCGGGTCAATTGTTCTTCGCTGTACTCGTTTACAATAGTTGCGGCAGTGAGCTGGTTCCGTGGATCCATGCGCATGTCGAGGGGACCGTTGCGCACCAGGCTGAAACCGCGCTCTGCATTTTCGAGTTGCCGGGACGAGACGCCAAGATCGAGAAGCGCGCCGCCGATGATGCGGATCCCAAGGTCGTCGAGAACTTTCGCCGTGTGTCGAAAATTCGCCTGTCGCACGGTGAGGCGCGGACCGAACCGCGCCAGTTGCTCGCTCACATGCTCGACCGCGTCGGGATCCTGATCCAGGGCCAGAACGTCGGCGCCACCTTCCAAAAGCGCTTCGGTGTGGCCACCACCGCCACAGGTTGCATCAACCACGAGAGAACCCGGTTTTGGCTCGAGCAATTCCACGACTCCCTTCGCCAGCACTGGACGATGATAAATAAAATCCTCCATTTCCTGCGCCTCCTCCTCTTCGGCAATCAGCGGATCGGCCGCGAACCGCACGGACCGCTCGAGCAGCAACGAGTTCATAATATTTCCAAGCCGATCAAATGCTTACAAACCGATTACGTTCGCCACATGTTGATACGTGGGCGTTTCCTCCTCATGCGCCCGTTTCCACCGCTGCAAATTCCAAATTTCAAAACGCCCTCGGCCGCCGATCAGGGCAACTTCCCCTTTTAGTCCGATTCTTTTGCAAAGCTCTTCGGGCAAAACGAGACGGCCTTGTCGATCCGCGGCTCCGTGCTGTGCACGCGAGTGCAACTGCCGCAAGAAAACACGACGGTCGCGCGCGGAAACCGCTTCGTTCGATTCCGCAGCCGAGCTCATGCGGGCAAATTCATCGGGCGACATAACGAGGACAAATTGATGGTTCGCCTCCGGCAAAAGAATGAATTCCTCCGCTTCATCCCGTCGCCAACGCGACGGAATCGTGATGCGGTTTTTGTCGTCAATGGCATGACGAAATTCGCCGGCGTAAAAAGATTGCGTTGGAGAAGGCAAATCCATAGGTCAGTGGAGATTTGATCCATTTTCCTCCACCTTCCTCCACTTTTAACCATTTCGCCCAACCGGGGTCAATAAAAAAATCATCCCTATTTGCGACCAATCTTCTTGCCCGTAAACTGCCTTGGCATGAAGCGTTTTCTCCCCTCGGCGGCCGGCTGCGCTATTTTCTTTGTTGCGGCAAAAATCGCATTCACACAATCGCCAGCGAAAACCGAGAGCGATGCGAATCGAGTGACCGTGTCGATGAACGCGGATGGCTCACGCACTGTTTACCAATTCGATGATGCACAGCACAAGGCCATCGCGACCACAACGAGCCAGGATGGCAAAGTCCGCGAGAAAATTCACTATGACATGGATGACCTGGGTCGTTTTTCCAGTGGGACGATCTTCGGACCCGATGGACGCCTTCGATTCAAGAGTCGGTACAAATACGACAGCGCGGGCCGTCTCGAGGATGAAACCCAGAGCGCAGAAGACGGGACCCTCTTGCATAAGATCGTTTACAGCTACGATCAAAACGGGAAGCAAACCGGCTATTCCATCTTTGACGCGAACGGCAAACTGATTGGCCGCACATCCGGGTCCTTGTCGAGTCCGACGGCTTCGCCAAAATCTCGCGCGAAAACTTCGCGGTAAGGCAAACAAATCCGAAACTGATCGAGCCTGCAAAGATCGATATTGGCTGACGGCTTGCCACGATCGCCAAACAGGACTAGAAAAACGGACGTGATTGATTACATCCAAAAGGGCGGATTATTGATGTGGCCAATTCTGGCCTGCAGCATCGTTTCGATCGCTGTCTTTGCCGAACGCCTCTTCTATTTGCACCGAGCGACGATCCACGTTGGCGAATTCTTAAAGGGCCTCTCGAATCTTATCCGGCGCCGCAATTTCGCGGAGGCGTTACATGAATCGGCCGGCACGCCAGGCCCTGTGGCGCGGGTGATTCATTCTGCGATTATCCGGCACGATGCACCGAGATCGGAACTGCGTGAGATTGTGCAGGAAGCCGGCCAGCTCGAGGTGCCCAAGCTGGAACGCTTTCTCGGAGTCCTGGCAACGCTCGCTTTTCTCGCACCGTTGCTGGGTTTACTTGGGACCGTTGCGGGAATGATCGATGCCTTCGGTACCATCGGCTCAAGTGGCGGTTACGCGACGGTGACCGAGCTTTCCGGCGGCGTTTACAAGAGCCTCTTGACGACTGCAGCAGGTTTGGTCGTGGCCATGCCAACCTTTGTCGCTTATAGCTATCTCTCTTCGCGCGTGAACACCATGCTCCACGACATGGAGCGCGCCGGGATTGAGATCGTTCACATGTTGAAGGAGAGCCGGCCGCTCAGTGGTATCATCAGCTTTCAATCGCCCGAGGAGACGGCGCAATCCGAGGCCCGCATCGATTCCTAAATCGACGATTCGGTAAATAGACAAGCACTGCAGCGCCTCATGAAGCTTAGCCGGACGAAGGAATATAACTTCGGCTGGCTCGTCCTCCTGGCGCTGGTCGATCTCGTCTTCCTCCTGGTTTTTTTTCTGTTACTCAGTTCGAATTTCATTTTGCAGCCCGGGATTTCCGTCTCAATGCCGTTCTCGCGTTTTACGCTTGGTCCGCAGACTAACCAGCAAATCATCAGCATCACGGGTGGCGCAGCGCCTGCCATTTATTTCCGAGACCAAAGAATTACCCTCGGGCAGCTGGGGCCGTTACTGGATACAGCCAAGCGGGAGGGCCAATCCATTATTATCAGGGCCGACCGTTCGACTTCATATGAAACGGTTGCCGCGGTGACAAACGCGGCGCTTGAACACGGCATCTCGTCGGTCGCGTTGGCCGCGACTCCGCCGCGATGAACACCTCCGGCCCTGAGTTCGCTACCGAACTTCTTTTTAATTGGGAATTACCGCAGCAGCGAAGGACCGCGATCACGGCTTTTCTGGCGCTTTCTTTAATCGCGCATGCTCTCTGCTTCTACATTTTCCAAGTCGTCTACCCGCCCAGTGTCGCGCTTCTGCCGCCGCCAGCCCGTGTAAGCTCGATCACGTCCGCCACCGAAGAAGGCCGCACGCTGCTTCGCTGGATCGATGCGGAGGATCCCGCGCTCGCCTTCACAACTCAGCGTCCTCCTGAGGCAAAGCTGCGTGTTCTACCCAGGGTGGCTCATCTGCCGTCCTATCTTGCCGTGGAACCAGCGTTGAAAGAAATTCCACCGCCCGATCTCGATCTACGCATCCCAAGCTCGCAGCCACCGGGCGCCGTTCCGTTCGTCCATCGACAAGCTGCTTCCGCAGTTGCTCCCACCACAACATCTATCGCGTTTTCAAAAGAACTTCAGGCTTTTGGCCCTCCGATTTTGCCGGACCTGGGTTTTGCCGTATCCAGCCGGGAGACGCCTGAAACCGTCCGCTTTCGTATCGCCGTTAGCGGGATCGGCGAAGTTCGCTACTGCTTTCCTCTCAATTCGTCAGGCGATCCCGCTCTTGATGAACAAGCGCGTCGTTATCTGACGCTCTGCCGTTTTTCCCGAACCTCGGCAAGCGCCGAGAAAGTCACTTCATTTCTAACCTGGGGGATCGCAACGATCGAATGGGGCAGCGACGTTGCCCGCCCGCGGCCAACCCCGGCCCCGAACGCTTTCGGAGCTAACCCGTGATTCGCGTTAGTCTTTCTGCCTTAGTCACGATTTATTTGCTGCTTTTTCTTGCGGCGGTTTTTCTCCTCTGGATATTGGGGGAGTGGAATCGCCAGCGACGAGAGCGCCGCGCTTTACAGCACCGGTTGCGCTGCGTGATTTGCGCGTTTGAATTTGAAGATCGAACGGACGCATTGCTTCCTCGGTGCCCGCGCTGTGGAAGTTTAAACGAGCGATTTAAGATGGAGCAAATTTGATATGGGAATGTGGATCGGCCGCAATCGCAAAGCACGCGTGACCTATGGGTTCGACGAAATCGCGCTCGTGCCGGGCCGAGTGACCGTTAATCCAAACGAAGTGGATATTGTTTTCCGCCTGCCGCGGAAAGAAGCGGAGCCACTCGCACTAAAGATTCCCATTCTTGCCAGCGCGATGGACGGAGTCGTTGATGTCCGTTTCGCCATCACCATGAGCAAACTGGGCGGGCTCGCCGTCCTAAATCTCGAAGGAGTGCAAACGCGCTACAAGAATCCGCAAGAAGTCCTGCAAAAAATCGTAGAGGCAGACAAATCCGAAGTTACCGCGCTGCTGCAAAGGATTTACCAGGAACCAGTCCAGCAAGACTTGATCGCGGCCCGCGTGCGCCAGATTAAGGATGGCGGCGCGCTCGCAGCGGTGAGTTCCATCCCGCAGCGTGCCGTTGAATTCGGCAAGATCGCGCAAGAGGCAGGGGCGGACGTTTTCGTTGTGCAGAGCACGGTTTCCACTGCGAGGCATATTTCATCGGAGTATAAATCGCTGGATCTGGCAAAATTCTGCCGCGAGATGGGCATTCCTGTGATCGTCGGAAACACAGTCGGCTACGATGTGACCTTTGAGATCATGGAGTGCGGTCCGGCTGCGATTTTGGTTGGCGTTGGACCAGGAGCAGCTTGCACTTCACGCGGTGTGCTCGGTCTCGGTGTTCCACAGGTGACAGCGACAGTTGATTGCGCCGCTGCGCGAGACGCTTATTTCAAAAAGACATCACGTTTTGTGCCTATCATCACCGATGGCGGGATGAGCAGAGGTGGTGACGTTTGTAAGGCGCTGGCCTGCGGTGCGGATGCCGTGATGGTGGGCAGCGCGTTTGCCAAGGCACAGGAAGCGCCCGGTTGCGGATACCATTGGGGCATGGCCACTCCACATGCAAATCTCCCGCGAGGGACGCGGATCAAAGTCGGCACCACCGGGTCACTGAAACAAATCCTCTTCGGTCCGGCGGAAGTTGACGATGGCAGCCAAAATTTGGTCGGCGCGATCACGACCTGCATGGGTAATGTCGGGGCTCGCAACATTGCCGAATTTCAGCAAACCGAGATCATCATCGCGCCCTCGATCAGGACCGAAGGAAAACTTTTCCAGACCGTGCAGAGCGTCGGAATGGGAACGAGCTAAGATTATTTAGCGATTCCGTAATTTAGAGATTTAACGATTGTGCTTTGATGTCACGTTAAATCGTCGAACCGCTAAACTTGTTGAATTGCTAAATGACTAAATCGGCAAATCACTAAATGAACAACGATCGCAGAGTCGTCATCACTGGATTGGGCGTCGTTACGCCGGTTGGCAACGATCTGGAGACGTTTTGGTCGAATCTTAAGAACGGGGTCAGCGGTATTCGCAAGATCGAAGCGTTCGACAGCAGCGACTATGATTGCCAGATCGCTGGCGACGTACGCGATTTCGATCCGAAACCATTCTTTAAGAATCCGAAGGACGTCCGCCGCACGGATCGCTTCGCGCAGCTCGCGTTGGCAGCGGCGAAGATGGCACTCGATGATGCGGGGATCGACGTGGAGACTCTAAGGCGCCGGGATCGCTTCGGTGTCATTGTTAGCAGTGGAATTGGCGGGCTGAAGACACTCCAGGATCAGCAGACGATCCTGTTGACCAGAGGACCGTCCCGAAATTCGCCATTCACGATTCCGATGTTGATCAGCAATATGGCGAGCGGAATCATCTCCATGGAGTATGGCCTGCGCGGCCCGAACATCTGTATCGTCACAGCTTGCGCGACATCGAATAACGCCATCGGTGAATCCTGGCGAATCATCAAATTTGGTGATGCCGATATTTTCCTCGCCGGCGGTTCGGAGGCCTCAATTGTCCCAATCGGCCTTGCGGGGTTTTCAGCAATGAGAGCGCTCAGCACACGCAACGACGCCCCGGAACGCGCGTCGCGGCCGTTCGATCGCGACCGGGATGGTTTTGTCATGAGTGAAGGTGCGGGTGTTGTCGTGGTGGAGGAGTTGGAACACGCCAGAGCGCGGGGCGCGCGAATTTATTGCGAGCTTACAGGCTACGGAGCGTGTGCGGACGCCTACCACATGACCGCGCCGTCGCCCGACGGGGAAGGCGCCGTGCGCGCCATGCAACTGGCGCTCGCACACGCGCGGATTTCTCCCGATCGGGTCGATTACATCAACGCGCACGCAACCTCGACCGACATCGGGGACCTTTGCGAGACGCGCGCAATCAAGCAGGTATTTGGCGAGCAGGCCCACAAAGTGTCCGTTAGTTCCACTAAATCGATGACCGGCCATTTGTTGGGCGGCGCCGGTGGAATAGAAATGGCCGCGTGCGCGCTGGCCATTCGCGATTCGGTGATTCCGCCGACGATCAATTTGGAAAATCCCGGCGAAGAATGCGACCTCGATTACACGCCAAATGTCGCCCGCGAAAAAAGGGTGCGCGTCGCACTAAACAATTCCTTCGGCTTTGGCGGCCACAACGCCACGTTGATCGCGACGGCATTCGAGAAATAGGCAGGGCGCGACCTGAGCCTGCTCGCCGTGGCGAGGGCGCGCTGCAACGCGTGCCACTTAGCTTTGACTATTCTCCATTCACCGATCACTATTTACTCGCGAACGCTTTCGGAGTTCATTTTTTACGTCTCGCGGGCATAGCTTAATGGTAAAGTTCCAGCCTTCCAAGCTGGCCATGCGGGTTCGATTCCCGTTGCCCGCTATTGATCCGGGGCGATCAGCTCGCGATTCCGCCAGGTGAAACCCAAGCCGGAGTAAATCGTGAGCGCCACCGTGATCCACACCAGCGCCGGACCAGCTTCGCCCCAGGCCCGCAACCACCACGTCGATGTTTCATTCGCGTATCGCAATTCCGCCATCGAAAGGAGGACGAGGAAGAAAATGACAGTGATGATCTGCCAGGAAGTTTTCTGTTTTCCGAGCCGCTCTGCTGGCAGAATTCGTCCCTTGGCACTGGCCATTAGACGCAAACCAGTAATCAAAAAATCGCGCGCTACCACAGCTGTGGCTGCCCATGCCGGAACAGCCTTGAGGGGCACCAGCGAAATGAACGCCGCCGCCATCATAATCTTGTCCACAAGCGGGTCCATCAACTTGCCAAAATTTGTGATGACTCCGTAGCGCCGGGCGATTTCCCCATCGATAAAATCTGTTAGCCCGGCAATGAGAAAAATCACAAGTGCGGACGTGCGCGCGTAATGCCACGAAGAATTTAGCGCCACCACAAAAAGCACCGTCAGCAGCAGCCGGCTTAAAGTTATTCGGTTCGCCCAGTTCATTTCGCTGTAGCCGCCTCGCTCTGCGGGGCGCGGCGCAGACTCTCAACCTTGAATCGCGGTCGCTTCCAGATTGGCACTTTTTTCTTTAGCTCGTCCACAATCCACTTCCCCGCCTCGAAAGCAGCGGCGCGATGCCGCGCACTAACTTGAAGGACTAATGATGGCTCGCCAGTGCGAACGAAACCGATCCGATGATGAGCCATGATCTTCTTCAATTGAAACTTTTCCGTCGCCGCCTCTGCGACTAATCGCAGTTGATGTTCGGCCATTACTGTGTGCGCTTCGTAATCGATGCCCTCTATCTTGCGTCCATTTTCAACCTCGCGAACAACGCCCCAAAAAACGACCACGGCGCCAGCGCCGGGATCGACCTCATTCTCTGGCGCGGTGAGCTGCGCTTTCGTCAATAAAACTTCGCAAACCGGATTTGCCATGCCCTCTAAATGCTCGCTACAGTGAATCTCCTCTGTATTGAGGCACACACAAGGAGATACGAAAATGAGCACGAATCAATGTGATATTGGCCTGATCGGTCTGGCCGTGATGGGCGAAAATCTCGCCTTGAACATGGAATCGAAAGGATTCTCTGTCGCTGTTTTCAACCGCACCACAGAAGTCACGGAGAAATTCGCAAGCGGGCGGGCCAAAGGGAAAAACATTCAGCCCACGCAGACGATACAGGAATTCGTGGCCGCTCTCACGCGCCCGCGCACAGCGATGATCATGGTGAAAGCGGGCCCGCCGGTTGACGCTGTCATCAATCAGCTCGCGCCACTGCTCGAAAAGGGCGATGTCATCATTGACGGTGGCAATTCCCTTTTCACCGACACGCAAAGACGTGGCAAGGAGTTAGAGGACCGCGGAATTCATTTTGTAGGCTGCGGCGTCTCCGGTGGCGAAGAAGGTGCTCTCAAGGGTCCCTCCCTGATGCCGGGTGGCTCGCGCGAATCATGGGAAATCATCGCGCCCATTTTCCGCAAGATCGCTGCGCAAGTGGACGGCGAGCCATGTTGTCGATACATGGGACCGGACGGCGCCGGTCACTACGTCAAGATGGTGCATAACGGCATCGAGTACGGCGATATCCAGTTGATCTGCGAGGCTTACGCAATCCTCAAAGACATCGCGGAGATGGACGCTGCACAACTGGCCGAGACTTTCGCGGAATGGAACAAAGGCGAACTCGATAGCTACCTCATTGAGATTACGTCCCAAATTTTCCGAAAGATTGATCCGGAGACGGGAAAACCACTGGTCGATGTAATTCTCGACAAAGCCGGACAAAAAGGAACCGGTATCTGGACGCTTCAATCCGCGATTAAACAATCAGTCGTCATCTCGACAATTAACGCCGCCGTTGAAGCACGCGTGATCTCGTCGCGGAAAGAAGAGCGCGTGGCCGCATCGAAAATTCTGCCGCAACCGAAGGCGCGAAAGTTTAAAGGCGATCGGACGCGTCTCGTCAATGCGGTGCGTGACGCGCTTTATGCGTCCAAAATCGTTTCTTATGCCCAGGGGATGGAGCTTCTTGGAGGCGCGAGCACCGAATACAAGTGGAACCTCAACCTGAGCGACATCGCCACCATCTGGCGAGGCGGCTGCATCATTCGCGCGAAATTTCTGAACCGGATTGTGGAGGCGTATCGGCGCGACCCCGCGCTGCATAATCTTCTGCTCGATCGGTATTTCACGAAGATCCTCCGGAAGACACAGCGCAATTGGCGCGTCGCGGTTTCAACAGCTATCAAGCACGGCGTCGCCGTTCCTGCATTTTCTGCGTCGCTCGCTTACTTTGACAGTTACCGCCAGGCGCGTTTGCCTGCCAATCTCTTGCAGGCGCAGCGCGACTTCTTTGGCGCACACACTTACGAACGCATGGATAAGCCGGGTTTTTTTCACACCGAATGGATCGAATCCGATCAAAAGCCGGCAGAAAAACGGACCGAGCCGAAAGTGCCCGCGCCGCATCACGCGGGGGAGTGACAGGAACCTTGAAACGTTAAAGCGTTACAAACGTTGAAACGGAAAGAGAGGCAGATGTCTGTACCGCTTTAACGCCTCAACGGTTCAACCCTTCAACGAACTAGTGAAAATCGTGCGACTCGCTCCCGATGAGTTTTTCATGTGCGAGCGCTCTAATTTCCCGTGCTTTAATCAAAACCACGCCATCCGAATTCTGCGCTTCGCCTTCGATAAGCAGAAACATTTCCTCAGTGATCACGAGTCGAAACCGTTCGAACAAGTCAGGATCGACAATTGCATTTGAGACGCCGGTCTCGTCTTCCAGGCTGATAAAAACAAATCCCTTTGCTGTGCCAGGTCGCTGACGGCAAATGACATTGCCGGCGATCTGCACTGTGGCGCCATGGCGCGCCTGCGCCAGATCGATCGCCCGCCAAATATTCGGCAGACTTTCACGTAAAAGTTTCATCGGGTGCGGTCCGGTCGTCAGGTTCATTGTTTCGTAATCCGCTTTCACCCGCTCCGGCAGCGTCATCGGTTGCAGGGGAGATTTCTTGCTTTGGGTAGCGCACGCGTCCCGCGTGCTGGCGAAAGCGTCGCGCTTTCGCGAACTTTTCTGGACGCCCGACAACAGTTTGGGATTGGAATGCTTTGGGGACGATTGTTTCGGCAAGACGCCAAAACCAACACCGCTACCCAGAAGGTCATCATGCAGCGTCTCCTCCACTTCCCACATGGCCGCACGCCGATGTTCGGCGAAACAATTCAGCGCGCCGAGTTCGGCCAGCGTGCGCAATTCGTCTTTTGAAAGCGGCATGCGCCGCTTGAAATCATCCAACGACTCGAATTGCCGATCTTGTCTCTGCCTAACGAGCTCTTCCGCGCGTTCCTGCCGCAATCCGTTCACCATACAAAACCCCAAACGCACCGTGCTGTCGTCAACGACTGTACAACGCCAGTCGGATTGCGAGACACAAACTGGCTTGATCTTCAATCCGTGCCGCTGCGCGTCTTTCACAATCGTCGCAGGCGTATAAAAGCCCATCGGCTGATTGTTCAAGAGACTCGCGTAAAATTCCGGTGCGCGATGAACTTTTAAATATGCGCTGCCATAAGCCAGAATCGCAAAACTAATCGCGTGCGATTCCGGAAATCCGTAAAGCGCAAATGACGAGATCGATTGAATGATTTTGTCGATCTTGTCCGGTCCGATGTCTTTCCGCTCCATCGCCGCCCGGAGTTTCGCGCAAACTTTTTGCATCCGTCCCTCGGAACGATGAAAACTGAGCGCGCGCCGCAATTCCTCGGCTTCATTGCCGGAAAAATCGGCCATAATCATCGCGATCTTGAGCATTTGCTCCTGAAACAATGGGACACCCAACGTGCGCCCGAGCACCGGTTCCAGGCGCGGATCAAAATACGTGACCGGTTGGCGTCCGGCGCGCCGCGCCAGATACGGGTGCACCATATCGCCCTGGATCGGGCCCGGGCGGATGATTGCCACTTCAATCACTACATCGTAAAAACATTTTGGCTGCATCCGCGGCAGGGTCGCCATTTGGGCACGGCTCTCGATTTGAAAAACGCCGATCGTGTCGGCCTTCTGCATGATCTCAAACGTGGCAGCGTCATTCTTTGGAATATGAGCAAGATTGAGCGGGCGCCCGCGCTCACGGCACAATTCAAACGCATCCTGCATCACCGACATCATCCCGAGCCCGAGCAGATCGACCTTCACGATACCAAGGTCTTCGCAATCGTCCTTGTCCCATTGCGCAACGACCCGTCCCGGCATGGACGCATTTTCCAGCGGCACAAAGGAGCTGAGTTTGTTCTGACAGATAATCATCCCGCCGGAATGCTGACCAAGATGACGCGGCAATCCGTAGATCGCTCGATACAAATTGACGAATGCCGGCATGCGTGGATGCGCTTTTGGCAAACCAGCCTGCTTGATCTGCGCTTCCAGCTCGAGCGTGTGTGGAAAATCTCCGCTCGCAAACAAATGTGAGAAACGATCGATGATGCTCGGCGAAAAATTGAGCGCTTTGCCGATTTCACGCGCCGCGCTGCGTCCGCGATACGTGATTACATTCGCGGTCATCGCCGCGCCATGTTTACCGTAGCGGCGATAAATCTCCTGGATCACACTTTCGCGCCGATCACCGCTGGGAAGATCGAGATCGATGTCGGGCCAGCCTTTGCGGCTCTCATTTAAAAACCGCTCAAAAACTAAATTATTGCTCACTGGATCGACCGGGGTGATGCCGAGGCAATAACAAACCGCGCTATTCGCGGCGCTGCCCCGGCCCTGCACCATGATGTCGTGCTCGCGACAGAAATTGACGATGTCCCAGACAATCAAAAAATAGCCGGGGAAGCCGAGCCTGGTAATCAGCGCGAGCTCTTCTTCAAGCTGACATTTCACTTTCGCGCTGATCGCCGCATATCGCTGTTGCGCACCGAACCAAACGATCGTGCGCAAAAACGAATCCATGTTGTGGCCTGCCGGAACGGGAAATGATGGAAATTCGTAGCCAATGTTCTCGAGGGAAAACGTCAGTCGCTCGGCCAGCCGCGATGTATTCTCGATTGCTTCGGGCAAATCGCGAAAAATCTCGCGCATTTGCGTATCGCTCTTGAGATGACGCTCACTGTTTTGCGTAAGCAATTTTCCCGCAGCGTCGAGGTGCGTGTGTTCGCGAATACAGGCGAACACATCCAGGACTTCGCGGCCATAGGGCTTCGCGTACTGGACACCGTTCGTTGCCAGGATTGGCAATCGATAATGACTCGCAAGATCGACAAGTGGCCGGTTAACGCGTTCTTCCCCGCGCAAAAAATGCCGTTGGATTTCAACGAATACATTTTCGCGCCCAAAAACATCGATCAAAAACCGCGCACGTGCGTTCTGGGGAGCGCCTGCGTCAAAGAGTGCGACCAAACCTTCCGCCAATTGCGGCAGCTCATCCCACCCGATCGCGCATTGCCCTTTTTCGCTGCGCAGATGTGCCTGAGTCAGCAGTTCACAAAGATTTTTGTAGCCTGTCCGATTTTCGACCAACACCGGCAGAATGCTGCCGTCTTCCATCGATAATTCACAACCGACGATCGGACGCACATTATGTTCGCGAGCGGCGACGGAAAATCGCTGCGTGCCGTAAACACCGTTGCGATCGAGCAACGCTAGCGCGGGGATTTCCAGTTCCGCTGCCGTCTCGGCCAGTTGCTCCGGAAACGAAGCGCCGCGAAGAAAACTAAAAGCGCTGCACGCATGTAACTCGACGTAGCTCATGACATGTCATCCTGAGCGCAGGCGAAGGATCTCACCTATAAAACTTTGATCACGCTGGAAACTGAGAGTGCTCAATCGTCCTTTCGTGAGATCTCTCGCTCCGCTCCAGATGACATTCTCAGTCATAAACCCCATCAATCTCCCAATTTTCCTCGCTCTGATGACAGCGGCACAAAATTCCATTCTCCAGTTGCAGGTCCCATTCGGCGCGGTCCCACCATTTTTCGTCCCACCAATTTCCGGATGCGCGATAAGGACCACGCTCTCCGGAAACTGCGCCGCTCACGTGTAGGCTGCGCAGATGAATTGGTCGCTCGCGTGCCAGTAAAACCGATGCGGCAATATTCGGCCGAAAACGCCGCAGCGCCGCGCGTAACGGGGTCGTTGGCGCGAGGTGATTGAGGTCAATCGCCCCTACCTCCCACGAAAATGGTTCGATATGAAACGCATCGGCCCGATGCGTTTCTTCCAAGACCGGCGTTCCGACACGATCGCTGCCGACTAAGGCGACTAACCGGGCCAGCGTTTCGTAAAGCTGATCTGGATCGCGCAAAGATGTTTGAAATAAACCAAATTGTTGCTGCGACGGTTTGACTGGCTTGGCTTCCAATGAAACAGCGATAATCGGGTATTCCGATGTAAAATTATCGAGATGCGTGTGCAGCATCCGGAACAGAAGATCGACATCGTTGGTCGGCTGCGGAATTTTGAAGACGCGTTCGTAAATCTGTTTGTCCGCCGCTGGACGAATCCGTGTCGCCGCGGCGACCGGATTCGCAAAAGTGATTCGCAGGGTCAGTTCTTTTGCGACCAGATAGATTGCATTTAGTCGCAACGCGAGTTGCTCCAAAAAGCGGCGCAGCATGAACAGCAGCGGCTCAGCCGTTTCGATTTCATGTTCGAATTCGAAGCTCTCCTCGAACGACTCCGGTGGTTGAACAAATTTCAGGAGCCGAGTCGACGTGCCATTTGCTCGTTCCCAAAGCCGAAATGCTTCCGGGCCAAGCCGTGTGCGCAGCTCCTCTTTATCTAGTGCCGCGAGTTGACCCAGCGTGTGAATTCCCCACTTGTGCAGGATCGCGATGATTTGCTGAACTTCAGCTTGTTGATCTCGCCACCGGCCGAGTCCGTCCGACCGGCGGACTTTCGCCGCCGCAAACTCCGGACTAGAGCGCTCCATGCGCTCAATTTAATGTCAAAGGCGAGATACGTTCAAGCGAACGTTTACACGCGGATTTATTTAATCAAGGCTCGATCTGGACTGCGAGCACGCGATTCTACTCTGCCCGCGACCGGATGGAAAAACCGAGAGATGCCACCGGGTGAACAGTTGGGATAGGTGTGAATCAATGCGCGGTTTGCAGGCTTCGTGACGATTTGCATGCTATCTCTTTTTCAACTGCGCGCCGCCGAGTAACGGCAAGACGAACAGGTTCGCCAAAATGTCGATGATGCAGCCGGCGAGCACGACCAAACCGAAACGCTGGGTCGGCGGAAAATCGGACAGTACGAAGATGGCAAAGCCAGCGGCGATGATGACGTCGGAGTAAACGATCCCGCGCCATTGTTCTTCACGCGCGGCGACCCAAGCTGCCCAGCCTTTCTTTCCGTCGCGTTGGGCACGACGCACGCCAAAGACTAGATGGATCATCGAGTCGATCGCGATGCCGATGCAAACGTTTGTAGCCGGCGCCGAGATGACATCCATTGGCACATGCAGCCAGCCGATACCGCCAAGCATGCAGAGCGGGACAAGCGTCAGGCTCACAATCATCGCTACCGTTCCACGAATCGACCGGGCGACGATCCATGCGATCGTGATAAACAAAACGTTGAGCCAAAACAGGCCGGTCACGAGGCTGGAAGCGACCAGCTGCGCCAGGCGGCCTTGCAAATAGTAAATACTGCCAACAAGCACGGTCTTGAATCCGTGTTTCCGCGCGACCGAGCGAAGATCGTCGACAACATCAACGCGGTATTTGGAACGACGCTCCTCAACCATGCGTAGGAGAAAGACCGCCTGCTCGCGATCCTCCGTGACAAAACTTTTGCCTACGCGCGCGTATTTCGGCTGCGCCATGAGTTCCATCATCTTTTCGTAGCTGATCAGAAAGGAGAACGGCACGCGGTCGCCCTCGGCCAGAAGAGTTGGAAGCGAGATGACCGTGCCGACGTCTTTGTAATTCTCGAGCGCGCCGTGCAACGTCCACATTTTCTGGTAGGCAGCGTCGGTGTTCAGTTTGCTGCCATCGGAGGCGGAGACGACGAAGGTGAGCGGATTGCAGCCGCCGTTGTGATCGACGTATTCCAATCCGTCGCGCAGTTCTTGGTGCGGCTTAAAATAATCGAGCAGACTCGGGTCGGTGTTTACCTGTTTCAGGCCAAATCCCAGTGCGACGCTGGCGAGAACTACGGCGGCCGACAAAAGCGCGAAGCGCTGCGACCAAAACCAAGGTGGCGGTTCTGCCTCCACCAGTTTGCTCTTGCGTGGCACGGCCCAACGCAGAAACGGCGGATACATCAGGTAAGCGCAAATGAATGCCACCACTGAGCCGAGCACGCCGCCGAACCCGAGTTCGCGCAATGGTTTGGCCTGGACAATCAGCAAGCTGGCGAACCCAAGCGATGCGCAAACCATCGACCAAAACGACGCCGGAAAAGTCATGCGCCGTGCGTCCGCACCGAGATCTGGGGATTCCTTACCGAGGCGGTGCATCCGGTCGGCGAGCGTCTGCCAGTTGAACGTCATGTAGACCAAATGCGACAAGGTGACGACAAAGACGATCGTCCCAAGGTTGACCGTGAGGATGCCGATCTTTTTGTCGAACACAGATTGAAGAAGCAGAGTTAATAAAACGGCGTTCGTGCAGGTGACCAGCATCCCCAAAAACACCCGAATCGACCGGAACATTGCCGCCATCGTCAGGCCGAACAAAACGACCGCGGTCAGGCTGAAGTAGCGAAAATCGTGGACCAGACTGCGCCGGAGCATCTCCACCACATAGGGCGTGCCGGCGATGTGAATTCGAAACTCCTTCTTGTCCAATTCATGCACGATGCCCTCCAGACGCCGGATGAGTTTCTCCGGATCACGTCCCTCAGTGAACAGGATGACATTGGTCGACTTGCGGTCTTTGGCGATGAGCAGCCGGCTCCAGAACGGACTTGCCAGCGCATCCTGAAAGCCTTTTGGCCCGGCGGTTACACTTTTGACACCGGTTACTCCATCGATGGCCTGGGCTTCTTGAGTCAGCTTTTGAATCCGGGCCAGGTATTGCGCTGAAGAGATATCGCTGGAGGAGACCGCGAGGATGAGCTGCGGTTGCGACGGAAAGCGTTGCTCGATTTTTTTGGATTGCCCGAACCCCGGATCCCTGGTTGAAAAGAAAAAATTCTCTTCCACCACCGGTTTAAGATCGACAAGTGCCGCCACCAGTCCGAGCAACAGGACGGTAATCGCCAACATCCACCAGTGCGCGGCTCGGGGCAGCGGGATTTTCGAAACCAGTGTGCCAAGTTTCATCGCTTCGGTGTATTACCCTGAAATCGCAGCGGCCCGTGGAACACGATGCCACGAAAGGTTAAAGGATCTCGACCGGACATTTCGGCAACGCTTGCAGAAACGCGCGCCCGTACGGCTTGGTTATGATTCGGTTGTCCAGAATGACGATAATGCCGCGGTCGCTTTTCGTTCGGATCAAACGACCGACACCCTGGCGCAGCTTTAGGATCGCTTCGGGCAAGGAATATTCGGTAAACGGATCGCCGCCACGTTCCTCCACTAATTCCAGTTTCGCCTCGATGAGCGGATGATCCGGAACCGCGAAAGGCAGTCGCGTGATGATTACGTTCGAGAGCGCTTCGCCGGGAACATCGACACCCATCCAGAAACTGTCCGTTCCAAAGAGGACGCTGCGCGGCGTGGTTTTGAATTGTTCGAGTAACTTCCCGCGGGGTGCGCCTCCGCCTTGCACGAGAAGATTGAATTTCTTTCGCGCAAAAAATTCCCGCATCTGATCGGCCAGGTGCTGCATGCCCCGATAACTGGTGAAAAGCACGAATGCGTACCCGTCTGTTTGCTCGACAAAGTGCGCAACCCAATGCTCAAGCGCTTCCTCGTAACCTGCATCGCGCGGATCTGGCATTTTCTGCACGATGAACATTTTCATCTGGGTGCGAAAATCGAATGGACTCCCGAGCAGCAGCGGTTCGACTTCATCTGCCCCGATGCGCCGACGAAAATAGGCAAGATCGGGACGGCCGACGGAGAGCGTCGCGCTCGTCATAACGCAGGAGCAGTCTTCGCGAAAAATCATGCGGCGCAGCACTGGCGCGATGTCGATGGGCGCCGCATTGAGCGTTAGGAATCGTGCGGTCTTTCCGGTTTGCTCAACCCAGTAAACATGCTCGCGGGCGCTTTGTTCCAAAAAGATGGTGATGCCGTCGCGAGCGTCGCGAATCCGCCGGCCAAGTTCCTGCAATTCCGCCTTGAGAAATTCGTCATCGGCACGCCTCGTGACCTCGCTGAGCCGCGCCTGCAACGCGGTCAAATGTCCGGTGATCGAATCCGCGACAAACTCTGGCACGCGCACGCGAAACTCGCGTCCTTTGCGGAAATCGGAGCGCGCTTCGATCGCAGCGAAAAACTGATCCACTTGATCGACGAGATCCGCCGCCAATCTCACGCCGGCTGCGTCTCGCATAACCGTGAACAGGCCCTTTCGCGTTCGCGCGTTGTAGAGCCGTTGGATTGTCGATCGTAGCCCGTATTGCGAGATACCGATGCCGACCGTGTGAGCTTCGTCGAGAATGATGAAGTCGTTTGGAAAAAGGTAACCGCTTTCCCGCTCGGCCTGTTGGTCGGGGCTCCCCAAAAGCATGAAGAGCAGCGTGTGATTGAGGACGATCACGTCGGACGAGAGAAGTCGCCGGCGCGCCTGCTGGTAAAAGCAGTTCGATTGCCCGCAGCTTTTCGTCGTACAGATGTGCGCCTCGCTGCAAACCTGTGCCCAAACTTTTGGATCGGGCTCAACTGACAAATCGCTAAGCGAACCGTCGCGCGTCGTGCGCGCCCACTCTGCGAGTCTGGTCAGCTCATTTTGCTCCGGTCCGGTGAAAAGCTCATTTTGCTGCTGGAGCGCGCGCTCCAGCCGTCGCGGGCAAAGATAATTTTGCCGCCCCTTCATGAGAGCCGCTTCGAATTCGACCGGCAAAATCTTCTTTAAAATGGGGATATCTTTGTAAAGGAGCTGTTCCTGCAGGTTGATCGTGTGGGTTGAGACGATTGCTTTTTTATGTTGCTCGATGGCAAACAAAATCGCCGGAGCGAGGTAGGCGAGCGATTTGCCCACGCCGGTCCCAGCTTCAACGACCAGGTGTCGCTCTTCTTCCAGGGCGCGCGCCACCGCCATCGCCATCGCCTGTTGTTGGGGACGAAATTCGAAATTCTTTGCCTTTGAAAGCGGGCCATTCTCGGAAAAAAACGCGCGAATACGTTCGACAAATTCGGTGCCCAGAGAATCTTTCAGCGCGATCATCGTTTGCGGAAATGCTATTGTAATTCGCAAATCGAAATTCGAAATTCGAAAATCCCGTGAGACTCCTCGATCGCTACGTCATTCGCAATTTTCTGCAGGTCTATCTTTACTGCATTGTCGGGTTTATTTCCATCTGGCTCATCTTCGATATCAGCGACAATATTTCGACTTTCATCGACGAGCATATCGGCCTGCTTCTTGCCGCGCGGTATTACGCAACACAGGTCCCGCAAGTCTTCATTATTCTCCTGCCAGTTTCCCTTTTGCTCGCGCTCCTGTTTACTCTGGGGCGCATGTCGCGTGCGAACGAAGTTGTGTCGATGCTGACCGCAGGTGTGAGTCTTCCGCGCGTTCTGCTGCCATTGATCGTTATGGGGCTGCTCACAGTAGCAGCGAGCATGGCGCTAAACTATTCGCTCGCGCCGCACGCGGACCTGGCGCGCAAAGCACTCCTCTCGGAAGCGCGCGCCCGGCCGGAGGCCTATATTGAAGCCCAAATTTTTCGTAATCGAACCGACGCGCGCACCTGGTTCATCCAGAGTTTTCGGCACGGCGGCAACACATTCAGCAACGTGCAGGTGCTCCAACAGGATGCGAACGATAACATCGTTACAAATTACGTGGCGACGAACGCCTTCTATCGCCCGGAAACGAAAATTTGGGATCTCGAGAACGTGAAAGTCGTTCACTACGATCGTGCTGGAAACATTACTGACGAACAGATTTATCCTTCGCTAAAAATCGAACATTGGAGCGAAACGCCGTTTCGACTAGGCAGCGCAAACGTGCGCGCAGAATTCCTGAGCTTGCCGGAGCTGCGGGAGTATCTGTATTTCAACTCGGATTTTCCCGCTACTTTGCTCGCGCCGTTCCGGACGCATCTCCAGTATCGTCTCGCCTTGCCGTGGACGTGCCTGGTGGTTGTCTGGATCGCCGCGCCGCTTGGAATCGGCTATTCGCGACGCGGGGTGCTATCGAGCGTCGCCGCTGCGGTCGTCCTCGTTTTTACGATGAACTTTCTTACTCACCTCTTCCTCGCGCTTGGCGAAGGCGACCGCGTGTCTCCCTGGGTGGCGGCGTGGACGCCAAACCTTCTTTTCGCCGCGATCGGTCTCTATCTGCTCTACCTGCGCGCTTCAAATCGCGAAGCGCCCGGCTTTCATCTTTTCACTGCGCGACGTATAGTTGCGCGATGAACCCGCTCCCAAACGAATGGGCGATCAAGCATCGCGCCGACGCCTGTGCCGTGACCCGTCGACCGTTCACGCCCGGCGAGTATTTTTACACTTTGCTCTTTCACGACGCCGACGGTTATCGACGCGAGGATTTGAGCGAAGAGGCGTGGCGCGATCGCAACGAGAATATTCGGCCATTTTCGTTTTGGAAATCCCGTTACGAGCCTTTGCCGCCACGACCGCCCGAACCTCTGGCCAGGGAAAATGCGGAGCAGCTCTTTCGCCGTTTAATCGCATCGGAAAATCCGCCCGCGAACGCGTGCTACGTTCTTGCCGCCATGCTCGAGCGCAAACGCGTCTTAAAACAAGTAAAGACCGAACAGGGGACAAACGGCCGGGTTTTGATTTACGAGCACGGCGCGACCGGTGACATCTTCATCGTGCCCGACCCACAATTGCGCCTCGACGAATTGGAAAGTGTGCAGAACGAGGTTGCGCAACTGCTCCACAGTGCGGCACAGAGTTGAAACATCGACATGTAGTTGTGATTCTTTTTCAATGACCACAGAAACACCGGCAATCAATTACAAAATCGGTAACGAACGCCTGATCAGCGTGACCGATAATGCCGCGCGCAAACTCGCATCGCTGCTGGAGGAAAAAGGCAAAACAAATGGCGCGTTACGCCTTGCCGTGATCGGTGGCGGTTGCTCCGGTTTACAATACACAATGGACCTCGTGGACGGCCCCAAAGAGCGCGACATTCTCGTGCCAACATCCAACGTGCGACTGGTTGTCGATCCCAAGAGCGCACTTTTCGTCAGCGGTTCGGTGCTCGATTACAGCGAGGACTTGCAAAAAGGCGGCTTCAAAGTCACCAACCCGAACGCTGTCGCGCACTGTTCCTGCGGCGAAAGTTTCGCCGTCTGATGAAGCGAGCGATGTTCCGGCCTCGGCTACTTTCGGGATAGCCGCCGCCTCCCATTGATCACTACCGGAGCAATTTTGCCTCGAGGTTGATCTGGGTGCCGGCGAGGGCGACGGAGACCGGGCAG
>WNFQ01001161.1_pt1 | contig 34957 bp, 29 predicted proteins | sample 5400171 | NCBI WGS metagenome assembly WNFQ01 (sample SAMN13153356, study PRJNA577476) | soil metagenome | isolation source: 20 cm soil under Madrone tree | place: USA:California | collected 2016-06-14
CACCGTCATGAAAACCCTCGTACAGAAACGCAAACTCGCCCGCGCCATACTCAATCTTTAGGACGCGGCATGCTGCGCCGCGCTTGGCACCCTGCGTGAAGAAAGATATTTCCGACGCACAGTCGCATTATCCCGACACGCCAGACAGTTCGGACACTCGCCCAAAAGCATTGATTTAGCGTATCCATAGGCTTCTCAGCGCTTTTCGAGCACGCTCCCCCCGCACAAACCATGGAACGCGAAATGCCATTACCTCCACACAAGTTGCTTTGGAGGAGTTTCTCGATGCCTCCAGGCAAACAAATCATGATGACGGAGGTCTACCATGACTCAACTAAGAAATACCCTGGGCCTCGGGCTCCTGAGCGTGACTCTCGGCTTGGCGGTGCTGCCTGCGCGCGCGCAGGATCAGACCGTGCCTGGAGCCGGAAACGCGACGGCTATTACCTTGAGTAACAAATCCCCCATGGTGCAATCAGCTAAACAATTTTTGTTAAACAATATCAACAGGATAGACGATGCCAGCATCCGGGCCATAACACTCGATGCCATCGCCAATCCAACAACTTGTGTGGCGCATCGAGCAAATCTCACACAAAGCGACAAGAATGCCATCCTTCAAGCGCTGAGCGCGGCCGGATTGGTCGACATTCGCGACAACAGCACCTTCCCCGGCGGTCTGAGTGCCGGCGTGTTCCCTCCACTTCTCGGGGACGGTGGCGCATGCCCGCAGTTGCCGCAGACGTTCTTTTCCGCCCCAGGAAGCTTCTTTGGCGGCCACCATTCCTATCCTGGGGGTTTGCCAGTTCACGAATCCTTTAACGATGTGAGTAACCAAAATCTAGCTCAAGGCTACCGTAAGGTTTACGGTCACACCGGCACGCAAGGCTTCCCGGTCATCGCAAGCGACGATAACAACCCTAACGAATCTGCTGGAATGCCCGGCACATTCCATTTGAGCCAGAATGTAACTATCGCTGCTCCCGTCTGGCATGACTGGGCCAAGGCCATGGTTTTCCAGTGGAACAGCGATGGCTCTGAGTTCCTGGAGTTGAACTTTGGCGGCAACGGCCAGACTGACAATTTTGGAGCGACCGGCAATTCCAAGACGGGAGCCCACCACATGCTCAGCGCCGCTGAGGCTATGAAGCGCGGTCTGCCCGCGGACCTGGTCATCGCACAAGTTTCCGCGCACTCTCACACCATTCCGGACAACGAATATAAGGTGGTGAATTGGTTGCGCACCGCGGCCATCATCGCTCAGATCGACCCTGTAGCGCAGGGTTACCTCTCTCGGGATGCCCAAGGCCGCCTGCGCCTGCCCCCGGTACGTCATCTCGGCGAGATTAATTTGAATGCCGCTTCGCCGTCTCAGACAAACCTGCTGGCGGAGTACCCACTGCACGCTATCTCCGATGCGGACTCGACTCTCACCGAGCCGGCAGTCACCATTGACCAGGTCATCCTAAGAACGCTGGCTCCTGAGTTTGGTTTCGATGCGAACCAAGCCGCTACCTACAATAATGGCTTCCGCAATCCAGTCTTCAGCTTCCTGACTGCGGAGCGCATCTTAATTATCTATGGCAACAGCGGGCTCGACGGCGTGAGAGCGGAACTAAACAATCTGCGCAAGGGCGGGATTATCTAGTGTGACGTAGTTGAAGTAAGCCGGTAGGGGCACGAGCTTCGTGCCCCTGCAGGTTGCCCCGCTTGTAATGGATCCCGACGAATGCTGCTGCGCCCTAGTGTATTCTCGAATGACGCTTAGTCCAGCCGAATTGCGGAAAAGAAAATTCGCAAAACATTGCCCACTCCGCGCCAAGTCGTTCGCCGAAATAATCGCGCATTTCCCATCAATAGTTTTACCTAAGCTCAATTAGGAATTTTTGTCCCTCAATGCGAGGTTCTACCGGATTGTGCGTCTTTCAATCCATTCATAAGCTGCCCACTGTTGCGGCCTCGGAAAGCACTGTCAGTGCGCTCGTGAGGGCATATACCGGAGTTGCTCAGTTTCACCGGGAAAGCAGCTGCCTCCGTGTCAGCAACAAGGACCTCGGGAATCATCACTCCGGGATGCCTGTCACAAAAAAAAGATAGGAGTTGATTATGGGTCAAACAAAACATGGCCGGTCAGCTTTGGGTCTAATCGCCCTCGTAATGGCCGGCCTGCTCGCGTTGCCTGCCACGGGCCTCGCGCAGCTCGGTGGTCTTCTGCCACCGATAGGCAGTTCACCACCAACAACGACAACAAGCGGGATCACAGGAGATGCCACCGCGGTTCGCGCAACTCTCCTCGGAGCCCTGGGTCTTCTCACAACCACAACCGCCCTATCCGACACCGGTACCCTCGCGGGCACCGACGTTGCGCGGGAAGCGTCTCAAGTAACCGGCAGCATCCCCTCTCTGCTTGGCGCAGAAGTTCTAAGCGCTTCCACCATCGCCTGGCCCGATCAAGTCGCCTCCCAGGCTTCGCTCGCGAACTTAAATCTGGGCCTCGCCGGAATCGGCATCACCGCCGATTCTGTTGTGGCACAGGCGTCGCAGGTCGCGGGCGCCGCAGGCACTGGCACCACAACCATAAGCAACCTGTTGATCAACGGCGTGCCCATCGCCATCACCGGAGGCCCCAATCAGATCGTAGCCATACCTGGCGGGCAGCTAATCATCAATGAACAAACCATTTCTTCGACCGGCACGGCCGTCGTGAGCGCCCTTCACGTCACCGTTGCAGGCGTGGCCGATGTGGTGATCGCATCCGCCACCGCGGGCATCGCCTAGGGCCGCGCCTCCGCGCAACACAAGGAAAAATCATGAACAGAAAAATAAAAACAATTGTACCGATGTTGATGACCGGATTGTTGACGGGCGCACTCCTGGTGGTAATGATGAGTGTAAGAACCACACCGGTTGCTGCCCACATCCTTCCCATTCCTTGCGACTTCACGACCGGCGGGGGATTTGTCATCACCGATAAGACGCTTACCGACGGTGGGAACCACGCGAACTTCGGCCTTGTTGCGGGCTGCAAGAATGGCGGCTTCTTCGGTCACTTCAACTTCGTCGATCACGATACGACCGGTATGTGGGCCGGACTCCACGTCAGCAGCACTCAGATCACGGGGTATTTTGACCCTTGCATCAACAACGGCTGCGGAAATCCGCCGCAGTATCGCGATATCTGCGGCACCGCCGATACCAACCTCTTTGGCTCAGTCTATTTTCGAGCTCGGACTTACGATGGCGGAGAGCCAGGCTCTGGTCCCAACGGGCCGGACAGGTTTGGCCTGAAACTTGAGAAGGACGGAGTCGGCTCCGGCGTCGTCGTTTCCACCCGCTTCCTGGCCGGAGGAAACATCCAGCTCCATAAACCCAACCCATCCACAACAGGGCCAAATCCACCACCGGACGAGATGACCGCGTGCCACATGGATGACTCTGGATTGGGGTCCTGATTACCTAGACTTGCTCTGAAACGATCTTGCGCCGCAAAGCCAGGCTAGACATGCGGCGCTTGACGTTTTCGGGTCGAGAGGCCCGCATCGCTGTTTTTCGCACGTGGCGATGCGGGTTTTGCCGTTCGCTTTGTATGCAACGATTCAAGAGCAAACTGAACTTGGTTGCAAATCGGCGAGTGACTTCACTTCAAGGGGAGCCCGGTAAACCGAATCCCCGCTCCGTGAACTTTGTAGCGCATGTTCAATCCAATCAGCAGCGCCGTCAGCGATTCCACGATTCGCGCATTCTCTAGTTTTCCTCCATTTAGCGCCCGCGCCCCTGGAATCTTGCCGACCAGTTCGAAAGCCACCTGCTTCGCTTTCTCATCGTCGCTGCAGACAAGCACGTCGCAATCGACCGGTGCATCGCCCGCGAGCACATCCGCGCCAAGATTCTGGAACGCCCCCGCAAGACTCACTCCCGCAGGTAAAAGCTCTTTCGTTTGCTCTGCGGCCGAGCCTTGCCATACGCCGAGCACGCGCGTCGCTGCGCCGCCAACCGTCGCCGCCAACGGCACGGTCGTGTCGATCGCAATTGTTCCCGGCTTCCACACACTCTTCAATTGCTTGAGCAGCGCCACCACGCCGGAGAAGGGAACTGTCAAGACAGCGATATCGCACGCGGCTGCCGCTGAAGGATTGTCCATTCCCTCGATCTGGGCGCTGCCGCCAATGCGCTCGCGCAAAAGCCTCGCCGTCTCCTGCGCACGTCCCGCCTCCCGCGAGCCGATCAGGACGTGTTCCCCAGCCTTCGCCATTCGAAACGCGAGCCCGGAGCCTTCCGCTCCCGTTCCGCCCAGAATCGCGATCTTTCGCGTCATGATGATTTTCTCTCCGATTTAAGTCTTCCCGCGCTGCCCGATCATACACGCAAGCGATCTTTCTGCAGCATCGCCGCTTCGCATTCCCGCGGGCCACTATGGTATCTTCAAAAACTCAAAACATGAAAACGCCATCGCTCACCGCGCATCAATTTCGCAAGGCTCTCGGCCTCTTCGCAACCGGAATTACCATCGTCACCGTGGAGCATGCTTCCGGCTCCGTGCGCGGGATGACCGCCAATTCCTTCACTTCCGTTTCGCTCGACCCCTTACTGATTCTGATTTGTGTTGATAAACGCGCGGCCATTCTTCCCATGTTAGAAAAGAAAAAACGCTTCGGCGTAAGCGTGTTGAAGGAAGGTCACGAAGCCATCTCCGAATACTTCGCGAAAGGCGTGCAGAGTACCGAGGCCGAGCAGCGCTTGTCCATTCATTATCGCTGGACTCCCAGCGGAATTCCCGTATTGGAAGGCACGCTTCTCCAATTGAGTTGCGAAGTCGTGGCTTCGCATCTTGCCGGCGATCACACCGTTTTTGTCGGAAAAGTGGTTGAAGCCGAAATCCACGACGGCAAGCCTTTGCTCTATTTCGGCGGTGAATACCGCCACATAGGGCGGCGGCCCGGTGCCGCGACGTAAGCGTCGCGCTATTCTTGCGTTGCTCTAGTGGTGCCCACCCAGCGGATCACGTTTGACGCCGTATTCCGCGCCCCATTTGTCGGTCATGTGGCTGCGAATTTCCCATAGCTCCGGGAAGAATTTGTGCCGCATTCCTTCTTCGAGGATCTCTACCGGCCGGCCCTTCAGCGATCTCGAACCAAACCCGATCGTGCGATGAATCAACTGCATGTGTTCGTAGCGGAATTTCTGGAACAATTCGTCGAACTCGGCAAGCGCCTCCGCTACTACGTAAGCGTCGCTGTGTGTATATTCCGAATCGTAGATTTTCTCGATCGTCAGGCCATGCTTGTCCAGATAGTGCCTCTTGAAGGAATTCCAGATCGGCTGGTACATCTTCAACAACACGCGGAAGCCCGGCGATTCCTGCCCGCTGCCGTTTCCAAGTTTTTTGCGAATTTCTTGATATTCTTTCGGCGACATCGTTTCCAACAGCGTCACCTGTCCAATCATCATCCACTGTGTCTGGTGCACCCTGCGGAAAAGCGTAATCACGCGGTTGGTGTTCTCCTGCTGCAAATACTCGTCAATGTCCAGGAGCGTGAAAGCGATCAGTTTCATCCACAGTTCTTCGATCTGGTGCACCAGTTGGAACTGCAGCTCATCCGCGTTGCACAATTCGTCGAATTTCGTCTGGCAGGAAAGCAGCGTCTTGGTGTTCAGATACAGCTCGTAGTCCAGCGTGCCTTCGCCGCTCATGATTTCGTAAATCTGTTCGCGATTCACAAGTTCTCGTTTTTCCGCATGGATAGCGCCGGGACGCGCAAGCTAACGGTCGGAAGATCCAGAAGGCCGCGTCTGTTCCGCGGAATCGCCCATTTCTTTGCGGTGACTTTTCACTTCGCGCAGGGCGTAAATTGGCTTGTTCTGGGATTCGTAGTAAGTGCGCGCGATGATTTCGCCGAGCAATCCCATGGAAATAAATTGGATCCCGACCAGGAACAGCGCCACCGCCAGGAACATCACCGGGCCCCAATCCTTGATCAGCGCAGTGTGAAAATAGAATTTATCGAACGCCAGTACCAGCCACAGCAAGACACTGAGCGCCGTGCTTCCCACACCCACCAATCCAAAAAATTGCCCCGGCCGCGTCGAGTAATCCAGCAAGAATTTTACGATGATCAAATCCAGAAGGACGCGGATGGTTCTTGCGATCCCATACCTTTTTTTGTCTTCTTTCCCCGCCACGCTGGCGATCGGCAGTTCCGCTATTTTTGCGCCCGTGGAGCTTGCCAACGCCGGAATAAACCGGTGCAATTCGCCGTAAAGTTGAATTTCCTGAATGATTTCCCGCCGGTAGGCTTTAAACGTGGTTCCGAAATCGTGCAGGTCGATGCCCGAAAGTTTTGCCATCATCCAATTCGCAACGCGGCTGGGAACCTGACGCAACAGCCAGTGGCCGCGCCGCTGGTAAAGCCAGCCGCTCACAAGATCGTAGCCTTCCTCGATTTTCTCCAGGAACCGCGGAATTTCATCGGGGTCGTGCTGCAAGTCGCCGCTCATGGAAACAATCACGTCGCCGCGCGCGAAATCAAATCCGGCTTTTAGCGCAGGCGTCTGCCCAAAATTCCGGCGCAACCTCACCAGATTCACGCGCCGGTCGTGTTCGTAAATTTCCGAGAGCACTTTAAACGAATCATCCTTGCTGCCGTCGTCCACAAACACCAGTTCGTAAGGTTCGCCAAGGCCGTCCATCACTTCTGTAAGTTTCATGTAGAGAGGTGGAATGTTCTCCTGTTCATTGAAGAACGGAACGACAATGGAGTATTGGATTGGCGAATCGTTTGCCATTCTCTTCAGCAAAGTTCCTTTTTCAAGCTTCCCGTGGTTACGAAGCCATAGTCTATCAGGCGAATCCCCGGCGATGCGACAAGATTTCTAAACGCGGTGGATCGTCTCGCGTCGCGCAGCTTCCACGCCTCGGCGAAGGCTGCGCCATTGGCCGGATAGCGAAGAGCTCGTCACAAATCCCATGGCACAAGGCCTCGAAGATTCCGCGATTCTCGAACTCGTCCAGCCCAAGTCAACCGCAGTGACGATCAGATTCTTCGCGGCCTGTCCTACTCCACGGATTGCTCCTGTCCGTTGGGACAGCTACTCGTTTGCGCGCCCGCCCGAGTTCGTACCATTGACCGTTTTCGCCCTCAACTCTAGCATGGCGTATCAGAGGCAAAAATGCCCGTAAAGCAGCGTGAAACCAAGCGACTTGGTTCGCGGCACCATGAGAAACGCCGTGGGCGCCGTATGAACTCGCGTGTACCCGTGCGGCTCGGCTGGGACGATGAGTCCGGCAATCGCATCAGCGTTGAAGCGCATACGCGCATCGTCAACCCTTACGGGTGCATGGTGGTTCTAGCACACTCCCTCGATCTGGAGCACCGGCTGGCGCTAACCAACCTGATCTCTAACGCCAGCAACGCCGCGATCATCGTGTGGAAGGGCAATCAGCGTCCCGACGGATGGGAATACGGCGTCGAACTCGTCGCCCCAGAAATGGATTTCTGGGGGCTGGAGCTGTGAAGCCGTCACCGTACGCAAGACCCGGTGCGATGGCCGGCGATCGTCCGACCGGCACGCGCCCCGCGCTTACGCGGCAGCCAACTGCGGAAGAGCGTCGCCGCGCCCAGCGCGTTCTACTGAAGATGCCGGTGATCGTACACATCGCCAATAATCCCAAGGCCATCGAGGGATTTACGCACACCGTCAGTGCGAGCGGAGCGATGATCATAGTTCGAGAAGGCATTCCCCAAGGCACCAAGTTCATTTTGGAAAACCCCAAAACGCAACAGCGCGTCGAGGTGAACGTTGTGCGACCTCCACAGATGAATCAGGAAGGGTCGCTCGTTCCCGTGGAGTTCCTGTCGCCCGCGCCGCTATTCTGGAATATTGTTTTTCCTCCCACTGTCAACAACTGACGATCACAGCGAGTCCGCTGTTCAGCTTGCTACTGGCTCGCTCAAGGGACCGGAAAGGGGCCCACCCCTGGGCATTTTGTATGAATATCAAGACAAAGAGGATGCGAAAATTGCATTTCGCAATGGATTGATTCTAAAGGACGCACCTTTGGTTGTTTTCGATTTGCAAAAAGGCGGAAGTGAGTGCCTGAAAAAGAAAAGCGGGAGCAAGCTCCCGCATTCGATATACAGTAATCTACAAAAGTAAGTATATCAGAAATTACGGGAATGTTAAGCGGAAAGTGAAGTAAACCGCTGTGCTCTAAGAAAGTGGCGGCCCCGGGAGATCCGGGGCCGCTCGGTTGACGCGAATCCGGCTGGCGTCAGTTGATGATGATGTTGATGGTGGCGTTAGCCGTGGTTGAGCCGGACGTGCCGGTAATGGTGGCGGCCTGCGGGCCTCCCGTGACCGTCACGTTCAAAGTGCCACTTTTCGAGGCTGCGTCCGCTGTTGAGCCTGCATAGTTCGCCTGAAGCGAATGCGTTCCCGTACCTAGGTTAAGGTTTGCCAGACCAACTCCGTTGTTTAGAGGGACTTGAGTGTTCGTCCCGGCAGCCGAATCGTTGAGGGATGCAGAGCCCTGCACGGCCGCGCCGGAGTAGGGAGTTATGGTGATGGTGGCATTTGTTGCATTCTTGGTCGCGGGAGTAACGGACAGAGCGGTGGTCGTCGCCACAGGCCCGCCTCCGCCGCCGTTGTTGTAGTTGTTGCAGCCGAGGGTGAAGCCGAGCACGCACACGACGCCAAGTGTGAGTGCGGCGCGATACCGTTTTCGACCGGGCAGAACGAGAAGCAGTATCGCCACAAGGCCCGTGGCGGCACTGAAGGCCCACCAGCCTCTTGGTCCAGGGGGGGAAAGCACGCCGGCTGCGTAGAACTGCCGGTCGGCTGGAGCCGCGAACGCGCTCATTGTCGGCGACGGCGGCGTAAGTGACACAGTAAGAGACTGCGTAACCGCCGCCGTGGTGTTCGCGGGGATGGTAATACTCAAGGCATTGCAGCTTGCTCCAAAGGGCAAGGATCCAGTCGTCGCGCCAGCCGCCGGGCAAGTGACTGCCACAGTGCCGGTAAAGCCGCCGCTGGGCGTCACTGTGATCGGGATCGTCTGAGTATTTGGCGTTGTTCCTGCCGTCGCCGTGATTGTGCCGCTGCCGCCGGTCATGGTGAACGAGCCGATGCTGTTCACTGTAATGGTGAAACTCGCTGAGGTGGATCCGGCGTAGTTGGTATCGCCGCTGTAGACCGCCGTGATCGATTGCGTGCCTGCGGAGTTAAAGGTTGCATTAAGACTCGCCGAGGCGGTGGCACCGGTGGCACCGCCTGCAACTCCTGTCACAATAACCGGCGTTCCGATTGTAGTGGTGCCGTTCTTGAAGGTGATGGTTCCGGTTGGCGCTGCGGCGGGCGCGAGGGCTTGAGTTTGCACCGTTGCTGTCAGCATCGCATTCTGCCCCGCGCCAACGCTAGCCGGCCCCGATCCCGTGGTTGTGCTTCCTGCCGGAGTAATCGAAAACGTTAGAGCGGCGGACGTGCTCGCGTTAAAACTCGGGTCGCCGCTATACTTCGCAACGATCGAACTGGCGCCCCCACTCAGGACGATAGGACCCGTGAACGCCGCACTTTCCGTACTCACTCCGACCTTGCTCGCAAGTGTTGTCGTGCTGTTATCCACGAAGTCCACTGTTCCTGTTGCTACCCAGTTCCCCAGGTTTCCACTATCGGTTACGTCAGCTCGCAAGAAGGCTGTCTGAGGGTACGTTCCAGGTGCGAAGGCAGTACCGTTTTGATCGGCAAAGATGCTGGCCACAGTCAAGCTTCCCTGAGGTGACACAACGACCGAAACAGTGGCTGAGTCGCTGGGCCCGAAAGTGCCGTCTCCAGGATAATGCGCATGGACTAAGTACGAGACGCCCGCAGGGGAACTCCCAGTCAGCTGATTCGTTGTAGTTCCCGCCGGCAAAGAGCCGCTCACTAGGTCAAATCCGTCCACACCTTGGCCGGTCGTGGCGTTCGACACGAGGGAGACGTGGCCAGTAGGTGTTCCTCCCGCACCCGATACCATGATTTGTACGGGAATTGCTGCGCCATGTGTGATATTCACAGCGGAACCACCATTGAGAGTCAGCACTGTGGTGCTCGCCGTCAAAGCTGTCAGCCCGGTGGACCAGTTGGCCACCAAATTCCCTGCGTTCACGGATCCAAGGCCTGTTGCCAGGTCGTAACCAGCGTTCGTGCCGAATCCGTTCAGCACCCCGTACTTATCGGTTGTGACCGAAGTCGTGCAATCCGTTGAGCCTTTCGTGCACGGCATGGCAATCGTTCCCGTGGTGACATCATTGAACGTGCAAGCGGCGGCTGGAAGAGGGCTAGCCACCGAATTACAAGCCGTTCCTGCCGTGAATTGCTTCTTTGCTAGTTGGTAGAGTACAAGATTCGCATTTCCCTGCCGCGGCGCTGGATTCGAGATAGTAGCCTGTCCCTGATTCACGAGCGCCAGAATGCCGGCGAAGGCTGGCGTGGATACTGACGTTCCCCCTGCACCCAGGAAGTGGAAGGCGCCACTTTTGTTGCAGGAGACGCCTGAGGTAATCGCATCGGCCTCGCAAACAACATAGAAACTCTTATTGAACCCATCCGATGAGAAAAGCGAGACATCGGGGATATCCCGTTTCCCGTCCGCTGGCATTCCCGTTAATCCCAAAAGTGATTGAAAGACTGGTTTTGCATATCCGCCCGAGCATGTGGCCGGAGTTGTCCCACTTGGCGCGGTGCAATGACTCTTGCCCCCACTGCCTGCAACTGTAACTACTGCCGATGCGTTTGCCGCAGCATTGCAGTTGGCCTCCGGGTTGGCTCCGAACGCTGCATTCGTACAGGAATCGTTCCAAGTGCTCTCGGGAATGTAACTGAGGGCTGAGGCTAGAGTATTAGGATCATTCTGGCTACTCGGTTTGAAATATGTCGACTGAGTGCCTGCGTCGTTGAAGTCTGTCCCGCCGATGGCAACGTTGAACGGTGTAGACGCGAATCCACTTACCTCAAGTCCCGTAGTGGCTGGATTTGGCGCTTTGGCATTTTGGTCTTCGCAGCCGGCCGAGCCCGGATCGCCAGAGGCTACGGTCACCGTGATACCTTGAGCTGCCGCCTGCTGCCAAACATCATGGAAAAACTGGTTGCCGTTAGTCCCCAGAGCGAGTTCGCAATTTCCGAAGCTCAAACTCATTATCGGATCACTGTTGAAATCGATCACGTGTATTGCGGCGAGAAGCAGGCCCGAGGCATCGTTAGTGTCTGCGGCGATGACAAAATCAATTTGTGCACCTTTCGCGACAGCTCCCGACCATTCCACGTCGAGCAATGCTTCGGTCTCTGCGCTGCCTTTGATGATTCCGGGATCGGATCCATCGATCACAATATTTGGATCTTTTGGAGGCAAGCCGAAAAGCGTTCTGAAATCCCGTACGTCTTGCAAATTGATATTGGAAACGCCCAGGACTCCAACGTTCTGGCCTGTGCCATCGATCGGCGTTACGGCGTTCCAGAGTGGTAGCACATTGTAAATCGTTGCAAAGTCCGTGGGTCCAATAGCGAAGAATCCGGTGGAAGTAGTAAATTCCGGATTCGCGTTCAGAACCTCTCCGGTCAATTTCGACCTTGAGAATTCTCCTGCGAGGTGATGCAGGGGCTTCGGATGAAAGTTGTGGAGTGAAGCGAATCCTTGCACTACCGGCGACAACGCAGCCGGAATCTGGGGGTCGTTGGCATTGGCCCAGTGCTGCTCACCATTGACGATGTAACTGTGGATCTCAGTACGGAACGCTTCCTTCAGCAGAGCAGAAGTGCCGGAGAATTCGATTGCGGTCTTTCCTTTGGTGACTCTGGCCACTTGGAAGGCATGAGACTGCAACCACGTGGCTACCGTCTGGATGTCCGCGTCCGCGGGGCCAAATTGCGCGCCGAATTGTTCCGGCGTCAGCCACTTATGAAAATTCGGTGAAGACTTGTCGTGCTGTTCGGCCATTAACTGGTCAAGGGCGGCATCTTGTTCAGGGCTCCGCTTCAACATGAGAAGCATCCGCTGCATTGGCAGGTTCGGCGGCGCCACCCCCTGGTCAAATTCGGGGCGGGCGAGGGGGTGGACATTGCCGCGGAGGCGCACGAGTTGCGTTTCATCGATGGGCTGGGTGATGCGCGCGGGGATGGCTGGGGCTTGAGACGTGGCCGCCCCAACTGCATCCGGTTTGGATTGCGCGGCGGCGCGGAAGGCCGGGAGCGCGAGAAGTGAAGTAAGAAGGAGAAGCGAATTGCGAAGCAAGAGAGATTGGAGTTCCATGACCCGTCCACGCCGCAGATTTGAATTCGATGCCAACTACGTTCGAGAATCGAAATTAGAAACTCGAAACTCGAAATTGGAAACGCGAAAATCGAAACGCATCCTGCTCCCTAGGTAGCCCGAAGATGCTGCCGACCGTGTCTGGACTCGTTGGAGCAGGAGGAACAACTTTCACAAAGGGCTTCTCGCGGACGGGGCCTGGACCGAGAGCGATCCACCATTGAACGCGTAAAGACTATCACAAGACAATTGAAAGACTCTCCACTAGCTTGCTGACAAAAACTTTTGGGCGAATGCCTCTTCATCCGGAGCGGCACACACACACTAGGGGCATGAGCACTCGGATGCACCCGGGATTCCGCAGGATGCTTTCGTTGCTTTGGGCCAGCGCCCTGCATTAGGGTGATGGTGCGTGGCGCCCGCCTTCGAAGAAACTTTCCCTTTGCTTAATGGTTACCGATTTGGCGGCACTTTTATTCCACGCGAGGCGGGTCCAGAAAGAGGGCGCAGCATGCTGCACCACTACAGAGGCAGAAGCTTCAGGATCAATTTTATTTAGTGATGAAAGCCGCGGCGGCCATAGAAGCCGGGGCCGCCCCATCCGTTATAAAAGCCAACGTAAGCGGGATAGGCGTAGCAGGGGCCATAGTAACCGCAAGGGGAGGCGTAGGGACCGGGGTACGGGTAGCCTCCGGCCACGCGGCGCCCTCGGTGTTCCATTGTGCCGCCGTCAAAATCGCGCTGGTTGACCGGCTGGAAGGCCTGCTGGCTCTGCGTGGTGTCAATCCGGACGGGATCGACCAGGCGGAAGCTCAAGGGTTCCTCCGGTTCAAGGATCGTGGGGCGACCGCGCGTGAGCAGCACTGCGCCGATTCCCACTGCCGCGCCGGCTCCCGCGCCGATGGCCGCACCTTTGCCCCAGTCAGCGGCTGCACCGATCAAGGCGCCGAGTCCTGTGGTGCTGCCAACGGTCGCGGCGTCCTGGCCGTGCGAAGTCCCGCCGGAGGCCTTCCAAAGTTCGGTAAGAATCGGAACTTGGCGGCCATCGACGGTGGTCATATCGGTCAGCTCGACTCCCAACTCAGAAGTGCCCTTGATGCGGCCGGCTTGCCGAACCTCTTTGACCTGACCAACGAGGACCTGGCGGCGGCGCGCCACGACCCAGCCATTCACGACGAGCGGCTGGTCGAGCACGGCGGTGAACTGGTCGCCAATTTTGCCGTGTTCGCTGGAGAGATAATCATTCATGCGAATGAGAAGGATGGTTCCGGCGGGAACGGTCAGCGTGTCGGGGACGGACTGAAACGGTGGGGATGGCCGGGCCTCGGGGGCGGTCTGCGCTGGCCGGTCGTGAGAATAGGGCGGTTTGTCCGCGTCTTGCGCAGCGTAAGTTGGCTTTGCTGGAGGATCCTGAGACTGCTGCTGGCCGGCTTGTTGTTGCCCTTGCTCTTGCTGCTGATCTTGCTGCTGCTGTTGGGCGTAGGCGCTGGCGCTGAGGCAGAGTACGAGGGCCAGTGCGAGTATGCCGCACGAAAATGAACCGACACTCCGCGACTTTGCTGGGTGGTGCGCCATGATCTTTTCTCCCTCGACCAGGGGCAATTCACAATCCCTGGATCTCTCCGCACTTACAGCAATTGGATGGTGCGGTTTCCGACTAGGATGCCCGGGGCAATCGGAGTTTGTCGAGTTAGCTAACGGCGCGAGGCAGCGAAACTTCTTGCAAGTTCCCGAGTTTTAGGTGGAGAGAAAAAGGGAGAGGTGTGTCTTACTCTCGCACTTTTTTTCGATGAAGATTTGCGTCTTGCTGAAGAAAGCTCCGCGATAGATTGTTGATGGCACGTGGAACTCGGGCGCTCAGGGTTTGCCCTGTTCCGTGAGCGCAAAGTCTCCCGGTCTGGTTCCCGGCGCCAGCTTCCAATCCGATTTGAGTTCGAGAGTCCAGCCCTTGCCGGCGAGCGGGGACTTGGCAGCGTCGACCGGGGCCGGCACTTGCACGGACACGACCATGCCGTTCTTGCGAAGGAACAGGACGCCCTCGGTGCTGTGCAATATCCCCCACTGATCGGAGACCTGCACGTTGTCGCGGTAAAGCGTCAAGCTGTCATCCAATGCCAAGACGGCGTTGGGATCGTAGGTAAAGTTGAATTCCTTGGCCACTGGCAACGCGAGAAGGGGTCCATCGACGAAAAGTTTTTTTGCGGCGGCTACCTGACCTTGATGGTTAACTTCACGGCGAGTTTCGATGGCCACGACTTCGTTACCGTCGTAAAGCTCGGCGCGGCGCAATGCTTCCATTTTGCTGAGGGCCGGCGAGTCGATCGCGTAGGCGCGGGCAAGCAGTTCTCCGAGATTTGTCGCGGGCGTCAGGCCCTTGCGCCACTGCGGATTTCCGGCATCGAGAAGTCCGCCGTAAGCCGGGCCGGAAGTGTAAGCGAAGGAACGCGCATAACTTTGCGTGCGCGTCGGAGCGGAACGCAGGATGGATGCGGCAACGACAGCGAATTCTTCTGGTGAGGAAGTGCTCAGCTTCACGCCGGCGTATTCGGCCATGCCTTCGTGCATCTCCAATGTGGTTTCGCGAGCCGCGGCTTCAGGGAAAAGCGAGCGGCGAAAATTCCGGAAGTAGAGGGCGTCGGCAATGTCGCGGCGGCGCTCGTCGCCGCGCTGCCAGAACGCATGCTCCAGCGCACGCCATTCCATCTGCAACCAGATGCGACCGTCCAGTGAATCGAGATGGCCGTTCATGGAATCAGCGGGCGGCAAGCCGATCTTCTTCTGCACGCGATGGAAGCACTCGTGGAGCATCAATCGCATGCGCGGGCTCTTGTACTGCGGGGGCGGCCACATCACCATGGTCCATTCCACGCCGGCCCAGGTCACGGCGGTGTTTGCGACGCCAAGAGTGTCTGGCGCTTTTCCCGCGAAGACGCCATCCATGGGTTTGAGCCTGCTCTCGAGATCGGCTTGATTCGCAATGGCGTCGCGAGTGTCGGGATCGACGAAGAGAAGCGGTCCGCACAAGGGAACTGTCCACAATGCGCCGTTGTCTTTGTCCGAGACGGACTTTGCTTCGGCGAAGTATTGCCTGGCCAGCGCGCGGTCGATTGGTGGCTCCTGCGGCAGGGCTGGTATCGGTAGTAAAACCAGTGCGGCTGGCAGGGCTGCGGATCGCAGCGCGATGAATTTGTTCATGGCAATTTTTCTTTCGAATCGCCGTCGGGCTCGGCCTGCGATGCGCGGGCCTTCTGGCGTTCTAGCGCGTCCCAGTAGGCTTCTCCCATTTTCAGCAGGCCGGCAATTCCAAGTTCGTGGCCATCGCCTCTCGTGAGCGTTAGACGCTCGGCGCGCAGAAATAACTCGCGGTGTTCGGTGTAGTTTAGGAGGCCGCTGATACGGAGTGCGACTGAATTGTCAATTGCGGTGGCGAGGGTGGCATCCGCAATATCAAGCACCTGCTGGCATTCCGTGGTGAGAGCATTCTCCAGGTCGGCCCAGCTTAACGATTCCTCGCGGCACTTGGACTGGTATTCGGCGGTCAATCGCGATTGCTGTTCCTGGGAAATGCCGTCAGGAATAGAAAACGTTCCGGGCCACGCCGCATGGTGAACCACGCGCGCGGATTGCACACCATCCAGACGCAAAAGAAACTGCATATCGAGAGGGAGATTATGGAATTCGAGCAAGTGATCGCTTTCGAGGTGGAGGGTAACAGTGCGCTCCAGCAGGTTGGGCTGGATGGTCACAATTTGCGCGTCGTGGAGTCCTGCCCACAAGGAGACTTCGGCCGCGCCGGGCGGCAGATTCATCCAATCGACGATCGTGGATCGCTCGTCAGCCATGCGTCACCGTTCTGGGCAAAGTTGCGGGCAGAGTATAGCCCGCATGCGGTCAAATCGAAACGCATTGTATAATCCTGCTCGACCTGGTGCGGGCAAGGAACAAAGAGAGTGCGCACTGAAGTGCGCCCCTACATTCAGACTGAGGAGACGCCATGGCAGAGCCAACTTACGAAGAACTGAAAGCAAAACTCGCGGAAATGGAAAAACAGGGAGGCGGACGCCGCACCGGTGCGCTGGAGTTCCGGGTGGGTGAAAAAGGAGGCGTAAGCGTGTACGGACTGGGGCGCTTTCCGGTGACTCTTTATTACGAGCAATGGATCAGGCTGCTGGAGGCGGTGCCGCAATTGCGCACGTTCCTCGAGGAGAACAAGACCGCAGGCAAGCTGAAACTCAAGGAAAAATACTCTGAATGATTTCCCGCGATCGCGGAAAACAGAAGTGCGGGCCACCTCGCAGAGGAAGGCCCCGAGTGCCTGTGGGGAGGCACCCGGGGCGGGGGGTGAGTGAGGAGGAGTCTGGGCGAAGCATTACTGCGGTGACGGTTACTTCGAAGACTGCGCGGCCAATAAGCAGAGCCGCTGCAACTCGTCGTAGGTGAAAACCACCTGCTCGCCTCGGTCACCCGTCTCGAGGTGGCCAAGGCCGGCTAGGCGCGAAAAGCGCCGAATTTCTGTCGTCGGAAGCCCCAGCAGAACTGCTGCGCGTTGCTCCCCGACTTGTTCTTGGATATTCATGCTCATTCTTGGACCCGATTTCCTTCCTTGGTAGATGAGAGCATGCGATTCTCCAAACTCTTGGTCAGTTAAGTCCTTTGCCATCTATGAGAAAGTGCCAGTTCATCCCAGCCGTTCACAAAGTTGAGCATTTCGTTACACAAATAGTGCACCGGTTTGGACGACACCCATGGAATTGGTCCCATTTGCAACGCTTTCTCAGACGCTTGGCGAGGGGTAACATAAGGGGCCGACAGTCAATTTCCGGGTGGCGGGGCCGCGAGCTATGAATCGGTATAACGACAAACAGAGAATTAGGGATCTCTACGACCGTACCAGCCCGTATTACCAAAGTCTGTGGGGCGCGCACATTCATCATGGCTATTGGATTAGTGGCGAAGAAACCAAAGAGACCGCTCAGAATCAGCTTATTGAGCATGTCGCCCGCGCAGCGGATCTCGGGCCAAGCTGCAAGATCCTAGACGTTGGGTGTGGGTTCGGCGGCAGCAGTATTTACCTGGCTAAAAAATACGGCGCGGAAGCAACCGGGATTACGATTTCTCCAATACAAGTGGAAATGGCACGGAAGGCGGCGGCGGCCGAAGGCGTGAGCGCAAAGTTCCTCTTGATGGACGCCGAGGAGATGAAATTTGAGCAAACTTTTGACGTGGTGTGGTCCGTCGAATCCATCTCGCACTATCGGCAAAAAGAAAAGTTCTTTGCTGCAGCCGCGCAGTGCCTGGAGTCTGGAGGGACACTGGCCATCACCGATTGGTTTAAGAAGGAACGGCTGGCCGAGCGTGAGTACGAGAAATTCATCCAGCCGATTGAGAAGGGCATGCTCGTAGCACTGGACGTCATGGAGGATTACATGGCATTGCTCAGATCGAACAGTTTTCAGATCGTGCACAACGAGATCCTGAACAAGAACTGTTCCAAAAGTTGGGACCTCGGCCTGGATATCCTCAAGAATAAAGCGCTCTGGCAGATCGCGGCGGAGTATGGCGCTGAGTTTCTCGACTTCCTGCGGGCGTTCCGCTCGATGAGAGCGGGCTACGCCTCCGGGAATTTCATCTATGGACTGATGGTCGCCAAGCGAATTTAGGCCGGCCCCAAGGAGTCGCGGACGTAGGACTTCGGAGACAACTATCCATGAGCACCCCGGAATGGGATGCCGCACTTTATACAGCAAAACATTCCTTCGTGTACGAATACGGCCGCGAATTGGTCGCGCTTCTGGCGGCGCAACGGGGAGAGCGTATCCTGGACCTCGGTTGCGGTAGCGGGCAGCTTACGCAGGCAATCTCCGAGAGTGGGGCGCGAGTTACGGGCCTTGATAACTCAGCATCGATGATCGATCGGGCGCGCCATGAGTATCCTGACCTGTCCTTCGTCCTGGCCGACGCCAAGGATTTTTCATTTGACGAGCCGTTTGACGCGGTGTTCTCCAATGCGGCGTTGCACTGGGTCAAGCCGCCAGAAAAAGTCATCGAGTGCGTTGCAAAGTGTCTTCGTCCCGGTGGCCGGTTCGTTGCAGAATTCGGCGGTAAAGGAAATGTGCGGCTTATCTATGAGGCTGCGGAGGCTGCGGAACTGGAACTAACCGGCCGCGAAGTGCGAAACGTCAATTATTTCCCCTCCATTGCGGAATATTCGACGATGTTGGAGAGCCGCGGGTTGGAAGTGCGACAGGCGTGGCTGTTTGACCGTCCCACGAAACTGGAGGATGGCGAAGTTTGACCGTCCCACGAAACTGGAGGATGGCGAAAACGGACTGCGGAATTGGCTCACCATGTTCGGAGAAAAAACTTTCGGAGCCATGCCGGACGATATCCGCTCGCAATGGATCGAATGCACGCAACAGAAGGCTCGCGCCAGCCTTTTCCGTGAAGGGAGTTGGTATGCTGATTACCGCCGCCTGCGCGTCATAGCCGTTCGAAAGTGAATGGCGCGGTCGACTTCGGCCGGAGAAAGGTCAGGTAAACAGTGGACTGCGGTCAATTCCAGGGAAGGGAGGAAAGGTCCACGTTCCCACCGGAGAAAATCACACCGAGTTTCGGGGCGTTACCGTCGGCGCGTCTCGGCAGATTCAAGGAAGCAACAACTCCGGCCTTGAGCAAAGGTGCAATGGCCACGGCGCTCGAGGGCTCGATGATGATTTTCATGCGCTCCCAGACGAGCCGCGCCGCCGAGATGATCTCTTCCTCGCTTACGAGGAGGATGCGATCCACATGGCGCCGCAGGATCGCGAAGGTTCGCGGGGCCAGCGAAGCACGCAAGCCGTCGGCGATGGTGTCGCTGGAATCCTGCGATTGCAGCGTACCAGTGGTCAGCGAGCGGTAGGCGTCGTCCGCGCGCTCCGGTTCGCAGCCAAAGACGCGCGCACTTGAGCGAATCCCTTGGGCACCGAGGCATGTTCCGCTGAGCAATCCACCGCCGCTGACGGGCGCAAACACGGCGTCCAGGTCGCCGAGATCTTCCAGGAACTCCTTCGCCGCGGTGGCTTGCCCCGCGATGATGCGGTCGTCGTCATAGGGATGCACCAGATGCGCCCCCGTTTCTGCCTGGACACGGTCGCACGTTGCTTTCCGCGCTGTCACCGAAGGCTCACAAAAAACAACTTTGCCGCCATAGCTTTCAATGGCCCTAGCTTTCACGGCAGGGGCATTTTTCGGCATGACGATCCAGGCCGGCACTCCGCGCCATGCCGCCGCGCAAGCCACGGCAGCGCCATGGTTGCCGCTCGACTGGGTGACGATGCCCTTCGCCGCCTCTTTTTCTGTCAGAGAGAGGATGGCATTCGAGGCTCCGCGGATCTTGAAAGAGCCGGTCTTTTGCAGGTTCTCGCATTTGAAGAAGATTTGCGCTCCGGTTATGGCGTTTAGGGATGCGGATGTCAAGATCGGCGTTCGGTGAATTCTAGGGGAGATGCGCGCGTGGGCGGCGAGGATCGCTTCCCAACTCGGCGGCTGGTAGATGGCAGATTCGGTGGACGGGGCAGTGCTCATAGGGCTCACTTTGGGCTCGTAAAGGCTTGCCGATTCTTAAGGTCTAGCGTGTTCTTTGCCTCGGTTAAAGAGGCATTATGGCATCTCGATACCGCCCGTGTCCGCGCGTATGAATAGGGGCTGTACTCCCCCGAGGCCGGTACTGGTACGCTTTGGCCATAGAAAGTTTGATACTTGACCGTGCGGCTGGCTCTGTTAGGCTGCTGGATGTACCTCTCCACTAAATTCGCGAGTGCCTGCGCCAGACGTTTCCTCGCGCTGTGGAGGACACAATGAAAGTGGCTGAACGCCGCCAACTGAGCCGACTTAACCTTCGGACGCCACTGCGCTTCCGAGCCCTCGGTGTAGCTTCGGACAGAACCGAACATTTTACCGAAGCTCTGAACGTCTCGCGTGGCGGCTTCTTCTTCGCGTCATCGGCGCCTCTGCAGGTAGGAATGCCCATCGAAGCGACCCTGCGTATGCCCGCGGAAGTGACCGGGAATTCCGCCCAGGAGATGCGCTGTACCGCGCGTGTCGTGCACGTGCGCAACGAGCCTTACGGAGACGGCCGCATCGGCTTCGGCGCCGAAATTGAGAAATTCCAGGCCGTTCCTGCTCCTGCCCAAGACCGCTGGGCGGTTTGAAGTAGAGTTGGCAGTCCTCAATTTTCAGTAGTCACCCAAAAGACAGATAAACATGAAGTCCGAAGTTGAACAGAGATTCCTCCACTCCGGGGCGGCAAGAAGCGCCGTCCCTGCGGTCGGAATGACAAGAGGGAAGCGTTGGATGACGACTCTCGCATTGGGCTTGAGCTAAGGTTTGGCGGCTGGAACTATGAACGTGGTTTTCGCGCTGCCGACATTTTCGAAGCGGTCGTAAGCGCGGACGGCGACTGTGTGCTCCCCTAGGGAAAGTCCGCCTAGTGAAAACTCGTAATGCTCCTCCGGAGCATCGCTAATGCCGCTGGTCGGAGCGATAAGGATCCACTCGCCGCCATCGATACTGTACTGCGCACGCTCGATGCTGCTGCTGGCGTCTCGGGCCGTGAATTGGCCAAGGGCTTCCCAGAATGAGGGCGATGTACTGGCGCGACTAACATGGGGGGATGCAACCAGATTCTCGATGACCGGTGGCGTGTTGTCGACTTCGAAGCGTTCGCTTTCGCGTTCGGCCTTGAGCGCAAGAGCTGGAGGATTCGAAGGCGTATCGCTTGCGGCGATTTTCAAGTAGTAGGGGCCATCGGGCAGCGTAGTGGTGTCCCACGAATAGAATTTCTGCTCTAAATTGTCCTTCAATAATTTCCATTCGTGTTCGTTTTCGCCGCGAAAGTAAACGGCGTAGCGCATTTCGTCATCGTTGTCGTCATGCGCCGTCCACAAAACTGTTTGATATCCCCTCTGTAGCGTGCCTTGCGGGGGCTGTTCGAATCGTGGCGGCGTGCTGCTCTGTGTGATTATTACGCCGGAAACGTTTGGCGAAGGCGGCATCTTGAGTGTCACAGGCGTTGGCTGGTTTGTAGAGATGCTGGATTGGCTCTGGGCCCGCACTCCGGGATCCTGGAGCGCGATTCCATCGATGACTGGCGCGACATTGCGCGGCAGATAGGCCAGACTGACCCAATCAATGCCATCGCCCGGACGCCCATCGTGGATGACGGCTTTCCATTGCACAAACCGCGCCGATGGCGCTTCCATGGCCGCGCCCGATTTCGCATAGGGACCGTACCAGCGGGACCATTCGCGGCCCGGATCTTCCGTATTTCCCGAGCGCACAAAAAATTCCACGCGCGGATCATTCGCATGTGATGCCGAATGAGCCGATGCTCTTGCGCCCTCGGCCGCGGGAGGACTCCACCACTCGATGCGGCCCCACTTTGAGAAAAGTTGCGCGTCGAAGGAGTGGGATTCGAACGTGCCTTCGGCTTCGTAGTCAGGCCCGACCGAATAAACTTTTCCAGGATTGGCCGTGCACAGGAAAATCTTGCCGGTGGAATTGCGGGCGATGCCCGTAATTTGCGCCGAGCCGGATTTGGCGAGGTGGGCGAAGACACCGTGGCCATCGACGGCCAGAAGAGCGCCGCTGTTACCGGTCCCTGCGAGGAGGCGACCGTCGGAAGCGAGTCCGAGAGCGTAAACGACATCCTCGCGCGAAGACCAAAGCTCTTCCGGTGCCCCGTCGGGGCTGATGCGGTAAATGCTGCTCGAGAGCAGTGGGGGAAATGGACCGAAAGGCTGTTGCGGCTGGACTTGGCCGCCACTGATTACGCCGCCGGTGGTGATCGTCGTCGTGCCTTGCGGCGTGGTGATAACCGCGCTGGGAGCTTGCCCGGTGCGCTGCTTCTCGCCAATCGCGGAGACGTAGATGGAGCCATCGGTGGCGACCGCCAGGGAAGTGACTTCGCGTTTGGCTGTTTCATAGAGGACGAAACCTTCCGCTTTTGCCGCTGCGGAATCCTTGGAGTCTTTGGCGGAAGCTCTCGAAGAACTCTTAGAGATGCGTAAGATGCGGCCGCTGGGTTCGGTGCCGGCGATGAGATTTCCTTTTGCATCGAAAGTCAGAACACGAATGTGAGCTTCGTCGCTGGAGTAGAAGAGATCGCCTTTGCCGTCGGGCGCAACGGCAAAAACCTGTCCTTTGTCACCGGTAGCGACATAAAGAGTCCCGTCGGACGAAAAGGCGAGGTCCCAAATGTATTTCGTTTTTGGATCGAAGAATATGGACTTCTCGCCGGAAGACGAGACGCGGTAAACCTTACCATCGGGAGAAGTGCCGACGTATAGCGTACCTTTGGAATCAAAGGCGATGGTTTGTGCGGAGAGGTCGGTGGAATCGAAGACCACGCTGGGCTTGCCGCTCGAATCGAAACGAAAGACTTTCGCAGGCGAGCCGCCCGCCGCGTAGAGCATGCCCTTGGGATCGACGCGCACGGACCAAAGATAGGAAGCGTCCGCGTCGGCGAGCAAAGTGAACTTGGGCGCTAGTTCGAGGCGGCCGTCGCTGCGGACCGCCACGCCATGAGCGCTGCCTTTCAGGAATTCATCGTAAGTGGACTGGCGCCAGCGGCGGGTGTGCTCGGCAAAGGAAGGAGAGAGACAAAGGAAGTAAAGGAGGCTGATGAGGTAAAGGATTCGGAACAAGCCTGCTCGAGCCGACGACTTGCGCATTATGGTTTTCACCGGATTTGGAGATTCAAGGAGATGACGCCGGAGACGGGGCCTCCGAGCGGGATGGAAGCTTCACTGGCCAATGATTCGCGCAGCACTTGGACGCTGCCGGGAGTAGGGCGGCCGTCCACGACGTTGATTTGCGAAAGTGGAATGTTCGGCAGTTCCTTGTCGTCCCACAGAAGTGTAGGGGCAGGAACAAATAAACCAACGTACAGGCGGTCGTTGCGGCGCTCGCGATTTAAGAGTGCGATGAGTTGGTCGAGGCCGTTGGGACCGCTGCCCGCACCGCCGAAGGCGAAGCCGCGCGAGGCGCGATTCAGCAAATCGGCGTCGCTAACTAGAATGCGGAGATTGGTGCCGCGCGCAACCTGCTCTGGGACGCGAACGCTGGTCTCTTCCACGCGGGCGGCGCCGCGATAAGGCCGAAGCAGCACGCGGACTCGCAGGGTCTCTCCTGGTGCGGCTTCCCCTTTTTCGAGCCACGCGCTCTCAATGGTGAACGATTTGCGTCCGGGAACGCTTTCGACTCGCAAGGTGATGCGATCAACTTTGGCAGGTTCAAAGCTATTGACGAACAAGCGCGTGAAAACACTTTGCATCGTAAGGGCGATGGGCAGGCCATCGGGAGAAAGAGAATCTCCTGGAGCAAAAGTATTTTCGATTTGAACCAGGGAGTGGCCTTGAAGGTGAATCTCACCGGAAAGATGAAGCGTGGTGCCTTCGCCGTACAAAGAATTCTGCGTGAGGCCGTTGAAGGTTGTGAGCGCAACGAGCAGCGGAGTGAGCTTCGGATGATTGATAAGCTCGAAATGAAGAGTTTTTTGCCTGGCAGGTTCGGTGCCAAAGACCTGTAGCGTGAGATCCAGAGGGATCATCGCGGGAGGCGGACCTAACTTGCCAGTGACAGCGGTGAGGCGATCACCGGTGATGGTACCGATGGAGCCGCCGACGTTGACTATTTTCGTGGAAGCAAGATCGGACGAAAGGGTGGTGAGCACGCGGCTTCGCGCCATGGGAATCTGAATATCGCCGAGACTCAGAAACGGATGGCCGCAGAGATACACTTTGTCGGCTTGTACTGCGGTGACCGTACACGCGGAGTTGATGGAGGCATCGCCTTGAACTAGAACCATGCCGGCCATATCTCCGGCAACGAGATGTCCATCATCGGGTTGGGGCGAAGCCGTGCCGCCTTGGGCCGCGACGAAGCCGTATCCTTGCAGTTGATTCGCGAATTGCTGGAGCGCGGCGGGCTGGAAGCCGGAGAAAACGAGCGGCGTTTCGATGGGTTCGAGCGCGGAACCAGAAGGCAGACCAGTTCGCGTGGACGCTTCGGTGGGAAGCCCGAGTTGCTGTGTGGCCGCTTGCGCTGTGGCTGGCTGGGACGGCGGATTCAGCACGTCTTGAATGGGTGTGACGCCGGCGATGGGCTCTTTGGTGAAGATCCCTAGTTTCAGTGACAGCGCGCCAGCGAGTTTGCCGTCGAGATAAACCGGGCTGCCGCTCATTCCCGCCACGACGCCGGTGTGTTCAACTTTCGGCCCCTTCAATTGCACTAGGATGATGGACTGTTTGGGGCCGAGGAAATTGTCCAGCACCCCGATGACTTCGAGATTGAACTTTTCCACTTGATCGCCGGCAAAGATCGTATAGGCATATCCCTGCATGCCCGCGCGGATTTGGCTGAGCGGGAGAACTTCGTTCGATTCTTGGGCGACGGCGATGCCAGCTCCCAGACAAAGGGCAGCCGTGAACGCCAAGAGTGCGAGGGACAGAAACCAATGAGACGTGAGCAGATAACGCCGGGCCGTAAGCATGAATCGGTAATGATACGCGGCGGGGTACCGGGAAGCAATCGCACCCGGGGCTGGTCGAAAATAGGAAGAGTTGGCTAGGCGTACTGGAGCCATTGTGCGCGAAGGGACTCCAGTGTATGTTACAAATTAGAAGAATAATTCAGAGCAGTATGCCTCGCATGCGTAACCCGGCTCACCTGCAGGCGAACCCGCTTCGGGCGCACTGTTGCCCGGCTGGGGAAACCACTTCGGGGGAGACCACTCCTATGAAAGCTCTCGCTGCTTTCTGGCTGCGCTTTCTAATGCTTGCCGCGTTCGCGATGATTGCCGGATTCGTTTTCGTGCGCGGGCAGTCTCCCGCGATTAAAGTTGTGGACTTGATTCCCGCAAGCCTCAGCGGGGAGACGAATCAGGACAGCGAACCTTTCCTTGCCGTTCAAGCCGTCAATCCCCAGATCATGGTAGCCTCGGCGTTCACTCCCAATCCGTTTTCTGCTAGTGGAAACGCTCCCGTTTACATTTCCGAGGACGGCGGCGTGACCTGGGTGTTGAGCGCCATCACTCCCGTGCAGCGAATGACTTGCGACATTACGCACGCCATGCCCACGGGTGAAAACCATCCGCGCGGCGACCTGCACGCCGGAACGCTGGCCTGCGCTTCTTTCATAACGCTTGACGAATCGGAATCGAATGATGTTTCTGCCAGCGCTGTCATGAACGTGCAGTCCACGCGCACCAACGTGGATCAACCGTTCGTACGTGCGTTGGGTATTTCCAACACGGACCATATTTACGTCGGACTTAATGATTTCAATCAACCCAATGGCCACACGGCAACTGTGGACGTCTCCGTGGATGGCGGTGCGACTTACAAGTCTGTACCGATCGAAGCGCGCAAGACTTCGGGACAAGATGGTCCTTCCGTTCGGCCGGCAGTCGCGGGCGACAATACGGTTTACGCAGCCTTTTTTGGGTGGCGAAAATTCAACGGCACCGTTGCGACTAGTGACGTAGTCGTTGTCCGCGACGACACGGGAGGAGCTGGTCCCAATCCTTTCCAGGCGTTGAAGGATCCTTCGGACAAATTGCCAGGGCGGATAGTGGTTAAGCGTGTCTCCATCCCTTGGTCGAATGCTCCAACCCTGGGGCAGGAACGCGTCGGTTCGACACTTTCCATAGCCGTCGATCCGAATAACAGTTCCACGGTGTACGTCGGCTGGGCGGACCACGGGAGCAAAGGAGATATTTACACGTTGCACGTGAGGCGCTCAACGGACCGAGGCGTAACCTGGTCCAAGGCCGACCTGCCCCACACCACAATCAGGAACGCGACGAACATCGCGCTCGCGGTGGCCAATAGTGGCACTGTCGGTCTCCTCTACCAGCAACTTTCTGGCGGCCGCTGGGTTACACATATTGTGCAGTCGCGTGATGCTTTCGCGACCGTTCAGGACTTGATTCTTGCCAACGTTCCTGCGAATGTGCCCGTGCAGCAGTTCTTGCCCTATTTGGGGGACTACGACTACCTGCTGGCAGTCGGAAATGAGTTCCGCGGCGTTTTTTGCGCCAACAATACACCGGACCTTGCCAATTTTCCCCAAGGAGTGACGTATCAGCGGGCCGCGGACTTCAGCACCAAGACACTCACGGATGGCTCCGGCAATCCCGTGGCGATTTCCATTGATCCGTTCTACTTCAGCGTTCCGGTGAAGCCGTGAAGGCATTTGCATTATGGCGCGAGAGAAGGAGAAGCGCATGAATACTTCGAGATTTTTTCTTGCGGGAATTCTAGGCGTGAACTTGTTGGGCGCTCCGGCGCTGCCGCAAGCCACAAGCAATCAAGCGGCGCTCGCCAAACAGTCCAGCATCGTTTTTGCGGGTACGGTCAGCCAGTTAGGGGCCGCCTCGTTTGCCGGTGTGCCGAAATCGGCTCAAACCATTGTTGTTCGCGTTGACACTGTGTTGAAAAAGCCGTCGGCAGTTTCGCTGAAAAAAGGCGATAACGTGACAGTTGAGGTTAAAGACCCTTCGGCTTTTCGAGACGGAACGCAGGCCACATTCTATACGGACGGCTGGATTTTTGGTTCTGGCGTCGCCGTCAGGGAATTGGGCCACGAATTCAGGGCCGGCAGTGGTGAAACTCCTAAGCCAGCCGGCATTGACGAGAAAGCTTACCAACAAACTCAAGAACAAATCGGCGATCAAGAGCTGCAAGACCGGCTGAAATCGGCGGACTTCGTGGTCATCGGGCGCGTCACAGATGTTCATCGATGGACTGTGCCCAAGTCAGGCGTTCCTCGGCGCGTCTCCGAGCACGATCCGGACTGGCACGAAGCCGTCGTCGAAGTCCAGTCCGTCCTCAAGGGTGCGCAAGTCAAAGGGAACAAAGTCGTCGTCCGCTTTCCAGGACGTAACGACGTGGCCTGGGTACACTCACCCAAGTTCGAGAAGAATCAACAGGGCATCTTCTGCTTGAACAGAGATCAGACTTCCGGTATGTCCACCGAGAAGGTGGGAGGCCGCCAGGTGACCGTATACACTTGCCTCGGACATGGCGATTCGCTTCCCATGTCGGACGCACCCCGCGTCCGCTCTCTGCTCAAGAACTAGCGAAGAAATATTTTTACTTTTTTGGTGTAGACTCGCTTCATCGAGGAAGTCCGCACAGACGATTTCCATTCAAGAAGAGTCCGAGGAGCGAGCCGCAATGGCAGACACCATTCCTCTTGGGCAACCTTTACAATCGCGCTTGAACGCACAAGCTTCCGCGCGCGTGGAATCCGTTCCATGGCCCATCTGGTGCATGATCGCTGGAATTACTTCCAGCCTGATTGGCGGGCACTGGGACATCTCGTGGCATATGTCGATTGGCCGCGACACTTTCTGGACACCGGCGCACATCATGATTCAGATGAACGGCGTGCTGGTGGGCATCGCTTGCGCGTACATGATTCTGACGGCTACATTTGGCGGGGATGCGACGGCGCAAAGTGTCTCCGTGAAAATCTGGGGGTTTCGAGGACCGCTGGGAGCGTTCATCGCAACGTGGGGTTGTATTGCGATGCTGACTTCCGCGCCTTTCGACAATTGGTGGCACAACGCGTACGGCTTGGACGTGAAGATTTTGAGTCCGCCACACACGCTGCTGTCGCTGGGATCATTCGCCATCAAAGTGGGGGCACTGGCCTTAATGGCTGGCCTGATGAACCGCGCCGGAGAATCTGCGCGGCAAACGTTGACATGGCTCTTCGTGTTTGTGGGCGCGGATTGCGTCGTGCAACTCGGCACAATTCTCACCGATGCCACCTGGCCCGTGAACTTGCACACTGCGAGATGCTACTTATCCGTGGCGATTGCCCTTCCTCCGGTTTTGATCGGTGCGGCCTGGGGATTGAGCCGGCGTTGGGCGTGTACCTTGGTGGCCGGAACTTACACGATAATTCTTTTGGCATTTGAGTGGATTCTGCCGCTGATTCCGGCGCAGCCCAAGCTGGGGCCGGTCTATCAAAACATTACGCATCTCGTTCCGTTGCATTTCCCCTTGCTGCTAATCGTGCCCGCAGTGATGCTGGACCTGTTGTGGAACAAGACGGAGCAGTGGGGAAGGTGGAAGCTTGCGGCCGTTTCCGGGCCGGTGTTCTTGTTGAGCTTCCTAGCGGCGCAGTGGCCCTTTGCAAATTTTTTGATGTCACCGGCAGCGCGGAACTGGTTCTTCGGAATGGCATACTTTGCTTATTTTGATCCGGCGCGTCTTCTCTACGATCCTTACAAGTTTCAAGTTGCAGAGAGCACGCCGGGCATATTCTGGAAGACGATGGCCGCAGCGCTCGTGGTTTCCGTCATCACGGCGCGGCTGGGGCTCTCGTGGGGAGACTGGATGCGGCGGATGCGCCGATGAAAAGGTTTAGTGTACATGCGCGAACGATTGCTGCTCTCGTCATCGCACTTGCCGCTGCACTTTCCTTGAGCGCCCACGTTGGCAGCCCGGACGTGTATTACGAGGGTGATGCTGGGCCCTACCATTTATTTGTCACCGTACGTGTGCCTCAGGTGATTCCTGGCGTCGCCGAAATCCAAATTCGTTGCGCAACCAAGGACGTGCGAGCCATTCAGATCGTGCCAATGCGATTAAGCGGACCGGGCTCGAACTACCCGCCGACGCCCGACCTCACCGAGCAATCGAAAGAGGACCCCCAATTTTTTGCGGGCAGTCTCTGGTTGATGGAAGATGGCGCGTTGAAAGTGCGCGTTTCAGTGGACGGCGCCAAGGGCAAAGGAGAACTCTCGGTTCCGGTGGCGGCGGCTGCGCAGAAGACGTTGAAGATGGAGAGACCGCTCGGGGGATTACTGGCGTTGCTGATGGTATTTCTCGCCATGGGAATAGTGTTCATCGCCGGGGCCGCAGTTCGGGAAGGCAGTCTTGGTCCAGGAGAAACGCCCGCTCCGGGGCGCGTGCGGCGCGCGCGTGTTGTGATGGCGATTGCCGCTGTCGTCGTCGTGGGAATTCTCTATCTGGGAAGAACGTGGTGGAACTCGGATGCCAACAATTACCAGCGCGGTGTGAACTTCTTCAAGCCGCCTGCCGCGGAGACAAAACTGGAAAACGGAAACCGCCTGATGATTCGAGCCAAAGGACAGGACGCCGAGTGGTCGAATTACGTAAAGATGGAAAAAGTGATTCCCGACCACGGACATCTGATGCACCTGTTTGTCTTCAGCGTTCCGGGACTGGACCGCATATGGCATTTGCATCCCGATCGAATCGCGGGCGGCGCATTCGCGCAGGAACTGCCTTCCATGCCTGCGGGGCGATACCAAATCTTCGCTGACATTGTAGATAAGGACGGCTTTCCGTGGACGCTCGTCGGGAGCGTGGCGCTAACCCAGATCAATGGAAAGGCACTGGCGGGCGATGACTCGGCCTGGTCAGGCACCGCTGTAACCACGCAATTGGATGACTTTGGAGTGTCGCAACTCGCGGACGGCGGGCGCATGATTTGGCAGCGTGGGAAAGATCCTCTGAAAGCGAACGTGCCGATGAACTTCAAGTTCGCTGTGGAAGACAAGGATGGCCAGCCTGCGAAGGACCTCGAGCCTTACATGGGAATGGCCGGGCACGCCGAGTTCGTCAGCACGGACATGAGTGTGTTCGCACATGTCCATCCAGCGGGATCGGTTTCGATGGCGGCATTGGGCCTGGCGCGTCCAGGGCCCGCAAACGCTGCCTCGGGAGAATTACAAGCTGGCATAGCCCTTTCCATGCCAATGTCCATGCCGATGTCTAGCGCTCCAATGCCCTCGGAGGTGAGCTTTCCTTATGGCTTCCCACGGATGGGCAACTACCGAATTTTTGTGCAAATCAAGCGTGCCGGACGAGTGGAGACCGGAGTGTTTGACGCGCATGTTCAGTGAAAATCAGTTCTTCTTGGCCGTGCAACCTATCGGATGAGGAAGACAATGCCGCGCGAGCGCACTTCACCCTTGCAAGAAAAGTTTGGGTTTGACAATCGAGTGGCGAAGCATAAAATACGCTCCACTCTCCGGCGCACACCAGGGTGATGACGGACTCCCGAAGTAAAAGCCATGATTTACGGCAACAGGTTGAGAGTCTTATTCCAAATTCCACGATGGAAGACTTTTTCCTCTGGAGAATGAGCCGCGGAAAAGCATAGGAGGGACTCGTGCATCGACCCGCGCCGCTCGATCAGGCGGAGCAGATCAGGATATTGCTCGAGCGGGTTCAGCAACTCGAGAAACGCGTTGCGGAACTGGAAACCAAGGCGCCCACGGCTGCCAAAGAATCGGCCGTAAATGTCGCCGCCATTACTAAGCCGGCAGCGGCGGAAGCCGTTCCACCACCCGGTCCCGTGCAAGGCCATCAACACGAAACGGCCGAGACGCAGACCTCGGCGGGGCAGATGGAAGTGCACTATCCGTCGCTTCAGATTCGAGGCTTTGGTGACGTGAACTTCTCGGCGACCGACCAGAAGGGCACGCCTACCGGCTTTAACCTCGGCCAGCTCGATCTGCACCTTGCTTCGTCGCTCTCTCGTAAAGTTACCTACTTTGGTGAACTTACATTCAATGCTCAGCCGACTGGCTACACCGTGGAAGTGGAACGCTCCATCATTCGATATGACTACAACGACTTTTTCAAACTATCCTTCGGGCGGTACCACACGCCCATCGGCTATTGGAACACCGCGTTCCATCATGGCGCCTGGCTGCAGACCACTATCAGCCGTCCGGACATGGTGCGGATCGGCGGCGCGTTTATCCCTGTGCACTTCGTCGGCCTGCTGGCGGAGGGAAATATTCCATCAGGAGGAGCGGGGCTCAGCTACAACGTTGGCATTGGCAACGGCCGCGGGTCCATCATCAGCCGTCCTGGGGACGCCGGCGACAACAATAACAATCGCGCCTGGGTCGCCAACCTTTACTCGCGGCCTGCCAAGCTCTATGGACTGCAGATGGGGGTTTCGGTGTACCGCGACAAAATCACTCTGCCGGTCATCAGCCCAACGGGAAATGAATTTCGCGAATGGATTTCCGCCGCGCACATTGTTTGGACCAAGGAGAATCCGGAATTCCTGGCGGAATTCGCCAACGTCAATCACAAGAATATTTTGACCAATGCCATCACCAATAACCAGGCATACTACGTGCAAGTGGGCTACCGGCTGCCATGGCTTGAAAAGACTCTGAAACCCTACTATCGCTTCGAGCATACGCACACGCCGTTCAGCGAACAGGTTTTCACCAATCAGGACCTGGTTGGCTCCATCGTTGGCTTGCGCTACGACATCACTAACTACGCAAGTTTTAAGAGCGAGTACCGCAACACCAAGCGCCTGCCCACGGATCCTCGCGTGAACGGGGCCTTTTTCCAGACGGATTTTACTTTCTAGACGAGCCAGATCATGAACGCCACCAGCAAACGCGTCGTGATATTTTTCTGGACGATCCTTTGGGCCGTGGTGACTCTCCACTCTCCGTCTGCTGCACAGACTTCGCGCGGAGCAGACGTCGCTGTCGTGGTCAATTCCGATACTCCCATCGCCGATCTCAGTCTCTCCGAGGTACGCAAGGTCTTGCTCGGCGAGCGGCAGTATTGGAACTCCAAGCTTCCCGTTGTTTTGCTGATCCGCGCGCCGGCGGCGCGGGAACGCGATGTTGTGCTGCGAGTGATTTATCAAATGTCCGAGGCGCAGTTTAAACAGTATTGGGTAGCAAAGATTTTTCGCGCGGAGGCCGCGGCACCGCCCAGGATCGTCTATTCGAATGACATGCAATTCGAGCTTTTGACTGCCCTACCCGGCGCCATCGCGTTTGTGGATTCCCGGAACATGCGGCCGGGGGTGAAAGTGCTTCGCGTGGACGGTCACGTGCCAGGGGACAAGGATTATCCCCTGCGATAGCGTTTTGACTCGAAACGCCTGAGCCGCCCGTTCTTATCCGGGGGCTGCTCTAACGCGAAAGCTTCATGCGCCTTAGGATTTCCCTGAATCTCGGGTCGAGCCGAATGCTTTCGAACATCGGTTCAACAGCCAGGGAGACCAGGCCGCTGTCGTGTTCCTCATATGCCTTCTCGAGCCATTCGAAGGCCTTTTGCTTTTCGCCCATGCGCATGTAAGACTCCGCGATGCTGTAGGGCGAGACATAGCTGTGCTTAGAGAGTTCCGTCAAGCCTTCCAGCCAGCTCTGCAGCACGCCCTTGTAACCAGACTTCGTGAAATCTTCTTCGATAGATGCTGCCAGTTCGGCCCCACCCGAGAGAGACAAGGCTTTTTCTCTCTCCGCCACGGCTTCCTTTTGCTTCCCCATGCGTGCGTAAACTTCTTCGAGAATCCGCCGCGCCGGCGAGAATTTCGCGTCGATATCCAGCACCTTTCGCAATTGCTCGACCGCATTTTCATTCTGGCCCGCGAGATAAAACTGCCATCCCATCGTGGTATTGATGATCAACGACAGCGGATCCAATTCCAGCGCCCTCTTCGTTTGCGCGATTCCCTCGTCGAGGCGGCCCATATTCGCCAAATAGTCGCCATACCAATGATGCGCGGTCGCCAAGTTCGGGTTCAGTTCGATGGCTCGCTTGAACTCTCTCTCGGCCGCAGTCCAATCCCATTCGAAATGCTCCTTCACAAGACCCAGGGAGGTGTGCGCTTCCGCAAGGCTATCGTCTATCTCCAGCGCTTGCATGGCGGCAGCTTTTGCTTTCGGCCAAGCCTCCGACGGTGGGAGATATCCCGCATCCCCAAGAAGACTGTACGTGTCCGCAAGCCCTGCGTAAGACAACGCGTAATGTTGATCCTTCTGAACGGCTTGAGTGAAATATTCCGCGGCTTTCTTGAAATCCGACTGCGTCCACTTGTTCCAATAGAAGAGACCCTGTAGGTAGAGCTGATAGGCTTCGGCATCTTCGGTGGGACGCTTGGCCAGCAACTTTTTCTCTTCACCAGCAAGTCGGGGGCGCAAGCGCCCGTAGATGTCTCCAGCAATCTCTTGCTGCACCGAAACGAGGTTGGAGAGCTTGCGGTTGTATTGTTCACCCCAGATCTGCCGGCTGTTTTCCACGTCTTCCAGGTTCACGCTGATCATCAACTCGTCACCGGTCTGGATGAGCCTGCCGGTGAGGATGGCTCGGACGTGCAGATCGTGGCCTACTTTTTGCGGGTCCGTGGGCTGGCCTTTGTAACGGAAAACAGTATTGCGTGACATGACCGCCAGGTTGGGCAGTTGGGAGAGGCTGTTGATCAAGCTCTCGGTGATCCCATCGCTCAGGTATTCTGTTTTCGGATCGTTGCTTAAATTGGCGAAGGGCAAGACGGCGATCGATTCGATGCGTGCCTGGTTTGTTCCACCAAGCAAGCTGTCTCGCATATTCCCCACGTTCAATCCGAACAGGAGTGAAAGAATGACGAGGACTCCCGCCCACACAAAATGAGGCCAATAGCGCCGCAGCTTTTTGCGTGTGGCTTGGCCGGAGGTGTAGGGCATCGCACGCGCCGAATCCGTGTCCCGCTTCAGCCGCTGTAAGTCCGCCCGTACATCCGAGGCTGACCGGTAGCGCAGCTCACGGTCTTTCTCGAGAGACTTGGCGATAATCTGTTCCAACTGGATGGGAATCGCGGGGTTCAGCCGCACCGGCGGTGTCGGAGTGCGATTCAGAATCCCGTCGAAGATTACACCAGAAGTATTTCCTGTGAACGCCCGCTCACCTGTTGACATTTCATAGAGGACCAGCCCGAGCGAGAACAAGTCCGTACGCTCGTCGAGCTCCTGTCCGCGAACCTGCTCTGGAGACATGTAAGCAACCGTGCCCAGCGCTACCCCATCACTGGTCAGATGGGCATCCTGTGTGGTGGCTCCAAAGGTGGGCTGCTCGTGCTTGCCCCGGCCAAAGCCTTTGCGTTCCGGAAGCAGCTTGGCCAGGCCAAAATCGAGGAGTTTCACCTGGCCTCGATCGGTTATAAAAATATTGGCCGGCTTGATATCGCGGTGAATGATGGCTTTGGCGTGTGCCGCTTCCAGTGCATCCGCCATCTGGAAGCCGTACTCCGGCACGCGTTCCAGGTCTAGAGGCTTTCCATTGATCCGGTGTTTCAGCGTGTGCCCTTCCAGGAATTCCATGACAATGAAGTGTTGGCCCTCGTACTGGTCCACGTCATAAATCGTGCAAATGTGCGGATGATTCAGCGACGAAGCGGCCCGCGCTTCTCGTTGAAATCGCTCGATGGCCAAAGGCTCTCTGGAAAGGTCTTCGGGAAGGAACTTCAATGATACAGGGCGGCCGAGCCTAATATCCTCGGCTTTATATACCACACCCATGCCGCCACCGCCCAACTTCTCCAGGATGCGGTAGTGAGAGACGGTGAGCCCGATCATAACGAAGAAACCGCCATTGGCACGTCATATTAGGTTGCGCCCAGAGACAAGTCAACGCATACAGTCGCAGTGCGTTCGGTGGATTTGGTGGGAAGGAAGACGCTGACCGGCGTCTTCTCAGTCCGTGTGGTGATGCACGGCGAAGACTTTGTCGAGCGAGTCTTCGTACGGGTAGACGTGCACCATCCAACCAAAGATCACTGGCTGGAAGCGGCCATTCGCGGCATCGCAGGCATCCTGCGTGGTGATCGAACCCTTCAATCCAAACTTGGTCCAATCCG
>WNFQ01000532.1_pt1 | contig 34950 bp, 30 predicted proteins | sample 5400171 | NCBI WGS metagenome assembly WNFQ01 (sample SAMN13153356, study PRJNA577476) | soil metagenome | isolation source: 20 cm soil under Madrone tree | place: USA:California | collected 2016-06-14
ATTACAACGCAAAGCATTCGAAGCTGATCGACCTCGGCTTGCAGCCACACCAACTTTCGGATTCGCTGCTCGATTCACTCATGAACATCGCCATGAAATACCGCGATCGCGTGGACGCTACGCTCATGCTGCCGCAGGTCAATTGGCGAGAACCGAAGAACGATCGCCGCATGCATGTGAGCATGCCGACAAAATCAGCAGCCTCCGATTCTCGCGTGGGGCATTCGCAATCGAAGGCCGTGAAGGCTAAAGAGGCGTAAGAAACATTTTCGCGGGATCTGTGGCTTATAAGCGTTGAGTTGGAGGGCTACATTCGGCGCAAATTCGAGATTCTGGAAAGGCCGCGCCATTCAGGGCAGCCTCAACTTTTAGGCAGGCTTTCCGGCGCGCCGAGTTCACTTTTGACTCGAGGCAGCGCGGGCGTTCTGAGAAACAAACCAGCTCCAGGTATCTCCTAATCCGTCGTCCAATTTTTTACTGGGATTGTAGCCTAGCAAACGGCGCGCCTTTTCGATGCTTGCGTAGTTGCGCAGAATCTCGCCGGCGCGCGCCGGCTGGTATCGAACATCAAACTTCACGCTAGGAAGGACCCTCTTCATAGCGGCGAGCAGGTCCTTGAGAGATGTTTCGCGGCCAGAGGCGATCTGGAACACTTCGCCTGGCGTTTCTGATTTGTCCGCAAGCAAGACAGCATCCACGAGATCGTCGACGTAGAGAAAATCCCGCGTCTGCTGCCCATCACCATAAATCACCAGAGGCTCTTCCTGCATGAGGTTTCTGAAGAATTGGGCTACCACGCTTCCCTTGTGGTACGAGAACGGACCGTAGACGTTGGAAAAACGAAGAGCTACGGTATTCAAGCCGAAGGAACCGCAAAAGGCCGAGCAGTAGGCTTCTCCGACTAGCTTGCTGGCTCCGTAAGGAGAAACGGGTCGCGGGACCATACCTTCGTGCACCGGAGGCACCTGTTCGCCGAGAATCGCTCCACCTGTGGACGCAAAGATCACTTTTTTTACGCCGGCGTCACGACAGGCGCGGAGAACGTTCATTGTGCCAATGGCATTGATCTCGAAATTCAATTCCGGATGAGAAATGGATTCGACCACTCGAGTATGCGCCGCCAGATGCACAACCACATCCATTCCCTGACAGGCATCCTTCAAAGCTGCCATGTCCCGGATGTCCCCCACTCGCAAGTCGCTTCCAAGGGGCGCGACATCCTCGCGTTTGCCCAGACTCAGGTTATCGAGAATTCTTACGCGCGCGCCTAGCCCTGCGAGACGCGACACGAGATTGACTCCGATGAAACCGCAACCGCCTGTCACTAGATAAGATTTCATACTTTCATGCCCAGTCCGTGCCGGGCTTCCTCCGACTTCCTGCTTCTGCGTTGTTTATATATTTCTTCAGGCTGATGCACTCTGCGCGGGTCCAGAAGCTGCGGGAACGAGCTTTCCTTCCCGCAAAAGGTAATCAATACCTCGCCAACGGATTGTTTTCCGCCCAAAACTGACGAGCCAGATCAGGAAAGCCAGCGCATCCCACAATGGAATGAGAGGCACTTTTTTCCAGAGGCCCCTCTGCTTCATTCCCCAGCCACCAATGAGCCAAGTCATCGCTATGCGGAACACAAAATAGCCTCCCAAATATGCGGCTGCGACAGCGGCGGAGGGATACGCCAGAACTGCCGCGACTGCCCACGGGAGACCCCACGTAAAGACTAAACCAAGATGACCCCAAGGCCGCATGTGGCGCATGACGGTCATCCAGCGAACGCGTTTGTAGAGCAAATCGTTGAGGGATTTGAAATCAGCCACGGTCTGAACCACGTAGGGCAGGAGCCTGACTTCCAATCCCTGCTCAGCCGCCAGGCGCCCGATGTAGAGGTCGTCCGCAGGCCGGTTTTCGATGACTTGATAGCCGCCAAATCCGGAAATGTTCTTGCGCGTAGTGACAATCGTCTGTGACAGCGTGAAATTGGCGCTGTTCAGTTGCCAGGCCGTCATAACACCTGCAAAAAAATCGGAGGTCATGGAAATGGACTGAAGCTCTTCGAGGAATGTGCTTTCCTTCGTCGAAACGTACAAACAAGTGGCCGCGCCAACCTTGGGATCGCTGAATGGAACCACTACTGACCGAAGGTAATCGGGCCGGACGCGCACGTCTCCATCGGTGATCACAAACAAGTCATATTGGGCTTCATTGGTAAGGCGCACCAGCCGCGCCACTTTGTCATTGATGGCGTCACGTCCAGAGCCAAAAAGCAGGCGAATGCGGCGCTCCGGAAAATCGCGGATCAGTTTTTCCAGCACCGGGAGCGCGGGGTCATCGGGGTCGACGCAAAATACGATCTCGAATTCGGGATAGTCCTGGCGGCAAAAGCTGGCGTAGTTTTCATACGCCTCGATATCAAGATTCTTGATGGGCTTCAGACAGCTGACGGGAGGCGTGAAACCAGTATTCTGTCCGTATCGCCGCTTGGCATCACGGAAGAAATGCACCGTACTATAGAGAACAAGCAAATAATAAATAGACGGGATCGCGGCAAAGAAAAGAACGATGTATTTGGCAACCGTCAAGATTATCGCGCCTCTCCCATCGGCAAACCCCGCGGGTAAAAAAAGGATAGCAAAAAACGGCAACTTTCGCTCCCCGGGACTTTGGCGTTCGGCAAACATCAAGTAAAATCATTTCCAGGTCAAAGCACGAGCTCCTGAAGCGGGCTTTGGCTCTTCACCGCCCGGTCGAGGCCATTTATTTATTCGATTTGCAGACTGTGTTGAATCGCAGGCAAGACTAGAAGGGTTCGCAGCGCTGGGGGCAAGACATAAATCGCAAGAAAGATTCTTCGGGCCTGCACTTCAAGACCGGCCTTTTCATTTTGCTCATGGTCATGTTCGCGCCACTGGGCAATGTCCTGCTGAGCAAGGGCATGAAACGTATTGGCTCGGCTAAGACCTGGGCCCTCGGCGACGTCCTGCATATTCTTTTCAGAATCCTAAGTTCCGGTTACATCTGGCTGGGGATTGCCTGCCTGCTCAGTTTTTTCATCGTCTACATGCTGGTTCTCACTTGGGCGGACTACAGTTATGTTCAGCCGGCGTCCTCGTTTTCCTATGCCGTGGTGGCCACGCTCAGTTATTTCCTTCTGGGTGAGACGGTGCCCCCGCTACGCTGGGCCGGAATATTGGTGATCTGTGTCGGCGTGTTTATTGTCGGGCACACACACCCGCGAACGACGGAGAAGGCTTAAACGTGCGGGAGTTCTTTTTCCTTTTTATGATTATTGGTGCGGGCACTGGAGGAGAACTCTGCGTTTCGCGCGCGATGAAAGTGGTTGGCGAAGTTCACGACTTCCGGCCGGCTGCGCTGGTGCGTTTTGTTCTGCGCGCGATGCGGGTGGGCTGGATGTGGATTGGAATCGCGATGATGACGGTGGCGTTCTTCTCGCTTTTGGCGATGCTTTCCATCGAAAACGTGAGTTTCGTCGTTCCCGTGACGGCCTTGAGCTATGCCGCGGGCGCGATCGGGGCTATGTTGTTCTTGCATGAACGCATCAGCTGGCAACGCTGGCTCGGCGTTCTGATTGTTTGTGTTGGGGTTACGCTCGTGTGGCTCAGCAGGCGCTGAGCCACCGGATCAAATCATTACCGTTGCGGCTTTTCCGGGTCCACCTGAGTTGCTTTTCCGATCTTGATGGTGGAGCCGAACCGCTTGTAGTTCTGGTATCGCACTGACAATCGAATGTGGACCGCTTGCCCTGACTTGAAGCGCAGATAGTCGTCGGCTCGTGTATACGTCGGGAACCAGTAGTGGCCTTCGATATTTTCCCGAAAGGTCTCGAAAATTGGAAAGGCTTGATCCTCTTTTTTCTTCAACAAGCCGGTGGCTTTTCCGTGGGTCTTGACGATCTGGAGGTCCTTGTCTTCCACCCAGACACGCCCTTGAAAGTAGCGTTGGCCTTTTTCCAATTTCAGGGGAGCAATGTCAAAAACGTAAGTACTGACTTCGTCGACCTGCTCGCGACCCACATACTTGACGTCATACTTGGGCAAATCGGACGGAGTTAGCACGAGAGGCCACACCTTCTCGATGTCATCGAAATCTTGTTGCGACATGGTAATGCGCTTGAGACTGGGCGAAGGAGCCTCGAGCACCTTTTCGTAGCGCTTCCCGGCCGGGGTAAAGAGGATGTCGCTGGTCAGGCGGTACTCCCCGTCGGGGCGGTCGTCCTCGTCTAGCTCCTGGAATACGAAGATTTGGGTGTAGGTGAAATTGTCGCGTTCTTTGCGAAATTCCTCTTCATGTTCCGTGAATTTCTGGATGATTTCCGGGACGGGCACTCCGGGCGGTTCATTGGTGATATGCGAGGGCGTCTCTTGCCCGGAGGCGTTTTTCTTTGCTGGCTCCACAGACGGGCCGGATGGCGCCACAGTGCTGGGTGGCGGTGGCGGCAACGGACCCTGCTGCTGCGCAGCCGTCGGCAGCGCGAGCGCGGTGCACGTGATCATCAAAACCGTGATGACACCCAAGTTCTTGCATTCTTTCACGGCGATTTTGGAAATGACTGCGCGCATTTTGTCTGGGCTCCTCACTCTTTCCCTTCTCTACTGTACTTGAAGATTTGATGCGGGGAAAACGAGTTTCGTGGCTTGCACCTGACTTACAAAGGGCGCCAACGCCCTAGGCTATGGGGTCACTTGCCGCAGGTTTCTTGAACGATACTGAAGAACTCTGAGTCCGTAACGAGGCGATGCTCGGCGATGCTTTTGTTCTTGACGGCAGCAAGTACAGCGGATCGTTGAGATTCGGGAACATAAAGACCGAGTTCTTTGGCCTTCAAGACGATGCTGTCGAGCCCGCTTTTCTTTCCCAGAACAATTTGCCGCCGTGCGCCGACCAAGTCGGCAGAAAACGGCTCGATCGCTTCAGGGACGTGAAATTGGCTCGCCACGGCGCCGCTTTCGCGCATGAAAAGATTTTGGCCGACGGCAGGCTTCCAAGGTTCGAGCGAATAACCGCTGGCGCGCTGAACAAACTCAGAGACTCCGCGAATCCTGGTAAGGTCAAGCGCGACCGGAACGTCGTAAAGACAGCGGAGGGCGAGTGCGATTTCGCCAAGGTCGGCGTTGCCTGCGCGCTCGCCCATGCCGTTGATGGTCCCTTGAATCCAGGAAGCGCCGGCGCGAACGGCCGCGATAGCGCAAGCGGTGGCCATGCCAAAATCGTTGTGGCCGTGAAAATGGATGGGGATGCCGGGACCAATCCACTGGCGGACTTGGCCAATGAGATACTCGACAGCTTCCGGACCGCAAGCGCCGATCGTGTCGACAACCACGATTTCAGCGGCGCCCGCTTCCAGCGAAGCGAGATAAACCTTTTTCAGAAATTCAGGGTCGGTGCGCGTGCCGTCAACGGCAAAAAAAGCGACTCGAATGGCGCTCCGTCTAGCGAAGGAAACCGCACTATGCACGCGAGTGAGAACTTCATCGCGGCTGATGCCGTAGGCCCGGAGTTTAATATCGCTGGTAGGGGCTTCTATCACGGAGGCTCGGAGGCCGAGACGGACGAGTTCTTCAACATCAGCCTGAAGGGCGCGGGAAAAACCCCAGAGCTCGGCGCGGAGGCCAGCCTTGAGCATGAGCTGGATGGCTTCGGCATCGTCAGCGGAGACGCGGGGGAATCCTGCTTCGATGCGACTTACGCCGAGCGCATCGAGTTGGCGCGCAATTTCGAGCTTCCCTTGAGGAGACAGCACAACACCTACGGTCTGCTCGCCATCGCGAAGAGTCGTATCGTAAAACCGAACGGTGGAATGAGGGAAAGCGGAGCGGATTTCGGGCCGGGCATTGAGTTCGCTGACCCAGATTTCAGGATTGTGAGAAGCCGTCATAGACCAGGACCTAGCGGAAGGATTCCTGAGTGGCAAGCGCGGGGGGTTTCTTTCCATAGGCTTGCTCCCAGGAGATCACCGGATTGCGAAGAATGCCGATCTTTTCTATTTCGCACTCCATTACATCGCCCGGCTTCAAGTACCACGCTTTCGGATCACCGGAAAACGCGGCAACACCGGAGACCGTGCCGGTCGAAACGACGTCTCCAGCGCTGTAGCCCATCGGCGAATAGTGAGAGAGGATTTCCGGAATTTTGACGGACATCTTGCTGGAATGAGAGTTTTGACGAGGTTCGCCGTTGACGCGCAATTGCATGGCGAGGTTGTGGGCGTCCGGAATTTCGTCGGCGGTGACGATCCAGGGGCCGAGCGGGCAGAAGGTGTCAATGGCTTTGCAGAAACTGAAAACGCCAGACTTCATTTCGCGACGCTGGATGTCGCGCGCAGTGATGTCGTTGAAAATCACGTAGCCGCCGATGTAGCCCGCCGAGTCTTCTGGGGTGAAATGCTTGCCGCTCTTCTTCAGCACGACGGCAAGTTCGAGTTCGTAATCCAGCTCTTGCGTCAGATGTTCCGGAAAAATGACTGGTTCTTCATGCCCGATGATCGCGTCCACGTTTTGAAAGAAAACAATCCAAGGCATGACCGGGTGAGAAAAGCCCGCCTTGGTGGCTTCCTCGTGGTGCTCCCGAAAGTTGCCCGCGGTGTGGAAGAATTTCTTTGGAATGATCGGCGCTTTGAGCCGGGCGGCGGAATGATCGTAAAAGAGCGGTTCGCCGTGGCAGCCGCGAGCTTTCTCCCCCCTTTGCAAAGCATAGTCCAGAGCCTTTCGGGCAGCGCTGAGGCTGGTGTCGGCACCTTCGAAAAGGGCCCGCATGTTGGGCGGAACCAGGGCGTTCGCCAGACGGTCGAACGCAGCTTCATGCTGGTGATCGCGAAGGTGGAGGGCGCAAGCGGAACTGAGATCGATGATTTGACCGCTGCCAACATAGGCACCGATGCGTGATGCTCCAGCTAGATTTTCAAAAGTTACGAGTCGCATGAATTCTCCAAAAGGAAAAGACCCTGACAATTATGTAGCGAAAACGGCCGCGGCGCTATTTCTTGAAATGAGGCAGCACGGCTTCACCAAAAAGCTTTGCTTGGCCGATACGGTCGTCTCCCCAAATCTCCAACATTATGTGCGTGCAGCCTGCGGCGCGATACTCTTCGATCCGCTGGATGCACTCGTGGGGGGTACCGGCTATGGCGCAGACTTTACGCAGAATCTCGTCGGTGACAGCTTTGGCCGCTGCTTTGCGGCCGCCTTTTTCCATGGCGTCGGCAACGGGCTGAAGCTCTGCGAAAGTCAAACCCGCACATTCGAGAAGCACGTCCGCAGATCCCTTTATATTTTGAACCTTATTGGCCAGATACATCGCTGCTTGTTCGCGCGCACCCTCTTTTCCTTTAATCGAGTCGCGACCGATACTGCCGACAATGACCGAACCGAGCGCCAACTGGGAAGCATCCCTATTCGCTTTGCGCGCACCCTCCTCCATATTTTTCCGGGAGTAGCGAACAAATGCCGGCGTGGTGATGCTCGCGGTCAGTAAGCCATCGCTGATGGAGCCGGCGAGTTTCTGGAGGACGGGCCCTGTTCCAGCAATGTATATGCGAGGAAGCTCCCGAGCCGTGTGCGCGTCCGACTTCAATGCAGGGACGGTGGCGGCGAATACCTTACCTTGATATTCAAACGCATCACCTTTGAGCACCCCCTTGATAATTTCGACGCTTTCGCGCATCACGGTCGCAGGGCCAACCTTTTCGCCTTCACCCTCGCCGATTTCTTTCATGAATATTTTGGAAGCCCCAAGCCCGAGGAGAAAGCGGTCGCCCGCAAGGTCTTGCATTACGCGCGCTTCCATAGCCACCTGAACCGGATGTCTCGTGTAAGGCGAAATGATGCCCCAGCCGAGCTGAATGCGCCGCGTTTGCGCGGCGATGACGGCGAGAATCGCCGTCGAAGAGCGCGCCTCAAAGCCGTGTTTGCGCCACCAGGGGTAGGCTTCCGCGATCCAGAACGCATCGAAGCCGGCATCTTCGCAGGCTTTCGCCATCGCAGCGGTCTCCTGCACCGGTTCCATACTCAGCTGTAATACGCCAATGTTGAATGGGACGGTCATCCGTGCTCGTTGTACTCCTCTAGTCCGGGTCCTCCCAGGAATGTTCGAGACCCTTGATCAATCCCCACAGCGCCTTGTTGAGGGGAGTGGGCACTCCGACTTTGTCGCCCCACTGTGCGATGGCGCCATTCATAAAATCCACTTCCGTCTGGCGCTTGGCGAGAACGTCTTGGAGCATGCTGGCGCGATGTTTTCCGGGCGCGTTCGCGCCTTTCTGGACGAGTTGCCTGGGATCTCCGTGCAATTCGATGCCGAGCCTGCGAGCTACGGCTTCGCCTTCGGCAATCAAGTCATTAAAGAGCTGGCCGGTCGAGCCGAATCGCGTGGCTGCGCCGTGATGCAACAGCGTCAGGGCCCCAACAGGATTTGTGGATGCGTTGAAAATAAGTTTGGTCCACTGTGCGCCACGGGCATCCTTGAGCGGAATCGTATTCATCCCCGCGCGGGTGAGAAAGCCAGCGAGTTCTTCGATGCGCGACATCGGCGTGTTGGTGGGCTCGAAAGGACCGATCCAAGTATCTCCTTTGATGTCATAGCCGATGTGACCGGGAGCGATCGGATGGCCTGCCGGAAATGTTGTTCCACGAATGATGTATTTCACATGCTCGGCGATAATCTCTTCATTGCCGACGCCATTTTGTACCGAGCACACGGCGCTTCTTTCATCGAAGACATGCGCCACTTGGGCGATCGCCATCTTTGTGTGAATCGCTTTGGTGGCGACAATACCGTAGTCGCATCGTGGCAATTGCTTTGGATCGCTAGTCGCATTTAGACCAGCTGTCAAATCAGCGGCCCCGGAAATACGCAAGCCGTTCTTCTGGATCGCCGCAACGTGGTCTGCCCAGACATCGTAAGCCCAAACCTCTACCTCGCCCGCTTTTGCCAAGTGCGCCGCGAAGAGACTTCCAACCGCGCCACAGCCGATTACGCAAATCCTCATACCGCTTTAACTCCCGCTGCTTGGCACACTTGTTTTGTCAGACCGGCACCGAAATGAAACATACCAGCGAAAGCAGCCTATGACGCAGCTCGTTGCCGAGTCTCTTCGCCCGTGAAGAATTTCCACGGCACATCGGCAAGGCATTCGCCTTCTTTCTTCCCGACTCGATACGTGTCCTGTGTGTAGAGACACACTTTCCCGTCATGGTCCACGACCTGTGGGTGCAAGGAGAAAATCATATTTTCCTGAAGGACGACATTGCTCTTTGCGCCGATGGCCGGATACTCAAGCATGGTTGTGCCAATGCTATGGCCGGAGAGATGTCCGAGAGAGAAACCGTGTTTGCTGAATTTCTCGGCAACCACCTGATGCACATGGCTGGCGAGTTCGCCCGTGCGCATGAGCTTTCGCGCCGCTTCCAGCGCTTCCGGGTAAGCATCCGCCATCGCCTGCGTACGCGGACTGATCTTCCCGCGAATGAGCGGTCGCGAGAACTCCACCCAATAGCAACCTGCGCCGGTGACTTCCAATGAATAAAGAAGAAGGTCATTGGCGGCGACGACGCGGTTTCCTGGAACTTTGAACGCGGCTTCGGCTTCGCCGTGAGTGCCGGAGAGAAGGATGTTCATCATGCGCGGACCTGCGCCGCGAGCGAAGAAACGTTGTACAGCCGGCGCCATGATTTCTGCTTCAGTCTTGCCTGGTTCATACGCCGCCACCAGGGCCCAGAAGCCGTCAAGGATGATCTCCATGGCGTCGCGCACTTCGACCAGTTCCTCTTCGCTTTTTACCGCGCGTACCATATCGAATGTCGTGTCGAAGGGAACCAGTTCGAATGAGCCTTTGGCTAATTCGCGGTAATCACGAACCGCCATCACGAAATTCATGCCGTAAACTCCGACACGTTTCCACTTCTTTTCGGAGGCCCGCTCGGCGAGCCAGTGACCAGGAACATCCGGCCAAACTTGATCTCTAACCCAGGGTTTGGCTTTATCGCCTATCCAACGAGCCTCTCGTGGAAATACGAGCGTTGGTTCGCCCTCCAAGGGAATCAAAACGTAAACGTATCGATGCACGATTTCAAACCCGGAGACATAGAAAACTGCACCTTCGAAACCCGCGTACTGGTTGCCGCAAACGATGAGAGCGTTCAAGTTTTCACGCAGCATGGCATCACGGATATTCTTGAATCGCCGGTTGATTTCTGTTTGGCTTCGCAACGACTTCCTCCGCAAATCAGATCACTGTACGCCGCAAAGCTCCGCAGCCGTCAGTGCATAGATTTTGGTGATATCCACCAGAGTCTTGATGTGCACCTTCTCGCCTTGCGCATCGCGCGGCCCGCTGGACGGTCCGTAGTTCACGGTTTCAATTCCGTAGCGGCCGAGAACGCTGGCGTCGGAACACCACGTGACGACTTCGCGCTCAGGACGTTGGCCCATCACTCGCTCGTGATTCGCATCGATCGCGCTTATCATGGGATGTTCTTCGCTGATGCGGGCGCCTGGGACGGAAACGTAAGTTTCGAATTCGAGGCCCCAGTCCTGATGCTTTTTTTCGAGATCAAGGAAAACCGCTTGAATATCCCGGCGCGCTTCGCTCATGGCAATCGTCGGTGGGACGCGCACGTCGAGAAAAAGGTCGGTTTTTTCCGGTGTGCGGCTGGCTCGCCAAGCATGGCCGCCGCGAATCCCGCCTAGATTGACGACTGCTCTCTTTCCGCCGTGGGCGGCCTTCTTCTCCCATGCAGCGGTCCACTGCATGATTGTCTCCATCAGTTCATGCATGCGGCGGATGGAGTTCATCTCCTCGCGGCCTTCGCAGAATGCGGTGTGCACATAAATGCCAGCGCACGAAATACGCACCCACATCGAACCGAAGTGCTCCAACACGACGTGCATATCTGTCGGCTCGCCGAGAATACACATGTCCGGTAGCACCCCATGATTGACGAGATAGTGCGTACCGTAGCCGTAGCCGCGATATTCCTTGCCTTTGTACTCGCCCCACTGCGTTTTCTCGATTTCTCCGGCGACCGCCGCGATGATTACGTCACCCTTGAGCTTCACGCTGGCGCGCTGCAACGCCTTAACGGCTTGCGTATAGCAAACGAGGGCGCCTTTCATGTTGTAGATGCCGAGGCCGTAAATAACACCGTCCTTGACCACGGCATGAGGCTTGTAACCGATGCCGGTAAGAAACTCCTCGCGGCCCGTGTTCGACGTATCCATATGGCCGTTGAACATCAGATTTTTCCCGCCGCCAGAGCCACTCCACCGGCCAACAACATTAGCGCGTCCCTCTTCCACTTCTTGCCAGGTTACGTTTAAGCGGAGTTGTCCAAGTGCACCGCGCATGTATTCCGCCATCTGAAGCTCTTCGCCAGTGGGACTCGCAATGTTGATGACGTCGCAAGCCATCGCGATGATTTCTTCTTCGCGGACGGCGGCGAGGATTTTCTCGACCAGCTTGGGATCGAGGCTTGATGACGGGTTCACGTTTTTCGCAGGAGTCGTCAAGTATTCATCTCGCTTGGCCGGCGGCACGCGCTAGCCGAAAATCATCCGGATACGAGCAAAGCTTTTGATTCCCCGCATCCGTGATCCAAAAATTGTCTTCCAGCCGCAAGCCACCGCCACCTGGCCAGTAGATCCCTGGCTCAATCGCCAAAACCATTCCTTGGCGAATCGTTCCCGTCCCGGCTTGGTGGGCGTAAGGCGGTTCGTGGGCGCGAGCTCCAACACCGTGACAGATCGGGTGCGAAGGCTGACCTGGATAACCTCCCTCGGCAATCCGGGCTCGCGTCAGGCGATCCAATTCCGGGAAGCTAGCGCCATCCTTGGCGTTGGATACGGCTTCGTTGAAAACCGTAAGCAAGAGATCGAGCAGGCGATGATATTCCGGTGTAAGCTCGCCGGGACAAACATTTTTCGTTAAATCCGTCCAATAGCCATCCACGCAGACCCAGATTTCCAGCAGGGTCGGTTCATGCTCCTGAACGGGGCGGTCTCCCGTAGCCGTAAACGTCGCAATTCCCTTTCCGGACCAGACGAGCGTGAAGGCCCGGGCCATTTCGACTTTTCCCTTGTAGCCAACACCCAATGCATGGACAAAGCCTTCGTACATCGCGCCGACTTCACTTTCCTTCATCCCCGGCCGGATATGATCGCGGACATGCTCCATAGCGAGCGCGGCCAATTCATTCGCCAGACCCATTCGCTCGATTTCTTGTGAAGTCTTGATCGCGCGAGCTTCGTTCAGCAGCGGCGTGGCGTCGACCACTTCACCGGTGATCTTTCTGAAGGAATCGAAGAAGATTTGTGTCGGCGTTGTTGGTTCACCGACCATGCGGTCGGCGGACTGCGTGCCCATATTGAGTTCAATGGCGATCTTTTTCGTCAGGCCGTGTTCTTTCAGAACACTGATTGCCGACTCCAGTGAGCGAAATTGCGGAGGACGCGGATCTTTTTCATCGTAGCCCTTGAACAGACGTATATCCTTCGTCCAGGAATTGCGCTGCGCCTCGGCAAGTTGTGGTTCGAGAGCGATCAATGTCGGCTCGCCTTCACGCGGAAAAACCAGAGCGTCATAGCCCTTCATGCACCAATAATTCGATAGATACACAACGTTATCGGGCGCGCGGACGACAAGCGCATCCAGATCTTGCTCCTTCATCAGCGCGCCGACGCGGCTGAGTTTGGCGGTATCAGTGGGCCACGCCATTTTCCATCACCGCTTCTTTATTTTCGTTCCCATAAGTCCAGGAAGCTTCCTTGCCTTTAATCAACTGGTAGACGGCCGTATGCAACGGAGCAACGGCACCCACGCGCCGCGCTTCACGCGCAATTGCGCCGCTCAAGAAATCCACCTCCGTGGATAAATGATGGCGCACATCGTAGAGCATGGATGGCGGGTGATTGGTCATTGCGCCAATCTTGTTCATTTCCCAGGGATCTTCGTGCAACTCGATTCCAGCGGCCCTGGCTACTTGCTTTCCTTCTTCGATCAGGCTGTGGAGCAGGTGCCCCAGACTTCCATGCTGACTCTGATCGGCAAAATGCGGCGAGTGCGGGAGTCCGGTTAAAGCGGAAACTGCGTTGACAGAAGAATTGAAGATCAGCTTTGACCACTGTGCGGGCCGAGCGTCGTGGAGCGCTTCGGCCTTCAATCCTCCCGCAACGATCAAGTCAGCAGCTTCCTCGACAAGAGAAAAGGGCGTGCCCCGTTGTTCATATGGCCCCATCCAAGTGGCCGTATCCAGCTCGTATTGGACGTGTGTGTCACTGTGCCGGGTGCCGCTCATGAAGGTTGCGCCGCGAATTATTTGTCCGCGCGTATGCTCAGCAATGAATTCTTCGCTGCCGAGGCCATTCTGCGCGGAAAGCACCACCCCATCATTGAAGTGCTGTCCAACCGGCGCAAGGGATTCCTTAACTTGCCTCACTTTCGTGGCCACGATGGCGAAATCGCAATCAGGAACCTCTGCCGGCCGCGACGTAGCCCTAAGCGAAACATGAAATTCGTGTTTGCCACTGACACGCAATCCGTCGCGGTTGAGCGCCCGCGCATGCTCCTCGCGGCGAACAAAAGCCCAAACCTCCGCCACCCGCGCCAGATGCGCCGCGTACAGCGAGCCAATGGCGCCACAGCCGACAATGCAAACCCGTTTCATAATCCGCGTGGCTTTACGTCCGTTTCTCCATCTTCACCAGATCGCTTGCCTGGTAGATTTCTTTCCTTACAACTGCACGGTACAGAGTGTCCGCATTGTTAAAAGAATCGGTGATCAAAATCCCGCTGGAAAATAGGGCATCCTGCAACGCAGCGGAAATTGTATGAATGGGGGCCGCGCCGCCTTCACCCATGCCCTTTGCTCCGCTATAACTGTGCGGCGACGGTGTTTCGATATGCGCGTATTTCACGTTCGGCATGTTCAGAGCTGTGATCGGAGTGTAATCGCTGAACGTTGCCGTGAGCATATTGCCGACCGCATCGTAAACACAGTTCTCCATCAATGCTGCGCCGATCCCGTGCGCGGTGGCGCCGTAGACTTGGCCTTCGACAATGGGAGGGTTGATGACCTTGCCGCAATCATCGACGGCCACATAATCCAGAATGTGCGGGATAAACGTGTCCCGGTCAATCTCCACAACGGCGATGTGGAGCTGCGACGCGTATGTCAGCGTCAAACTGCCGTACTTCTTTTCCTTGTCCGGGACTTTGAATGGAGCGCGCCAAATGTACCGGCAGTTCAGTGTCAGCTCGTAGAGTTCAGCAGGCAGGACAGCGGAATTCACGTTGACGACGTTTGCCAACTGCCAGTAGTTCACGAATTTGCCGCTGTCTTTGGCGCTGATCTGCGGCCCCTGCTGACCGATACCGAACTCTAGATTTTCCTGGCTGGTTTCAAGCAGGAAGGCCGCGAGCCGCTTCATCTCGGCCTTCAGCTTTTGGGCCGCGCCGTGCACGGCAGACAGGCCAGAAACTGCAAATTGGCTGGCGTAGGTGCCCGAAGCCCCAGTATGCACGTTGCGTTCGGTGTCAAATCCCGTGCGCACGGTAACGAGATCCGGGTGGATGTTGAGGACATCGGCAACGACTTGCGCCGCCGTCGTTTCGTGACCCTGGCCCTGGGGACAAGAACCTACCGCGACGACGACCTCGCCATAGATATCCAGCTTACAATTTGCGCCTTGGGAATTTCCGGAAAACGGCGCATTGGGATTGACGATCTGCGACTGGCCAAAATTATTCGTTCCGGAATCCAGAGTGGTGCCGATTCCGATGCCCATCCACCGTCCTTCCACTCGCGCCGCAGTCTGCTTCTTTTTCCAATTCTCCCAGCCAATCTGTTCCTTGGCCACTTGCAGCATTTTGGGATAGTTGCCGGAGTCATAGACGCAGCCATTTGGCGTCGTATAAGGAAATTCTTCGGGTCGGATATAGTTGCGCAGCCTCATCTCGTCCGCTGGAATACCTAATTGGTGCGCGCAAATGTCCACGACGCGCTCAAGGAACCAGAGATGCTGCATTCGTGAATAGCCGCGATTCGGGCCAACCGGACATTTGTTCGTTACCGCCTGGCTGAAATCGATGCGGGCATTCCTGAAGCGGTACACGCCGGGAAACACTTGCGCCCAGATCACGCAGCCCAGTGGCTCATAGCGCGGATAAGCACCACAATCATCGATGTGGCGCGAATCAATTGCGGTGATAACGCCGTCCTTATCGAGCGCCACGCGTGTGTCACGGAACGTTCGCTCGTTGCCGTGTGCACTCGAGACGTTGTGCTCGGAGCGAGTCTCGATCCATTTTACCGGGCGGCCACCGGCTTTTTTCGATGCAAGCGCGCAAACCGACATTTGCGGATAACTGGTGATCTTGATGCCGAAGCTGCCGCCGATATCAAATGTTTGTACGCGAATTCGGTCGATCGGGACGCCAAGATGCGCCGCGATGAACTGCATTGCGAATGATGGGAAAGAATTGTTGCACCAATAATAGATGTGCTCGTCTTTCGGGTCCCACTGGCCGATTATCGCGTTGTTCTCCAGCGGCGTGCTGGAAAAGCGGTGAAAATGCATCTTGTCGATGCGCACGATGTGCGCCGCTTCTCGAAACGCCTTTTCGATGTCGCCATATTCGAAGACGCCGCGCCAAACTTGGTTTGTTCCTGCATCCTCGTGAAGCAAAATAGAATTTCTCAAGGCTTCTTCGGCGTCAACGACAACGTCGAGTGACTCGTATTCGACTTGCACAAGTTCTGCGGCATCGTCGGCGATCTGTGGTGAGATCGCGACAACAGCGGCAACCGGTTCGCCCTGGTAACGGACTTTGGAAACCGCCAACGGATAGTCCTTGATTCGCGCGAAGGGATCCGGTCCGATTTCGATGAAAGGATTCGTCTGCTTCGCGATTTCCGCACCGGTGAGAGTGCAAATTACGCCAGGAACAGCCTCCGCCGCGGAGGTATCTACGCTGGTTACTTTCGCATGAGCATACGGAGAGCGCACAAACTTCAAATACAGCATGTTGAGCAGCTTGATGTCGTCGACAAACTTGCCGCGGCCGCGAAGGAGTCGATTATCCTCTTTCCGCGCCAGCCCCCTGCCGACCCAACCTCCGTCATTGGTTCCTGTGTTCAAATCACTTCACTCCTAATCGTCCGAAATCTCTTGTTAACGAAGGGCTGCCTGCAAACCGTCAATCAGCCTCTGCACGTTCTTCTTTCCGAGAGGCTCGAGCAACCCACCGGCAACAGAGGTCAACCGTCCGAAAATTTGCGCTTCGCCTTGCCAAGCGACTCTCGTACCACCGGCTGCGCGAACAAGATCGAAGCTCGCTGTCAAGGACACGTTCCCGCCGGCAACGCTTCCTTGACCCTTATATTGAGCGCGGCTGGGACGATTAGCTTCCGCAAGCTCCATCTTCACATTTGCCGTGCCCTTGATGTAGGAAATGCCGACGTTCACCTTCACGGCAAAGTGGCGCTCATCTTGAATGTCCATGCTCTGAAAATCCGGCAGCAAGGGAGCAAATTTAGTTGGATCCGTCAGAAAGTCGTACACTTCTTCCGGGGAGCGCGTCACTTCAAAGTTTCCGCCTAACTTAATCGCCATGGCTGGCGCTCCTCATTTTCGTCGCGGCGGTTTCAATCGCTTTGAAAATATTCTGATAGCCAGTGCACCGGCAAGTATTTCCCGCGATCGCTTTGCGAATCTGCTTGTGGTTCGGACTTGAATTGTCTTTCAAGAACTGAAGCACAGAAAGCATTAAGCCAGGTGTGCAGTAGCCGCATTGGAGACCGTAGCAATCGCCAAATGCCTTTTGAATCGGATGAAGTTCGCCGTCTCGCTCCAACCCTTCGACGGTGGTAATTTCCGCGCCGTCGGCTTGCACCGCAAAGACCGTGCAGGATTTCACCGCTGCGCCATTCATCAGCACCGTGCATGCGCCGCAATAGGTCGTGTCGCATCCGATATGCGTGCCCGTAAGTTCAAGATCTTCTCGGAGAAATTCCACAAGCAAACACCGAGGTTCGACTGCACGCGAATGCGGCTTGCCGTTGACGCGGACCTGGATGGAAACTTTTTGCGTGATGTCAGGCATAGATGTGGCTGACCTCCACCTGTCGCCCTCGGGCCCGCTCAAGAGCTGCTTCCGTCGCGCGTTTGACAAGCGCGCCCACAAGTTGTCGCTTGTATTCAGCCGAACCGCGCATATCCGGCTGGGGATCGGCGGCTGCACGCGCGGCCTCTGCTGCCGATTGGATAAGCTTTGGCGCAATCTGCTGGCCACGCAGCAGGGATTCCCCTTCTCGAACTCGAATTGGCAACAGGCCGACGCAGCCCAAGGCGATCGCGATTTCTCTGCAGCGATCGCCTTCTAGACTTACCTGCACCGCAGCGCTCGCGGTGGGATAAACAGGCGCAGCCCGCTTAAATGCGATGTAGGCTCCACCGCTGTTCTCCTGAGGAACCTTGACGACGACTTCTGAAACGAGTTCGTCAGAAGCCAGCGATGTAGTATAAGCATCCTTCAGAAATTCGCTCAGCTTTAGTGAGCGTTCCCCCGTCAGGCCAACACATCGGACTTCGCAGGAGAGGGTCAGCAACACGGTGGCCCAATCGCCGCTGGGGTCGGCTTCGGCAAGCGAACCGCCGATCGTTCCCCGATTTCTGACCTGTACGTCCGCTATTCCCGCCGCGCAGTCGTGCAGAATCGGAATCTTTGCCGCGGTGGCAGATTTCTCGATTTCGGCATGCCGCGCGAGCGCGCCGAAATGCAAAGAGTCATTTCTCTGTTGAATGTGAGATAGACCCTGGACAAAGTTCAAGTCAACGAGGTGCGCAGGGTTGGCAAAACGCAATTTCATCAGCGGAATTAAGCTCTGGCCACCAGCCAGCACCTTCGCGCCTTCCCCTAGTTGCGAGAGAAGAGTCGCCGCTTCCTTGAGCGAACTAGCTCGATGATAGGTAAAAGCTTGCGGATACATCTTGCGTAAGCCCTCGAACGACTGGTGCCGCTATTGAGCGAAGGAACGCCGGTAGGCTTGCCTTCGGCTGGTTCTGTTTACAGTTGGCTGATCAGGTTCCCTACGACCGCTGCAAAACTACCGAGCAGCCGCCCTTGCGATTCGCTGATCCATCACGGCAGTCAATCTTGTTTCCGAATCTCGCAGATGCTGCGCGAGAAGCGCCGCGCACTCTTCCGCCCCTCCACCGGTCAACAGTTCGTAGATTCTACGGTGAACTGGAACGAGGCCGCCTGGATTATCATGCCGGAGATCCACGAGAACCATCCCCATACGCAATTCGCCCAGAAGCTTCTCGTAAAAGGATTCCAATCGGCGGTTCCGGTGAAAGCGAATCAGCAAGGTGTGAAAATTCAAATCAAAGCGGACGGCCCTGGTCCAATCAACGCCCTCAACCGCTTCCTCATAGCCTTCCAACGCCGCGCGCATTTCCGTTAAAACGTCGGAGTCTTCCATCTTTGCCGCTCGTACCGCGGGAATTTCCAATAGGTGGCGCACTCGATAGATTTCGGCGACGTCTTCCAAGGATAGTTGTGCAACGGCAACGCCCCGGTGTGCGCTACGCTTCAAGAGCCCTTCCAGCGACAAGATTCGCGTCGCTTCCCTAACCGTATTCCTGGATACTCCGAGTGACGTAGCCATCGGAACTTCTTGCAAGGCGGTTCCGGGAAGCAATTCTCCGTCGAGGATTCGCCGCCGAAGAATCGAAGCAACTTGGTCAGCGACAGAAATTCGATTGATCTCGGCTAGTTCCATCTTTGGACTCAACTTTGCGCGGGGCAGTGCGACATGTTGCTCTCAATCCAGGGCGGAGTCAAGTGTTCTACAATTCCCAAATCCTATTGGTCTCCTCTTTCTCCTTGACATGCCTCCCTGCCACGCATACTGTATCGTTCAATTCTGGCCTTCTTCTGTCGAGGCGGGGACTTGAGATGGGGTCATGACGACCTTGCTGCCCCGGGCGATTGCACATCTCACTCATGGGTGCCCCTAGTCTAGCAATGGTGCCTTGCGGCCAGGTCTGTTGGGTGCGCGCCTGAGCGATCTGAAAAGTTCGCATGCACACAAGGCCGTAAAAATCTGAAGTGCAACTGAAAAGGGGTTTTCAACCGGAATTCGGACCGTTGGAGATTAAGAGGTCAATTTTTTGGGGGTGCACCGTGGCGATTCGTAGCAAGTGGAATTATTCGCTCCAGATTCTTCAGCTCGTACTCTGCGCAACTTTTGTGTTGATTTCGCCAAGGTCCGCCCGGTGCCAGGCAGTCAACGCCACGCTCTCGGGAAGGATTTCCGATGCTTCTGGGGGTAGCGTGGCCAGGGCGAACGTTACCGCTTCCAATCTGGCCACGGGATTCTCGCGCTCCGCGCAGAGTTCTGATAACGGCGAGTATTCCATCCCCGCGCTGCCTGCCGGAGAATATAAAGTCACAGTTGAGTTTTCGGGCTTTGGAAAGCAGACGAAAAACATCACGCTCCAAGTCGGGCAAGCCGCGGAGCTTGGCTTTACGCTCTCGCCTAGAGAAATGGTTCAGAAAGTGGAAGTCGAAGCCACTGCAGAACTGGCAGAGCCCACCCGTACCCAGGTCAGCACGGTAATCACCGAAAACCAGATCGTGAATCTTCCTGTGAATGGGCGTGAGTTCATCGACTTCGCATTGCTCTCTCCCGCTGTCACCATTGGGGATACCACCGCGGGAAACACGGACGTGATCGTTGAGCCAGTGACCAAGCTCTCCTTCGCCGGCCAGAACATCCATTACAATTTCATCGCCGTGGATGGGGCCGACGACATTTCGACAGCTTCGGGCATCCAACGCGGTACGCCTCCGCAAGAGTCTGTCCAGGAATTCCGCGTAATTAACACCGACTACTCGGTCGAGTTTGGCCGCGCCAGCGCCGGTATCGTGAACATCATCACGCGCGGTGGCACCAATGAGTGGCACGGAATCGCTTACGAGTATTTCCGCAACAACAAACTGGATGCCATCAATCTACTGCAGGCTACCGGTGCACACGACCTGCGGCAGAATCAATTCGGCGCGGCGATCGGCGGTCCAATCCAAAAAGACAAAACCTTCATTTTCGGCAACGTTGAACTCCAGCGCCGCGGTGAATCGCCTTTCTACAATTCTGCTGTTCTCCAAAACATCAAATTCGTCAATGAAGTAAAGGCTGTCTATGGCTTGGCACCCGAACCAGCCTTGGGCAGTGTTCTTCGCACCAATGACACCGACAACGGCTTCCTGCGGCTGGACCACAGCTTCAGCCAGAAGGAAACTATGTTCGTCCGGTATTTCATTAATGACGGAAGGTTGCTGAACCAGTCGCCGCTGAATGACGGCTTCGACTTGCCTTCCGCTTTCAAGGACAATTTCTATCGTGATCAGTCCGTCGCCGGCACGCTTGCTTCCGTGCTCAAACCCTCGATGGTTAACGAGTTGCGAATACAGTTTGCCCGGCGGTCCTTTGACTTCCCGACGGTCTCCACCCAGCCGCACCTCGAACTTTCAAATACCTTCACTACAGGCGTAAACCGCGGTAACCCCGATTTCTACCGCGAATCCCGTTTCGAGTTGGTCGACGACTTCTCGATCTCTCATGACCGCCACACTTTCAGTTTCGGGGGAAACACGAATTACGTTCGCACCACGGAATCGTTTCCACTCTTCTATCCCTTTGAAGCCGACTTCCCCAATCTCGGCGCTTTTCTGGGAAATGATGGCGTCAACGGAGCACAATGCGTCTCTCCCGTGGGCGATCCCGGCGGCGCTGGTCCAGCTGGCTGCCAGCATCCAAACGTGATTTTTTTTGAGCGCTTTCAAGCGCCAAATTTCAATGAGCAAAGCCTGAATACCTCGGTTTACGCCGGGACGCGGATTTCTCCAGCAATCCGCAATCAAGCGGAAGGCACGCTCAACCACACCTACAACGGCCTCTTCATTCAGGATAAGTGGCGTGCGACTAGCCGTTTGACCTTGAATGGCGGAATTCGCTGGGAATGGGAGACTTGGCCCAGCGGGGTGCTCAATACTCAGTGGAAGAACTTCGATCCTCGGTTGGGCGTTGCTTATAATCTCGGCACGAAGCGCAATTTTGTTGTTCGTGCTGGCTTTGGCTTGTTCCATGGAATTATTCCGGCGCCGCTTCTTGCCTGCCAAGAGCCTTCGTGCGGCGGCACAGGCAACATCGCGCAGCTCAACAACGGAAAGTATCCTGGCCGCCCGTTCGAGAATAGTCTCAACGCCAAGACAGAATTGTTCGCCTTCGCCAGCGCCCCAGCGATCACCGGTCTTGGGCTTGAGGGATTGGTCAAAGATGGCGCTTATCCAGACAATACGACTGATCCATTTACGAACCCGTTCCCAGGTTGCACTCCGATCACGAACTGCGCATTCTTTGGACCGTCCGTTGTGGTTCGCTTCGATCAAAATCACCGGAACCCTTACGGCATTCAGGCCAGCGCGGCGATTGAATTTGATCCCCTCCCGGATACGACGGTGAGCATCAGCGGTCTGCACATTCGCGGCGTCCATCTCGGCAGTTTCTATAATGTAAACCAGCCTGATCCTACCGCCCAGGTGACCGTCCATGACTCGCAAGGCCGCAGCGGACTGAAGAACGTTTATTGCTCCTCCGTTCCGGCGTGCCCCTTTACGCCTGGCGTGCGCACCTTTCCCATCGCGATTTACTTTGAGGCAACTTCCCGTTGGGACTCGCAATACGACGGTTTGCTGATCAACGTCAACAAGCGCCTCTCCCATCATTTCTCCTATGGCATCAGTTACACATGGTCGAAGACTATCGACGACGGCCCGAATCCCAGCTTCGTTTTGATCCCCCAGGATAGCCAGAACTTCCGAGCGGAGCGGGCTCTGTCCTCCGACGATGTTCGCAATCGCCTGGTGCTAAATGGGACCGTTACCACACCCAAGGAATGGAATATCTTCGCTCGCGACTACCAGTTCGGCATGATAGCCACCATCCAATCGCCCAGCCGCTTCACGAAATTCGCCGGCTTCGACGCCAACGGCGATATATTCGGAAACAACGACCGCGTCGGCATCGAGCCACGAAATACGTTTATCGGCGACAATTTCCGGTCCGTTGATTTTCGCGCTGGGCGCAGTTTCCCTTTCAAGGAACGTCGCAGTCTGGAAATCCTTGCTGAGGCCTTCAACCTTTTCAACACGACGAACATTCGCTTCTTCAATACCGTTTATGGAGCGTCTGATTTTTGCCCGGCCAATCCAACGGCTTTCGGCTGCCCGGCAGCGCCGTCCACATTCCGTGAGGGGTCACCGAACCCGCTTTACGGGTCTCCGCGCGCGGTTTTCAACCCGCGGCAAATTCAGCTGGCTTTGAAGTTCAGCTTTTAGATGCCGATCGAATTGGCTTCCGATAGATATCTGCCCCAGTATCTTGCAGCATCCAGAGTTCAGGAGGGGCCATGAAATTCGGCATCTACGCGGAGATGCAGACCGCGCCAGGAAAATCTCATGAGGACATGACCTGGGAGATTCTCCGCCAGATCGAGCACGCCGATCAGGTCGGTTTTGATGTTTACTCCGTGATTGACCACCACTTCTTCCAGAAATTCTCCATCTCCGCCAATCCGCTGGCACTCTTCAGCGCTGCCGCGCAGCGCACTGCGCGCATCCGATTTCGAGTTGCTTTGTTTACCCTTCCCCTCGAAAACCCTATGCGCCTTGCAGGACAAATTGCCGAGGCAGACATCCTCACCCGTGGGCGTCTCGAATGCGGGCTGGGACGCGGCCATGCGTGGCTCTTTGGCCCCTCCAATGTCCCGCTCGAAGAAAGTCGGCCACGCTACGACGAAGCCATCGAAATTCTGATCCGAGCATGGACCAAGGACAAGATGTCCTTTGATGGCAAGTTTTACAAAGTGAAAGACCTTGCCGTCGTGCCCAAGCCTGTGCAGAAACCGCATCCCCCTCTATATACAGGCGGAACGAGCGACATCACCTATCAAATGGCCGGAGAGCGGGGGTGGGGAATCTTCGTGCCTCCGTTACTTCCTTGGGGTGTACTGGAGAAACCGCTGGCTATCTACAAGAAAGCCTGCGCCGAACACGGACACAAGCCGAACATTGTCTACATTCGACCTGTCTATTTGGACGAGGATGAAAAACAAATTAGAAAAGAAGTAGAGAGTGCTCTTCACAATTTCCTTGCGTTCAATGCGTCACCGGTCGAATCCTTGCAGGACGAAGCAAAGAAAGCTGAACTTCGCGCCAAGGGCTACGGCTTCTACGCCAGCGGGGCTTTGGAATCTCTGACCAGGCTGACCTACAATGAGATCGTGGATCAGGAGATTGCTTTCATCGGCACTCCCGAGAAAGTGATTCGCCAGATCCGCAATTTGCAGTCCAGAGGTGGCATTGGCGAGTTGGCCATCGTTTCCAATTTTGGCGGACTCGAACACTGGAAATCCATCAAGACCCAGCAACTCTTCGCCGATCGCGTTATGCCGGCGTTCCGAGGAAGCGCCGCCTCCTCGCAAGTGGGCGCATGAACACTAGCGGAATCTTTCTCCGGCCAGGATGACATGAAGCCGATGCCCTCCTCGCAAAATCCAAGCGCACGCCCATCGGACGTGCTCGCGGGACGAAACAAAATGTTTGCTGCGCTGAGCGCCCGTCGTCTCCTGCTTCTGGGCGGCATCGGTCTGATCCTCGTCGGAATGATATTCGGTGACATTTTCGCGGTTTTTGTCCTTCACCAGAATGCCTCACGCGTTGGCGCCAGCCTTGCTGCCGCCTCTCATGCAGCTTTGGCCGGCGACCGCGCTGCTGTAACCAATTATTTTCAGGATGTGGGCGCATTCCTGGAAAATCGCGGCACAAAAGTTGACACCCACGCCCACATCATCGCGTTCGGCTATTTGGCGTTAATGCTCTCGCTCCTGGCGCCATGGATGTCGCTTTCTGCCAGAACAAAAAGGCGGCTGGCATGGCTTTTCTTATGCGGCGCCGGATTACTGCCCCTTTGCGTATTTCTGATTCACTATGTTGGGGTGGCTTACAGTCCACTTAAATCCATCGGCTGGGCCAGCATCTTCGCCGATCTCGGCGGCTTGTTTGTAATCATCGCGCTGACTAGCTATCTCTACGGGCTTTTGAAGCACTTTCTCTCGCGGGAGCGCGCTGCCGTTCAGGACCAACTGCCTGCCCATTCGAGTGTTGCTGGGCGACTGCTGCTCGCGGGTGGCGTGTTTCTAGTGATGCTTGGGTTCTTGCACGGAAGCTATTACGCCGCTGTCAATCTCTATCGTCACGAGGCCCTTGACTATTCGATTCTTTCACAAGTCAGCTTGGGCGCAGCAGAGCGCAACGCCACTGCTGTTGACAACGGGCTGGCCGCGTACGGCCAACTGCAAGGCGAAAAGGCCGTCAATATCGCCGCGCACGCTCACATTATAGAGTTTGGCGTGCTTTCCATTCTGCTCGCATTCTTTCAACCCGATGTCGACCTCCATGAAATCTGGCAGCGCCGCTGGGCGTTAGTTCTCTTGTTCGGATCGTTGCTTCTACCGGTTTGCGTGCTGCTCGAGATGAAGTTTGGGTTGATTGCGGGTGGTCTAGCGGACATCGGAGGCCTGCTCGTGATCGTGTCGCTCCTGGCGATGTGGATTGGGATTCTGCGTCACACCGGCCGGCTCGAAGCAGGAGACGCGACATGAGCGGAGCGCGCCGGCTACTTCTTGCGGGTGGGATTGCTCTCGCCCTGTGGGGAATGGGCTACGGCTTGTGGTATGCGGTCTTTGCCGAGCACCAGGCACTCGAAGAGATTGGCGCCTCTCTCTCAACCGCATTTGCGGGCGCGGCCCAGCGCGATGTCGCACAGTCTGCAGCGGCCCTCTTGCGCTACAGAGAATCCAAGTACATCTATGATCGCCAAGTCGACGTGCATAGCCACTGGATCGGCCTTGCCATGGTGCTGATTGTGCTGGGCCTCGGCTTCGATAAACTGCCATTCTCTGAGAAGACCCAGCTCTGGCTTGCTGTTGCGTTTCTCGCCGGGGCGTGCGTCTTCCCTCTTGGGGTCTTGTTCCAGGTCCATGATCGCGGTCCGCTGCCGAGAATTCTCGCGATTTCGGGATCTGCCCTGGAGATTGCTTCACTGGGCGTCATCGCCCTAGGGCTCGCTCGGCGTCAATCCTCCACTCCTGATCCTCACCGTCAGCCCGAAGCGTGAGCAGCTTCTATCGAATGTTTCAGTGGCGGCAGGTAGTTGAACTTCGACAGTTCGGCATTCTTGGCGAACCCCGCGTACGCAACCTCGCTCTCGACTTCTCCCGCCCTTTGCTTTAGTGTCCGCCCGGCCAAAAATACTTTTACTTCCGCGCCACAGCTTTCGTGGGCGGGATCCGTGGTGTCTGAAAGCGGTAACCCACCCACGGTTCTGTCAAGATATATTTCGGGTGCGTCGGATCACTTTCAATCTTCTTCCGAAGCTGGTTTATTACCACACGCAGATTCTCGGTCTCTTCTCCATAATCCGGCCCCCAAACGGTCTGCAGCAATCTTCGGTGCGTGAGGGGCTTTCCCTGATTCTCGATCAGTAGCTTCAGCACATCGAACTCTTTCGGAGTCAGGTGCACGTCCTTAGCGCGTGCACTGACGCTGCGACTCTCAAAATCGATGGTCAAATCCTCGGTTTCGAACGGCGCCGGGGCTTCTCCCGCTCCATGCCGCCGCAGCGCAGCGCGAACTCGCGCCAACAACTCTTCGATACCAAACGGCTTCACTACGTAGTCGTCAGCGCCGGCGTCCAGTGCAGCCACTTTGTCGCGTTCTGCGTTACGCACCGTCAGCATGATGATCGGTGCGTTCGACCCTCGCCGGATTTCGCGGCACGCCTCGAGACCTCCCATCCCCGGCATGTTTACATCGAGCAAGACCAAGTCAGGTTTGTCCTTGCGCGCCAACTCAATTCCTTCTTCCCCTGTTTTCGCATCAATAATCACGTACCCGCGGCTCGAAAGCGTTGTGCGCAAAACGCGCCGAATCTGCGGCTCGTCATCAACAACGAGGATCGTCGCTGCGTTCACCGCCGCTCCTCTCTCCGCGCCACCGGAAGCGTAAACGAAAACACCGAGCCATGTCCCAGCTGACTCGTTACCGCAATCGTGCCGCCGTGCGCCGATACAATCGCCTTGGCGATTGGCAACCCCATTCCCGTTCCCCGCACCAGATATCGCTGGTCTTTCCCGCGATAAAATTTGTCGAAGATCATTTCCTGCTCGAAGCTGTCGATACCAGGGCCGCGATCCGCCACGCTCGTGGCTACAAACTCGCCATTTGCCTCCGTCGAAATCGTCACCGGCTGATCCTTCGGCGAATACAAATTGGCGTTGTCGATCAACTTCATCAGAACGTCCACGATTCGCTCGAAATCCGCCCTTACGGCTGGCAATTCCATATCCGAGCGTACATCAACGATGCGGGCTGCGAGAGCACTTTTCATCTTCGTTACTGCCGTTTGAATAATTTCTCCAAGCGGCACAGCAGCAAAGGACAGCTCGACTTCTCCAGCCTCCAAGCGTGCCATCTCCGCCGCTTCTTCCACCAAATGATTCAGCCGGTCGCATTCCTCATTGATGATGGTCAGCAGTTCTGTGTTCTGCACATGATCGGTTACCTGGCTTCCCAGCAAGCTCGTCGCAGCCGCCTTCATCGATGTCAGGGGCGTCCGGAAATCGTGAGTGATCGAATCCAGCAGCGCTGATTTCAAGCGCTCACCCTGCCGTTCCGCTTCCGTTTGTCCCAACTGCTCGATGGCCCTCGCGCGCTCGATCGCAATCGCCACAAGACTGCTCACCGCGTCCAAGGTCTGCCTGGACACCACCGCGCCGGAAATTCCCAAACTTGCGATGGCACGTACACCAAGACGCACCGGAACAAAGTAGAATCCGGCGCCGGGTTCGATCGTCATTTCGTCACGCAGAAATGCCGTCTTTGTCTTTTGCTCATCCAGCAGCGCTGCGCCGTGGCCCGAACGATAGAACTTGTCTTTGTGCGGAAGAAATAGCTCTGCTGCACCCGCTTCAAAACTGTCCACGATGTAATTGGGAATTGCGTTCATCAGCTGAATGACGTTGCCCTCGCTCAACAGTTTCTGGCTGAACTGATAGAGCCGCTCGATCTCATGCCGCCGGTTGTTTGCCTCATCAGCCTCTTTCCGGATGCGCCCCGAAAGCTGGCTGCCAACCATGGAGGTCACCAAGAACGCGGCCAGGGCTACCCAGTTCTGCGGATCCGCGATCGTGAATGTCCCCACTGGAGCAAGAAAGTAATAATTGAACGCCAGCACCGCAGTCACTGACATGGAGGCGGAGACCGCCATGCCCCACACCGCGGAAACTGCTAGAATCGCGAGGAGAAATGAGAGTGCGACGGTTGTCTGATTGGCCGCCAGAACATGGCGATAGAAGAAAGTTATGCTGGCGATGATCGCGAGCGCACAGACGAGACCGAACGTTCTGCCAGCGAGCACTCTTTGCACGGCATCATTCTAGCGCAGGCCACAATTTAAGTGGAGTAAACAGCCCTTTGCCGAAGAAACCCGAAGATTGGCTGGAGATCGCTTCCCCTCCCCAAAAAGCTAGGGGAACTTTCAAATTATTCCTCGGTTACGCGCCGGGTGTCGGCAAAACCCACAGCATGCTCAGCGAGGCGCTACGCCGGCACGGGCGCGGCGAAGACGTCGTGATTGGGGTAGTCGAAACACATGGCCGCAAAGCCATTGAAGGACTTCTGTGCCAACTGGAAGTCGTTCCAAGAAAGAAAATCGAATACAAAGGCACGATTTTCGAGGAAATGGATGTCGACGCGATCCTGGCTCGTCGGCCTGACGTGGTTCTTGTCGACGAGCTCGCACATACCAACATTCCGGGAAGCAAGCACCGCAAGCGGTACGAAGATGTGCAGGAACTGCTCGCCGCAAGAATCGATGTGATCTCGACCCTGAATATTCAGCACATCGAAAGCATCGCGCCGGTCGTGCGATCGATCACCGGAATCATCGTGCGCGAGACCGTGCCCGATTGGGTCCCGCTAACCGCCTCTGAAACCGTGATGGTCGATCTCACTCCGGAAGCGCTACAAAACCGGATGAAGCGCGGTGATGTGTATAGCACCGAAAAAGTCGAGCGTTCGTTGAAGAATTTCTTTCGCCGCGGGAATCTTATCGCACTTCGCGAGCTCGCGTTGCGGCAAGTCGCCGAGCAGGTCGATCGCAGCCTCGAATCTTACATGGAGGCCCAGGACATCCGAAAAAACTGGGGCGTCCGCGAGCGCATGGCCGTATGCGTCTCCTCCAATCCGACGGGGCAATATCTCATCGCGCGCGCGGCACGCATGGCCCGCCGCATGGACGCAGAGCTCTACGTGGTCCATGTGGACCGTGAGTTCGGCCCGAAGGAATCCAATCCCAACGCATTGGCGGCGAATCTGCGATTTGCGGAGAGTCTCGGTGCGCAAGTCGTACGGCTAAAAGGAAAAAGCGTGGCGGACGCGGCTGCGGATTTCGTACGCTCGAAGCATATCACGCAGGTGATTTTTGGACGCGCGCCGGTTCGGGACTGGCGAAAATACTTGTATCTTTCCGCCGTGCATCGTTTCTTGCGTGAATCTCCCGCTGTCGATGTGCACATCGTGACTCAGGAAGCGGAAGAATGAACCAAGACCATAATTCAACGCCCCATGGCGCGCTCACCTCTGAGAGCCATACAAGTCGAGGATGCTTTGGCGATTAGCTGCCCGCGCTCATCCGTGATTTCACACTCCACATAACCAATAGAGCTGCCCCGTCGCACCACTCTACCCTCGGCTCGCAGGTGAGCCTCCCACACGGGACGGAAGAAATTGATCTTCAGCTCGATTGTGGTGAAGGATTCATCGGGCGCGAGTGTGCTCGCGAACGCCATTCCCATAGCGGCGTCTGAAATGTCACAAAGAATCCCACCGTGAAGGGTACCCATGGGGTTTGCATGCTGTGGTCCGGCTGCCAACGTGACCGTAGCTCGTCCATCAGCAGCCTCTTTGGCTTCAAATCCGATGAGACGTGCAACCGGCACGTCGTTCGTCTTCGCTCGCGTCCTAAAGTCGGGTTTCAAGGGCGTCTCCGGAGTACTCATGACATTTCCGCCCGGATCTTCGATTTGTGTGTTCGAGTGCTCGTTTCAAGATATATCTCCAGATGGCGGCAAGCAGAATCAAGCGCGTCATCCCTTCTTTGCAGTCGGCTCACCATCAAGCCTCCTTCCAGTGAACTGACAATCAGCATGGCCAATTCCGCGGAATCGATGGCGGAGTGGATCTCACCTCTTTGCTTCCCTTCCTCGGCAATGGATTGGAGCCGGTTGAGCCAGTAATCGAGCGCCTGACGGACTTTCTTCCGCAACTGTGGATTCCCGTCATCGGAATCAATGGCCGTGTTGAGGAGTGGACATCCCCCCGGAACGAGTCCAGCGCGCCGGTCCCGAAAGTTCCTGACAAACAGTTTCAGGCGATCCACCGTATTGGGGATATCCTGCGTCCCCTCAAACCGCGTATCTATCGCCAGCTTCCAGGCGTAATCGAACGCCTTCCCCGCAAGCTGCTGCTTGCTGTCAAAGTGCCGGTAGATCCCACCTTTTTCAAGACCAGTGGCCCGCATCAGGTCGGACAAGGCGGCCCCTTCATAGCCCCTCTGATTGAAGATAGGCGCCGCCTTACGAATGATTTCCTGCCGGGTCTGCTCGCCTTTGCGCATAACAACCTTCCCGCCGAACCAAATCAGCGTTGCGACCAATTGGTCGCTAATTATATTGTAGCACATATCAGATGCGACCGACCGGTCTCTTATTGCATCAAAAGACTGTCGATAGCTGTATGAACTCTACAGCGGCTACCATTCCTGTACCGTACGTGCCCTCCGAGCAGCTTGCGGTCAATCCCTGGATCATCGCCGTCACCGTTACGCTCGCGACCTTCATGGAGCTACTCGACACGGCCATCGCCAACGTGGCTTTACCCCATATTGCTGGCGGCCTAGCCGTTAGCTATGACGAGAGCACCTGGGTCCTGACCAGCTATCTTGTATCGAATGCTGTCGTTCTTCCGCTTTCGGCGTGGCTAAGCCGCGTCTTCGGACGGAAACGCTACTACATGCTTTGTGTCGTCCTCTTCACGTTGAGTTCTCTGCTGTGTGGCTTCGCTCCGTCTCTGGGCTTGCTCATCTTCTTTCGTGTTCTCCAAGGTGTCGGAGGCGGCGGCCTCGCTCCGGTCGAGCAAGCCATTCTCGTAGACACGTTCCCTGCACAGAAGCGGCCCGCGGCCTTCGCTCTCTACAGCATGGCTATCGTGACTGCTCCAGTGATCGGTCCGCCGCTCGGCGGATGGATCACAGACAATTGGAGTTGGCGGTGGATCTTTTTCATTAACATTCCGATCGGAATTCTGTCTCTATTCCTGACGAAGCGGCTCGTTTCCGACCCTCCTGAGTTCACGCGTGAAGTCAAATCTGCCCGAAAAGGCGGAAGACTTCGGATTGATGGCCTGGGGATTTTTCTGGTGGCTCTGGGCTTCGCGTGTCTGGAGGTCGTTCTGGATCGCGGACAAACCGAAGACTGGCTCGAAAGCAATTTCATCGTGTTCTTCTTCTCTATCGCGATCGTGGCGCTCGTCGTCGCAGCGTTTTGGGAATGGCATCATCCCGACCCGGTGGTGGAAATCCGGCTGCTCGCCGACCGCAACTTCGCCATCGCGAACGCCTACTACTTTCTTTTCGGATTCGCCCTGTTCGGATCAACAGTGTTGATCCCTCAGATGCTCCAAAGCCTGTACGGCTACACTGCTACCGACGCAGGATTGGTTCTCGGGCCCGGTGCATTCGTCATCGTGGCTCTGGCACCGGTAATCGTGAGGATTCTGCCCAAGGTCGGGATCAAGCCGCTCATTTTCGTTGGGTACGTCGTCTTTGCCGTTGCCATGTGGCGCTACGCCAGCATCGATCTCGGCACAGACTATAAACACGTTGCCCTCCTCAGAGCGCTCCAGGGGCTTGGCATCGCTCCCCTGTTTGTGCCGGTGAGCCAACTCGCATATTCCTTCTTGCCTAAAAACAAGAACAACAAAGCTTCGAGTCTTACCAATCTTTTCCGAAACCAGGGCGGAAGCGTCGGCATCGCCTTCGTAACTACGTTTCTCGCCCGGCGAACCCAGTATCATCAATCCGTGTTGGTCGCGCATGCCACGCCCTTCGAACGGCACTACCGGGAAACGCTCGGTGTCTTGTCTCAATATTTTGTGACCCACGGTTTCACCACCCCGGACGCGGCTTTGCATGCACAGGCGCAATTGGCGCGAATCATTCAGCAGCAAGCGTCCTTCCTAGGCTTTCTCGATTGCTTCTGGCTGTTAGGGTGCGCCTGCCTGATCGGAGCGCCGCTGGTCTTCTTCACACGAAAAGTTAGGTCGGCGGGATCTGGCGCCGCACACTAGCGGAGCTGTGCCGGCTACCATTGTCGGATAGGAGATCACCGGTGTCTCTATGTTCCAATTTTCTTGACCCAGAATTGCTGGGGGAGTGTAGGGAGTGTTCCTCTGTCGCCAGGAATCAGCCTCCACGCGGACGCGGCGCTGGCCACCGACAAGCCGGCGCAAATCAACATGACCAGGCGGAATCCAAATACAAATGCTTCTCGAACCGATTCTCTGATCGCCGTCCCACTAGTCTCATTTAGACTAGTGGGCAACTGCAGGCCGGCGAGTTTGATCTCGCCCGCCTGAATCTCTTGGAGTGTCCCGGGAGGGAGTGAAAAGTTCGCCAGCTTGGAATCCAGGCGGGCACTAAAGGCGTTCACCATCACGATTCCAAGGACTGCTATCGCCAGTACGCCTGCGACCCGAGCCACTGCATTGTTGATTCCAGAAGCCGCTCCGACGCGGTCCTGGCCTACTGAATTCATCACCACCGTAGTGAGAGGAGCTACGGTGATGGCCATCCCAAACCCAAGAACAACAACTGCAACGAAAAACGACTTCCAGTAGCTTTCTCCAACCGAGGGCACGGCAAACAGAACAAACCCCAATGCCCCAATGAGCGGGCCGACGATGAGCGGAACTCTTGGGCCATAGCGCGCGACCAGTCCGCCGGACCAACGGGAAAGAAGGAAAATCAGGAGAATCAGGGGGAGGGCGGCCGCACCGGCGGCAGTGGCCGAGTATCCCTGGACCTGGATCAAGTTCAACGGGAACAAGAAGAAGAAGATTCCAATAGCGGCATAGAGGAAGAGTGTGAGCAGGTTCGCGCCAGTGAAGCTGCGGGAGGCAAACAGCGTGAGCGGAACCATCGGCGAAGCTCCGCCGGCCTCGATGAATACGAACGCAATAAGACAGCCGAAACCGACAATCAAACTGCCGAAAACTAGAGGATGTCTCCAACCCAGATTGACAGATTCAATGAACCCGTTAACCAAGCCGCCTAATCCGATTGTGACGACCACGGCTCCTAACCAATCCACGCGCGCTGTAGTGGCGCTACGGCTTTCCGGAATACGCCATAACGAAATGGATATCACTGCGGCCGCAAGTGGGAGATTGATGAAGAATGCCCAGCGCCAGGATGCATGTTCAACAAGCCAGCCGCCAAGTACTGGCCCAATCGCAGCGGTGATAGCTGTGAACCCCGACCACGTCCCAATCGCCTGTCCTCGGCTCTTCTCGTCGAACGATGCACTGATAATCGCAAGGCTGCCGGGCACGAGGAGCGCGGCTCCCATACCTTGAACGCTCCTCGCGATTATCAATAGACGAATGCTCGAAGCTGCTGCGCAACCGGCAGAAGCCGCGGCGAAAATGATCACGCCGATTACGAATATCAAACGACGGCCGAACAGGTCGCCGAGCGAACCGCCAACGAGAATCAACGCTCCCAAGAAGAGTCCGTAAGACTCGACCACCCATTGCACATCGACTACCGTCGCACGAAAGGTTGCTTGAAGCGCGGGCAAGGCAACATTGACGACTGTGCTGTCGATGAAAGCCATGCCGGAACCGAGGATCGTCGCGGCGAGTATCCAGAGCCGCGCTCCTTCTCCACAGGGAGCTCGGACACTTCCCGATCGGACTACGGCTTCGTCGCAGGGCGGTCTCATGGCAGCTATCGACCCATCGGCTGCAGCTACCTTTCAAGTGCACCGCGGTCCCAGTTGCCAAGCGTTGCCGCGGCTTCGTATGTGGTCTGGCAAAACTCGAGTAATGAGGCTGTAGGTGACTCTGCTTTGCGTACATCGTCGTACATGAGGAGGAATTCGCCGAGCTGCCGGTCATAAAAGGCGGCATCCGGGCGGACAGGCTTGTCTTTGAATCCCTGCGGCTCGGGAACCGCGTACGAGTAGAACGCCGCACCTTGGACCTTGCCGCTTCCGGGCCAAAAACCAACACTGCTCACTTCGTGCGAATAGGCTTCACGAGTCATGGCGTCTACGCCGGGTCGCTCCGGGGCCCGGCGACCGGAAAACCGAGTGACGGCCAGATCGAAACTTCCCCAGAAGAAGTGTACAGGGCTGGATTTGCCGATGAATCTGGCCCTGAACTGGTTGAAAACGGTGTCCACAGACAACAGGATGCGCCAGAATTTCCCGACTGATGCACGCTCGTACGAGGCGTGCACACGATCCTGATCAAAGGCAATCGGATCGGGAATTTCGACCGGCATTTTCCAGATTTTGATTTGAATTTCCGCCGATCGAAGTAATTCCATGAATTCCTGATAGAACTCGGCCACCGAACGCGGCTCAAGCGGAAGTGTCTTCGCCAGTCCATCACTCGTCTCCAGCACAAGCTGATGCCGTATGAAGTCAAACCAAACTTCAAATGCTCTTTCGCCGTAAGGGATTCGAGATGTCGTCAAACCACGCGCCGTTACGTACAACGGAATATTCCACCAGTGGTTCACGACCGGCGTTAGACGCAGCCGGACTTTACCGACTATTTGCGTCCACATGTGGAGTGTTGCGTAAGTTTCTTTCCATGAGTCAAGCGCAAGAGCGGGCCAGCATTCCGGCTGATCGGCAGCAGCGTGAGCCATATTGACCTCTGGAGTTCCTACTCCCAAACATCCCTAAGCTTTCAGATTGTCACAGAAACTTCACCAGCGCGTCGGTCGTCTCCTTGGGTCGCTCTTCCAGCACCCAATGGCCGGTGTCCTTCAGCACTACCACCGTTACATCCGTGGCGACCAACTTCATCTGCTGCCCCAGTGCATCGCCCAGCGACTTCTCGCCGCCGATCACCAGAACCGGCATCGTCAGCTTCGACTGAGACAGTTGCGCGAAATCCCTCGCTGCTTGCTGGAACGAAACGAAGTAAGCCCACCCAGCTTTCATACGGCCTGGGCGCGCGTAGGCTGCGGTATACGCTTTGCGATCGGCTTCCGGAATCGAACGCGTCTTGTCAGCGGCGAGGTCATTCCAGAAATACTCAAAGTAAATGCGCTCGCGGCCTTGAACCAACGCTTCGGGTGTCGGCCCATTGAAACGGAAATGCCAGATACCTGGATTGTCGTATATGGCCTCCCACCCCGCGACACCTGGCAGGAAGGCGTCCATCACCACCAATTTTTCCACCTCAGAGGGGAATTGCGCGGCATAGGCATAGGCGACCATCAGCCCAATGTCGTGGCCGACCACCCTGGCCTTTTCGACGCCTAGCGAGCGAGCCAGCGAATGAATGCGGATCGCTGCCGTCTTCATGTCCAAACCATCGTCAGGAATGGAGGACTCGCCTATCCCCGGCAGATCTGGCGCAATCACCCTAAATTTCTCGCCCAGCACAGGCAATATCGGGGTCCACATGCGAGACGTCTCCGCATACCCATGGAGCAGGATCAGCGGTGTGCCATGGCCGCC
>WNFQ01000690.1_pt1 | contig 34934 bp, 30 predicted proteins | sample 5400171 | NCBI WGS metagenome assembly WNFQ01 (sample SAMN13153356, study PRJNA577476) | soil metagenome | isolation source: 20 cm soil under Madrone tree | place: USA:California | collected 2016-06-14
CCACCGAGCTCGACCGCGTCGGAGCAGAGCAACACGCGCCGCATCTCGTCAACGAACGGCTCGTGAGCGTGAGGCGCCGCGAGGGGCGAGACGTAACGGCACTCGCCGAGCGTCTTCACGACGAGCTCGGCCGCCGTCGGCCAGCGGGTGGAGTCGTGGACGGCGACATCGAGCGTCAAGAGCTCACCTCCTCCAGGCCCGACGTCGCCGCCTCGACGACGGAGCGCGACGAATCAGTCGAGCGCGATGACAAGTTCGTTGTCCTCCGGGACGACGCGGTCGGCGATCGCCGTCATCGAGACCGGGACGCCGCCCGCCCGCTACGGATTGTCGAGCCTCGTGAAGGGTAGAGCGGTGCCGTTGAGGGTGACGGCCACCGGCCCCACGCCCCTGCCGGCGCACCGGTAGAGCACGCCGACGCGCCGCCCCGCGAGCTCGACGTCGGCCCGGAGCCCGTCGAGCTCGGGCGGGATGGCCGGGTCGATGGTCAGCGTGGCGCGCGCGCGGCGCAGGCCGAGGAAGCACTCGTGGATCAGGCGGACGGCGATGCCGGCCCCGCTCGAGTAGACGCGCCGGCCGCCCTCGAAGGCGACGCGACCGGTTCGCACGTCGTCGTAGCGCGCCTGCGCCACGTAGCGGTCGAGGAACGCCGCGTCGCTGCTCGACCGGTGCGCTCCGCGGCGTCACCCCTTCCATCTTCGTCCTCGAGCACCGCTCAGTAGCCGGCGGGCGGGTTCACCATGCTGTACGAGACCTCTCCGCCGCTGTAGGCGCGAATGTACCAGGCGGATCCACACTGGTAGTACGTGGTGCCGCCAACGACCACCGTCGTCGGCGTGCAGGAGAGGGTCCAGTACGGCGGGGTCGCGACCGCAGCGCCCGCTGCTGCCCCGACCGCGGCCCCCGCGGCGACGGCCGCCGCCGTGCCGGGGTAGTACCCGTGCTCGTCGTAGTGATCGTCGGCGTAGTCCTGCCAGTCCTCGCGACGGTTCGTGGCGTACGCCTGACGGTCCTCACGCGCGGCGGCGCGCTGCTCCTGCCGCTGTTCCTGGCGGCCGGCATCGGGGGGACCGAGCCGCCCGAAGCGTTCGTTTTGTCGTTGCGCGAGCGCCTCGCGGTCGACCTGTCCGCCGCCGGCGGTACCGCCGCCGCCGAGGCCGCCGCTCGGCTGCCCGCCGCCGATGCTCCCGCTCGCCGCCGCCCCCTGCGCACTGAAGCCGCCCCGCCCCGCTCCACCGGCAGGACGGCCCTGGCCGAACGACCCCCCTGCCGCCATCCCCCTGCCGTTGAATCCCCCCGCACCGCCGCGTCCGGCGGCGCCACGCCCTCCGCCGCCCCTGCCGCCGCGCGCACCAGCGCTCCCGACCGCAGCCGCGACCACGATCGCCAGGGCCCAGAGCGCCACCCGAGGGCTCGCCCCGATCATTGCCGCTTCTCCCCGCTGGGCTGGTGCCCGGTCGGCGCCAGGATGGGTATCTGCTCCGCGCCGGCCGCCGGGGTGAAGGTGGGAAGGCGACGTGGTCGGTCGCCACTCCGCCGACCTTCTCTTCCCCCACCAGGCGTGCCGTGGGGAGGACTTTCTTCAGCTCGTCCCGTAGATCGGCCGCGAAGAGCTCACGGAGCGGCAGGCGCATGTTGAGGTCTTGGGTGAAATAGGCGAGCGCCGCATCGACGGATCCCGGCTTGGGGACCGTCGCGTAGACCTTCTCGTCGAGATCGAAGGCCGTCAGCTGCGTGCCATCGAAGAGCAGCCCGCGACGAGCCCCGTCGCGCCGCGTGACGTCGACGCGCGCCCGGTCGGGACGGCGCAAGGTCAACTCCCGCCGCTCGCCGAACTCGATCTTCTGGCCCGACGCCTGGACGACGTCGTAGGCGCAGTCGACGGCCACGCCGAGACTCCGCGCCTTCGCGAGGAAGCTCGCCATCGCCTCGATGCGGGCCGCGGCGCGGTCGTCGTCGCTCACGGCGACCGGCGGCAGCACCAGCCCGATCAGCATGCCCGCAATGACCGCCCCCCACCGTCGCCGCACCCTCGCCCGTCGAATGTCTCGCATGATCTTTCCCTCCACGAGGCTGCGGTCCGTCGTTCGGAGGCGCGACGCCCGGCAAGCTCGGCTTGCCCCGAGCGATCTACTTCGGCTTCGTCACCATCGCGACGCTCGGCTACGGCGACGTGGTACCGATCAGTGAGCCGGCACGCGGGCTCGCGATCGTCGAGGGTGTGAGTGGGCAGATGTACCTCGCCGTGCTAGTGGCGCGGCTGGTCAGTCTCTACTCTCAGCAGCGCGAGGACTGATGGGTCCGTCACGCGCATTCCGGCCTCAGGACGCCCGGGCTTGCGGGGCCCGCGTCTCGGGCTCGTGCACCGTCGGTGCCGGCGGAGCCGACCGCCCCGCCGCCCGGCGGTCGGTCCAGCCACGGATCACCTCGTAGAAGACGGGCGTGAAGAAGATACCGAAGACGGTGACCCCGAGCATGCCGGAGAAGACGGCGATGCCGAGCGCGAACCGCATCTCGGCGCCGGCACCCGCCGTGCGCACGAGCGGCAGCACGCCGAGGATGAAGGCGAACGAGGTCATGAGGATCGGCCGCAGGCGGGTCTTCGCGGCCTCGACGATCGCCTCGAAGCGGGCCTTGCCCTGGTCCTGGAGCTGCTTCGCGAATTCGACGATCAGGATCGCGTTCTTCGCGGCGAGGCCGATCAGGACGACGAGGCCGACCTGCGTGAAGATGTTGTTGTCGGAGCCGACGAGCCAGACGCCGCTGATGGCGGCGAGCAGGCACATGGGCACGATGAGGATGATCGCGCCCGGGAGCGACCAGCTCTCGTACTGGGACGCGAGCACCAGGAAGACCAGCACGGCGCCGAGGATGAACACGAACACGGCGGTGTTGCCGGCGAGGATCTGCTGCAACGTGAGCTCCGTCCACTCGAAGCTCATCGTCGAGGGCAGCTCTTTCCCCGCCAGCGCCTCCATCGTCCCGATCGCCTGGCCGGAGCTCACCCCCGGCGCGGTGCCGCCCGCGATCTCCGCCGACGCGAACATGTTGTAGCGGTTCACGATCGCCGGGCCGGTGGTGTCCCGGACGGTCACCAGCGTCGACAGGGGTACCATCCCACCGTTGCGGTTCCGGACCTTCAGCTGACCGATGTCCCCCCGGTCGACACGGTACTTCGCGTCTGCCTGGATGTTCACCTGCCAGTTGCGGCCGAAGCGGGTGAAGTCGTTGGCGTACGCCGACCCGAGATAGATCTGGAGGGTCTGGAAGACGTCGTTCAGCGACACCCCGAGCGCCTTCGCCTTCGCCCGGTCGACGTCTAGGTAGAGCTGGGGCTGCGCCGCCCGGTAGCTGCTGAACAGGCCGACCAGCCCCGGCTGCGCGGTGCCGGCACTGATCATCGTCTCGACGGCGCCCTGGAGCGCTTCGGGACCGGCGTCGGCCCTGTCCTGCACCTGCAGCTTGAAGCCGCCGGTGTTGCCCAGCCCGTCGACCGGCGGCGCGCCGAACGCGACCACGATCGCATCCTGCACCTGCCGGAACTGCGCCCGGAGGCTCGCGGCCACCGTTGCGGCCGGCAGATGCGCCGCGACGCGCTCCTCGAAGGGCTGGAGGATCACGAACATGCCGCCGACGTTCGAGATGTTGTTGCTGGTGAGAATCGAGTAGCCGGGAAGGCGGATCGTGTGCTGGACACCGGGCGTGGCGCGCACCGTCTCGTCGAGGCGGGCCATCAGCTCCTCGGTCCGCTCGAGGCTCGCTCCGTCCGGCAGCTGGGCATTCACGACCAGGTAGCCTTTGTCCTGTTCCGGGATGAAGCCGACTGGCACGGTCCGGAAGCCGAGCCAGGTGAGGACCATGAGTCCGCCGTACACGACGAGGATGATTCCGGTCGCGCCCACGAGCCGGGCGACGATGCGGCCGTATCCCGCCGTGAGCCAGTCGAATACCCGATTGAAGCCCTTGAAGAAGGAGAGCAGCGCGCGGTTCACGCGCTCGTTCAGTCGATAGCCGACGACGCCGCCCGCGGCGACCACGGCGAGGCGAACCGCCCACAACGCTGCGGCGCTCCCATGCGCCTCGTGGCCGTGCCCGCCGGCCGACACGCCGAAGAGACCCTGGATGCGACCGGTGAAGAGGACGTCGGCGAGCAGGGCACCGAGGAGCACGACCGCGGTCCGCGGCAGCGCCTCGCGACGCTCCTCGCCGTGCGCGTGCGGCTTGATCAGCGTCACGGCGCGCGCGGGCGCCATCGTCATCGCGTTGATCGCCGAGATGATGGTCGAGGCCGCGATCGTGAGCGCGAACTGCCGGTAGAACTGGCCGCTGATACCGGCGATGAACGCCGTCGGGATGAAGACCGAGCTGAGCACGAGCGTGATCGCGATCACCGGGCCGGTGATCTCGTCGAGCGCCTTGATGGTTGCCTCGCGCGGTGGCAGGCCCATCGCCATCCACCGCTCGACGTTCTCGACCACCACGATCGCGTCGTCGACGACGATGCCGATGGCGAGGACGAGGCCGAAGAGCGAGAGGTTGTTCAGCGAGAAGCCGAGCATGGCCATGACGAAGAGCGTCCCGATCAGCGAGACCGGGACGTCGATCATCGGGAGCAGCGTCGCGCGCCAGTCCTGCAGGAAGACCAGGACGACGATGAAGACGAGGATGAACGCCTCGAACAGCGTCTTGTAGACCTCGTGGATCGACTCGTCGACGAAGACCGTCGTGTCGTAGACGATCTTGTACTCCATGCCCTCGGGGAAGCGCGCCTTGAGGCGGTCCATCTCGGCGCGGACGCTCGCCGCGGTCGCGAGCGCGTTGGCCCCGGGCAGCTGGAAGACCGCCATGGTGACGGACTCCTGGCCGTCGAGGTAGCTGCCGACGTCGTAGTTCTTCGCGCCGAGCTCGACGCGGCCGACGTCCGAGAGGAGCGTGATCTCGCCTTGCTCGCCCGTCTTCACCACGATGCCGGCGAACTGATCGGGATCGAGCAGGCGGCCGAGCGTGTTCACGGTGTACTGGAAATCGATGCCGGCCGGCGCCGGCGGCTGGCCGATGCGCCCGGCCGCGACCTGCACGTTCTGCTCCTGGAGGGCCTTCAGCACGTCGGCGGCCGTCATGTTGCGCGAGGCGAGCGCCGTCGGGTCGAGCCAGATGCGCATGCTGTAGTCGCGCGCGCCGAGGAAGCTGACGTCACCCACCCCCGGCAGCCGGGCGAGCGCGTCCTTCACCTGGATGGTGGCGTAGTTGCTGAGATAGAGCTGGTCGTAGCGCCCGTCCGGAGAGAGCAGGTTCACGCAGAGGAGGATCATCGGCGACTTCTTCTTCACCGTGACGCCCTGGCGCTTCACCTCGTCCGGCAGCTTCGCCTCGGCGATCGACACCCGGTTCTGCGTCAGCACCTGCGCGAAGTCGAGGTTCGTCCCGACGCGGAAGGTGACGTCGAGGTTCATCTGCCCGTCGTTCGTGCTCTTGGAGAGCATGTAGAGCATGTTCTCGACGCCGTTCACCTCCTGCTCGATGGGGGCGGCGACGGTGTCGGCGACGACCTTCGCGCTCGCGCCCGGATACGTCGCCGAGACGTTCACCGTCGGCGGCACGACCTCCGGGTACTGCGCGATCGGCAGCCCCTGCAGGGCCACGAGGCCGACGATCACGATGACGATCGAGAGGACGGTCGCGAAGATCGGCCGATCGACGAAGAAGCGGGCGAACATCGGCTGCCCCTACGAGGCCTTCGCGGGCGCGGCGGGTGGCCCCGGCCGCATGCTCACCTTTTGCGGCGTCACCGTCATCCCCGGCCGCACGCGCTGGATGCCGTTCACGATCACCCACTCCCCGGGCGTGACGCCCTCCGCGAGGGCGCGCAGCCCGTCGTGCAGTGGGCCGAGCTTCACCGGGCGGTACTCGACGACGTTCTTGTCGTTCACGACCAGCACATACTTCCGGTCCTGGTCGGTGCCGATCGCGCGGTCCGTCACCAGGACGCCGGGCTTCGCCTCGCCGATCGGCACGCGCACGCGGACGAATTGGCCCGGGGTCAGGAGCCGGTCCGCATTGGGCAGCACCCCGCGCACGTGGATCGTGCCCGTCGACGGGTCGATCTGGTTGTCGACGAACTCGATCCTGCCCTCGTGCCCGAACTCGTTCTCGTCGGCGAGCGCGACGAGGACGGGCGTCTTTGCCGCGCGGACGTTCTCGGGCGTCGCCGCGCCGTCCCGCGCGATGTTCGCCCGTTTCACGCGGACGAGCGCACGCTCGTCCGCGTCGAAGTTCACGTAGATCGGGTCGAGGCTCACGACCGTGGTGAGGAGCGGCCCGCCGGACGCCCCCACGACGACGAGGTTCCCCTCCGTGATCTCCGCCTTGCTCACGCGGCCCGTGATCGGCGCCGTCACCCGCGAGAACTCGACGTCGAGCTTCGCAAGCTCGAGCTGGGCGAGCTTCGCCTTGAGCTCGCCCTCGGCGGATCCCCGCTCGGCGATCGCGCGCTCGAGCTCGCGGGCGCTGGCCGCGCCCGACGGACGGAGCGTCTGGTTGCGGCCCACCTCGGACTCCGCCCGGGCCAGCTGCGCTCGCAGGGTGGCGACCTCACCCTCGCTGCGCAGCACGGTCGCCTCGTACTCGCGCGGGTCGATCTGGAAGAGCAGGTCACCCGCGTTGACGAGCGCGCCAGCGGTGAAGGCGACCTTCGTGATGTATCCGGTCACGCGCGCCCGGACCTCGACGCTCTCGATGGCGCTGGTCCGGCCGGTGAACTCGAGGGTCTCCTGGACGGGCTCCTCGACCGGCTGGCTGATCGAGACCTCGGGCGGGGGCGGGGTCGCCACCTGGGTCTCGCGCCGACACCCGGTGCCCGCCGCCACGATCGCGAGCAGGCACGTTCCGACGATCAAGGCTGCCATGGCCGTCCGTCCGTTCGCTACCACTGTGGCCACCACCACCGCCAGCGCCACCAGCCACGGTCGTGCTCCGTCCCCGTGCTGGCGGCCTGCTGGATGTCACGCTGCTCGTGCTCGGCGAGCAGGTCACCCCAGCGCGTCCGGGTGCTCATCTGCTCCGCGGTCTCGTCGGAGATGACGCTCCGGCCCGCCCAGGGCTCCCAGCCGCCCCCCAGGCCCTTGTACAGCGTCACGAGCGTGAGCGCTTCCTGACCCTGGCTGGCCGCGAACAGGTCCTCCTGCTGAACGAGGAGCTGCTGGGCGAGCAGCACCGTCGTGAAGTCGACGGCACCCTCGGCGTACTGCCGGCCGACGAGATCCACCACCTTCTGGGCGGCCACGACGCTCTGGCCGAGCGACACCGTCCGAAGCAGCGCACCGCGATGCGCGGCGGCGGCGCTCTCGACGTCCGCCTGCGCACGGAGGACGGTGTTCGTGTAGTCGTTCACGAGCGCCTGGTATTCGGCGTCCTGCACGCGCACGTTGTTCGTGATGCGCCCGTAGTTGAGGATCGCCCAGCTGAAGGTCGGCCCACCGAAGGCCTCGAAGCTCCGCCCCTCGAAGAACTTGTCCGCGTCCTTCGCGTCCAGGTTGATCGAGCCGACCAGCGACAGATGCGGGAACAGGTCTGCCTTGGCGATCCCAATCTTCGCGCTCTGCGCGGCGAGCAGCCGCTCACTGCGCCGCACGTCGGGTCGGCGGCGCAGCAGGTCGGCCGGAATGCCGGTCGCGACCTCGGCCGGCGGCCTCGGGATTCGCCCCGGCGCTTCCCCGACGACCTCTTCCACCCGGCGCGGGGGGACGCCGAGCAGGGCCGACAGCGTGCTCGCCTGCTCGTCGATCTGGGCCTCGAAGAACGGTATCTGTGCCTCGGTCGCGTGCAGCAACGTGGCCGCCTGCGCGGGATCCACATCGGTCACCGCACCGTGCTGGGCGCGAAGCGTCGCGATCTTGAAGCTCGACCGCTGGAGCTCGGCGTTTTGCCGCGCCACGTCGAGCTCATCCTGCGCGGTGCGGATCCCGATGTAGTTGGCCGCGACCTCCGCCAGCAGGGACACGAGGACGTCGTCGTAGTCGGCCACCGCCGCGAGCAGCTCCGCATCCGACGACTCGATGCCGCGCCGGAACTTGCCCCAGACATCGAGCTCCCACGCGACGTCGAAGCCGGCGAGAAACTGGTTGAAGCTCCGCTCGGGCGGCACCACGGGGAGGTTCTCGCTCGCCACGTTCCGGGCGTAGGCGCCCACGGCGTTCTGCATCTGTGGGAAGAGCGTGCCGATCGCGATCCCCCGTCGTGCCTGCGCCTCCAGCACCCGGACGCCGGCGGCCTGCAGCGACGGGTTCTGCCGGTACGCCTCCACGATCAGGTTGGTCAGGACCGGGTCGCCGAACGATTCCCACCACGGGCCGATCGGATCAGAGGAGGGCCCGATGCGTTTCGCGTTGCGGGGGATCCAGTCGGATGCGAGCGGCGCCGGCGGACGCTGGTAGTCGGGTCCGACCATCGTGCACCCCGACGCGAAGAAGATCGCGACGAAGGTGATGGTCCGGGTTCCGGTACGCCTCACGTCGTCCATACCCTGTCCCGAAACCATGGGCCGACACCCCGCGCGCGACCTCTCAGTCGAAGATCGAGTGGAACATGCCCACCTGCAGGTGGCGTGCGCCTCGCACGAGTCGCATGGCTCCTCCCCTCTACGCTGGGACCCGACCGGCGTCTTGCCATCAGACGCCACGAGATCGGCCACCGCGCCTCAGCCGCGGGCGGTGATCGAACGGTCGAGGGCGCGACCGGGCGATCGACTCACCGGCACCAGACCGAGGCTTCGCCGTAGCAGCGGTAGAGGAGGTTCCCCTCGTCCTGCATCCATTCGGCGCTGCACGTACCGCGTTGGGACGCGCCCGCGAATGGCCTCGGAACGCCGCCGGCGCTGACGCACGCCTGAGCGCTGTACTGCGCGGCGAGGTCGATCGCCGCATTGCAGCACTCGCGCTTGCTCGCGTAGACCCAGCCGGTATCGCCCCAACCGGGATACTGTGCCGCCCGGGCACCCGCTCCCGCGAGAAGAAGAAATGCGGCCGCGCCGGCGGCCACCAGACGCGCGCTCACCTGCATGGGCGGCCTTCTATCAGCAACGCGCGAGCGTTGACCATAAGCGGCGCAGACGATAAGCCTCGACCCCGCACCATGAGACGGTCGCGCATGCTCGCGGTTACGCTTCTCTTCCTCGCGGCGTGCGTCTCACGCAGGCCGGGCCCGTCCGGAGATTTCTCCGGATTCCTCGACGACTATTCTCTCCTTCGCCGGGGCGGACCCAATGACGTGGCGCTCGTCTACCGTGATCCCGAGGCGCCCTGGACCGCGTACGACAAGGTCCTGTTCGAGCCGGTGACGCTCTGGCGAAGCGGTCGGCACTCGCTCGATGCCGTGCCCGAGGGCGATCTCCTCCGGCTGGTCACCGACCTCGAGGCCGCCGTCCGCCGCCGCCTCGGCGCCGGCTTCCCGCTGGTCGAGGAGCCGGGAGCCGGCGTCATGCGCATCCGGCTCGCGATCACCGAGGCTCGCGCCTCGGATCCTGTCCTCGACGTGCTACGCGCCCGAGGCGGTGGCGAAGTGACGCGGGGCGAGGGCCCGCTCGACCCCGAGACGCACCGGTTCCTCGAGAGCGCGCGAATCGAAGGCGAAATCCGTGACGCCCGCACCGATCGGCTCTTGGCGGCGGGCGTCGACTGGCGGCGCCGCGAGGGTGCGCTGCCGGTCGACAGCTGGGCCGAGGTCGACCGCGCGCTCGACCTCTGGGCGGAGCGGGTGTGTGCGCGTCTCGAGGCCCGCACACGCGGGGCGCGCTGACCCCGGCCGGCTCGCCCTGGCGTGACATGGCAAGCCGGCCCCGATACCGCAAGCTATATCGGCCGCAGCATGGAGAACCGGCCGAGAGCGAAGGCGTATCGGTGGCTGCGTCGATCTCGGCAGACCCAGATGGGATCCCTCGCCCGCCTGATGATCGCGGGAAGCAGTCACGCGCCCGTCACACGCGTCTGTGCCTTGGCCGTCGGCGCCGCCATGGCGTACGCGGCGGGGAGCTACGAGAGCGACCTGAACGTGCGAAGGCCGCCGGTGCTCACAGTACGCGCTTCGCGAACGTCGCGCGGACAAGGGTCCGCGGCACGCGTCGTCTGGGTGATGGTCGACGGCCTGCGGCTCGATGCCTCCCGTGAGATGACGGTGCTCAATCGACTTCGTACGGAGGGCGAGGACATCTCTGCCAGGGCCGAGTTCCCCTCCTTCAGCAGGCCGAATTTCGTCGCCCAGGCGTCCGGCATCGAACCCGCAGCCTCGGGCGTGCTGAGCAACGGGTATCCCGAGGAAGTCGCTCTCGATTCGGTGTTCCGCCGTGCCAAGAAGGCCGGCCTCCGGACCGCGGTGCTCACGACTGACCCGGACCCCGGCCTGAGCTGGACCTATGCATCCTGGGTGGACGATACGATCACCGAGGACCCGGACCCGGACGCGGACCTGCCGCCCGCGGACCTCGTCTTCGTGCACATCGGGTATGTGGACCGGGCCGGGCACGTGTCCGGCGCTGCATCGCGGCAGTACCGGGCGGCGGTCGCCCGCGCCGACGAGGTGATCGGTCGCATCGCGCGGACGCTCGATCCGGCGCGCGAGGCGCTCATCGTTACGTCCGACCACGGGCATCTCGACGGAGGCGGTCATGGCGGGATGGAGCCTGCGGTCGTGAGGATTCCCATCGTCGTCTGGGGCGCCGGGGCCGTGCGCCGGACGCGCGCGGGACGCGGCCGAGACGTCGGTCCGACGATCGCAACCCTCCTCGGGATCGGACCGCTCTCACATGCGACCGGCCGACCACTCGTCCGCGGCGATGCCGTCGCGTCCCGGCAGCGGGCTGCGGCTCGCGCGGCGGTCTGCGCCGCGAGGACGCTGCGGGTGGATCATGTCCCGATCGTGATCCCCATCGCCGTTGTCGTGCTCCTCGTGCTCGGCGGGGCCTCGGGGGTCGAGATGCGCCCTTTGATGAGCTCCCCGACCTATGCCCTCGTCTTCGCCGTGCTCCTGCTCGTGACCCACACGCTCTCGTTCAGCGTCTCGAACGACGGCGGGGTCTTCGGCGGCCGGCTCACCGCTCTGGGCGCCGTCGCAGCGCTCGCACAGCTTCGTGTCGGAGGACGCTCCTCGCTCGTCCCGGCCGCACTCGTCGCGTCGCTCGCGGTGCTGTGGACGGCCGTAGCCGCCGCTCATCAGCCGCTCGCGCCGGCGGATGGGACGCTCCGCTTCCTTCCGATCCCGGCGCTCGCCGGCCTCGCCTTCATCTGCTTCATGACCGCGGCCCTGGGGAGGCAGGGCATGCTCGAGGTGAAGTCGACGGCCTCGAGACGCAGTGCGCGGCCGCGAGCCCTGGGGGCCGCGGGCGTGCTCCCCGGCGAACCGGCGCTCGGTGGCGCTCTCCGACTCGCGTGGAGCGCGTCCGGGGTGGGCGGATTGAATCGATCACCCACCATGGAGGACCCATGTTGAAGGATCGCCTCGGCGCCCTCGCGCTCCCGGCGAGCGTGCCCGCCATCATGACGGCTCTGGTCGCAGTGAACGTGGTCTTCAACATCCTCGCCACTGTGGCGTTTCGCGTCTCGGCACGGAGCGCCTCCTGGAGCGAGGTCCTGACCTGGCAGGTGCTCGGCAATCTCGCTGGGCTCGTCACCGTCATCGCCCTCACCGGCATGCTGCGCTACGCGCCGCTCAGCATCGCCTTCCCGCTGACGACGGGCATGAGCATCCTCGGCGTGCAGGTCGTGGCCGCCCAGTGGCTGTTTCACGAGCCGATCAACACCGTCCAGTGGGCCGGAGCGCTGTTGATCGGCATCGGCATCTTCCTGGTCCAGCGCTGATGAGGCCGATGTTCCGTCCAGCGGCGAGCGGGCAGCAGAACGCCGCCGGCATCCTGTCCCCCGGACGTCGACTTCTCCGCCTGGACGCGGACCGCATGCTGTCCGTGGCGAGCCGGCGGACCGGCCTCTACGACTTCGGCGATCCCGTGTTCCGGAAACCGCTCGAGCGTCTCGTCCGGTCGCTCGAGTGCGAGGCCCGCTTGAACCTCATGGGCCGCTTCGCGGCGCGCGAGTATCTGACCGGCATGCTGATGAACCGCCTCATGCTGGAGCGCGATCGGGCGCGGCATCCGGGGATCGCGCACGAGCAGATCCGGAGGCCACTCGTCATCACGGGCCTGCCCCGCAGCGGGTCCACGTTCCTGCACGGCCTCCTGGCACAGGATCCTGCCAGCCGGGTCCCGCTGCACTGGGAGCTGCGCTTCCCGTCGCCGCCACCCGAGCTCTCCACCCGCGACACCGACCCGCGCATCGCGCGAGCGGCGCGTCACATCCGCTGGTTCTTCCGCCTCGCTCCGGAGTTCCGGAAGATCCATCCGGTGGGCTCCCGGCTCCCGGAGGAGTGCGTCGTCATCCTGAGCCACGCGTTCCTGAGCTTCGAGTTCTCGTCGAACTGGTTCGTCCCCTCCTACCAGTCCTGGCTCGAGCAACAGGACCTCGAGCCGGCGTACCGTTATCACCGGCGATTTCTCGAGCACCTGCAGTGGGCCCATGCGGGCGAGCGCTGGCTCCTGAAGGCTCCCCCGCATCTGCCGGGCCTGCGCGCGCTGTGCGCGGTCTATCCCGACGCGAACGTCATCGTGACCCATCGGGACCCCCTCGAGGTCGTCGCGTCTGTCGCGAGCCTGCACGTCGTCCTGCGTCGGACGTTCAGTGGCGCGGTCGATCCGCTTGCGGTCGGACCGGAGGTGTCGCGCATGCTCGCCGGCGACATCCGACGCGGCTTCGGGGCGCGCGACGACGGATGCGCCCCGCCGGAGCAGTTCCTCGACGTGTGGTACAGCCAGCTGATGGACGACCCGCTCGCCGTGGTGCAGCGCATCTACCGGCACTTCGACCTTCCCCTGTCGATGGCGGTCGAGGCACGCATGCATGCGTATCTGGCGGTGAATCGCAAGGACCGGAACGGTCCGCACGTGTACTCCCTCGGTCAGTTCGGGCTCGATCGCGACAACGAGCGTGAGCGCTACCGCGGGTACTGGGACCGCTGGCAGAATCCCGTGGGGAGCTGACCGTCCGCGGTCGCGTGGCGAACCGGACGGCGACGTCTTGGAGACCGATGCGGCAAGACCCGCCGAGGTTCCGTCTCGTCGAGGCGGCGCGGCTCGTCTCGTTCGCCTACGCCGGACTGGCGGGGGGGCTGGCGCTCTTCGTCGCGCTCGTTGTCTACCTGGGTGTCGGCGAGATCGCGCGCACCCTGGCCTCCGCCGGCGTGGGACTCCTGTGGGTGTCGCTCTTCCACCTCGTGCCGATCGGGGCGAGCGCACTCGGCTGGTACGCCGTGCTGGCGCCGGTCGAGCGACCGGCGCTGCGGACCGTGGTCTCGGCACGGTGGATAGCCGAGTCGATCAACCAGCTTCTGCCGGCGCTCCACGTCGGCGGCAACGTCGTGCGGGCGCGACGGCTCGCGCGGTCGGGCGTGCCGGCGACGCTCGCCGGAGCGAGCGTGGTCGTGGACATCACGCTTCACCTCTTCGCGCAGCTGCTCTTCACGATGCTCGGATTGTCACTGTTGCTGGTGAGCGTCAGCGGAGCCGGGCTCGACGTGAGCGCCATCGCCGGCCTCGTCCTCTCGGCCGTCGGCGCCGCTGCCTTCTTCCTGATGCAACGCCGGGCCTCTTCACCGCGCTGGCGGCTCTGCTCCGCGGCGTCTTCCGATCCGCCGACTGGTCGGCGGTCCTCGACGGTGCCGGCGCGATGGACGTGTGCATACGGCGTCTGTACCGGCACCCGCGGGCCCTCGCCGTCGCCGAGGTCTGGCACGTCCTCAGCTGGCTTCTCGGCGCTGGGGAGACATGGCTCGCACTCCGCTTCCTCGGCCACCCGGTGGAATTGACGACCGCCCTCGTGATCGAGAGCCTCGGTGAGGCGATCCGCACGGCTGCCTTCCCGATCCCGGCGGCGCTCGGCGTCCAGGAGGGCGGCCTCGTGCTGCTCGGGGGGCTCTTCGGTCTGACGCCCGGTGTGTCGGTGGCACTGTCGCTCGCCAAGCGCGTGCGTGAGCTCGTCCTCGGCATCCCCGGGCTGGTCGTGTGGCAGGCCGGGCATGCCGCGACCTCCTTCACGCGGCAGCGGGACGTGTCCGGCGGGGCGCGGAAGTGACCGGTGGCCGACGGACGACGACGCGCCGAGCACGCTTCTGGTGTGCCGCGGTGCTCGTCGTGTTCGCCACCGCGGCACCGGGACACGCGGGCCGCAGCTTCATTCCCATACCCGAGATCATCCTCGACCCGAACGAGGGGACCACGCTCGGCGTCCTTCCCGTCGTGCTCTTCACCAACGAAAAGGACGAGATCCGCTACATGCTCGCGCCCGACTTCTCCTACAACCGCACGAGGGGGTTCTTTCCCCGCTTCCGTCTCTTCTCCTATCCCACCCCGACCCGGCGCTGGTCGCTCATCGCCGGCAAGTCCACGACCAAGGACGAGCGCTACATCGCCAACTTCACCGAGCGCTCGCTGTGGGGGAGTTCCGCTTACATCGTCGCCGGCCTGCTGCACGAGCGCGACTCCACCAGACGGTTCTTCGGCTTCGGAAATTCGTCTCACGAAGCGAGGGAATCGAACTACACCGGCAACGACACCGTCGCCGAGGCGAGCCCGGGCGTCTGGCTCGTGCCGCACCTGGCCCTCGCCTACGACATGCGCATCCGCCGACACTCGATCGAGAGTGGCCAGGTGACGTCGCTCCCTTTCATCGAAACGGAACATCCGGAGAGCCGCGGCCGTGGCGACGCCCCCGCGGTGTACTGGTCGCACCGCGTGTCGCTGACGTACGATTCCCGGGACGATCTGGACATCCCCGCGCGCGGCGCCTTCGCGACGGCCTACACCGAGGCGGCGGACCGCACGCTCGGTAGCGCGACGTCCTTCGTCAAGTTCGGGACCGAATGGCGCGACTTCGTTCCGGTGCAGATCCGGCGCCTGCGGGGCGTGCTCGCGCTTCGCGTGCTGCTGAACTACGTGAACGGCAGCAAGGACACGCCCTTTTGGGAGCAGAGTTCAGTCGGGGAGCGCGACCTGCGCGCCTTCGGCACCGACCGCTTCATCGACTTCAATCGCTCGGTCGCCAACATCGAATTCCGCATGCCGGTTTACCGCCGCCGGCTCTTCGGAGTGAACCCCGAGCTCGAGGTGGCGCCGTTCTTCGATGCGGGAGAGGTTTTCCACCGCATCGACAACTCGCCGGTCTCGGATCTGCACGTGGCGTACGGCATGGGATTCCGGGTGGTGGTCCGGCCGCAGATCGTCGCCTACGTGGACATCGGCTTCGGATACGAGGGAAGCGCAGTCTTCTCCGGTGTCGGCTATCCGTTCTGAGTCGCTCAACCGACGGGGCTGACCGGCGATGACGGAACATGCATTGACAGCCGGGGGCGGTCTCCGAATACGGCGGTCGCCCCGGGAAGAGAGATCTCACGAGCTCACGGAAGGGTCCGTCTCACCAGTCACTTCGCCCACGGCGAGCCGTTTCACCATCGAAGCCGACGCCGATGATACACCGCTGTGGGACGTGGGTGGGCGACCTCGACGGTCAGGAGGCGCGCGACCAGGGACTGTCCCCGTGGCCGGCGACATCGAGCAGGCGATGTCGGCGAACTACGTCGGAGTCTAGACCGATTGGAACGCTGCACCTCTTTCGCCTTTCAGCATCCGCAGCCCAGCAGGGGAGAAGGCCGAGCGAAGGTCGTGCCGAGGCGCGAATTGGCAAGACAGGGAACGACGATCTCGACTATACGGTGGCGCGACCCGGTGAGAGCGGCCCGCGAGAGGGGTCTACTCCACATCGATGACTGGTTCAGCCTCGGGTCGGCTGCACTCGAATTTCGAGAGGAAAGGAGAACAGGCAATGCGACGGATGATCGGGCTCGTAAGTATTGTCGCGTTGGGCTTCTGCCTCACGGCGGCTGCGGCGGAAGACAAGACACCGGATGGAACGCTCAAGCTGAGCGGTGGGTCCGTGGCGGCCGGTGTCGGGGTGAGCTGGGGAAGCGGCATGCTCAGCTACAAAGGCAAGGAGTATCCGATCGACGTGAAAGGGCTCTCCGTCGGTGACGTGGGCGCGACGAAGATCGAGGCATCAGGCAAGGTATATAACTTGAAGGCGCTGGGGGACTTCGATGGCAACTACACGGCCGTCGGTGCTGGACTGACGGCGGCCGGAGGAGTCGGCGCGGCTGCGATGAAGAACCAGAATGGGGTCACGGTCGAGCTGGTCGCCACCACGCAGGGAGCCAAGGTCGCCGTCGGTGCCGGCGGCGTCAGTATGAAGATCAAGCAGTGAGGCCCGACCACCCCATCCTGAGGGTCTGGGTGATGGGGTCGGAACCCTCGTGACCGCAGTGCCCACGGCCTTCTTCCGGCCTGATCCGCGGAAGAAGCTCTACCGGGGGCGTCGGCCCGGGAGCTGGGCTCGATGCTGGCGGTGGGGCGCCGGAAGGAGGCCGCTTTCCTGAACGGGATCGAGTCGCTCACGATGCCGGCCAGCGGGATGCTGCTGGCCGGGTTCGTCTTCACCCGGAGCGTCCATCGCGGCGCTCGACTCGGCGCGGCAGCGCGTCGTGCGGTCGGGCCGTGCCCGGTTCACTCTCCCACGCTCCGCGCATCTAGCGACGGATGAGCCTGCGGCACGTCAGGAGCACGACGGAGTACCTGCGCCTCCTGCGCGGCGACGAGAAGGAGGTGAAGGCGCTCCGCAAGGATCGCCTCATCACCGAAACATACTCGCTCGTGCCCGTCCTTCCGAACCACCTCCGCTGGTTCTCGGGGCGGGCGCCGGTGCCGGGATCGCGGCCGCCGGCGACGCCGATCCGCCTTGGATCGTCCCGACAGGTCACGACACCGCGGAGATCGCGTGTCGTGTCCCGCTCATCCGGCGGAAGGGAAAGCGAAGCACCGTCCTCGATTGACGCGGTTCCCGTCGCCTCGCGCTGCACCAGCGGTGCAAGCCTGCCCGGATGAACGGTGGGTCGAGCCCGAGAGCCTGGCAGATGCTCTCGAAATCGAGAGGCCGATCGCTGGCGGACGACCCGAACCACGCGTCCGCATCGGCGAAGAGCCGCCTTCCACGCCCGCTCAACGCCGTTGCGTACTTCTGGAAGTCGCTGACGGCACCTTCCAGCACGGCGAGCATCAGGCGCCTCTCTGGTCGGAGCGTGGCCCCGACACCGTCGAGACCCTCCGCCGGGAGCATCGAATTCATCGGCGGCCTGTCTAGCGCAGTCTCCTTCATGGCGTCCATCCTCCCGTTGCAACTCGCGTACAGCAACGCGCATGCCGTGTCCATACCGCCGTAGGAATCGAAGCGTGATCGGGCCGTATCGAGCCGGCATGTCTCACCGGTCGGACTCGGCCGCCCAGTGATTGTCAATCCTGCAATCCGGCGGGGAAGCCGGAACCCGTGGCACCGAGCGGCAAGACGGGGCGACGTGCGACCGCATATCGGTGTCGATGCGGCGATGGACCGGTTTGCCGGTACTGGACGGCGTGGAACGCCGAACGCGATGCCCTCGGCGGGCATGAACCGCCGTTTTCAAAGCGGGGCGGGCGGGATCGCGAGCGAGCTATGGCCGCGGGTGCTCGACCTCGACGAGCGTGCCCTGTTCGCCGAGGCGCGACGGCGGACACGTCTCGAAGACTTCGCCGAGGACGAGACCTTCCACCAGGCCCTCGGTCGTCTCATCTCCTCATACGAGACCGAGGCGCACCTGAAGCTCATCGGGCGCGTCACCGCACGACAGCGCACGATCCGGCTGCTCATGAACCGGCTGAGCCTGGTCGAGGACCGTGCGCGTCGCCCGGAGATCGCGGGCCAAGAGATACGGAGTCCTCTGTTTCTGACCGGCCTTCCGCGAAGCGGCACGACGCTTCTCCACGCACTTCTGGCGCAGGATCCGGAAAGCCGGGCTCCTCTGCACTGGGAAGCGGTCCTTCCGTCGCCACCGCTCGATCGGGATTCGCGTGCCGCCGGTCCGCGCATCACCGCCGTCGAGCGGCAGCTGCTCTGGCTTCGGCGGCTGCAGCCGGGGATCTGGCGCATACATCGGCTCGGGGCGCGGCTTCCCGCGGAGTGCGCCACCATCATGAGCCTCTGCTTCGCGAGCTTCGAGTTCCAGGCGATCCACGACGTTCCGACCTATGAGGCCTGGCTGGAGACCCGAGACCTCGTTTGCTCCTACGCCTGGCACCGCCGCTTCCTACAGCACCTCCAGTCGCGATGCCCGGGCGCCCGCTGGGTGCTGAGGGCGCCCGCACACCTCTTCGAGCTGGCCGCCCTCTTCGCGACGTATCCCGACGCGAGGGTCGTCTTCACGCACCGCGATCCCGCGGAGGCGAGCGAATCCCTCGCGAGGATCACCGTCGTTCTTCGCAGCGCATTCAGCGACGCGGTGGATCCGGTGGCCGTCGGACGCGAGGTGACCGAGCGCTGGGCGACCGCGATGGAGCGGGCAAGCCGCTACCGCGACACGGGGGTGATCCCGTCAGGGCGGTTCCTCGACGTCCGCTACGTGGACCTGCTGCGCGATCCGATCGGCACGGTCAGACGTCTCTACGCGCACTGGCAGGTCCCGTTGACGAACATAGCCGCAAAGCGAATTCGCCGATTCGTCCAGGCCACTGCCATGGACGCGCAGTATCCGTGCGGTGGTTCTGCGGCGGAATTCGGGCTCGATGCCGAGTGGATCCAGGAGCGATATCGGTGGTACCGGGAGCGCTTCGCGGTGTAGCTGGCGCCACGTGGCAGACCGGCCAGCATCGACTCCGCCAACGGATTCCCAATCGCATCCGCTGCAGCTCGCTGCGTACGCGCTCCATCCCGTCGGCTTCGCTCTCGAGTGGCTCGTGATGCGGCCGATTCACTTCGTGGTGTCCCAGCCGAAGCTCGAGCCGGTCTGTCGGGCACGTGCCGCACGAGAGCCCCTTTCGGGGACTACGAGCCGTATCAGCCCGAGTCACCCTGACACGCGTCCTCGCAGTGGCGCGGATGCGAGACGGGTCACGCCATCGCAGGTAGAATGTGCTAGGTGCCGGTTGACCTTGGAGGCGCCCGGCTTCTGCCTCCGTCTGCGCCGATATTCCTGGGGCGAGCAGCCTGCCCATTGCCGGAAGGCACGCGTGAAGTGTGCGTGGTCCAAGTAGCCGAGGTCGAGATTGTCACGGATTTAGCGTGGCCCGGCCGTCTTGGCTTTTCCGGGAACGCCAATTCCGGAGGCTTCTGGCTCCTAAAGGTAAGGATCCCCGGATCCCGTCATCGATCGCTGGCTCCGGCATGTACGAGTTCGCAGGAGACGAGGATGACCGTGAACCCGATGGGGGGTGCCCAGATGGAGAGGCGCCGCTGGGACGGGTGCGCCATCGCGGGTGGTGTCATCGGCGCTCCCGCACGTCCAGCCGCGGTCGAACTGCCACCAAACTGCCACGGGCGGCGGGCCGCGGAACCCTACGGTGGCGTCTAACGTGCGAACTCACGAGAGCGCGCGACCGGGGTCGAACCGGCGACGCCCACCTTGGGAAGCTTCTTGGCCTTTGGGGCAAGGGTCTTTCGGCGGCGGCAGCAGAAATGGGATAACGCAATACCTGGACGTCGGTTTCGGCAATTTCGCCGTTCGCGGCCCGCTCGAGGGTGGTCGGAGGAAGGCTTCCAGCAACGTCGCAATCGGGGCCTACGGGCCACGCGAGCTGGGGTAGGGACACTTCAGTTGACCGGTAAGACCAAGCTGGGCGACAAGATCGGCGTGGCGCCTCGCGACCGGAAGTACGGGAGGCAGAAGAGCACACGACCATCCTCGTCGCCCGCCGAGCCGGAACGCCAGAGGTGCCCCGTGGTCGGCATCGGTGCGTCGGCCGGCGGGCTCGCGGCCTCCGAGGCGTTCTTCCGAGCCATGGCTCCCGACAGCGGCGTCGCGTTCGTGCTCATCCAGCACCTCGACCCGACGCACGAGAGCCTCACCCCCGAGCTGCTCCGGAAGTGCACGAGCATGCCCGTCGTCCAGGTCGACCGCGGGACGCAGGTCGAGCCGAACCGCGTCTACGTCATCGCTCCCAATCGCTACCTGAGCATCGAGGATGGCGCGCTCCGGTTGAGGACGCCTGGCGAGCCGCGCGGGGCCCGGATGCCGATCGACCTCTTCTTCCGCTCGCTCGCCGCAGATCAGCGCGAGCGGGCGGTGGGCGTCGTCCTCTCCGGTACCGGGACCGATGGCGCGCTCGGCCTGACAGAGATCAAAGCGGCCGGCGGCATGACCATGGCACAAGACCCGGAAACGGTTCAGTACGACGGCATGCCCAGCAGCGCGATCGCGACCGGCGGTGTCGATCACGTCCTTCCCGTCGAGCAGATGCCCGAGATGCTCGTCAAGTACGTGCGTCACGACTACGTCAAGGCACCCGCGTCTTCTGCACCGGCCCCCGAGGACGCCCGCGACGAGGTGCTCGCGATCCTGCCCTTCCTGAATGCTCGGGCGAACATCGACTTCGGCTGCTATCGCAAGCCAACGCTGCGGCGGCGCATCCAGCGGCGAATGAGCCTGCAGCACATCACGAGCACCGCCGAGTACCTGCGCCTCCTGCGCAGCGACGAGGACGAGCTCAAGGCGCTCCGCAAGGATCTCCTCATCAGCGTCACGAGCTTCTTCCGCGAACCGCAGGCCTGGCAGATCCTCGCCGATCAGGTGATCCCGGCGATCGTCAAGCGCAGGAGGGAGCACGACGTGCTGCGCGTCTGGGTGCCGGCCTGCTCCTCGGGGGAGGAGGCCTACTCCATCGCGATGCTCCTGATCGAGCAGCTGCAGCGGGACCGCGAGCGCTGTCACCTCCAGGTCTTCGCGTCGGACGTCGACGCGGACGCGCTGAAGGTGGCTCGGGCGGCGCTCTATCCCGAGAGCATCTCGACGGACGTCACACCCGAGCGTCTGCGGCGCTTCTTCTCCAAGGAGGAGCAGAGCTACCGAGTGAGCAAGGAGCTGCGCGACTGCGTTATCGTCGCACAGCAGAACCTGCTGACCGACCCCCCCTTCTCCAAGCTCGACCTGGTCTCCTGCAGAAACTTCCTCATGTACCTCGAGCCGGCGGTGCAGGATCGGCTGATCACGCTCCTGTACTTCGGGCTCCTCGAGGGCGGGTACCTCTTCCTCGGGAGAGCGGAGACCATCGGCACCCTCGACGATCTGTTCGAGCCCGTCTCGAAGAAGTGGCATATCTACCGTCGTATCGGACCAACGCGTCACGACAAGGTCGAGTTGCCCGTGATCGCCGCATCCCAGGCGAGCGCGCCCCCACCCGCCTCGGCGGCCGTGCGCTCGAGCCTGGGCCGCATCGTCGCGATGCAGCAGCTCTTGCTCGAGCGCTATACCCCGGCGTGCGTGATCGTCACCCGGAAGGGTGAGATGGTGCATTTCTCGGGTCCCACGCACGAGTATCTGCTGCAGCCGACGGGTCCCGCCACGCAGGAGGTGTTCGCGCAGGCGCGCCATGGGCTGCAGACCGCGCTCCGCGCCGCCGTGCAGAAGGCGATCCGCGGCGAGGGGCCAATCACCGTGAGCGCATCGGTGCGACGGGGCGAGGGGTCGCGGCGCGTGAAGATCACCGCCGAGGCCCTCAAGGGCTCGCCGGACACCGATGGGCTGATCCTGATCGCGTTCCAGGACGAACCGCCCGCGCAGGACGCGCCATCCGCCCCGGCCGTAGCCGAGTCCGTCGCCGCGAAGGAGCCGCTGGTCCGTCAGCTCGAGTCCGAGCTGAAAGCGACGCGCGCCGAGCTCAGGAGCACCATCGAGCAGTTCGAGACCGCGAACGAGGAGCTCAAGGCCTCCAACGAAGAGGTCATGTCGGCCAACGAGGAGCTCCAGTCCACGAACGAGGAGCTGGAGACATCCAAGGAGGAGCTCCAGTCGCTCAACGAGGAGCTGAACACGGTCAATGCGCAGCTGGAGAGCAAGCTGGGCGAGCTCGAACGCACCAACAACGACCTCGACAACCTGCTCACGAGCACCAACGTCGCGACCATCTTCCTCGATCCCAGGCTCCGCATCCGACGATTCACGCCCGCGGCGACCCGGCTCTTCAACCTGCTCCCCTCCGACGTCGATCGGCCGCTCTCCGACATCGTGCCGCGGTTCACCGATCCTGAGCTGCTACCGGACGCGGCCATCGTGCTCGACCATCTCTCCCCCGTGAGCGGGGAGGTACGGACGCACGGCGGGCAGTGGTACATGCGAGAGGTCCTCCCCTACCGGACGCGTGACAACCGCATCGAGGGCGTCGTCATCACCTTCTCGGATGCGGCGGGGGGCGTGCTCCGCTCGGCGCGGTTCCGTACCGACACGATCGTGGACATGGTGGGGGAGGCGTTGCTCGTCCTGGACGACACCATGCGCGTGAAGTCGGCCAACCGGTCCTTCTACGGGATGTTCCAGACGTCGGCCGGCGAGACCGCGAACCGGCCCCTCTACGAGCTCGGGGAGCACGAGTGGGACGTTCCCCCACTCCGGCGGGCGCTCGCTGGCGTCGTCGAGCGCAAGGAGGGCTTCAAGGACCTCGAGCTGACCCTCACGTTCGCCCGCCTCGGCCGCCGGACGATGGTGCTCAGCGCACGCCCTCTCGCGGCCGGTGGGGAGAACACGCCGCGCCTGATCCTGCTCGAGATCGAGGACGTGACCGAGCGCAAACGGCGCGAGGAGGCCCTCCTCGCGAGCGAGGCGAAGCTCCGGGCGATCGTCGAGGCGGCGGCCGTCGGCATCGTCACGATCGACGAGGCGGGCACCGTGATCGCGTTCAACCCGGCCGCGGAGCGGATCTTCGGCCACCCCGCGAGCGAGGTGATCGGGCAGAATGTCTCGCTTCTCATGCCGTCGCCCTACCGGAACGAGCATGCCGAGCACCTCACGCGCTATCTGCGAACGGGCGTCGCGCGAATCATCGGCACGAGCCGAGAGGTGGTTGGGCGACGGAAGGACGGCACGACGTTCCCCATGGAGCTGTCGATCGGCGAATGGCACGACGGCGTCCCCCGCGGCTTCGTGGGCATCGTGCAGAACATCAGCGAGCGCAAGAGGGCCGAGGAGGAGGCCGTGCGCCACCAAGTGGAGCTGGGGCGAGCGCTCCGCCTGGGGGCCATGGGGGAGCTCGCGGCCGGGCTGGCGCACGAGCTGAACCAGCCCCTGAGCGTGGTCGCCAACACCCTGGAGACGTGCGTCACCCGCCTGCGATCGGGCCCGGTGCGGGCCTCGACGCTGATCCGGCTCCTCGAGCAGGCCACCAGCGACGTGGTCCGGACCGGCGAGATCGTGCGGGGCGTGCGCGAGCTCGTCCAGAACCGTCAGCCGCGGCGCGCGCGGGTGGACCTTCGCAGCGTGATCGATGCCGTCGCACGGCTGCTGGCCGGAGAGCTGAGGGCACATCGGATCACGTTGCACCTCCAGCTCGGCAGCCGCGAGCTGCCCGTCAACATCGTCCGCGTGCAGCTCGAGCAGGTCCTCCTGAACGTGCTGCAGAATGCGATCGAGGCCATTCGTGCCGCACGTGGCGCGCGCAGAGAGATCACCTTGCGAGCCACGAGACGCCCCGCCGGTGTCGTCGGCGTCGCGGTGCACGACACGGGCACGGGCATCTCCGAAGGGGTGGCCCGCCGCATGTTCCAGCCGCTGTTCACGACCAAGAGAGGCGGGCTCGGCATGGGCCTCGCCATCAGCCGGTCGATCATCGAAGCCCACGATGGGCGCATGGAGATCGTGCCCGGGCGGGGTCACCGGGGCGGGGCCACGCTGCGCTTCACTCTGCCGCTGGCGGCAGCGGAGGGCAGACCACGGAGGGGTCATCGAAGGTGAAACGTCCACCCGAGCACCAACCAGCCCGAGCCCTCCTCGCTCCTCGCCACGGGGCCCACGAAGGCGAGGCTGCGGGCGACTGATCCGGAAACACCTGCGCTTCACGCCAGATGCTCCGCACCCTCCGGTGAGCGCGATCACGCCGGGCCACGTTCCTTCGACCGGCGTAGCCGGTCCACGTCGAGCAGCACGAAGCGCCGGCCATCCCGTCGGATTACCCTGTCCCGCTCGAGCTCGCGCAGGCAGCCCGTGTCGGTCCCGGTGTTCGAAGCCCTCGGCCAGCGAGCAAGATGCCCGCCACTCGGCTGGGGACGGGGCGGAAGACGAGATGCTCGACGCGGCTCTCGATCTGCTTGAACCTCGATCCGACCTGCTTGGTGACCGCCAAGACGATCTCCGGATGCGCGGCGAGAATCTCGCGTATTGCCTCACGCCGGAGCTGCCAGACCAGGGACGGGCGAACCGCCTTCGCGTAGCTTTCTCGCCCCCGACTCGAGAAGACGGCGAGCTCACCGAATATCTCTCCCGGGTGGATGTATCCAGACGTCGTTTCCGTGCCCGAGGCGGACACGCGGTAGATCCGCGCGAGGCCGCGCTCGAGGAGATACACCAGATGCGGATGCAGTGCCGGGGTGAAGATCATCTCGCCGGCGCGGTACTCGCGCTGAACCGACTGCCGGCGCAGCCGCTCGGTCTCCGTGCCGGAGAGTTCGCGCAACCAATCGAAATGGTGCAGCTGCCCGAAGTCCTCCACGAGCCGCGCTAGCATAGAGGTCGGGTGCGCGACGATCCAGGGGCCCCGGAGGAGAGGTCGGGAGCGAGGGGGATCATTCCCCATGGCTGTCGCATAGATGACCGACAGGAGCGCGGCGATTTGCATAGACGGCTCCTAGCGAGTTAAGATTTGACTGGACGCCCGATACCGTCCGGCCGGCGGGCGAGAAAGGAGCGGTCGCCCACGATCCGACACGACTGCTTCGGGATCGGCACCCTGGTGATCGTGCGCGTGAGGTCTGCAGGCGCCGGCCCTCCCCGCCTGCCGGGACGAGCGCCCACGGCCGTTCGCGTTCGACCTGCCGGCGCGAGAAGGCGCCGTTGCTCGCGTCCGCGGGGAGGTGCAGCGCGCGGCGACGCTCGCCCGGATCGGCCCTCTCGTTGCCGAAGGAGCGGACGTTGGTGGGCGGACTTCCTGACCCAGATGCCGCGCCATTGGCGGTCGTGCCGGTCGACGGCGTCTTTCGAGCGATTGGGGCACGGCCGAGGCCATCGAGCGGACGCTCGCAAGGCCGCGCATCGAGCCATTCTGGCGGGAGCGACAGCCCAGCACGCATCCCGGCGAGTCCGAAGATCGCTCCGCTGCCTCCGTCGGCCGAGATGCATTCCGAGCCGGCGCGCGCCCCAGGGTCACCCGTAAACGAGATGAGCGACTCGACGCCGACGGTTTTCGTGGTGGATGACAACCCGCGGGTCCGGCAGTCGGTGTGTACGCTGCTGACCGCCGCCGGGCTCCGCTCGGAAGCGTATGCATCGGCGAGGGCGTTTCTGGCCGCGTACGATCCGTCGCGACCCGGCTGTCTCGTCCTCGACCTGCGCCTGCGTGGCGAGAATGGCCTGGAACTCCAGGATGAACTCCGCCGCCGGAAGGCCGCGCTGCCGATCATCGTGCTCACCGCGCACGGTACCGTCCCCGCCTCGGTGCGCGCGCTCAAGGCCGGGGCGATCGAGTTCCTCCAAAAACCCGCGCCGCCGGCGACCTTGCTGGCGCGCATTCGCGACGCGCTCGCCATGGACGAGAGCGCCCGCCAGCAGACGGCGACGCGCGCGACCCGTGAGCGCCGGCTCGCGCGCCTCACGCCGCGGGAGCGCCAGGTCCTGAATCTGCTGCTCAGCGGCAAGAACTCGAAGGAGATCGCGACCGGCCTCGGGCTGAGCGTCCGCACGGTTCAGGGATACCGCGCCGCGATCTACGTCAAGACCGAGGTCTCCTCGGTCGCGCAGCTCGTCCGCGTCGTCCTTGCTCAGGAGTAGTTCCACCCACGTAAATCCCGGGATTGTCCGCGCGTCCCTGCAGTGGCAAAGAAAGCCGTACCCAGGGACGCTCAGACGCGTCGCCCTCCTCACCCCGCCCGAGCGCACGGTGACGATCGTGAACCAGGACCACCTGCCGATCGCCACCGCGCCGCTCGGTGCTCTGCCTGACCGGGAACCCGATCGTGCAGCCGGCAACCGCCATACGCGCCACGCGACGACGGGACGACCGCTGAACCTGCTCGCGCGCGCCCAGGCTCCGCCGCGCCACGCGACGTCGCCGAAATCAGGCGGCGCTTGTCGAATGCCGACGCGGCCCGACGGCTAGACCATGGCGGGGGCCCGGCAGGAACGGTGAGACCAGCCCAAGGCCGATCGCGAGCCACCGCTCAATGATGAGCGTCCCGCGATCGCCGGCTGACCGGACGCCACTGCCCGGTTGGACCAGCAGCCGCGGGATCAAGAGGTCTCGTTCGCGGATTCGGCACAGTAGCCCCGCGCCCGAAGCGTCGAGTACTTCCACCTCCAAGAACTCCACGGTTTCCGTGATGGCCTCCCTGCCCGGCGGACCGCGGACGATGGCGGTGATCAGCATGCCGTCGTCGGTGGCGACCGGGCTTAGGCTGATCTCCACTGGGAACTCCGTCCCGTTCTTGCGACGGGCGACGAGGTCCAGCCCTGCGCCCATCGGGCGCGTGCGTGGGCTGGCGCGATAGGCCGCCCGCTGAGCAAAGTGCGCGGTGCGCAGACGCTCCGGCAGCAACAGGTCGACCGGCCCGCCGAGGAGCTCGTGCGTGCTGTACCCGAAGAGGCTCTCGGTCTGCGCGTTGGCCAGCACGATTCGCCCTCCGCCATCGATCACGGCGATGGCGTCCGGCGCGGAATCCAGTACCGCGCGGAACAGCGCATCGGGTTGGATGTGACCAGCAGGCCGCGTGAGGGCCGCCTTCGAGGTGCCTCGCGATGGCTCACACGCCTTCTCCCGTGTCCGCGGCATCGTCCCCGGGGTCGTCCTTAGCGCAGGTGAGCCAGACCCCCAAACCCGGAGGAGTACCTAAGTAGACTTACCACCCTGGACGCATCTGGACCGCCATGGCTTAAAGCCGGCAGAGGCTATGCATCGGGTGGGTCTAACGCGCGCTGGCATCGTTTCGCCCATCGTGGCCGTTCTCGACCGCGTCGGCGCGCCCGTCGAAGAGCTTCTCGCGAGAGCCAACATCCCCGCGTGGGCTCGCACCGACCCGGAGATGCTGATTCCGACATCGAACGTCGCGCGCCTCCTCGCCGAGGGCACACGAACCCAGGGGATCGAGAACCTCGGACTCCTCGCGGGACAGGAAGCCCGCATCGAGAGCCTCGGTATCTTCGGCCGCCTGATCCGCCGCTCGCGGACGCTCGGCGAGGCGCTCGAGGAGGTCGTCAGTAGTCACCCGATGTTCAGCTCCAATGGCCGGATGTGGCTCAGTCCTCGCGGTGAACAGGTCGAGTTCGGCCAGGCGTTCATGAACGAGTTCGACAAGTTCGACGACGGCTGGCAGCAGGCGAACCACTACGCCCTGATGCTCATGATCACCATCGTTCGACTCGGAGGCGACCCGACCTGGCGGCCCGCCGAGGTACGTCTGCAGACCGGGGAATCCGCCGTGCTCCGTGACGCCGAGCCCCTGGCCGCTGCGCGCCTCACGTTCGGGCAACCGGCAACGGCCATCACGTTTCCATCCACGCAGCTCCACCAGCGGCTTCTGCCGCCCGGTGACGCCCTTCGGATACCAGGCGAGAGTATCGATGCGTGGAAAGCGTCAGCACCGGCCCGCGACTTCGTCACGTCGGTCGTCCAGGCGATCGAGATGCTGTCGTGGGAAGACTATCCGCACATCCACCTGACCGCGGAGTTTCTGGGCATGAGCGTTCGCACCTTGCAGCGCCACCTCGCCGCGGCTGGGTTGACCCACGAGTTGCTGGTCGGTCGCGCTCGGTTCGCGACCGCGGCCGCCCTGCTGGAGGAGACCGACACCAAGATCCTCGACATCGCACTCGACCTCGCCTACTCGGACCACGCACACTTCACGCGTGCCTTCCGGCAATGGGCCGGCTGCTCGCCCCAGGAATATCGGCGCCGACGGAGGCAGAAACTGGGCGCCTCCGAAGTCAGCCGGCGCCCAGCAGATTCTACCTGCGCTGGCGTGACCCGTCTCGCATCCGCGTCACTGCGAGGATAACGGTTCATCGCGTTCTCGGCGTCGCCCACTGCCACTGGGCGGCGGCCTGGATGTCCTGTCCGCGAGTCGGTGAGCCGCGGTTCGACCTGAGCCGCGCCCGCGAAGCGCTCCCGGTACGAGCGATTTCGCTCCCGAATCCGCTCGGCCTCGAGCCCGAATTCCGCTGCAGAACCACCACACGGATGCTGCGCGTCCATGGCGGTGGCGGCACACGAGGGCCTGGTCGACATCCAAGCGGCGAGTTGGATCTCCACGGGCGATGAACGTCGACGGTGCACCTCACATGGCTCGGCTCGCGGCTCGTCTTCCTGATCGACTGGAATCGTGACCGCAAGCGCTCGCGGGTAACATCACGAGATCGCGAGCGGCGTGCGCGACTGCCTGCTGAATCGGCTGGCACGAAAGGGCAAGACGCAGGCCGATTCGACGGCTATCGGTGGACCATGCCCGCTGAAGGGTCGCGCTGCGGCGCGCTGCTCAATCGACCGATCCAGGGGGCCGCTGCATCTCGACGCTGCCGCTTGCGGTCGTTCGCCGTCGTCACGCTCGCCGTGCTGATCGGCGGCCCGGTGTGGGGTGCCGACGAAGCGAGCCCCGACGCGACTCCCGCGGCGGCACAGACCGCGAAGTTCTCACCCGCGCAGCTCGAGCAGCTCGCGGCTCCCATCGCGCTTTATCCGGACGGGCTCACGGTGCAGGTGCTGATCGCGGCGACCTATCCGCTGGAGGTCGTCGAGGCTGCCCGCTGGCGCGCGAAGAACGCCAGTCTGCAGGGCGAGGCTCTCGACCGGGCGCTCGAGGGCCGCGACTGGGACCCGAGCGTGGAGTCGCTCGCGCACTTCCCCGAGCTGCTCCAGCGCATGTCGGACAATCTCGACTGGACGAAGGATCTCGGGGATGCGTTCCTCGCCCAGAAGGACGAGGTCCTGGACGCCGTCCAGCGGATGCGGGCAAAGGCATACGAGTCCGGCACCCTCAAGACGACGAAGGAGCAGGTCGTCACCCGCGAGGTCGTCAAGGAGAAGGAGATCATCCGGGTCGAGCCTGCGGACCCGCAGGTCGTGTACGTCCCCCAGTACAGCCCGGAGGCCGCGTACGGCGCGGCCTGGGCCTCCCCGACGCCGTACTACCCCGCGATGATGGGGTATCCTCCTGGTTACGTCGCCACGGCGAGCCTGCTCTCGTTCGGCGCCGGCATGGCGGTCGGCGCGGCCGTCTGGGGCGACTGTGACTGGGGCAGCCACGACGTCTACAACAACTACGGTGGCGGCGGAGGCGGGGGGAACAATCAGAACGTCAACATCAACAAGAACAAGGAAAAGAACGTCGACAAGAGCCGGAACCGAGGCGAGGGCGGCCGGCAGAAGTGGCAGCACAACCCCGAGCACCGCGGCGGCGTGGGTTACCGGGACCAGGCCTCCGCGAAGAAGTACGGGGGCAGGGATCAGGTCGCGTCTCGCGACCGCGCGAATCGGGACGCGGCGCGCGGCTTCGATCGGGGCCAGGCCGGCGGCGCGCGTCCCTCACAGCGTCCCGCCGGCGGACGCCAGGAAGGGGCGTCGCGGCCCGGTGCGGGCCCGGGGCAGGGTGGCGGCCGGCCGGGATCCAGAGGTCAGTTCGGCGGGCAGCGACCGGGAGCAGGCGCTTCGCAGCAGCCCGCGACGCGTCCCGGCGGAGCAGGTTCGCGTCCGACGACGAGCGACCGCGGGGGCGCGTTCGGCGGCTCCGAGAGCGGACGCTCCGCGCGCGAGGCGAGCGCCCGCGGCGCCTCGAGCCGCGGGGGCACCAGCTATGCCGGCGGTGGCGGTGGAGGGCGCGGCGCCGGCGGGGGTGGAGGAAGAGGTGGGGGCGGCTTCGGAGGCGGGGGTGGAGGAGGAAGAGGCGGGGGCGGAGGAGGAAGAGGCGGGGGCGGAGGAGGACGAGGCGGTGGTGGCGGGGGCCGTGGCGGTGGAGGCCGCGGAGGGCGCCGATGAGGACCAGCACGAAACTCGCGACCCTGCTCAGCCTGGCGCTGCTGTTCGCCACGGCTCGCGCGCAGGAGCGCTTCCCGTCCCCCGAGGCGGCGGCACGCGCGCTCGAGGCCGCCACGCACGGCAGCGGTGCCGAGCGCCTGGCGGGTGTCCTGGGCCCCGGGAGCGAGGAGATCGTGTCGTCGGGCGATCCGGTGGACGATGCTGCGGCGCGTAGGCGTTTCGCCACCGCCGCCGCCGAGCGGACACGGATCGAGCGCACCTCCGAGGCGATCGCCATCCTGCACGTCGGCCGGAACGACTGGCCGTTCCCGATCCCGATCATGCGCGACGCCGACGGATGGCGATTCGACACCGCGTCGGGCAAGGAAGAGCTGCTCAATCGCCGCATCGGACGTAACGAGATCGCCGCGATCGAGGTATGTCGCGCGTACGTGGATGCACAGAAGGAGTTCGCGAGGCGCTTCCACGTGTATGCGCAGTCGTTCCGCAGCACGCCGGGCAAGCGAGACGGCCTCTACTGGGAGGCGACCGATGACGACGTGAGCCCGTTCGGGCCGCTGGTCGCATCCGCCACGGCCGAGGGCTACCGCCACGGCGAGGCCAGCGAGGGGCCGGCACCCTACCACGGCTACTTCTTCCGCATCCTGACGGCCCAGGGAGCGCACGCGCCGGGGGGCGCCAGGGACTACGTGAAGGACGGGCAGATGACCGGCGGGTTCGCGCTCCTCGCGTCGCCGGCCGATCACGGATCGAGCGGCGTCATGACGTTCATCGTGGCGGAGGAGGGAGTGGTCTTCCAGAAGGACCTGGGCGAAGGGACGCGCGAGGCGGCGAAGGCCATCACGGCCTACGACCCGGACGGATCGTGGGAACCCACCCGCTAGACGGCACGTCCAGAGTCGTGAAGCCAGCCTCGAGGGGTTTCACGGCGGCGCGACGCCTCGCGCTCGGCTCGCTCGTGATCGCCGTGGCGCTCCTCCCGAGCGCCGCCCGGGGCGTGACCCCATGCGCCGCTGACATCGAGAAGTTCTGCGCGAAGGTTCCAATCGGGAACGGGCGGATCCAGGCGTGCCTGAAGGAACACGAGAAGGAGCTCTCGCCCGAGTGCGCGGCCCGCCACGAGAACCTCGAGAGGGAGATGGGCGCCGTGGTAGCGAGCTGCCGCTATGACATCTCACGCTTCTGCTGGGATATCTCGCCGGGTCACGGGCGCGTCGCCCGCTGCCTCGTGCGGCATCGAAGCGATCTCTCCCCGATATGCAACGATCAGCTGCGGAAGGCCGCGCATCCCGCTGCCGAGTGATTCCGGACGCGCGCGGATCACAGGCCAAGGAGGGGAACGCCGCCAAGTCGTTCGTGTCAGCCGCGAGAGATCGACTCCCTCATGGGGTCGCCCGCCACGGTGACGGGAGGGCTCGCGTGACACCGCGATCGTTCGGGGCGCTCCAGCGCCGTCACGCTCGCATGCCGACGGGTAGCCGCGCTGACAGGCGCGTGCATACAGCCTGACGGCTCCGGCGCCGTCCCCGCCTGGCGCGCGAAGTGCGCGAGCTCGAGCTGCCGCGCCGAGACGTCGAGCTCGTGCACGAGCCCCAGTATCCTCTCCCGCGCCGGATCGGATCGCCGGATGTCCTCGCTGGTGTTCACGTTGTTGACCGCCGTCTTCACGCTGCTGGTGAAGACGGATCTTATCGACAGGATGACGGCGGCGGTTCCCGTGCTGAGCGTGATCATGCTCTGTGGCTGTGAGGGCCTGACCGTACGCGACACTCCGAGCCTGCTCGTCCCCAGGTTTCAACGGTCGGAGGTTTTTGGCTTCGTGGCAGGTTTTGGAACGACCTTCGCCGCCGTTCCGGACTTGGTCCGCATGCTCAAGCGGCGGTCAAGCAGGGGCATGAACCCTACGATGGGGGGGATCATGGGCGTTTTTCAAATTGTCTGGATCTACTACGGGCTATTGATTGCGTCGCGACCCGTGATCGCGTGGAACATGATCGCCATGGTGATCAATTTTCTGAGCGTTGGGGCGTACTTTCGTTTCGCCCGTTGCGAGAGGAATCAAGCACTCCCATGAAGCATCGGCGTAGCCCGAGGAGAGAGACCCCCATGACCCCGAACACCGTCGCCTCGAAGAAGCGCGGACGCAGAACGACCAACGCCGAGCGTCTCTTCCATTGCTCCAACCGCACGCCCTACGTGAAGGACGGGATCGGGAGATACCTCGTTGACGGCCACCGGGATGCGGTGAATCCCGCGAACGAAGGGACGAAAGCGTCGGCCCACTATGCGCTCACCGTGGGGGCGGGCGAATCCCGGACCCTTCGTCTGCGGCTGAGCGACGTCGCGCCGGCAGAGGACGCGCGCGAGGGTCCCTTCGGGGCCGGCTTCGATTCCCTGCTGGAGGCGCGCCGACAGGAGGCGGACGAGTTCTATGCGTCGGTCATCCCCGCATCGCAGGTCCGCGAGCTCGACAAGCTGGCTGCCATCGTGGAAGCGCAGCCGTCGCCGACGGAGGTCGCTCGCGTCAAGGCAGCACCGAGGAAAGCGCAATGACCGCACTACGGATGGTGCCCGCCGCCACCCGGATCCGGGAAGGCACGAGCGGCCCCCTGGGCGCCACGCCTTCCGATGAGGGGACGAACTTCAGCCTGTTCTCCCGGCACGCCACGGGCGTGGAGCTGCTCCTCTTCGACGGCGTCGACGACGCGCGGCCCGCCCGGGCGATCCGCGTCGATCCCGCCGTCAACCGCACGTACCACTACTGGCACGTGTTCGTGCCGGGCCTACGCCCCGGCCAGATCTACGGCTATCGCGTGGAGGGTCCATCGGACCCTGCGCGCGGGCTGCGATTCGACGGCGAGAAGGTGCTCCTCGACCCGTACGGGCGCGGCGTGGTCGTGCCGGACGGCTACCGGCGCGCTGCGGCTGCCGAGCACGGTGACAACACCGCCACGGCGATGAAGAGCGTGGTGGTGGACCCGAACGCGTACGACTGGGAAGGGGACGCGCCGCCGCGACGACCGTCCGCGCGTACCATCGTGTACGAGATGCACGTGCGCGGGTTCACGCGCCATCCGAGCTCGGAGGTCGGAGAGAAGACGCGCGGCACCTACGCTGGCCTGATCGAGAAGATCCCGTATCTCCGGGACCTCGGGGTGACGGCCGTGGAGCTGCTGCCAGTGTTTCAGTTCGACGCCCAGAGCGCGCCGAACGGGGTCAACTACTGGGGCTACCAGCCGGTCTCGTTCTTCGCGCCTCACCAGGCGTACAGCTCGCGGCGGGATCCGCTCGGTCCGGTCGACGAGTTCCGTGACATGGTGAAGGCGCTGCACCGGGCGGGCCTCGAGGTGATCCTCGACGTCGTGTTCAATCACACCGCGGAGGGCGATCACCACGGGCCTACGCTGTGCTTCCGCGGCCTGGACAACCCGACGTACTATATCCTGCAGCCCGACCGTGCTCGCTATGCCGACTACACCGGCTGTGGAAACACGCTCAACGCCAACGCCTCCATCGTGCGCCGGATGATCGTGGACAGCCTCCGGTACTGGGTCGAGGTGATGCACGTGGACGCGTTCCGGTTCGATCTCGCGTCGATCCTGACGCGCGATGAGTCGGGGCGGCCGATGCCGAATCCGCCGGTGCTCTGGGACATCGAATCTGATCCGGCGCTCGCCGCCACCAAGCTCTTCGCCGAGGCCTGGGACGCGGCGGGCCTGTACCAGGTGGGCAGCTTCGTCGGGGACAGCTGGAAGGAGTGGAACGGGCGGTTCCGCGACGACGCCCGCGACTTCTTCCGCGGCGCGCACGGCTCGCTGCGGCGCTTCGCCGACCGCCTGGTCGGCAGCCCCGAGATCTACGGCCACAAAGAGCGCGAGCCCGAGCAGAGCGTGAATTTCGTGACGTGCCACGACGGCTTCACGCTCAGCGACCTGGTCTCGTACGACCGCAAGCACAACGAGGCGAACGGCGAGCAGAACCGCGACGGCTGCGACGACAACCGGAGCTGGAACTGTGGCGTCGAAGGGCCGACCGACGATCCCGCCGTCGAGAAGCTCCGGAACCGTCAGGTGAAGAACTTCCTCACCGTCACGATGCTCTCCATCGGGCTCCCGATGATCGTGATGGGTGACGAGGTTCGCCGAACCCAGGGCGGCAGCAACAACGCCTATTGCCAGGACAACGAGACGAGCTGGTTCGACTGGACGTTGCTCACCAAGCACGCCGACGTGCACCGGTTCGTCACGCTGCTCAACGCCCGGCGGCTCCTGCGCGACGTCGAGCACGAGCGACGGCGCGAGAGCCTGACCGAGCTGATTCGGAAGGCCAACAAGACCTGGCACGGCGTCAAGCTCGACCAGCCGGACTGGCGCGACGACTCGCACAGCATCGCATTCACGGTGGAGATGCGACGGGACGGGATGCTGGTCCACGTCATCCTGAATGCCTACTGGGAGCCGCTCGTCTTCGAGCTACCGCCGTTGGCCGAGCATGCGGGCGGGCGGTGGCGGCGCTGGATCGATACGGCTCTCGACTCCCCGCACGACATCGTCCCGTGGCAGACCGCCCCGGCGGTTCCCCTCGAGAACTATCGCGTCGAGGCGCACTCGTCGGCGGTGCTGTTTGCGGCTACGGGATCCTGAGAGCCGCTCACTGCGCACATCCGGGGCGGCTCGCCCGCGGGCGTCCCAGCTGCCCGGGAACATCGCGCCGCCTGCCTACCACGCGGTGGCGCTCGCTACGGCCTGGGTGGGGGCGGCGGGGGTGAATGCGCTTCGCCGCGGCGTACCGGCGCTCTCACGGACGATCGTGAGCGTCTCCCGAC